>Ga0210049_1002955_pt1 | contig 15589 bp, 13 predicted proteins | sample CryGeyCG2014_300_2_FD_183964 | JGI IMG/M metagenome (GOLD analysis project Ga0210049, IMG submission 183964) | Groundwater microbial communities from aquifer - Crystal Geyser CG06_land_8/20/14_3.00 (SPAdes) (version 2) | ecosystem: Environmental > Aquatic > Deep subsurface > Groundwater | place...
TTGCCTTCATATCTCCCATCCTGCGCGAATCCCGGCCTTTTTTTTGGGCCGTCGAAAAACTGACTGAACCAATCGCCATTAATATGCCGATGATGGAAATCACTACCAATAACTCTAGAAGTGTAAAACCCTGCCTGCCGGCAGGCAGGCCTTTAGATACCACTGCCATATTTGTTCTCCCCATAACTTTGCCGCCAGCATGGCGGTTAATAAAAACGGACCAAAGGCAATTTTGTCTTTTAGCCGCTTTTTTTTGCTTAATATCAGTATCACACCTACACCTGCTCCTGTCAAGAAGGCAATAAAATAAGCCACCAAAATTTTCGGCCAGCCCAAAACTAAACCTAGCAATAAGGCCAATTTTACATCTCCTAACCCCATCCCTTTCCCTTTGGTAATCCAGTAAAGACTCAATAAAAACGCCCCTGAAGCTAAGGCCGCCGGCACTACCTGCCATTGATGAGAGAAGGGGAGTCTTAACAAAGCTAAACCGATCAATGGGTACAGCACCTCATCGGGAATCAGCATGTATTTAAAATCAAAAATTATTATCGCCAGTGAGCCGGAAAACAAAATCAGCCAGTAAATTAATAAAGCCAAGCTATAAAACCCCTCCCAGGTGCCGAAAAACTGGAAATTAACCGTTAACAGCCAGTAAACCCAGACAAACTCTATCCCCACTAACAACTCTGTCAAAGGGTACTCAATCGGGATTTTTCTTTTGCATTTCCTGCACTTGCCTTTTAATAGAATAAATGAGAGCAGGGGAATGTTGTCAAACCAGGAAATCGTTTTTTTGCATTGATCGCAGTAAGACCGTCCCCGCATCGGCGAATCTCCCCGCCTTAACCGGTAAATCACCACATTCAAAAAACTCCCAATCGCCAGCCCAAACAAAAACAAAATCAAATAAACCATACTTCATCTTATCATACTTTCCACCTCTAAGGTGGAAAGTTGTTATGCTATAATTATCTCATGCCCGGCAGATTAGTTCCCTTAGTTACCGATGAAATCTATCACGTCTTTAATAAAGGCATTGCTTCTCAATCAGTATTTACCAATAAATCCGATTATCAAAGAGGGGAGGATTCTCTTCTTTATTACAAACATACTAATCCACCGGTGAAATATTCACGGCTATTCTCTTTGCACAAAGATGATCGAAACGACTTACTTAAACAGCTGGAAAAAGAAAAAAACAACTTAATCGACTTAATCACTTATTGCTTCATGCCCAATCATTTCCACCTTTTATTAAAACAGTTGGTCGACAATGGCATTTCCCAATACTTGAGTAATTTTACTAATAGCTATACCCGGTATTTTAATACCAAGTACGAAAGATCAGGACCAATATTCCAAGGTAAATTTAAAGCAGTACACGTTGAGAGCAATGAACAACTGCTGCATGTTTCCCGATATATCCATCTTAACCCTTACTCTTCCTCTATTGTCAGCTCAATTGAGCAATTAAAAGCCTACCCCCACTCATCCTTAACTAAACTTTCCACCTCTAAGGTGGAAAGTAGCCTGATAACTGACCAGTTTAAAAATATTGACGAATATTATAAATTCGTGATTGATAACGCCGATTACCAAAAACAGCTCCAAACCATCAAAAAACTCACCCTGGAATAACCAAAAACCCCTCGTTGCCGAGGGGTTTTTAAATTCCAAAGCAAATTTTTATTCTTCCGGAATACACACCAAACAAGCGGTCGTATAAACTGCCCAATCACCAGCCGCCGGTGCGGCTGGACAAGCTATAATTGAGTCAGGCGCGGCCAAATCTACTCTTTTTAGTTTTGCCCAATCTGTCCTCGTCGCTTTAGACGAAGGAATAAAACAAACTGCCACTGACGGATCATTAGTTTCTTTAATCACATAAAACACATCTTCAGCAACCGGAGTCGTCCTAAAAGCTTTTCTTTTCCCAAACTGGCTTTTCAGTTCACTGGAACTGATTAACAATCCATCAATAGTACAACCAGTGGCATCACTACTAACACCAGTTGTTGGATTGCCGGGTGCGGCTACTCCGCAAATACCCACACCGGCTTTTTCGGCGGTAACTTTAAATGCCGTATCTATAGTGGCAATCTTATTAACTCCAAAAGCCGTTGAACTATTCCAGGGAAATTCTTCATTGGAAGCATAATACCGGTCAATCGCACTGATAATCTGCGCCGCGTCTGACCGCCGGCCCGCATCCCGGGCTTTATTAATTTGTTCAATTGGGTTCAAGGCTGATAACACCGCCACTGCTAAAATACCAATCAAAGTAATGACGACTAAAAGCTCAATCAAAGTAAAACCTTTTTTCATATCTTCCTCCGTTAAAATGCACTGGTAAGGTTGTAAATGGGCAGGATGATGGAAATTACCAGAAATCCCACTCCTATGCCTAATATAATCATCATAAGCGGCTCAATTGCCGTTGTCAAGCCTTTAATCGCTTGCTCTGACTCCATCTCAAAGTAACCGGAAACATTAAACATCACCTCGTCAACCTTGCCGGTTTCTTCTCCCACGGCAATCATTTGCCCCACCAGCGGCGGGAAATGTTCAAACTGGCCGATCGCCGCCGCCAGAGGAATGCCTTTTTCTACATCTTTAGCCGCCTTTTTAATTGATTTGCTGAACAAGTCATTATCCGCCGCCCCGGCCACAATTTCCAAAGCATCCACAATCGAAATCCCTGATTCCACCAACAAAGCCAGGGTCCTGATTATCTCTGTCAAAATCACTTTAGTTTTTAAGTTGCCAAATATCGGCAGTCTTAAAATATATTTATCATATATCGCTCTGCCTGAAGCAGTTCTTTTCCACTGCCAAAAGCCATAACTGCCCGCTACCAGCAAAAATAACAGTAAATACCAGGTCTTCACCATAAAGTTAGATAAACCGATTAAAACCTTGGTCATCCCCGGCAAATCCGCTCCAAACTCATCATATAGTGAAGTGATTTTGGGAATCACAAAAATCATCATCACTGCCGCTACCGCCACCATTGCTACCGAAACAATTGCCGGATAAATTAAAGCATTTTTAGTTTTCGCCCTGAACTCCGCCTCTTTTTCCATATTATTAGCTAACCGCATTAATACTTTTTCCAGCACCCCGGCCGCCTCGCCTGACTGGATCAGCGATAAATAAACTTTATTAAAAACTCCCTCATGCTTGCTTAAAGCTTTAAAAAAGGAACTGCCGCCTTCAACTTCCCGCAGCACTTCATCAATCACCGGCCCCATTCTTATCCCTGATTGATACTTTAAAATCGATAAAGCTTGCGTCAAGGGCAAACCGGCGTTGATCATCGTTGCCAACTGCCTGGTAAAATGGACCACATCATCTTTTTTTATTTTTCTCAAACTGCCTAACCACTTCATCCAGCCCGGCACCACCTCAATCTTCGTTAGCTCAATAATAAACAGGCCTTTGCTTCTCAAAATACTCTGCGCCTGCACCAAACTGACTGCTTCCACAATCCCTTTAACTTTTTGGCTCTCTTTATTACTGGCGGCGTAGTTATATTTTTCCATGAACTAACCTCAGTAAGTCATTCGGATTTAGACAATATTCCCGGGCCGTCTTTAAATCAATCTTCCCCGTATTGACTAAATTAGCCAAATCCTGCTCCAAAGAATGCATCCCTAAATCCCCGGAAGTCTGGATCACGTTATTAATCAAATGCGACTTACCCTCACGGATAGTAGTCTTAACCGCACTGGTGCCTAAAAGCACTTCCGTTGCCACCACCCGGCCGCTCCCGATCGCCGGGATCAGCCGCTGGGCGATTACCGCCGACAAAGTACCGGATAACTGCATCCTGATCTGTCCTTGCTGATGTTCCGGAAAGACATCCACAATTCTGTCAATAGTTTGCCCTGCACTATTAGTATGCAAAGTCGCCAACACCAAATGGCCGGTTTCGGCGACGGTTAACGCCGCCGCAATCGTTTCATAATCCCGCATTTCTCCCACTAACACCACATTCGGATCTTCCCTCAAAACCGAACGTAAAGCCACTGCCCAGGAATGAGTATCCCCATGCATTTCCCGTTGGGAAATAATGCTTTTAATTGGCTTGTAAATATACTCAATCGGATCTTCAATCGTCACAATATGCTCTGCCCGGTTCATATTAATCTGGTTAATAATCGCCGCCAAAGTCGTGCTTTTCCCATGGCCGGTCGGGCCGGTCACCAAGACTAAGCCTTGTTTTAACTCCGCCACCTCTAAACATACTTTCGGTAAATTCAACTCCTCGACTGATCTGATTTTATCAGTAATTAACCTTAAAGCCGCGGCCATTGATCCTGTTTGAAAGTACACATTCACCCTAAACCGGCCTAAGCTCCCGAAGGCCACTGACAAATCCAGTTCTTTGTTCACCAAAAATTTATCCTTTTGTTCAGCTGTTAGCAAAGGGAAAATTAAATCTTTGGCTTGCGCGGCCGTGATTACTTCCTCACTGATTGCCGTCAACTTGCCGTCCATTCTCAAATAAGCCGGCCCCCCCGCCACCAAGTGTAAATCTGAGGCTTTTTTCTCAATGGTAATTGTCAATAATTCTTTAATATTCATCATTTAACTTTCTGCTACCCGCAAAACTTCTTCTAAGGTAGTCACTCCTTCTAAAGTTTTTAAATAACCATCTTGTTTCATATCAATCATACCATTTAATTTAGCTTCTGTCTCAATCTTTGAAGACGGGGAGTGCTCTAAAATCAACCGGCCGATTTTCTCCGTCACTGGCAGCACTTCAAAAATGCCGATTCTTCCCGAATATCCGGTCCCGTTGCACTCGGCACATTTTTTACCACGGTAAAATTGGATCTTGGTGGTTATTAGTAAAGGACCTAAAACTTTTTTCACATCGGCCACCACCGCTGCTGCCGGCTCATAGGCTTCTTTACAACTCTCACACACCTTCCGGCAAATTCTTTGGCCGACAATACAGGTCATTGACGAAGCCAGTAAAAACGGCTCCATTTCCATATCCAACAACCTGGGCAAAGCCCCGGAAGCACTATTAGTATGCAAGGTGGAAAAGACCAAATGACCGGTTAACGAAGCCTGGATCGCCAACTCCGCTGTTTCCTTATCCCGGATTTCCCCGACCATAATAATATTCGGGTCCTGTCGTAAAAACGAGCGCAGGCCCGAAGAAAAGGTCAAACCGGCTTGGGGATTTGTCTGCACTTGAGTAATCCCCCCAATCTGATACTCCACCGGGTCTTCCAAAGTCATAATATTCACCCTGGGCGTATTAATCATGTTTAACAAAGAATACAAGGTCGTGGTTTTGCCAGACCCGGTCGGACCGGTCACCAAGACAATCCCATGCGGCACCCTTATCGCCGCCTGTAAATTTGTTAAGGCCCTCCCTCTTAAACCCAGTTCCGTTAATTCCGGCACATGCATTGCTTTGGATAAAAGTCTCATCACTATCTTTTCTCCATGGACACTAGGCAATGAAGATACCCTTAAATCTACCTCTTCATCGCCGGTCCGAAAATTAAACCTGCCGTCCTGAGGAATCCGTTTCTCATCAATCTTCATGTGGGATAAAATCTTGATCCGGGAAATCACGCTGTCATGAACGCTTCGGGGCAAAATCAACTTTTCGTACAAAATGCCGTCAATTCTGTATCTGACCCTGGTCTTTTCCTCCAAGGGTTCAATATGCACATCGCTGGCCCGGGCTTTAATCGCAAACTCCAGAATGGTTGACACAATCTTGGCAATCGGCGCTTCCCGGATCACGCCGCCGCTTAACTCATCCACAGTCATTTTTTTAGTTTGGGTGGTGGTTGTTTCTTTCAAAGCTTCGGTCACTTCCGAAGATAAACTTTGGGCATAACGCTCTTTAATCTGCTTGGTTAACTTGCTGGTTTCCCCTAAAAACGGCTGCAGTCTCATCCCTGTCTTCTTTTCAATAAACTCCAACGCCTGCAGATCGATCGGATTGGCCATAACAATCGACAAAGTTTGTTTTTCCTTGTCAAAAGCAAACGGTAAAACTAAATATTTATCGGCCACTGCTTCCGGCAGTAAATTCAAAGCTTCCGGGGCGATACTGGTCGCGGACACATCTACGTAAGGGATTTTTAAAATCTCCGCCTTAGCTTGGCAGATCACTGCTTCCGAAACCAAATTGTGCTTAATCAATAATTCTTCCGCACCAACTGAACTCCCCAAGATTTCTGCGGAAATCCGGTCAAAATCTTCTTTTTTTAATTTGTTTTGCTTCCACAACAATTCCAGAAGCTTGCTATCCTGGGCAGGCATAATAAAAGTATTATATACTATCTTCTATGCTCCATGCCATCCTCATCAATACTAATAACCCTGCCAAAGCTTTCCGGTTGGCTCAATCTTTAACTCAAAATGATCTATCTCCTCAGCCCGACGTCCTGATTATCGAAGCCAAACCTTCAATTAAAATCGAAGCCGTCAGGCAATTGGAAAAATTCTTAAGCCATAAACCTTATCAAAATGATCAAAAAATTGTTTTTATTCCCCAGGCTGATCAACTGACCCTCCCGGCTCAAAATGCCTTATTGAAAACCCTGGAAGAGCCGCCGGCCCACTCGCTCATCATCCTTGTCTCTCTTCATCAAAATCAACTCCTGCCGACGATTATTTCCCGCTGCGAAATCCACCAGCTTATTCCGGACTCATCTTTAGATCCAAAATTTATCACTCTCCAAAAAAATATTTATTCCGGCATCACTAATCAATCAATCGGCCAAAGAATTAATTTTATTTCCCAGTATTCCGGTTCAAAAAGTACTGCCCTGGAATTCTGCCAAAACCAATTAAAATATTTGCGCTTCCTCATGCTCGCTGAAAAAAAATTTATTTTATTACCAACAATTAAAGTTTTAACTGCCGCAATTAATCAACTAAACCAAAATCTCAACCCCAAACTTTGTTTAGAAAACTTAATTCTTACCGCCTACAAGAACCTACAAGGTCCAACCTTGTAGGTTTAAAAATCATAGTCCAACATTAAGTCTTTGATCCTGATCAAGTCGGTTTCGTCAACTTCCTCAACAAACTTCTTATACGACTCTCCAGTATTAAATTTAGAGAAATAGCTTAAAATTTCGGACGTATCAAGCCATGTTTGATTGATTAAACCTAAATAATTTATATAACTCGAGTACTTATATCCTTCAAGACCTTCAAGGTCCAACCTTGTAGGTAGTGTAGGCAATGGATTGCGGTGAATATACTTGGATAAATATATAAATTGATTTTCCGTTTTCACCATCACTGCTTTATAATTTCCCTGGAAAACCGGGCCTACTCGTTTATATTTCTTATTAAAATATATTGAATATTTAGTAATCAAAGACCTCATAAAATTTGTAATTCCGTTCATATCTTTTTGAAAAACAAATAAATGAAAATGATTAGCTAACAAACAATAGGCCAGAAGTTTAATTTCCTCATAGAAGTTTTTGAGAATCCGACTGGGAGCAACCTTCAAGGTTGGACCTTGTAGGTTAGGGAAAGTTAAATAAAGTTTTAAATAACTAAGAAATGTTTTGTAATCCTGATCATCGAGAAAAATTTTCTGCCTGGCAACGCCACGATTATAAATATGATAGTAAGAATCAGGCGCAAACTCTTTGACAATATTTTTTGCCGGCATACAGTACTAATTATATACCTTCAAGGTCCAACCTTGTAGGTTTATTTTCTGAGATTGCCGAATCTTAAAATCTCCTCTATAATTGACTTAGGCTAACATCTTTGCTAACCTTAATTTTTATGACTTATACTGCAAAAGACATTACAGTTTTAGAAGGTTTGGAGCCGGTCCGGAAACGGCCGGGCATGTACATCGGCTCTACCGACGAAAAAGGCCTGCACCATATTTTCACGGAAATTATTGACAATTCCGTTGACGAAGCCATTCCCGGTTTTGCCAAAAATATCTGGGTAACTTTAAATCAGGATGGTTCCGCCACGGTTACCGATGACGGCCGCGGCATCCCCATCGATAAACATAAATCCGGTTTGTCCGCGCTGGAAGTTTCCATGACCAAACTTCATGCCGGCGGCAAGTTCGGCTCCTCGGCTTACCAAGCCTCGGCCGGTTTGCACGGAGTCGGCGCTTCCGCTGTCAACGCTTTATCTTCCTTTATGCGGGTAATTGTCAAACGCGATGGAAAAATTGTTTATCAGGATTATGAACGGGGCAAAGCTAAAACTAAAGTTACCGAAACGAATCAAATTCAATTAATTAAACTATTAGCTGATGATCACTTTAAATACCCAAACTCAGACTCCTTCACGATTTCCACTTTTATTCCTGATACTCAAATCTTCAAAAAACACGAAAGTTTCAATTTTACCACTGTCAAAAATCTCTGTCGGGAAAGAGCTTTTTTAATTGCCAAGCTGGCCTTCCATCTTTATGACAGTGCCACTAAAGAAGAATGCCATTTTTACTTTGACGGCGGCATCAAATCATTAGTCAGACACCTAAATAAAAATAAAAAACCTCTTCACCCGATAATTTATTTTTCCAAACAGATTGATGATTTAGAAATTCCGGTCGGCGTCGAAGTCGCTCTCCAGTATAACGACAGTTTTAATGAGACCGTTCAGTCGTTTGCCAATGTTATCAATACCGGCGACGGCGGCACCCACTTAACCGGTTTTAAAATGGCTTTAAGCCGGATTGTTAAAGACTATGCTGAAAAAAACAACCTCTTAAAAGACTTTAAAAATAATATCCTGGTCAGCGACGATCTCCGCGAAGGCTTAACCGCCGTGGTTTTTGTCAAAATGCCCAGCAATAACATTCAGTTTGAGTCTCAAACCAAAACCAAGCTCAATAATCCCGAAGCCCAATCAGCGGTTTTTTCGGTCGTTAAAGAAGGTTTAACCGCTTATTTTGAAGAACATCCCAATGAAGCCAAAACTATCTTAGATAAAATTTTATTGGCCGCCCGGGCCAGATTAGCCGCCCGCGCCGCCAAAGACGCCGTTATCCGCAAAGGCGCCCTGGAAGGTATGACTTTGCCGGGAACATTAGCCGATTGCCAGGAAAAACGACCGCAAAACTCAGAACTATACATTGTTGAAGGTCCTTCTGCCGGCGGCTCAGCTAAACAAGGCCGCGACCGTAAATTTCAGGCAATTTTGCCTTTAGGCGGCAAAATTTTAAATACTGAAAAAGCCCGCCTGGATAAAATCATTCAATTCCAGGAACTAAAAAACTTAATTATTGCTTTAGGTATGGGTATTGGCGAAACTATCGATCCGAATAAACTAAGATATCACCGCGTTATTATCATGTGCGATGCTGACGTTGACGGCGAACACATTACTACTCTCTTATTAACTTTCTTTTACCGGCACTTACAACCGATTATTGACCACGGCTTTTTATACATTGCCCTGCCGCCTTTATATAAAATTAATCACAATAAAATCGACAAATATGTCTATTCCGACGCTGAGCTCGCCGAGTACTTAGAAACAATTAAAAATCAAAAATATACCCTCCAGCGCTATAAGGGTCTCGGAGAGATGAATCCGGAGCAACTCTGGAGCACCACCATGAATCCGGAAACCAGAATCTTAAAACAAGTCAACATTGCCGACGCTGTTCAGGCCAATGAAGTCTTTATCATGCTGATGGGTGATGAAGTCCCGCCCCGAAAACGCTTTATTCAAACTCATGCTAAAATGGCCACATTAGATATTTAATAGGAGAAAAATGAACATTCAAATCATTGCTTTGCTCGCCGCCCCCCTTACCGCTGTCTCTGCCTTAATCTACGGCTTTATTTTAACCAAAAAAATTCTTCGGGAAGACCAGGGGAGCGACAAATTAAAACAAATCGCCGCGGCGATTCACGACGGCGCCATGGCTTATTTAAAAAAACAGTTCACCATCATCATTCCCCTTATGCTGGTTTTAACTATTGCTATTTATTTTGGCCTGGGTAAAGGCATTGCCGCCACTTTTTTATTGGGAGCAATTTTTAGTGCTGTTATTGGCTACCTCGGCATGGGGATTGCTGTTAAAGCTAATGTCCGCACTGCCAATAATGCCTTAAAAGGGTTAAATCCGGCTTTAACCACCGCTTTTTCTGCCGGCACCGTCAACGGCATGCTGGTCGTCGGTTTAGGCTTATTAGGCGTTTCTTTAATCTACGTCTGGTCCTACTTCAGCGGCGTTGACGCCACCCAAGTTTTGGTCGGTTATGGTTTCGGTGCCGCTTTATTAGCTTTATTTATGCGGGTCGGCGGCGGCATTTTTACCAAAGCCGCTGATGTTGGCGCTGACTTAGTCGGTAAAATCGAAGTTGGTATTCCTGAAGATGATCCCCGCAATCCGGCGGTCATTGCTGATAATGTCGGTGATAATGTCGGTGACTGCGCCGGCATGGCCGCCGATGTTTTTGAATCTTATGCTTTGACTATTGTCGCCGCGATGATTTTAGGCGGTTCAATGTTCGGACTTAAAGGCGTTGTTTTCCCTTTATTGGCCCGTTCCGGAGCCGTCTTAACTTCAATCTTGGGAACCTTCTTTGTCAAAGCTAAAAACGATCAGGAAAATCCCATTAAGCCTTTAATCCGCGGTTTTGCTGTTTCTGCCGCCGCGGCGGTGATTATCTTTATGCTTTTAGCCGTCTTCTTGCTCGGTGAACCCAAAGCCGGCTATGCCGCCGTTACCGGTATTATTGCCATGATGGCTCTTTTATATGTCACCAAACACTATACTGGTCCGGGTGAAACACCGGTTGTTACTATCGCCAAAGCCAGCCAGACCGGCGCCGGCACTAATCTGATCAGTGGTATTGCCTTAGGCATGGAATCCACCTTTTTCTCGGTTTTAATTGTCGCCGCCACTATCTTAACCGGCTATTTCTTTTTAGGTTTCTATGGTATCTCTTTGGCCGGAATGGGCATGCTGGCCACAACCGGCATTATTATGTCTTTGGATACTTTTGGTCCGATCAGTGATAATGCCCAAGGCATGGTGGAAATGGCCCATTTAGGCGGCAAAGCTCCTCAAGTCACTGCCAGTCTGGATGCCGTCGGCAACACTACCAAAGCTCTAACTAAAGGCTTTGCTGTTGGTTCAGCCGCTGTGGCCGCTTCCTCCCTGTTTGCCACCTATTTTGCCGCTACCGGCTTATCGAGCATTGATATTGCCGCTCCTAAAGTTTTTATTGGTTTGCTGATCGGCGGCGCTTTGCCTTTCTTATTCAGCTCCCGTTTAATCGGCTCTGTCGGCCGGGCCGCTTTCGAAGTCGTCGAAGAGGTCCGGCGCCAGTTTCGGGAAATCAAAGGCATTATGGCCGGTGAAAACTTGCCGGATTATTCAAAGGCAGTGGCCATTGTTACTGCCGCCGCCCAAAAAGAACTGATCATTCCTGCCGCGATTGTCATTGCCGCCCCTATTTTTATCAGTCTCTTAGGCGCTGAAGCTCTGGGCGGCTTTCTCGGCGGTGTCGTGGTTTCCGGTTTAACTCTGGCTTTATTTATGTGCAATACCGGCGGCGGCTGGGATAATGCCAAAAAATACATTGAAGATAATCATTTCGGCGGCAAAGGCAGTGATACTCACAAAGCCGCCGTGGTCGGCGATACGGTTGGTGATCCCCTAAAAGATACCTCCGGCCCGGCCCTGAATCCGATGATGAAAATCGTCCAAATCGTCGCTTTATTGATTGCGCCGTTTGTTATAAAAATTATAGGAAAATAATATTACCACCCCGGAGTGGTAATATTTCACTCCGGGGTGAATTTAAATTATGAATATCGGCCAACTCCAACCAGTGGAAATCACTACGGAGATGAAAAAAAGCTATCTGGATTACGCCATGAGCGTGATTGTCGCCCGGGCTCTGCCGGATGTCCGTGACGGCTTAAAACCGGTCCACCGCCGCATTCTTTTTGCCATGAAAGAGCAGGGGATTACCCACTCCTCGGCTTACAAAAAATCAGCCCGTGTCGTCGGTGAAGTTTTAGGTAAATACCATCCTCATGGCGATATGGCTGTCTACGACGCCATGGTCCGCATGGCCCAGGACTTTTCCTTAAGATATCCTTTAGTCGACGGCCACGGCAACTTCGGCTCGATTGACGGCGATTCTCCCGCGGCCATGCGTTATACCGAAGTCCGCTTAGCCAAAATTTCTGATGAATTATTAAATGAATTAAATGAAAATACCGTTGATTTTATTGATAACTTTGATGCTTCCTTAAAAGAACCAACCGTCATGCCGGCCCGGCTGCCTAACCTTTTATTAATGGGCGCTGACGGCATTGCCGTCGGCATGGCCACCAAAATTCCGCCTCATAACTTGGGTGAAGTGATTGATGCCCTCAAACTGGTCATTAAAAAAACCAAGATTGTCCCTCATGAAAACCAGCCAAAAAATTTAAGCAACCCGGAAACGATTAAATCGGAACTGCTGGCCGGCCGCCTGGAATCAGCCATCACTTCCGCTGATTTAATGACGGTTCTGCCCGGACCGGACTTTCCCACCGGCGGGATTATCTACGATGTTTCCAATATCGAACAAATGTACACCACCGGCAAAGGCAGTATTATTGTCCGGGGTAAAACTAATATTGTCGAAGGAAAAAATAACTATAAAATTATCATCAATGAACTGCCTTATCAGGTTAATAAAGCTAGGCTGATCGCTAAAATCGCTGATCTTGCCCGGAATAAAAAAATTAACGGCATCCGGGATATCCGCGACGAATCTGACCGGACCGGCCTGCAAATTGCCGTCGAATTAAAAAAAGAGGCCAAGCCTAAGGCGGTTTTAAACAATCTTTTCCAGCACACCGAACTCCAATCGAGCTTCCCGGCTAACTTAGTCGCCTTGGTCGACAACACTCCTCAGCTCTGCAACTTGCGTCAAATCTTGTTAGAGTATTTGCGCCACCGCCAGTTGGTGGTGATCCGCCGGACTCAATTCGAGCTTAAAGCCGCCAAACTAAGAGGCCACATTTTAGAAGGTTTAAAAATCGCCCTGGATAATCTGGACGCCGTCATCGACACAATTAAAAAATCCAAAGATGCCGATGTCGCTAAAATAAACTTAATGACCAAGTTTAAACTTTCCGATATCCAGGCCCAGGCTATTTTGGATATGCAGTTAAGACGCCTGGCGGCTTTGGAAAGGCAAAAAATTGAAGACGAATACCAGGCCATTTTGAAAACTATCAAAAACTTAACCACCCTGCTGGTCACTCCGGGTAAAATTATTGAGACAATCAGTCACGAACTGGTTGAACTAAAAACCAAATACGCTGATGAACGCCGGACTAAAATTATTAAATCTTCTTTAAAACAATTTTCTGATGAAGATTTGGAACCGGAAGAAGCTTGTTTGGTGACCATGACTGCCACCGGCTATATAAAACGCATGCCCATGAATACCTATCGGGCCCAGCGCCGCGGCGGCAAAGGCGTCACCGGCATGGCTACCAAAGATGAAGATGAAGTCAACCGGATATTTTCCACCAATACCCACGACACTCTCTTTATTTTCACCGACAAAGGCCGGGTTTTCCGGCTTAAAGTCTATGAACTGCCTCAAAGCTCCCGCCAGGCCAAAGGCCAGGCAATTATTAACTTAATTAACATTGGCTCAGACGAAAAAATCCAGTCAGTCCTTAATCTGGCCAAAGACGAACTGGATAAAGGCTATTTATTAATGGTCACTCAAAAAGGCGTGATTAAAAAAACCGCCACCAGTCTTTATGCCAATATCCGCACCAACGGCATCATTGCCATTAAGCTGGATGCTGGCGATCAACTCGTGTGGGTCAAACAAACTACCGGTAAAAATCATATCTTATTAGTTTCCCATAACGGCATGTCCGTCCGCTTTAATGAAACCGATGCCCGTCCGATCGGCCGCTCGTCCCGGGGAATTCGGGGAATCCGCCTCAATCCCAATGACTATGTTGTTGGTATGGCAGTTTTTAATCCCCAGCGGAAAAAAGTCAAAGGCAAGCGCAAATTCTTCCAGGACCTGTTGGTCGTCATGGAAAAAGGCTTGGGCAAGCGGACTAATATATATGAATACCCTTTGCAGAAACGCGGCGGCAAAGGTGTTAAAGTGTCTCAAGTGACCGATAAAACCGGCAAAGTTGTTTCCGCCCACATGGTCACGGAAATGATTGAAACCTTGCTGTTAACTTCCAAAAAGGCCCAGGTCATCAAACTGCCGTTAAAAAACATCAAGCGTATCGGCCGCTCAACTCAAGGCGTCATTCTGATGCGCTTTGCCAAATCCGGGGATTCAGTCGCCGCCGCCGCCCTCCTTGAAAAACAGGAAGACTAACCTACAAGGTCCAACCTTGTAGGCTTTATTTATTCCCCAAGTGGTACTTTTGATACATTTCTCTTAAATGCTGGTTGGTCACATGAGTGTAAATCTGCGTCGTGGCAATGTTTTTATGGCCCAACATTTCCTGGACCGCCCGAATATCCGCCCCGGCCATCAATAAATCAGTGGCAAAAGAATGCCGGAGTCCATGACAAGAAATTTTTACCGGAATTTTGGATAAATTAACGTATTTCTTCACAATTCTCTGGACCGATCGGGGAGTCAGCCTCATTTTTTCCCCTTGGTCTGCTTGATCCTTGCTCCCGCCGAAATGAATGAACAGCGGCCGCCAATCATCTTCCCGTTTATCCCCATAGCGCTTTAACCATTCTTTCGCCCGCTTAGACAAAAACACCACTCTTTGCCTGCCGCCTTTTCCAATCACCCCAAACTCACCCCGCTCCAGATCAATCTCCTCCCGGTTCAAGCGCGTCAGTTCTGATACTCTTAAACCGGTGGAAAACAAAGTCTCTAAAATCGCTTTATCTCTTAATTGGCGCACCGTCGCTATCCCGACGCTTCCTAACAACCTCTCCACCTGCTCTCCGGTTAAAAATTTCAGCGACCGGCTTTCTGTTTTCGGCAGTTCGATCTTCTCCGGCGTCAGACATTGGATATCCCGTTTAATCAGAAACTTAAACCAGGACCGCAGACAAATTATATGATAGGCCTGAGTTGCCCGGCTTAACGATTCTCCTCTTGGCGTTATAAATCTGGCCAGGAAAACCCGGTAGTGATTAATCATCTCCAAGGATAAATCGGCTAACTTCAATTTAGGTTCATTTTTCTCTATCCACTCGAGGAAACGGGACAAATAATGCCGATAATTCCTTACTGTCAATCGCGAACAGTTGCGTTCAATCTCCAAATACTCTAAAAAATCTTCGACTTTTCTTTGTATTTTATCTTTAGCACTCATTTAGGCTACCTGCCAATATGTGGATAAGTAGGGGATAGGCTGATATATCAACCCTTTTACCCTATCAATTTTCAAAGACTATAAGATTATCTTGTGGATAAATATAGACATCTGATAATTATTGTGCGACATTAATAATTTTTTGTCAAGTTCTTGAGTTCGCAAACGAAACGCACCACTAACGGGTAAAATACCCGTCTAGGAGGTGCGTATGAACCATCATCATTTATCGCTCTATGAGCGGGAGCAGCTGGCAGTTTTAAAAGCCAAGGGTTTA
>Ga0210049_1002959_pt1 | contig 15570 bp, 13 predicted proteins | sample CryGeyCG2014_300_2_FD_183964 | JGI IMG/M metagenome (GOLD analysis project Ga0210049, IMG submission 183964) | Groundwater microbial communities from aquifer - Crystal Geyser CG06_land_8/20/14_3.00 (SPAdes) (version 2) | ecosystem: Environmental > Aquatic > Deep subsurface > Groundwater | place...
ATGTTCATTGGAGAAATTTATCAAGGAAGTTTGAAAAGAAATATTTCAAAGATATGACAGCCCTGAACATCGCTAGCTGCAACAAATATGCGCCGGCCACAAAACACATCAAACAAATAATCAGCCAAGTAAAAAGGCTTTTGAAATCGGGTTTTGCCTATCAAATAGAAGGCGGGATTTATTATGATATTTCAAAATTCAAAGATTACGGAAAATTATCAAGAAGAACGGTATTACAAGCTGAAGACGCGGTATCAAGAATTGATACAGCTAAAGGAAAAAGAAACAAGGGAGACTTTTGTCTTTGGAAAAAATCTAAACCAGGGGAACCGTATTGGGCGAGCCCTTGGTTTTTGGGCCGGCCCGGCTGGCACATTGAAGATACAGCTATTACGGAAAAATATTTCGGACCCCAATATGATATTCACGGCGGAGCCAGAGATTTAATTTTCCCCCATCACGAAGCTGAAATTGCTCAAATGGAGGCAATTTCCAAAAAGTCACCTTTGGTCAAATACTGGCTCCATACAGGATTTTTAACCGTAAAAGGACGAAAAATGGCCAAATCCCTCGGCAATTTCATTACGATTAAAGATTTTCTTAAAAGAAATCCCAACCGGCTGCTCAGATTCTTTGTCATTAAAACCCATTACCGCTCCCCTATTGATTACAATGAAAAATCTATTTTACAGACCAAAGAAGAAAGTGAGAGAATCGCTGAATTTGTCGGCAAACTAAAAGATATTATTTCTTCAGATACCCGAGCCGAAGCGAAGGTGGAGAAGAACGAATGTTCTTCGAGTAAACCAGACTCAAATATAATTAATAATTTGATTTCAGAAACTAAAAAAAGCTTTGAAAAAGCGATGGAAGACGATTTTAACACTCCCAAAGCCATAGCCGTAATTTTCAAGCTGGTTGGCAAGGGCAATGTCTTAATTTCTGAAGATAAAATTGGCGCGACTAACGCTAAAGAGATTTTAGATTTACTTGAAAATTTAGAGCAGATTTTAGGAATTGGGTTGACAAGAACGCATTATAAAATTGCTCAGAATGAAAAATTAAGACTAAAAGCTCTGATAGAAAAAAGAGAAAAATTCCGTCAAAAAGCTCAATGGAAATTAGCTGATGAAATGAGGAAAAAAATTAAAAAACTGGGTTACCGGATTGAAGATACCAAGGCAGGACCGAAAATTACCAATTGCCGATGATGGTGATATATTTTGAAAAATCTTTCAATTGTTTGAGAAGTGAACGTTCGGTATTGCCTCTGATAGAAACATAACAGCCGCCGCAGTCATTGTGACGGCTGAATTTTTCTCTTAACTCTTCTAAATTGGAAAATCTTTCTCTTTTCATTGAGCAGGGCACGAGAACTCCATCAGGCATTACCACGACAAATTTTATTCCTGCCTGGCAATTTGGCATATGTTTTTGCTCAAAAAACTTTAATATATCCAGAAGGATGCCTTTGGGAGTAACTATAAAATTTGTTTTTTCTTTAAATAAAATCAGCTCTTTCATAGTTTTCCGCAGAGTCTTCAAATCTTCTTTGGTTTCAAAAGAATATTCTCTGTTTCCCGTACGCAAAGGCGTATAAGCGCTGTAAGAAATTAAAACTCCCCATTCTTTTGCCTTTTTAGCCAAAGGTATCACCTCTTTAAAATTAGCCCTGGTAATGGCTGAATTCAAAATAATATCGTTAAAACCGTATTGTGAAAGTCTAGGAAGAGTTTTCTCTAAATGTTTATATATACCCGGCCGCCGCCTGAAATCGTCGTGCCTTTGGTCGGGAAAATCAAGAGAGATGGAAAATTGATTCACTCCGGCTTTTTTCAACTCTAAGTATTTTTTTTCATTCAAAAGAAAACCGTTGGTAACAAATATTTCATAAGGCAGACTGCCAAACTGCTTAATTTCTCTGACTATATCTACAATATCCGGCCTCAAAAGAGGCTCACCGCCGGAAATTTGAATGATTAAAGGCTTCAAACTCTTTACCAGCCTGGCGTACTCTTCCGGCTTTATTTGTTTTTCTCCGGGTCTTAACCCGCCCAGGTCGCAATGGCGACAATTACAAACGCAAGATAAGGTTACCTCAAAAGAAACCACTAAAAGCTGATTGGCCAGTAATTTGGGCGCTCCTGTTCCGACAAATTTGATTTTATCTAATAAAGAAATTTTATTGTTCATCTACCGAGCCCCGTTTACGGGGCGAGTCAAAGAACATCCGTTCTTTTCCACCCTGCGCTATCGCTTGGGTAGCTGAAGAAGAGAACGTAGTCCTCTTCGACTAAATTTACGATTTCCTGAATTCTTCTTTGTGACGCTTCATTAAAAATCTCATTTTTCTTATATACCAATGCATTTCTAACCTTTCCCAAAATCCTTTTACCATTCCAACCTTCTTTTCCTTCATAACTATATCTAAACCTTTTAACTTTACATACAGGACAGGCAGTTTATTGAGCTTACAATAATAGTTTAAAGCGGTTTCAATGGCGAAACCCTGCCCGAATTTCTCGGGCACATTTTCAAAAATTGAGCGTTTTAAGGCTCTTTCTCCGCCGAAAGCCAGGAGCGGATCAATCTTTACAAGAAAGGAAGGAGTTTCTCCCAATCTGTCTCTGATGCCTACCACCATTGCCGCTTCATTTCTCAAAATCGGCTCAACCAATTGAGAAACATGCTCGGGAATAAAACCAATCAAATCAGCGTCAAAAAATACAATAATTTCAGCGTCGGTTTGTTTTACAGCCTCCCGCATTGTCTGTCCCTTCCCTTCTTTGGGAGACTTTAATACTCTGACGTTAAAGTTCCTGCCGATTTCTGCCGTTTTATCCGTTGAACCGTCGCAAGCTAAGATTATCTCGTCAAGTTCTTTTGCCTTTAAAAGTTGCTTTAAAACATTGCCAATGGTTTTTTCCTCATTATAAGCAGGGACGATAGCTACAACTTTTAACTTTTTTTTAATTTGTTCCATTTCTGAAATTTTTTTATTTTTAAACCGACCCATTGGTCATAATCAAAAAGCAATCGGTTTCTGATTAAACTGCTTTTTCCTTTGAAGGGAAAAATTTCTTTAATCGGGCTCAATCTTTTTATTAAAATCAAAGGCAGACACAAGAGAGCAAACAGACCTGACGTTCCGATTATTCCGAATCGGTTAAAATACGCCGAAAGAAAAATAACCGTGGCTAAAAAAACAAGGGTTCCCAGAGACATATTCAAAAGCAGGGTAAAAAGCGCGAAAGAAAGCGCGGAAAGACCGAAAATTTTTGGAGAGAAAGCCAGCAATGCTCCGGCAAAAGTGCCGATTCCTCTGCCACCGGCAAATTTCAAAAAGCAGGACCAGTTATGACCCAGCACCGCCGAGGCTCCCGCCAAAATCTGAATTTCTGATGGAAATCCAAAATATCTTGCCAGCCAAACCGCCAAATATCCCTTTCCCGCGTCCAATAATCCGGTCACAACTCCCTGCCATTTGCCGACATTTCTATAAACATTTGAGCCTGAATTCTTCCCCCAGCCAATTTCTAAAACATTTTTTCCGCCTGACCACCGGCTGATTAAATAACCTGTCGGGAAAGAACCCAGGATATAAACAAAAATTAAAAATAAAAATGAAATATAATTTGGCATTCCTTTATTTTATCAAGAGTTTTAATATAGTGTCAACAACGTTAACTTGCCATTCTTTTAAATTATGATAGATTTATAATATGCCAAACGAATTACCCGAAAGATTGCCTCCGCAGGCAATTGATGCCGAAAAATGCCTTTTGGGCTGCCTCATGCTTGATAAAAACACCATAATTCGGGTGGCTGATTTTTTATCTCCCAAGGATTTTTACAAAAAAACCCACCAGGAAATTTATAACGCCATAATGGATATTTTTGAAAAGGGAGAACCGATTGACTTATTGTCCGTTTCCACCCGTCTCAAAGAAAAGAATCTCATTGAAGAAACAGGCGGCCACGGTTATTTGACCGAACTGATTAACTTAGTTCCCACGGCCAGCCACGCCATGAGTTATGCCAAGATCGTCCAAAGAAAAAGGATATTGCGCGATTTAATTGAAGCCAGTCAAGATATTAATTTAATGGGTTATGATGAATCTGAAGATATTGATGTTTTAATGGACCAGGCAGAAAAGAGAATTTTCAGTATCGCCCAACGGAGCTTAACCCAGAATTTTTTGCCGGTCAAAGCCTTCTTGGAAGATGCCTTTGACCGGATTGACAAACTGTCAAAACACCAGGGCGGGTTTCGGGGCGTATCCACCGGTTTTAATGATTTGGATAATATGCTGGCCGGTCTCCAAAAATCCGACTTAATAATTCTGGCTTCCAGACCTTCTTTAGGAAAATCAGCCATGGCTTTAAATCTGGCTACCCATATTGCAATTAATGAAAAATTGCCGGTCGGCATATTTTCTTTAGAAATGTCCAAAGACCAAGTCGTTGACAGACTAATCTCTGCTCAGTCTAACGTTGATTTATGGAGATTAAGAACGGGCCGGCTTTCGGCCGAAGGTGAAGATAATGATTTTTTAAGAATTCAGCAGGCCCTGGGCGCTCTGTCCGAAGCCCCAATTTACATTGATGACGCAGCCACTTCTAATATTTTACAAATGAGAGCAATGGCAAGAAGACTCCAAGCGGAAAAAGGCTTGGGCTTAATTATTGTTGACTATTTACAGCTGATTGAACCCAGAAATCCCACTGCCAACATTGTTCAGCAAATGAGTGAAATTTCCCGCTCTCTTAAAGGATTGGCCAAAGAGCTAAATGTTCCGGTCCTGGCCCTTTCTCAGTTATCCAGAGCCGTAGAACATCGTACACCGCCTATTCCCCGGCTTTCCGACCTAAGAGAAACCGGCGCAATTGAGCAGGATGCAGATGTTGTTATGTTTATTCACAGAGAAGACCGTTATCGTCAGGAAACCGAAAGAAAAAATATCGCTGACATTATTATCGCCAAACATAGAAATGGCCCGGTGGGAAAAATTGAATTGTATTTTGATGACAAGATGGTCAGCTTTAGAAATTTAGAAAAAGCCTATATGGAAAGCTACGAAGAATAACCATGTACTCCCCTACCATTCAAAAACTTATTGATTTATTTTCTGAATTTCCCACGGTCGGCCCCCGCACGGCCAGTCGTTTTGTTTTTTATTTATTGAAACTGCCAAAAGAGGAAGTTCAGGATTTAATGATCGCTATTTCAAAATTAAAAGGCTCCGTTAAAATTTGCAATTCTTGCTTTAATCCTTTTGAGGGTGAAGGAGAATTATGCGAGATTTGCCAGAATCCTTCGCGGGATAAATCTCAGCTTTCTATTGTGGCGAATGAAACTGATTTAACGGCCATTGAAAAAACAAAAAAATACAAGGGCCTTTATTTTATTTTAGGCGCTACGGTTTCCGCCTTAAAAAAACCTGACTTGGAAAAATTAAGAATAAAAGAGCTGGAAAATTTAATCAAAAACCGCTCCGAAATCCAGGAAATCATTCTGGCAATGAACGCCAATACCGACGGCGAAGCCACAGTTTTGTATCTGGAGCGATTTTTGAAACCTTTCAACAAAAAAATTACAAGGCTTGGCCGGGGCTTGCCCGTGGGAGGAGAATTGGAATACGCAGACGAAGAAACCTTAAAAGCCGCCTTTGAAGGAAGGAAATAAATAAAATCGAAAATAACAAAAAGAAAAGGATGGAATATTTGTTCCATCCTTTTTAAATTGAGGGAGGCATTTTAACATTTAAGAAGGAGTTATACGTCTTTCTTGAGGTCCATGATTACAGTCACGACACATTTCTTTTGAATCTAACGATTCAAACGGTGTTTCCTCCTGACATTTCCGACAGCGCCAAGTCCATTCAATTTTCCCGTAGAAATGACCTCTACCCATGTTATACCCAAATTCAGGCAAACGAAAATTATTCCCGCGGTTTCTTATCCACCATCCGTTATTGCTACTCTTGAAATCATCCCCAAGGGAATCAGGCGCAAGAGTAATCCAGAAATCAGCTTTCCCATTCTTGAACCGCGTATAAGTGGATGACAAAGCTGTCCAGAAATAGCCAACATTATTTAGTAGAATTGTTCTCTGACCGAAAACTGGCTTAAATTTTGGCCTTTCCATCTTTTCCTCCTTTCTCCCCCTATTTTATTTTGGTTTTAAGAACTAAAAGCCAGCGGATTTTTCAAGGCTGGCTAACTTTAAAAAACTATTCCAAGTTTATACTTTTTATTTCAACTTCAGAATAGCGTTGCCTATGTCCTTTTTTTACTTTATATCGGGTTTTTGGTTTATATTTGAAAACAATCACTTTTTTGGCCTTGCCTTGCGATAAAATCTTGCCCGTTACTTCCGCCTCCTTTACAAAAGGCGTTCCGATTTCTATTTTTTTACTTTTTTCCACTAATAAAACCTCGCCAAAAACAATCTCTTCGCCTTCTTTTTTATTGATTTTTTCAATTTTAATTTTTTGTCCGGGAGTAACAATATATTGTTTACCCCCTGTTTTAATCACTGCTAACATATTGTTTTATTCTCCTTCTTTTACCGAGTCCGCTTTAGCGAACGAAGGTGAAGAAGAGAGCTTGTTCTCTTCGCCTAATTTTTTGGACTCTTGTAACTCGGTTAATTTTTCCACTCTGTCGGTGAACAAAGAAAGCCGTCTTTCTGAGCTGTCGTAAGCAGAGCTGGCATTTTTCAAATGACTCCCTAATTTTCTGAAATCATCCATCAATTTCTCGGCGTCTAATTGAATTCTGTTTAATCTCTTTAAAATATCCTGGGTTTTTCTTGAAATTTGGGTGTCTCTGAACCAATGCTCAATGGTTTTTACCGTTAAATAAATAGTGTTGGGCGAAGTTAAAATGATTTTTTTTCTTCTGGCGTATTCGCCGAAATCATCGTCTTTTAAACCAAACATTATTTGGTGATAAATTGCTTCGGCCGGAACATACATTAGCGCGTAATCAACCGTGTTTTCCGAAGGCAAAATATATTTGGAAGCAATTTTATCAATATTGAATTTTATGTCCTGAATAAATTTTTTCTGAAAAATGCTTTTCTGTTCTTCCGTTTGAGACGCAATCATTTTTTCAAAATTATCTGAAAAAAATTTAGCGTCAATGGGTAATAATTTTCCGTTGGGGAGTTTTAAAACGAAATCCACCTTTTCTCCTGAAATGAAAGAATATTGAGCCTGATAAAGTTCTTGCGGATAGTATTCGCTCAAAATATGCTCCAAACTGGCTTCTCCCCACTCGCCTCTTAATTTCGGCGTCCGAAAAATTTCCTGAAAAGAAGAAATGTTCTTCATCTGTTCGTGCACCTGCTTCATCTGTTCGCGGATTTGAACGGTTTCTCTGGTAAAAGAAGAAATTTGGCCGTGCATTGATTGGGAAGTACCGTCAACGCTGCCCCGAATCTCTTTTAATTGACCGACAATTTCAGCTAACCTCCTGTCAAATTCCAGAATCTGCTCACTTTGATTCCGATCAATGCCTGATTTCTTACTGAAAAAAAACAGAATTCCCCCAAAAGCAGCTATCGCAAAAAATATTACTGAAATAAAAAGAGGCTCACTCATTGAGCTATCTTAACATCTTTACTAATGAAGGTCAACAAAAATATTATCTGGTTAAAATTTCAGTGGCAACAAAAGCAATATAAATTAACAATAAAAACAAGGCTTCTTTTCTGGTGATTTTACGGCCGGTTCGGACAAAAAAGAGGAAAAAGAGAGCAGAAATTATTAAAAAGAATCTGGCGATGGCAAATGGAGAAAAATCAACAATTTTTATAGGACAAATCAGAGCAACTATCCCTAAGACAAAAGTTGAAGGAACAATAACTGCTCCCATTAAATCTCCCAAAATCATCCATGTCTCGCCCTTTTTGGCTGAAATAACGGCAAAATAGGTTTCAGGCAAAGCATTGCCCAAGCCCACAATTAAGATTCCAATTAATACCAGGGGTAAATTTAAACTTTGAGCAAAAAAAGCAGCTGACCTGACAATCCCTTCGGCTGCCAGCAGTAAAAGAATTATTCCGAAAATTATTTTTCCGAGACTCTTGAAAAAAATCTTAAATTCTTTGGCAATTGGTTCTATTTCACCTTCATAAACCTTAGCAAATCTTTCTTTTTTTGAAAAAAGCCAAAAAATATAGAGAAAGAAAACTAAAATCAATAAAATTCCGTCTCCCCGGCCCAATTTGCCATCCAAAATTAAAAGCAAAGGTAAAATTGCAATCAAAATAGTGAAAATTGAGGAAGTCTGAACCATTCGGCTTCCAGCGGGTAGACCCTTGGCAACCAAAGCTGCCAAAGCCACAACAATGGTTAAGACAACTAAATTCCCGCCAACAATATCGCCAAAAGAAAGTTGAGGAATTTTATGAAAAGCAGAAGATAATCCGACAAAAAGATTGGGCAGGGAAGCGGCAAAAGCCATAACAAAAAAAGCTACAACAAATTCCTTCCAACCCAAAAATTTGGCTGTTCTCATTAAGCCGCTAATAACCCAATTTCCGGCAAAATAAAGCAAAACGCAAGAAGCCAAAAAAATTAAAATATATAGCCACAACATAAATTTACTTAATAAAATACATTATTTCGTAGATTATCCCTGCAATTAGAACTAAAATCAATGGATACGTTAAAGTGCGCCAAACTCCTGTTTTAATTTTTTGATACATTAACAAGATTAAAATTCCGTCAATACCAAGCATTATGCCTCCAACAAAAGAGATGACTGGAATAAACTGCTTTACCCCTGTTAAAAAAAGGGCTAAAGGAATGAAACAGGTAATCAGCCATGCCAAATTCTTTTTCATTTTTAAATCATAATGAAAAACATTTTTTAAAGTTAACCCTAATGCGATAAAAGAGGTAAAAGTGGCCAAAAGCCCGAAGCAAAGAGCCAAAGACGCTATTCCATTGCCCAAAACATTTCTAAGCCCGGTTAAGCCAGATTCCGTTGTTTGGGGCCCGGTAATGCCCAAAATCAGGTAAATAAAAAAGAGGTAAACAATGATTGGAATTAAAATGGCAATGGGAATAATTTTTAAAATTAATTTTTTTCGTTCTCCCAGCATTTCCTCTATTTCCGGAATCAAAGTTGCCCCCCATAGAGAAAAAAGAATAATACCGTAAGGCAAGAAGATATAAGAAAAGTCGGGAGAGGGAAAAAGATTTCCGATTGTTATAAATGATTCTCCCCGAAAAAATATGGCAAACAAGATTATAAAAAATAAAACCAGCCCCCAAAATTCAACTTTAGCAATAGCTGTTATTCCAAAGAAGATCAAGCTAGCTCCAATAACAAAATAAAAAAGAGTGTAAATCAAAGAGTTTCCTCCAAAAATTGGCAAAAGCAATTCTGTAAAAAATTCTCCTCCCACGATTAAATAAGCTAAAAGCGCTCCAAAAATACCCAAGATTATTGAGATATAAGCTAAAACTTGACCCCAATTTCCCAGATAAATTTTGGCAAAACCGGGCAATCTTTTAAAATCCGGCGTTTTCAAAGCTAATTCCCCAAAAAACAAATGGATTAAAATAACCAAAGCTCCCAAAGCCAAAAAATAGCCAAGAATAACCCAAAAACCTACCTTAAGAGTCACGTAGGGCAAAGCAAAAAACCCGACCCCGATGATGGTTCCCGAAAGAGTGGAAATAGCCAGAATTAATCTATTTGAGAGGAATTTCGGCATATTCTTTTCTTTTTATAATGAAATACCACTTGATGGCTTCAATTAAAATTAAATTTATTATTCCCATGCCCAAAAGCAGCATCCAATGGAAAGAATTTAATGGCACAGTTTTTAAGAAGTTTTGGAGGAAAGGAAGATAGATGGCAAAAAACAGCATTAAAATACTGAAAATCATACAGCCGACTAAATATAGATTGGAAAAAGGATTGTATTGCCAGATATTTTTTGTCAAATTTTTGCAGGAAAAGGCATAAAAAACAGTATCAATGGCTAAGGCGGCGAAAATTATTGTCCGGATTTCGGCTAAAGGCAAGCCTTTCTTCAAAAGCCATAAAAATAAACCCAAAAGAATAATATCGGTAAAGATACCGAAGCCAAAGATTATTACCTTCATTTTTTGGGTCAAAAGAGGGTGTTTGGAGTCTTCAGGTTTCCTCTCCATTATTCCTTTTTCTTTTGGTTCAAAGGCTAAGGCGATTCCCTGAGGACTGCCCTCAATTAAATTTTCCCACAAAATTTGAGCCGGTAAAATCGGCAAGGGTAATCCTCCAATAATACTCGCTCCAACTAAAATTATTTCAGAAAAACATTGAGAAACCAGCAAGGTAACTGTCTTTCTAACATTGTCAATAATCGCCCTTCCTTCTTCAACGGCAGCCACAATAATTGAGAAATTATCAGTCAAAAGAATAAGGTCGGAAGCTTCTTTTGCCACATCGGTGCCGGAACCCAGGGCTACCCCTATATCAGCTTTTTTCAAAGCCGGAGCATCGTTTATCCCATCGCCGGTCATTGCCACTACCTCTCCTTTCTCCTGCCAGAACTGAATAATTCTTAATTTTTGGACCGGTTCAACCCGGGCATAAATCTCAATATCTTTTAATCTCTTTTTAAATTCCTCATCGCTTAATTTCTCTAATTCGCTTCCTTCAATTATATTTTCTTCCTTATTCGGCAAACCAAGTTCGGCCGCTATTGCCTTGGCTGTTAATTTATGGTCTCCTGTAACAATAATTGGTCTCATTCCGGCCTGTTGACAGATTTTTATGGCATCCCTTACCTCTTTTCTTAAAGGATCATGGAGAGCAATAAGACCAACAAATGTTAAATCTTGGCATAATTCCTCTAATTTGACATTTGACATTTGACATTTGACATTTGACATTTTCCGATAAGCGGTGGCTAAAATCCGCTGGCCTTTAGCCGCTAAATCATCAATCTTTTTGTTTAATTCTTTAATTTTCTCTTCTGATAAAACTTCTTCTTTGCCATCAATATCTAGAGACTTTGAAATCTTGAGAATTATTTCCGGAGCGCCTAATACATAAAGTAGGTTTTTGTCCTCTGAAATTCTATGCAGGCTGGCTGAATATTTATAAACCGGATCAAAAGGAAGTTCTCCTATTTTTGGCTGTTCTTTTTCTAATTCTCTTTTTGAGAGACCGGCTTGAATTCCGGCTAACAAAAGCGCTTTTTCGGTCGGTCGGCCTCGAACTACCCATTTTTCTAAAGGGGCGTCAGGGTTTTCAACAAAAGCCTCACTGCGCAAAGCGGCAATCTTTAAAACCGAGATATGAGAACTTTCGCCATCTTTGTTAATTTTCTCTGAATATTTTTTGCCATCTGATAAAAGTTCTTTAGCGCCAGTATAAATTCCAGCCACCTGCATTTTAGCCTCGGTTAAGGTTCCGGTTTTATCAGTCACTATTATCGAGGTGCTACCAAGGGTTTCGGCTGCCATCATTTTTCTGACCAATCCTCGCTTCTTTAAAATTTTTTGCATACCGATGGCTAAAATTACAGTTATTGCCACCGGCAACCCTTCGGGAATGGCTGCCACTGTCACCGCCACCGCCGTCAAAAACATTTGAAAGATATCTTGCCCGGTTGTTACTCCTAAAACAAAGATTGAAAAAGAAATAAAAACTATTGAAACCCCAATGATTTTACTTAAATGAATTACTTTTTTCTGATAAGGGGTTTTTTCTTCCTTGGTTTCCATAACCATCTGGCTGATCTTGCCGATTTCTGTTTTAATTCCGGTTTCAGTTACCACTGCCTTTCCCCGGCCATCTTCAACCACACAGCCCATATAGACCATATTATCTCTGTCGGCTAATGGAGTTTTTTCGGGTAAAATCTCGGTTATTTTTTCGGCCGGAAACCACTCGCCGGTTAAAGAAGATTCGTTGATTTTTAAATTGAGAGATTCAACCAGCCTGCCATCAGCTGGAATTTTATTACCCGGTTGTAAAAAAATAATATCCCCGGGGACCACTTCTGATTGGTCAATTTCTTTCTCATTCCCTTCTCTTATGGTGTAAGCCTTTACTTTCACCACCTTTTTCAGTTCAGATAAAATTTTTGAAGTTTTGTTTTCCTGGAAATAACCCACAATAGTATTTAAAAAAACAGCGCCAAAAATCACAATGGCGTCGGTGAAATCTCTTAAAATCAAGGTAACGATTCCCGCTATCACTAAAATATAAATTAAAGGGCTGTTGAATTGGCTAAAGAATATTCTCAGTTTGGATAAGTGTTTTTCCTCTGGAAGCTTGTTCAAACCATAAATCTTTTGTCGTTCTCGAACTTCTTTTTCTGAAAGCCCTGCTTCCAAATCAGTCTCCAATTTCTTTTTTATCTCTTCAATTGAAAGCGTATACCACATATTACTCTATTGTAAATAAAAAATCGCTGGATTTCCAGCCTTGAATGATTTTAGTCTCTACGACTCCCGAGTTTCTTAGGAGGGCGGCCCCAACCGGATTTGAACCGGTGTTACCAGGATGAGAACCTGGCGTCCTGAACCACTAGACGATGGGGCCATTATTTTTTTAATTTAACACAAAATTTAAATTTCGTAAAACAAAATTAAAAAAGGCTGCCTCAAATCATTTTGAGGCAGCTTGAAGCTAAAGAACGACTGGCGAGCACTAATCCCATATCGGCTTATAGAAGCCGTGTTTCAACCCCCTGACTCTTCCATTTCTTTTTTTTAGCGGAGCAAATGCTCCGCATTTAGGATTAGGACATTTTACAATTTTCTTGTCCGTTTTTTTTGCAACCAATACCCGTTCTCCGCATACGCATTTCATCCACGGCATATTTTATTTCCCTCCTTTTTAAAAAAATGAAAGAATTACCTCCTTTAAAAATGTGAAAGAACTGTTCACCTCCTTTCTTCGGTTAAAAAATCAACCACTTCACCCATTTTCATTTCTTTTGAGCCATCAACCAGGATTAAATCTCCTTCTTTTATCTCATCTTTAAGTTTTAATTTCCCGTCATCTATAGTATCAAATTGGAAAATTTTGTCAATGGCCATTCCCTTGTTTTTGGCGCCCTCGGCAATGAATCTGGCCCTTTGGCCAATGGTAAAAAGCAAATCAGCATTATTAGCCACTTTCTCCCCAATCGCCTCATGGGCTTCAATCGTATATTTTCCAATTCCGACCACGTCTCCCAAGATTGCAATCCTTCGATGCAACTCAGAGCTATGAATCTTCCCCAAAATTTCAACCGCTTCAACCATAGAGAAAGTAGTGGATGTCGCCGAATCATCTAGAATCTGAGAGTTTTTAATCCCCGCAATCAAACGCATGCGACCGGGCAGCGACTGATAATTTTTCAAAGCCTGCGATATTTCCACTAAATTTAAATCAAAAATGATTCCTATGCCGACCCCAGCCAGCGCAGAATAAATTTGCTCTTTGCCGAAAAGCCGTTCCAGCCAAACCGGCACAATATTGCCTTTATAGTTAATTTTAAAATTAGTTCCGAGGACAGGCTTTCCCGCTTCGCCGGCAAAGCTCGCGTCCCAACCATTTATCTTAATATCGCTGGCACGCAAATCAGCACTTTCTTGGAAACCAAAAGTTAGGGTTTTTAAATTAGTAAAATCCCCTATTTCTCTCACGGTTTCATCGTCAAAATTTAAAACGAGATAGTTTGACGCAGGTAAAATTTTAGACAAACTCAGAATTTCTTTTGTTTTTTCTCTTTCTGCGGCAAAAAAATCTTTATCAAAAGAAATATCGCCAATATGAGTAACAACTAAAATTGGCAAAGAGGATTTTTTAACTAAATATTTGAAATCTTGACTACTATTTTTTAAATCAGTTTCAAAAATTAGAACCTCCTTCCCAACTTTAAAAAACTGATTTAAAAGCTGAAAAATTGCTTCCTTGGCACAAGCCCGGCCATTGCCAGTAACAATTATCACTTTAGGTCGTTTCCAGAGAAATGAAAGTTTTGTTAAAAGATTCATTATGTTTTTACTCATAATCCGGCGGTATTTTCCAATAATCTGTAATATATTTTGCTAATTCTCCAAAAATCGGAGCCGCTGAATATTCGGCTGTTTTAGTTTTTGGATTATAAAGTTTTACCAAAATTAAGAATTTAGGGTCAAGCGCCGGGCCAAAACCTATAAAAGACTGTATGGTTTTGTCCGAATAACCAGATTTTTTAATCTCTAAAGCCGACCAGGATATTTGAGCGGTGCCGGTCTTTCCTGCAATATAATATCCGGGAACCTTAGCTTCTTTACCGTAACCGTTTTCAACCACGTTTACCAACATTAAGGTCAACTGAGAAGCGGTTTTTTGAGAAATTACCGAAGAATTTTGGATTTGGGGCCGGGTTTCAATCATTTTACCGTTTTCAGAAATTTTATCCACCAGATAAGGCTTCATCAGTTTTCCTCCGTTGGCTATGGCTGAAAATGCTCTGGATAGCTGAATTGAGGTCATCTCAATTCCCTGCCCGAAGGAAGCGGTAGCAAAATTTATTTCGTAGCCCTTTTGAAATTCTTGATTCTGAGAAAAAATCTCTTCCTGCAAATCCACCCCTGTTTTTTCAAAAAAACCGAATCTTTTAATGTATTCCAAAAAAATATCGTGCCCCATTTGTTCTTCTGTAAAAACTGCTCCGGTATTGATTGACCGCTCCAAAACTTCTGTCATTGTCCTCTCTCCCCAAACCCTGCCGCCATAATTTAAAATGGTATTGGCGCCAATCTTGACAAACCCCTCGTCAACATAAGTGGTCTGTGGAGTTATTTTCCCTTCATTCAAGGCCGCGGCCATCGTAATGGGTTTGAAAACAGAGCCTGGTTCAAAAATTTTTTGAACGCTGGAATTCTGGAAAACCTCCAAGTCTTTAACTTCTGAATACTGGTTGGGATTAAAATCAGGCGAGTTAGCCAAAGCCAGAATTTTACCTGAATTAGGCTCCATAACAATAATTTCTGCGCTTTCAAATTCTAAATTTTCTTTGGCTCCTTGTAATAATTTTTCAGCCATAAACTGAATATTATGATCAATGGTTAAAACGATGTCAGAACCCCTGGATAATGAGTTGCCGGAACCGGATAAAATATAATTTTCTCCAAAATTAATAAAATAACCGCCGGGCCCTTTTTCCAGTTCTTTGACATCTTCTTTTCCTTTTAGTATCTCGTCGTAATATCCTTCTATTCCGTATTGGCCGTTACCGTCTCCTCCCAAAAAGCCGATTACTTGGGAAGCCAAGTTTTCAAATGGATAATATCTGCCTCTTTCCTGTCCCAAATAAATCCCCGGCAAATTTAAATTCTTTATAAAATTTACTTCCTCTTCTGTTAATTTCTTTTTTATTACCACATAAAGACTGTCTTTTTTAAATTTTTCTAAAATTGAATTTTTATCCAAATTCAGGACCGAACTTAGTGTCTCTGAAACCTCTTCCTGATGGGCGAAGAGAACTTCGTTCTCTTCTTCCCCCTCGCCCTCCACCGAGATTTGGCGAGAGGCTCGGTTTTTGATTTCATTCGGCACGACGTAAACCAAATTAAAATT
>Ga0210049_1002961_pt1 | contig 15563 bp, 17 predicted proteins | sample CryGeyCG2014_300_2_FD_183964 | JGI IMG/M metagenome (GOLD analysis project Ga0210049, IMG submission 183964) | Groundwater microbial communities from aquifer - Crystal Geyser CG06_land_8/20/14_3.00 (SPAdes) (version 2) | ecosystem: Environmental > Aquatic > Deep subsurface > Groundwater | place...
GAGCTAAAAGATGATGAATTCCTGGTTTAGCATTAGCATAAGGCGGCCCTTCATAAAATACAAAATTTTTAGCTCTTTTCCGCTGCTCAATTGATCTCTCAAAAATCTTATTTTGCCGCCAAAATTTGAGAATTTTCTCTTCAATTTTCAAAAATTTAAGCTGCATATTTTTAATAAATTATACATTTAAAGATAAAAATAGGCAAACATTGTTTGCCTATTTAAATTTTTTATTCTTTTTTATCCCTCCATATCTCATAACCAACACCCGGTGTTGGTAATTACATTTTCTCGGGAGCAGAAACGCCCATTAAATTTAAGGTATTTTTTAACACAGTTTTTGTGGCTAAAACTAATCCTAAGCGAGCGTTTGACAGAGATCTGTCCTGTGTCAAAACTTTACAATCCCGATAAAATTGGTGGAAAACAGTGGCTAAATCTATGGCATATTGGGGAATTCTCTGGACTTGATAATCTTTCGTCACATCCTCAATGATTTCCGGGAACCTAATGAACTGCTTAATAAGCTCTAATTCACTTTAATAGTTTGAATAGCATATAATCGTAGGTTTTTAACTTTGGATAATGATTTACCTATAATAATAATATCTACTAATAAATTTAAAAGATCTATTTTTTGTTTTCCAGCGATAATATTTTAACATTATCCTTTTTATACGATTATGATATTCATTGTAAAGGTGTTTATTTCCAAACCAAAATTTACTAAAAAGCAACATCGAAGACCAAATTGGATATGAAGCGAAATGATTAAAATCTATTAAAGTATTTTTTGGGGCCAGCTGAATGAAAGTTTCCTGTTGTTTAAGAGATTTTAAAGTAATTTGTGTTTTGAGGATTGACTCGGGAATTATTTCTAATGGAAAATAAAAATCAAATTTAAATCCATATTTTTTTGTAATAACCAAAAATTTTTCTATCAATTGTAATTTTTTAGCAAAGAAATCTTGCAATTTTAAATACCCCTTTACGACAATTAGAATATCTATATCATGATTTTTTCTAATTTTATAAATACTACTTCCAGTTAATACTGCAAATAATAAATCTTTTCCAAAAAACCTCTTTAATATGTTTTCCAATTCTACTAAAATTAAAGGTTTACTTTTTTCTTTTAGTTCTCCTTTTATTGGTATGACAAATATTTTTTTTCTTTTTTTCTTCATAATTAAACTGTTTTTAATTAAAATTCAATGAATTGTATAAGACTTTTCATATTTAGAATTTTGGAAAACGTTTTTATCAAGTTTCTTTATTACCTTACTATATCGCCATATTTCCCTTGAGATTAAAATTGGACGAGGAAAAATAAATCCATAATAGCTCAACATAAGACGCTTTTCTACCATATCCTCCAAAGGTATTTTGATTTATCTCAAGCATTGTTAAGTTTTGAAGTACAATCGAATGCTTTTTTAATTTCGAAATATAGGGAGAGTTACCAAAAACTGAGACATACATAGCATAATCAAGATAATCTTTGTTTTGGAAGTAAAAATCTAAATCCTCAGCATTATTATAAATTAAGATATTAAATACTGGAGCAAAAAATTCCCGTGTATAATCACTATGCTCTGTCACATTAGAAACTAAAACTGTAGGATAACAAATTTTATTAGTAAGATCGATTGAGCCTCCATAAATTATTTTTGATTTATTCTCCTTAAAAAATTTTTGTAATTCCAAAAGATTTTCAATTTTTACTAAGGGGCCTATGATATTTCCACTAAAATAATCGGGTTTCACTTTGTAGAAATTCAATTTTTCTATTAATTTTTTCGTAAAAGGTTCAATAATAGAGTTATGAACAATAATATCATCAGGGCTGGCACAATCTTGGCCAGAATTAAAACAGCCTACTTTTATACATTTTGAAACCGCGGAATTCAAATCGGCATTGGGAGTAATTAATAATGGGTTCATTCCCCGACCATTGTATATAAAAAGGGAGTGAAATGGAACAGCTTCTTTTTGGACATTTAACGCACTTTCATAACGCCCCGTGAAAATAATTACATCTGATTTCTTAATAAAATACTCTAAAAAATCTCTTCGTGCACAATATTGAAATTCTATTGAGTCTGGAATAGTGGGTTTTAAGAAAGAAGTTATTCTCTCGAAAATAGGCCTTGCCAATTCTGATGGACGGATATAAACTTTCTTCGCCATAAAGGATGGTACTATGCCAAAAAGTGTTAAGGAATATAACGGGCAAATTTATGGGAAACAGCGAAGAAATATAATTTACTCTACTATTACAGAGATATTTCATTTCACGCTTAATAGCTCTTAGCGTTTTGACAGATCGGTTAATTTCGTCTCGGGCTGTTTCCAAACTTTCGTATGATAATAGAATGTTTATAATTTGGGAGCGATTTGAGTTTAGATATTTAGCTATTGTTTTTGCTTTTCTATAAATGTTCAATTTAAAATTTTGATGAATATTATAATTTTCCCTCATAAATTTTTAATTTAAGATATTAAAGAAAGGCGATAATAATTAATGTAATATAAATTGCATTTTATTACATTTTTTCTGAAACTCCAATGTCTAGAAGGGAAAGAGAATTTTTTAATACCTGAGCTACGGCAGCTGTCAAAGCTAATCTAAATATTTTCAATTCCCTGGTCTCGGCTCTAATAATAGGATAAAGATCATAAAAGAGATTATATTTTTGAGCTAAATCAAAAACGAAATTACAAACCAAGTTAGGAGAAAGTCTCTCAGCTGCTTCTTGAACTATTTCAGGAAATTTGTAAATTGTCCTCAAAATATTTTCTTCTTCTAATTTAAAATCAATAATTTTTATTTTTCTTGCAACGATTTTTAATTTAGCCTTTCTAAGCACACTTTGGCAACGAGCAAAGGTGTATTGCAAATAGGGAGCGGAGTTTCCTTTCAAATTTAAAATCTTATCCCAATCAAAAACTATATCTCGGCTATAATATTGAGATAAATCATTATATTTTATCGCCCCAATTCCTACTGCTCTGGTAATTTTTTCTTTTTCGTTTTCTGAAAGCCCCCTCCCGGTTTCAGATTTCTCAATAATTTCTCTTGCTCTCTCAATTGCCTCTTTTAAAACTTCCTCTAAATGAACAGTTTCCCCCTTTCTGGTTGAAAATTTTCCAGTTTTTGTCCGATAAAGTCCGTGGGCAACATGGAAAAATTTTACCTTTCTTGCCCCGCACCGAACTTGTTCTGGTGCGGGGTTTGTCCAACCCAAAAGTCCAACCGCTTTAAATAATTGCTTAAAATGTAATTCCTGATCAGCTCCGACTTCGTAGATAATCAAATCTGGTTTCCACCTTTTTAATCTATATTTCACAGTTGCCAGATCCCTAGTTAAATAAGTTGTTGTGCCATCAGATTTTAAGAGCATTGCCGGAGGAAGCTCGTTTTTGGGATATTCAATTATTAAGGCCCCCCGGCTCTCTTTTGCCACTCCTTTTTCTTTAGCTTCCCTAAGAATTTCCTTTAACAATGGTTCATAAAAACTTTCGCCAAAAGCATAATCAATTTTTATTCCCAAGAATTTATAAATTTTGTTAAATTCTTTTAAGCTTATATTTACGCAAGCCTGCCAAATTTTTCGAGCTTCTTTATCGCCTTTTTCTAATTTTTTAAACCACATCCTCCCTTCCTCTTCTAGTCTAAGATCAGATTCTGCTTCCTGATGAAACTTAACATAAAGTTTTTCTAAATCGTCAATTGATAAGCCCTCCAGGTTTTTTTCATCTCCCCATTTTTTTATCGCTACAATTAACTTGCCGAATTGTGTCCCCCAATCTCCGAGGTGATTATCGCCAATACATTTCCAACCTAAAAATTTATAGATATTATAAAGAGCTTGACCAATAATAGTCGATCTTAAATGGCCAATTCCAAAAGGTTTGGCAATATTAGGAGAGGAATAATCAATAACAACTATTCTCCCCCGCCCCATTTTGCTTGAGCCATATTTATCTTTTTCTCTTAAAATCGTTTTGATTTCTTTTAGTAAATATTCTTTTGAAAGAAAAAAATTAATAAAACCAGGTTTAACTACTTCGACTTCGTCGAAAACTTTTGACTTTTGCCCTTTAACTTTTGATTTTAATGCTTCTGCTATTTCCATCGGATTTTTTTTGACTTGCCCGGCAATTACCATCGCAATATTTGTCGCATAATCACCGTGTGCCTTTTCTTCCGGGTGTTCAACCTTAATCTTTGGGGGCTCAAATTTCGGAAAAATCTTCTCCTTTTGAAGCTCTTTTATTGACTTCTCAATTAAATTTATAATAATTTGCCAAGTCATATCTTCAGTTTATCTTATTTTTTGCTAAAATGAAAGTGTGAAAATCTTGGCTGAAAACAAAAAAGCTTATTTTAATTATCAAATTCTGGAAAAGTTTGAGGCAGGAATTTCTTTGATTGGCCAGGAAGTGAAGTCAATTAAAACCCGAGGGGTAAATCTGGCTGGCTCTTACGTAATAGTTAAAGATGAGGAGGTCTTTTGGGTCGGCGCGAAAATTTCTCCCTATCAGCCAAAAAATCTGCCGCCAGATTACAATCCCGAGAGGTCGCGAAAACTTCTCTTAAAAAAATCTGAAATTAAATATTTAATTGGCAAAACCAAGCAAAAGGGCTTGACTTTGATACCCTTAAGGGTGTATACTAAAAGAGGGAAAATAAAGCTTGAGTTTGGAATTGCTAAAGGCCTTAAAAAAGTTGATAAAAGGGAATTAATTAAAAAGCGGGAAGTAGAGCGGGAACTAAAAAGAGAATTAAAATTACGGGGGTGATAGGAATCGACAGGAATTTTTGTCAAAATAGGCAGATTGAGTATTCTCGAATCTCATAAAACTTCGAGAAAGAAATAAGTGCCAACTTATTTGCAAGCAAACAGCTTGCTCCCGTTTACGCCTAATGCGTAAGCCATCCAACCGCTGATTCTCGATAGGCGGAGTTGGGTGTCATAAAATCGAGATAGATAGTTCCTTTGTCTCACGAACTTATCGAAGATAAAGAGACAAATAGTGGTACTAGATTTGTCTGTTGGTCTAGTATTTCAAACCTAAACAAACTAAATCTGTAGAAATATTTTGGCAAATTTTCTGGACTGGGTTTCGATACCCACACCTCCACTCCTAATTTTGATTAAGCGACCATTAGTTAATAATCAAATACGGGCGAGAGAAGTAAGATTAATTGATGAAACTGGAAAACAGTTGGGGATTGTTCCTTTTGAAGAAGCGGCCCGGCTTACCATAGAACGCAAGCTGGATTTAGTTCAGGTAACGGAAAAAGTAGAACCTCCTGTTTGCAAAATAATGGATTATGGAAAATATTTATACTGGCTGCAAAAGAAAGAAAAAGCGGCAAAGGTAAGCAGGGGTGGCGAATTAAAAGGAGTAAGGTTGGGATTCAATATTTCTTTACATGACTTAGAAACAAGGGTTCGTCAGGCCGAAAAATTTTTAAAAAAGGGAGATAAGGTTAGAATAGAAATGCAATTAAGGGGAAGAGAAAAAGCCCTTGGAGAATTTGCCAAAGGAAAAATAAATCAATTTCTGGAAATTCTAGAAAAACAAATCCCAATAAAGATTGAAAGAGAGTTAAAAAGGGAGTCGAGAGGTTTTACAATGATAATTGCCAAAAAATAGATGAAGACTCGAAAATCAATTTCAAAGCGTTTCAAAATCACCAAAACCGGTAAGGTCCTCAGAAGAGCAACCGGTCTTGACCATTATCGGGCAAAAAAACCGGGAAAGAAGGTGAGATTAAGTCGGAAATGGATTGAGGCTTCAAAAGCCGAGGCAAAAAAAATTAAAAAACTAATCCATGGTTCGTGTCAAACGAGGTAAAATTGCCCATAAAAGAAGGAGGCATTTATTAAAATATGCCAAGGGTTTTCGTTGGGGGAGAAAGAAAAAATACCGGTTAGCCAAAGTAGCTTTGATGAAGGCCTGGCGCTACGCCTATCGAGATAGGAGAGCTAAAAAAAGAGAGTTTAGAGCGCTCTGGCAAACCCAGATTAATGCCGGCTGTCGGCAATTTGAGATTTCTTATAGTAAATTTATTGCCGGATTGAAAAAAAATAAAATTGAACTGGATAGAAAAATTTTAGCCACTCTATCGCAAAACTATCCGGAAATTTTTAAAAAAATCGTAGAAAAAACAAAAAGCTAATTAAAAGTCCGCACCAAGGCGTGCGGACTTTAGCTTCGGAGAGTTAATACTTAGGAAACTCTCCGGTAAAGCAACCTAAACAGAGATTTCTGATTGCGATCGGATTCTCGGTTTTTTCTTTTTGGGCCGCAATAATCGAATCGGCGAAATCCTCTACGGTATTAAATCCTAAAGTCTTTACTCCTAAAATTTTCCTCATCTCTTCAACGGTATGGCTGGCAGCCAGCAACTCGCCTCGGGGGGTGATATCAAATGGGCAGGGATATTTCATCGGCGGTGTGGCAATCCTAAGATGGACTTCTTTTGCTCCAGCTTTTTTAATGTCAAAAATCCTTGCTAAGAGTTGATTCCCTTCAACAATCGAATCGTCTACCATGATAATTCGCTTTCCTTTTATCGCCCAAGGCATTATCAAGAGTTTGTTTCTTGCTCTTTTAGCCCTTTTTGCAGATGAAAAGGGAAGGAAACTTCGTCCCCCAGCTTCGAGATTAAAATCGAAGATACTTTGGTAGTCAATCCCTAAAGCTTGTTGTAATCCTTCAGCTGCTGAGTTGCCCGACATGGGAAACCCAGAAACGATATCAGCCTCCGGACAACTAGGAGCAAGTTTTTTACCAGCGTTTCTTCTGGTCTCTCCAACCCAAATACCTTCAATTATTGAAGAGGGCCTGGCCCAATAACTATATTCAAATCCGCAAATGACCAGGCCTGGGCTAGGAATTCGTTCTATAACTCTGAAGCCCCTGGGCTCAATTGCCACTATCTCTCCCGGCCTAATATCTCTAATTAATTCCATGCCAATGTGCTCCAAACAAGCTGATTCGGAAGCAATGGCGCACCCTACTTTATCGTCTCCAAAAAATCTTCCGGAAATTAGGGGTCTTATACCCAAGACATCCCGAGCAGCAAAAATCCCTTCAAAGGTTAACAAAACCAAACTGAAAGGCCCTTTTACATTTTGAAAAACGTTCTTTAAGCCATCCAAAGGGTTTCTTCCAGCGCCGACAAGTCTTGCCATACTACCAGCCTCAGAACCAATAAGATAAACTGATGTTTCTCTGAGTTCAGCTCTATTGATAATCTTTCCGTCAAAGGCCAGGGCAATTGAACCCATTTCAGTCTCTTCGATTCTGGCCGGTTGGGGATTTTTAGGACTCTGGTTAACATGAGCAATTATTTTCTGCGGGTCTTTTAATTTAAAACCCTCTCTTTCTAGTATGGGCGTTATTTTCCCTTTATCGGCTTCTCTAACAATCTCATTAGATTGAATGGTAGCAAACCCTCCCCACTCATCTCCTCTCAGCTGAATAACACCCATTGCGTCTGTTACTTCCGTCCAACAATTTTTATTGACATCAATTCCTAATACTCCTGACATTTCTCTTACCTCCTTTTCCTGTTGATTATTTTTTATGTTCTATTTAGTCAGATTGTCAAAGAACAACCCTCCTTCCTTATTTTACTGCTTTTTCATTAAAAACTCAAATGGGACGGATGTCGGCCTGCTCTTGAAGTTCTTTGATGTTTTTGAATCCTTGTTTTTGTAAGCTTTGTTTGACGCCGATAATTAGTCTTGGCAAAAAATCGTAACCAGAACCATAGTAGGGTACTTTAGTAACTATGCCTTCGGCAATTCTGATTTTTGTTTTATCAACCGCGTATCTCACCGCCGACCTTCTCTCCATTGCTTCCAGAGAACCCATTCCCCGATATTTTTTAACCATTTTATTTTCTTCGTAATCAAATTCTTTTTCGCCGGGCGATTCATCCAGTCCGGCCAAAAGAGAGCCCATCATCACTGTTTGGGCTCCCAAAGCTAAGGCCTTGGTAATATCTCCGGGTTTAGCCACATCTTGACTCACATCATCAGGGATTTTTATTCCACCATCGGCAATAAAAGGGATTGGGCCATATTTTTTTTCAAGTTTTTTAATTGCCCGGCTACACTCCCAGACTGCCGAGGCCTGGGCCCGGCCGGTGCCGAGTTCTTGCTGGGTAATACAGGCGGCTCCGGGACCAATGCCAACTCTTAAACCGTCAACTAAATTCGCTGCTTCATCCAGAATTCTTTCAACCATTTGGCCAGAATCGATATTGCCTAAAACCACTTCCAGTTTAGGAAAATTTTGTTTTACCCACTTGGCAATCTCTAATTGTTCTTTAAAAACAACGCTGGCATCAATTACAATTCCATCTACACCAGCATCAAAAGCCTTGCCAATCCTCTCTTTAGCCAGCTTTAATCTCGATTCAACCGCAATAAAAACTTTCAATTGTTTATTTTCATTTTTTGTGGCCAAAGGAAATTGCTCATTTTTTCTGATATCTGAGTCTGTCACTAAAGCTGTTACTTTATCTGCCCCATCAACAATTATTAAAGTATCAAGGTTGTTTTCTCTTAAGATTTTATTAGCCGAGTTAAGGTCGTTTTTATCAACGGTTTCTGATTTTTTGCCGATAATTAATTTTTCTCTGGGAGTCATGACTGTTTTCAATTTTGTATCCATATCTTTTCGGTATCTGACATCACGATGAGTAACAATTCCCATTAATTTTGAATTTAAAGTACCGTCTTCAGTAATGGGTACACTAAAAAAGCCATACTTCTCTTTAATATTATAAACATCTTTAATTGTATTTTCAGGAGATAAAACGACCGGGTTAAAAACAAACCCGGCCTCAAATCTTTTAACTTTTTCCACCTCTTTAATTTGCTCATCGATAGTTTGAAAATTGTAATGAATAACCCCGATCCCGCCCATCAAAGCCATTAAAATCGCCATCTCTGCTTCAGTGACTGTATCCATTGGCGAAGAAACAAAAGGAGTTTTCAAAACTATTTTTTTGGTAAAATTCGTAGTCAAATCAACCTCATCCCTTTCAAAATCAGGTAAACGATTTGGAATTAAAGTAATGTCTTTATACCAGAATTCCCTGCCCCGTAGAGAGCTTGCTCTTCTACAGGGTTTATTTTGTAAGTCGGGATGTAACTTGGCCATGGGAATCTATTATTATACATTCTTTTTTTAATAAGGCAATTTTTTTTTATCCCATATCTATACCCTCCGATTTCCCCATTTACTTTTATCACCCGGTGACAAGGGATTTTGGGGTCTTTATTTTTATTTAATATATTCCCCACTGCCCGCCAGGCTTTTGGCCTACCGGCAAGCTTTGCCACTATTTTGTAAGTTAAAACTCTTCCTTTTGGAATTTTTCTGACCACTTCGTAAACTTTTTTCTGAAAAGAATTAAACTTCATTAGTTAAAAACAATTTCGCAAAAGAATTCATTATGTTAAAAATTTAATTTCCAAATTTTCATAAAACGGTGAGTTCAAAGTGCCATCATCTTTCTTTTAGAATTTTAATAAACTCTTCTACGGTCAAATCCAGGTCGTCAATAATCCCTTTTAAGGTTTTCCTACCGATTTCTTTGCCCGAATGAACGGACACAGTTACCCTTCGACCGTCCAAATGCTTAAACTGGGCGTGGCTTCCTACCTGGTGAAATTTAAAAAATCCTAATTTATTTAGGATTCTAATTAATTCTTTTGCTCTGATTATCGGCAATTTAGGCATTGCTTGACAAACTTAAATCTTTCTGAGAAAAAGTTTGAATTAACTCAAAAGCTTCCTCTTCTTGAGGAATAGATTGTTTGTCTTTCGATAGGCCCTGAATGTGACAGATAATAGCTTCTTTAAGATTTTTCTTCACCTCTTCAATGGTTCGGCCAAAAGTATGCACTCCCTTTAATAGAGGGACAAATCCATGATAGCCTTTCGGCTGATCTTTCTCTATAATAATTCTAAAAGTATAATTCCTCATATATTCTTTATATAATTTCGGAATAATTCTGTCAATATCAACGAAAATTATTTTTCTAGTGGGGCTTGGTGAATGGTTATTTGCTGATAGGGAATTTCAATTCCTTCTTTGTCAAAAGCGATTTTGATTCTTTTGCGAAGTTCGCCCATTACGTCCCATTGCTTTAAAGGTTTTGTTTCGCCTAAAATTTTTATTATCACTGCCGAAGGGTCAAAATCATCAACTCTCAAAAATTGCGGGGCTTTAATAATGTTATCTTTCCATTGCGGCTCTTCAGCCAATTCTTTGCCAACCCTATTGACTACTTTTATTACTTTATCTAAATTTTCTTTATAGGATATGCCAATATTAAGATTTACCCTGGCAAACTGTTTTGATAAATTGGAAGCTTTTTTGATTTCGCCATTGGGAAGATGGTGAACTGTTCCGTCTAAATCCCGCAAAATAGTGGTTCTTAAATTAATATCTTCCACTAAGCCGCAGGTGCCATCAACACAGACAACATCTCCTTCTCGATATTGATTTTCAAGAATAATCAAAAGGCCAACCAAAAAATCTCTAATGATATATTGGGCTCCAAATCCCAAAGCTATGCCCAAAATTCCAGCGCCAGCCAAAATCGGTGCCACATTTATTCCCAATTCCGGCAAAACCATCATTATGGCTATCAACCAGACAATAATTTTTAAAGCACCGCTAAAAACTCCAATCAAAGTTTGCTGTCTTTTTTGGGTGGCCTCTTTGGTGGTATCCTTTACTCCCTTTCTAATCAACCTTTCAATAATTCTTCCTCCAAAGCGATTAATAAAATAAGCGACAATTAAAATAACGAAAATCTTGACGCCGTGAGATAAAAGCCAGGATATTAAAGTTTGAAGAAAATTCTCCATGCTTTTATGATACTACTTCTTTAAAAACTTTTAAATAGTTCCTTAAAAGCCGGGGCATTAAAAACTTTTCTTTAACGGTTTCTCTGGCAACCTTTCCTAATTTTCCAGCCAATTGAGGATTTTTAATTAGTTGAACAATTCTCTTAGCCAACTCTTGAGGATTAGAAGTCAAGAATCCGTTTTTGTTATTTTGAATTTGAGTTTTTATTCCCGTAGCCTGACCGCCAACTACTGCTTTTCCTTTCCACATCGCCTCACAAACCGACAATCCAAAACCTTCCTTGGTTGAATTTTGCACGATAACATTAGAGGCGACCTGAATGGCATTGACAAAAACATGGACTTTTAAACTTCCCAGCATTTCCGGGTCAAAGAAGAGAAAAATATCAGGATCTTTTTCCGCTCTTTTTTTAACCAAGCTATAAACCTTCATTGCTTCGGGATCATCTTTTGCCAAGAAAAAACCAACTAAGGCCAGTTGCAAATCAGGAATTTTCTTTTTAGCAATTTGATAGGCCTCAATTAATTCTAAAAATCCTTTCCAGGGGTCAAAACGAGAAACCTGGGCAATTAAAGGCCGGGATGGGTCTATGCCATACCCTTTTAAAATCTCTCTTGAGAAATCTAAGCTCAGGGGCTGGTTTTTAGGATCTAGGGGATCAATGGCCGGCGGGAAAGCTATTGCCTTTTCTTTGATTTCTTTTTTAATAAACGCTTTTGAGCTGAGGACAATTTTATCATACATTCCAAAAATACCAGTAAAAAATTTCCAGGCTTCGGGATTGGGCAAAGTTAAGTCAATATGCAGCCTGCAAATTGAGGGATGAAAATAAGGCAGATATAAAATGACTCCGGCCGGCTGAGGGTCATGGACTAGCCAAATATCGGGCTTCATGTCTCTCATTAAATTAGCTGTTGTTTCCATATGCTTTAAATATCTTACCCGGTGCCAAAAAGGAATAGCATATTCTTTACCCTGAAGGACATTGTGAATTTCTTTAGTAATCATGAAAAAATCTTCTCTGGGCGGAATAGTATACCATTCAGCTCTTATTCCTACTCCTTTCATCAAAGGCAGCAAGCTCTTTAAAATTTCTGCCACCCCGCCGCCTCGGGGAGTGGCATTAACATGAAAAACTCTTAAACCTTTAAGTTCTTTAGCCAGGTCTTTTATCTCTTCAAAAAACTCTTCCGAAATTAGTTCTTTATAATCTTCTAATTTTTGGTGATTAGTTTTAACTAGCGGTAGCATAATTTTTTAAATAATCATTAGCTTTTTTGAGAATTTCTTTGGCGTTTTTGAAAGTTAACTTTTTCAAGGCCTCTTGATAGGTGAGCCATTCATAACCCAGATGCTCAAAAGAAACTTTAACGTCTTTCGTTTTTGTTTCAGCCAAATAAAAGGTGACGAATTTCAGAATGTTTTTCCCTTTCCATTTAAAAAAATACTCCATCCATTCCTTAAAACCTTCTATAAATTCAATGTCTTTTAATCCGGTTTCTTCTTCAACTTCCCTTCTTGCCGTCTCAATTTCATCCTCGCCTTTTTCAATATGTCCTTTGGGCAAATCCCAATATTGCCGTGGTGCTTTCGCCCTTGAAGGATAATGTAAAAGCAAATAATAAATTTTAACCTTTTTAGGGCGGGATGGTGGGATATGAAGGGTGGTGGGTGGGTAGTAGTCTTTCCTAAAAATTATAGCTCCCGCTGATCGTTCAACCGGCATATTTTATTTAAAAAATTTTAATAGTTTCTCTAAGGGCTGGGTATTGATAATATCTTCTTTTTCGGCCCAGCCCCGACGGGCCTGGGCAATGCCAAATTCAATAAATCGCATTTGGTCTTTGTGATGGGAATCAGTATTTATTACCATTTTTACTCCAGCTTCTTTTGCTCTTCTTATATTTTGGTCATTCAAATCCAATCTTTCTGGAAAAGAATTTATTTCCAAAATTGTTCCAGTTTCTTTAGCTGCCCTTAAAATTTTATCAAAGTCAATTTGATATTCGTTTCTTCTTTTTAAAATTCTTCCAGTCGGGTGAGAAATAATATCAACATTGGGATTTTTCATTGCTTTAATTATCCGTTCGGTCATTCTTTCTTTTTCCATCTTAAAAGAAGAGTGGACACCAGCAATGACATAATCTAATTTTTTTAATGCTTCATCTTTAATATCAATTGAGCCATCATTCAAGATATTTGCTTCGCAACCTTGTAAAATTCGAAATTGGAAATTGGAAATTGGAAATTGGAAATTTAATTTGTCTATTTCTTTTCTTTGTTGAGATAGCTTCTTTTCATCTAAACCATGCTCAATTCTTAAAAACTTGGTGTGGTCGGCAATGCCAATGTATTGATAACCTATTTCCCTTGCTGCCTCAACTAATTCTTCAATGGTATCTGCTCCACCGTCCCATTTTGAATGGTAATGTAAATCACCTTTAATATCTTTGTAATCAATAATTTTTGGTAATTTCCCTTCCAAAGCTGCCTCAATTTCTCCCTGATTTTCTCTTAATTCTGGTGGCACCCATTGCATTCCGAGGGCTTTGTAAACTTCTTCTTCAGTTTTCCCAGCAATCATTTTTGGTCCTCGAAATAACCCATATTCAGAAAGTTTTAATCCCTTATCCATAGCAATTTTTCGAGTGGCAATATTATGTTCTTTGGAGCCAGTAAAATACTGAAGAGCAGAACCATAACTTCTAGCTGGAACTACCCTGATATCCATATCAAAACCTTCTCTCATCCTAATTGAAGATTTAGTTGAGCCTTTTCCCCAGATTTTGACAATTCTTGGTAGAGAAGTAAAAAAATCCATCACTTTCTCTGGATTTTTTGAAATTACCAAAAAATCAACATCGCCAATGGTTTCTTTCATTCTTCTAACTGAACCGGCCGGATCAACTCTTTCAACTTCTTTTAAGTTTTTCAATTTTTCATAAACTTCCTTTACTATAGGCAAGATCTCGCCCAATAAAAATCTTCCTTTACTTCTTTTCAAAAAGGCAATTCCTTCTAAAATGTTTTTTTCGGTTTTGACATCAAAACCAAATAAGGGCGCGATTTTGTGAGCCCGAGCTGCTCTTTCCAAATCTTTTAAATTTCTAATCCCCAGTTTTTGATATAAAACTTTAACTCTTTTTGGTCCCAGCCCTTCAACTGCTGTTAGCTCTTCAATATTTACTGGCGTTTTCTTTTTTAATTCTTCCCAATATTTTATCTTTCCGGTTTTTAAATATTCTTCAATTTTCTCAGCAATACTTTCCCCCACTCCGGGAATCTCTTTTAGGGCTTTAAATCCTCCTCTTTTATAAATTTCCTCAACATCCCCTTCTAAAGTCTCCAAAGTAATAGCTGCCTTTTGATAAGCATAAGGTTTAAATTGAACCCCTTCCATCTCCAAAAAATCAGCAATCTCATAAAATATATTTGCTATTTCTTGATTCTTCATAAATTTATTCTTTTGGTAGGGGTGGTAAAACTTCTTTTGTTTCTGGTACTTTAGGGGCTTTATCTCGAGGAACCAGTTGTTTATAAATTAAAAATGGTAAAAGAGCGCTTGCTAAAACAAAAATTCCTACTCCAATAAATAAAACATTAAAACCGAACTTAGCAGCAATCATTCCTCCTAAAGCCCCAGAAGCCGCAGCTCCCATCCCAATTAAAGTACTTCTGGTGGCCCATTCAAAAGCTTCTTTTCCTTTATCGATGTGTCTGGTGAAGATTGCCGTCCAGCCAGGGATATTCATTGCCATCCCCAGAGAATAAAGCCCTTGGAGAGTATAAATGTGCCAGGGAAGAGAGCTAAATATGTAACCAAAAACCGCCCCGGCTGCCAAAATGTTTCCAATTACTGCAAAATAGAGATCGTCTTTTTCTCCATAGCTCCTATCTAAAAATTTTCCAAAGGGAATCGTTAAGAGAGATTTTACCCCCCAGTAAACGGCCATAGCAAAACCAGCTACCTTGGCAGCCTCTCCAGTATCTCCAAATGTAATGCTTTGGGTAATAAAAATGGCAAAGATTGGAGTAATAAATCCTAAGCCAGTCAGAAGGGCAACATCAGAAGCAATCATCACTTTTATAACTTTGTTAATAGATTTAAGCACGGATTACTTTTACTATTATTTCTCTTTCTCTTGGTCGATTGTCAAAGTCAATAAGAACGCACTGCTGCCAAGTGCCCAAAACCAATTTTCCATCTTCAATTGGGATGGCTAAAGAAGGTTTCATTAAAGCTGCCCTGATATGAGCGTAACCATTGCAATCCCCCCACTTTTTGCAATGCTCATAATTTTCATTCATCGGAGCAACTATTTCCAGAGCTCTTTTTAAATCTTTGATTGCCCCTTCTTCATATTCGATAGTAGTCAAGGCACAAGTCGAATGAGCAACGAAAACTAAACAAATTCCATCTCTAACCTTAGATTTTTTTACTATCTCAGCAACTCGAGAGGTGATATCAATAACATCGGTAAATCCCTTGGTGGAAATAGTGAATCTCATATTACTTAATTATACTGGATTTTTCTCAAATAAAAAAGCCCAGCGCTGGGCAATTTTATTTTAAAAATGGATTTTACTCTTTTAAGGCATTCTGTCTCACTTTAATTTTTACTTCTTCCGGTTTTTTTATTTCTCTAGGGGC
>Ga0210049_1002963_pt1 | contig 15554 bp, 14 predicted proteins | sample CryGeyCG2014_300_2_FD_183964 | JGI IMG/M metagenome (GOLD analysis project Ga0210049, IMG submission 183964) | Groundwater microbial communities from aquifer - Crystal Geyser CG06_land_8/20/14_3.00 (SPAdes) (version 2) | ecosystem: Environmental > Aquatic > Deep subsurface > Groundwater | place...
CTTCTCAATTTTTTTGGTCGACATCCATTATGCGGAATCGGGGTTATATCTTTAATCATTAATAGATCGAAACCATTATTAGACAAGGCTCTGATTGATGCTTCTCGTCCGCTACCCACACCCTTAACAAAAACTTCCAATTCCTGAAGCCCATATTTTTTAGCTTTTTCTGAAACGCTGGCTACAACTTGTGTAGCGGCATAGGGAGTGGCTTTTTTAGCGCCTTTGAAACCCATCATTCCCGAAGAAGCCCATCCCAAAACTGCGCCGTTTATATCCGCAATACTTACGATAGTATTGTTATAAGTACATTTTACGGTTGCTCGCCCTTTTAGAATTTGCTTTTTTGGTTTCTTCGCCTTTGCTGGCTTGCCAATGTCCTTTGCTTCCGTAGCAACTTCTGCCTTCACATCGCTTGAAGCTTCAGATGTCTCTTTAGTTGTAACTTCTTCTTCCATCATCATAATATTCAAATTAACTCTAATGTTTAAACAAATTTATGCGAATTTTTTATTTGATGTTTCTATTCGCATTAATTCAACTTAATTATTCACGACTATTGGTATTCTAAGTCTTCTCAGTCTTAACTCTGCCGCTACCCATAGTTTTTCTGACATTACCGCGAACAGTTCGACTATTGGTTTTGGTTCTCTGGCCTCGCACTGGCAGACCTTTCTGATGTCTTGTTCCACGGTAGCAGCCAACTTCTTTCAGTCTCTTAATGTTGGTTCTAACTTCATGCTTCAATTCACCTTCCATTCTGATTGTTTTTTCAATATGCTCTCGAATCTTGTTTCCATCCGCTTCCGACAAATCTTTCGTTCTTATTTGCTTTGATATGCCAAGTTTATCTAAAATTTTAGACGCGGAACTTGATCCTATTCCATAAATATAGGTTAGGGAAATTTCTATTCTTTTTTCGTCAGGGATATTTACTCCAGCGATTCTTAACATAATATTATAAAAAATTTAAAATTTTAAATTTAAAATTTAAAATTGTTGTTTATCCTTGTCTTTGTTTATGTTTTGGAGTAACACAAATAACGAAAAGAACACCCTTTCGTTTAACTAATTTACATTTATCACAAATTTTTTTAACTGATGCTCGCACTTTCATAGTGTTGTAAGTCTCCTAATTAAATAAAAACTATTTAAGTCTTTTGACTATTCTACCCTTGCTTAAGTCATATGGACTCATCTCAAGCAAAACCCGATCGCCAGGCAGAAGCCGGATATAATTCACTCTCATTCTTCCGGAAATATGCGCCAACACCACATGCCCATTATCCAATCTAACTTTAAATGTCGTGCTAGGCAGATTTTCTTCGACCACACCTTCTAATGTAACTATTTCCTTATCATTTGCCATAATTTGTATAAAACAAAAAAATAGACGGAGATTTCCCTGCGACAAAAAAATTGCCTCAGGAATAGAAATCAATCCTAATTCATGCGTTTCCTTTCATCTTCCCTCTATTTTGAAATTTATCTTCTTGTGTCTTCTTTATCCATATTAACTAGATATCTAATTCTTGTCAACCCCAGCGCTAACCCGTGTCTAACTTTTCTGCAAAAATAGCACCAGTTATGTGCATTTAAAAGCACCTTGTTATTCTACTATAGAGTTAGTGCGGGGTCAAGTATTATGTCAACACGGCTCTCATAGGCGGGAATCTTGCCTGTCATAAAAGACGGCCAGTAGCCAACTTCGACCCTGTCTATATCCGGATATTCGCTTAAATAAAGCTTTAATTCATTTTCCTTTTTCCCCAATAATCCATTTTTTAAATTTTCCAAGTCAATATTGGGAATAATAGTTTCAGAACTATGCACTCTGATTATTATAGATCCGTCATTAAAATTTATGTCCGACTTTCCAAATTCCAGGTTGATATAACCCTCTATTCCAGAACTTGATCCTCCGCTCTTTTTTGATATCGAATTAGCCACGACTTTTTTTACATCATCCCCCCTGAACACAATCGCACTGGCTTTGATTTTCACTGTTACAGAAAATTTATCTAAAGCATCCCCGGCAGAATTAGAAGTTGTGTATGATGAATCATCAATGCTAATTGCATCATCTAACAGAATATATCCGTCACCAGCAGATTCTTTTAATTTTTGATTTATAGATACTCGCAATTCCTGAGCCACCTTGGTTTTTGCTGAGCTAATGTCAGATTCCGTTATAGTCTTCATCGTTTGGGTGCCTTGTCCGCCACCAATCATCGCCTTAAATGATTTGGCATAAATTTTAGCATATTTGTCACCCCCACTGCTTTGAAAACCAGGAATAGTAAATGAAGCCGCTTCGATATTATATGTCTCACCCGATTCATCCGCCATCACTTCTGCCTCTATCGCACCTGGCTTATCACCGTTCATTCCGGGGATTATAATTCCTTTAACTAGTCTAAAAATCTTTTTATCCGGACTTTCAAATCTCGTAGTAGCGACCAACGGTTGTGGGCTAGCGCTGAATTCGTTATAGATTGTGAGTGTGCCATGTGCTTTTTGATTTGACACGCCCTTTGTTCCAGTGGCATCATAGCTGCTTGTCAGTTCCGAAGAAACAGAAATTACCTTAGCCGGAATAACTTCTTTTTCCACATCAACCTCGCTTGCGCCCACATTGCCGTCCATTTGTGAATCCAAAACTGCAATTTTATTTTTTGCAAAAACAGTTATGGAAGCTTTGGGCAAGAATAAATAGACTGCTACTCCGAAAAGAGCCACAATAGCAATCGCGCTAAATATCATAAAATATTTACCGGCATGACTTCCGACATTTATATTCTTATATTCATCCGCGTCAGATGCCTTTTGATGTCCAAAAAAATCATTAACTTTTTTCGTCTTTGAATTTTTCTTTTCACGACTTTTTGGAAATTCCGGAATGGCTTCTTGCTTAAATAGATTTTTAGATTTTTTATGTACAATGGAATTAATTTCTTTCTCATCTTCCGATGGGACATCTTCACTGATTTCCATATTTCTAATCATATCCATCGGAGCATAAATTCCTCTTTTTTCAACCTTCTTTTTAAAAGACGCTTGATTTTTTTTCAAATCATCCCCCATATCAATCACCAATTCTTTGTTTATAATCCGTTCTTCCCGTTCCGGCGCCTGTCTAGATAAGTCCGTTTGTTGCATAATGCGATCCTTTTGCCCAAGCAAAGCGGCTAGCTCTTCCGGCTGATAATATTCATCTGAACCAATTTTGTCCAAGCGTTGTCTTGCCATCGCATCTTTCGGTTCCCCCATACTTAGAGCTGTTTTTATTTCAACATCATCACTGGCATCAATTTCCAAATCGCCGACATCCTGACCATCAATATCATCTAGTTTCTGCTCCACTGATATTCCTGCCTTTTCAATCAACATTTTTCCGAATTTGTCCTGAGTCACTATTATAAGTTCTTTTTTTAGGCTATCCGCTTCTTTTTTGAGCAGCTTCAGATTTACAATACTTTGGATAAGTATGGCTCTTTTTGGAACAACGATAACAACCTCCCTAGTTTTGGCCGTCCGCAAACGGTCAACTATGTAAGTTATCTCTTCGTCTATGTCGATGTAGAATGTTTGATGCACCTAATTAAAATTTTAAAGTCTAAATTTTAAATTTTAAATGAAATCTCAATGATTAAATTTAAAATTTTTTAATAATTTAGTGATTTAAAATTGATTTAAAATTTATAATTAAAAATTTAAAATTTTACTTCTGTATCATCTTCACCGCCCGCCGCAGAATGCCGGCCATCACTTTTTCTTCCCCGGCTAAATCCAGCGCCAAGTTGGCCAGACCCATCGGAGTTATATCTTGCGGATCACGCAATTCGCCCGTGGCATCCATAATATTCACAACATCCTTGGGCTGCAAGAAACTAACTTGTGGCATCTTAGCAAACGGCAGATTCTTTGTCCATTTCGAATTCATCAGCACTTTTTTAACTCCCGGCAGACCGGAACCGCCACCGCACAGAAAAAATCGCGAAGGCAAAGTATCCGATTCCGCAAATTCAACCAAGGACAGTTCCACGCCCGAAAGCCAAACATTACAATCAGCCGCCAACATCTTTTCAATTTTAATGGCCACATCTTTACCCAATTTTCCTTCCGCATATTTTATTTTCAAAATTTCCGCTTCTTCAAATGTAATTCCCAGTTCCTGCGCCAATCTCTTGGTGAAAGCTCGGCCGCCCAAGGCAAACATTTTCGTGCCTTCCAATCCACCGTTTCGCACCACCGCGATGTCGGTTGTGCCACCACCGATATCCACGAAAATTGCATTGAAATCCATAACATCTTCAATGCCCATTGATCTAGCCACGGCGTATGGTTCAGCCGCAATGCTCAGTAACTCTAATTTAAGCTCTTTTGCGATAGATTGCAAGGCGCCCAAATGCACCATTGGCGCATAGGCATTGAAAACCGAGATGGAAACATCACGACCTTGAAAACCAACCGGATTGGTCACACGATAGCCATCAATGCGCACATCCACAATCGCCGCGTTAATCAATTTCACTTCAATTTCACTGTGCCCGGTTTCCCAAGCCAGTTGCTGGCGAATACGGTCAAAAGCTTTCCATTCAACTTTTTGTATGATATTTTTCAATTCCGGCAAATCAATTCTGATTTCCGGTTTTATTCTTTCATAGTGCACTGTGGTCGTGGTGCCTTTCACCAACTCGCCCGCAATTCCAACAATCGCTTTTTCCACTTTTTTTGCGCCGGCCATAAGTTTCGCCAGCTCAATCGCATGTTTGGAATTCTCAATCACGCCAGCGATGTCCGACACCGCTCCGCTTTGCATATCCCCCAATCTTTGCCGAGCTCGCCCGACACCCATCACAATTCCATTGCCGGTTTGCGGATCAATCTTAAAAACCAAAGCCTTCACCACTTCCGTTCCAATATCAAGAGACAACAAAAAATCTGATGATATATCCCGTGAACCTAAAATTTTAGAAAAAATTGACATTCTAAGAAAAGTTTTTTATTTTTATTTGATTAAATTAATTATACGACAAAATGAGTTGATTGACAAATTAAATATAACTTGCTATAATTTATTATTCTTTTCCAGTAGCATATCAAAACAACCCAAAATCAACCATACGAGGTGATACCGTGGAAGAAGACAAAAAGAAGCTAAGAACTATTTCCGGGAAACGATTAGAAAAACTGGTCGGACATCGAGGACATTCCTTAAGAATAGACAAGGTAATCTTTGATTCATCCAGACCCAATAATCTCGTCGGCTACAAAACTATTGACCCATACGACTTTGATCTCGTGGGTCACTTTCCTAAAAAGTCAGTTTATCTAGGGAATTTAACTGTGGAATGCGCTGAGATAACAGCAGCAGCGCTGATCAAGTTGAATTCTCCTGAAATCGAAGGAGAATCATTTATCGTGGGCACCGACAAAGTAAGGTTTAAAAGGCCCGCTCTCCCTGGTGACACACTCACTTTTACAGTCACCTTTTTGAAACAAAAACGTGGCATGTTCTTCTTTGATGCCACAGTGACAAATCAACGAGGTGAAATTGTAACAACAATCGTCAACATAATCGGGGCACATGTTATTCCTGAATGAAACTTCACTACAGGACGGCATTTTCCCCACCAACAAAAGCATCTAGGATGGATTTCCGCCTAGATGCTTTTTAAATTTTATTCAATATTATTCCAAAATAGCCTTAATTCTCCTCACTCCTGCGGAAGAGGCTTCTTCTTTGGTGATTTTACTCTTTTTCATATCAGTCCGTCCGCTTTAAAATTTTCTAGTATTGATTTTGCTATCGCATTAGATAAAAATGTCGGTACGGCATTGCCTATTTGTAAATTTCTATCACTCCTTGAGCCATAAAATTTATAGTTATCAGGAAAACACTGAATTCTTGCGCCTTCTCTTGTTGTTAGCGGTCTTGCTGCCTTTGGATGTATGCATCTTGATGATGATGGAGTGCTTAAATTCCTGGTTATTGTGGGCGTTGGTCTGTTCCACCAAAGCCGGCAATAAGTATTTTTGAATCCCGATGTTGGTCGCAATTCCTCAGGCAAATCTTCCGGAGTTCCACCATCTGGCAACAATTCCATTATTTTCACTAATTTTTCATTATTTTTTGGAGCATTATGATCCATTACTTTTTCCGGAGCATTGCTACGCATTAATTTCTGAAAATTGTTTTTTGATTCAATTGCATACTCAAAACTTTCTTCAGCATTTTTTATAAATGGCAAATCGCTAATTGCATCTTCTAATGTTAAATACGGCTTCAATTTATTATTAAATAAATTTAGCGCATCATTAGGATTATAATTTGACGGCTCGGGATATTGAAAATCTGCTTTAAGTTTCGATCCAATAATTATCACCCTTTCTCTTATCTGGGGAGCGCCGAAATCGGCCGAATTAAGAACTTTAACTTGAACCTTATAGCCCAGCGACTCAAAAAGAGCTACTATTGTTTCTAACAACTCACCATTTTGCATCGATAAAATACCCCGAACATTCTCAAAAAGAAAAAGTTTTGGATTAAATTCTTTTAGCACTCTGTAATATTCTTGAAAAAGCTTTCCGCGAGGATCATCAATCAATCTTTTTCCAACAGTCGAATAAGCCTGGCATGGCGGTCCGCCAACAACGATATCAATATCGCCTGCTTTTATGTTTAAATCTTTTTCTATGTCTATAGCTCTGAAATATTTTATATCCTTTTCATACATTTTAACCGTGGGATGATTCAGAGAGTATGCTTTTGCCATATTTGGTAAAATTTCATTAGCGGCAACTATTTCAAATTTATCATCATGCGAAAAACCATAGCTTAAACCGCCAACCCCGCAAAACAAATCAATTATTTTTAACTTTTTATTTTTATTTATTTTTATTCATATAAATTTGCACATCAATCGAAATTTATTTCTTTGTATTTAATGGGACTCTCCATTAGCTTCCAAACAAAATAATTTTGATCAATATTAAAAACTGTCTGTCCCTCCATTTGCTGTCTAGTTATCCAATTTACACTATTTTCCTCAATTTCATCAAGCTTCACAAACGCCACTTGTCCATTATACAAATCAAAATGAATTGCCACTGTGTGCACTCCTGACTCCTGAAAGACTTTTTTTGCCTCCAATACTTTGTGCTGCTTAATATCATTTGTTCCTGTAAATCCAGACTGCATCTCTACTCTAATTTTTTCTTTTCTCTTTAATCTTATCTCCAAATCGGCTTTTGGAGTTCTTTTGAAAGTCTCAATGTTTTTTAAGTCATCATCGCCAATTAAATCAATCTTGGAAACATTCACCTCAAATATTAATCCGAGAGCCTTTAAAAAATAATTGGAAATTATGAATCCACGCATCCAAGAAAAATAAACTTGTTCCGGTCTTCTGCCTTGATTATTAAGCAATGGAAAAATATTGCTTTCTTTCATTATTTTAAATGTGCGATCGATGTGTTCTTTTTTAAAAATATCAATGTCATCAATTTTTATTTTATTGGAAACTACTAAATTTATTTTATCAATAATATCATAAAGTCGCTTATTTAATAATTTAATATAGTTAAAATCAACTGTCGGCGTAATATCTTTCGCTCCAAAAAAATTTTTAACATTTGATTAATTGGCAAATCCTAATTTTTGTCGATATTGTCGAAAATATTCAGTTGTAATTTCAATTTGTTTGGACATAATTTCATTTTATTGATTATGTTTTGTAACTAAAAATTGGATAAAATATTAGTGCTTAGTGATATTATATCACTTTGGAAATTTGATGCAAGTCCATATCTTTATATGCTATTCCAAAATCGCTTTAATTCTCCGCACACCAGAGGAAGAGGCTTCTTCTTTGGTGATTTTGAAATGGCCAAGTTCACTGAGATTTGAAACATGCGGACCGCCGCAAAGTTCAATGCTAAATACTTGCCCTGAGCTTGTCGAAGGGATTCCTATTTTATAGACTTTCACAGTATCACCGTATTTGGCCGGATCAAAAGAAACTTTCACCAGCTTAAGAGCTTCGTCTTTGGACATTTCCACCATTTCAACCGAAAGATTTTCCTGGATTTTTTGATTCACTAAATCCTCCACTTGTTTCAATTGTTCTGGCGTTAATTTTTCCGGTGAATTAAAATCAAAGCGCAATCTTTCCGCTGTGATGTTACTGCCTTTTTGGAATGTCTCAGAGCCAATAATTTCTCGCAACGCCGCCAAAAGCAAATGAGTGGCCGTGTGATATTTCGTTTCCATTTCGCCCGTGCCTTGCAAGCCACCTTTGAAAGCGCCGGCGGAAGCAGTGCGGGAAAGATCTTGATGTTTTTTAAATTCTACTTCAAAACCTTTTTCATCAATAATAATGTTTTTTTCTTTACTTATTTCTTTAATTACTTCCAGTGGAAATCCATAAGTTGTATATAAATCAAAAACAATATTTCCTGGCAATATTTTATTTTCGTTTTTCCATGGAGAAGCATCGTCTGCCCATGGCTTATAGTCCTTACTCCATAATTCGGCAATTGTTTTTTCAAATTCTTTCAAACCTTTTTCCAGAGTCTGTCGAAATTTATTTTCCTCTTTTTCCAATTCAGTAAAAATCCTCTCCTTATTTTTTTCAATTTCAATATAAACATCTTTATAGATTCCAATAACCGCTTGGGAAATTTGTTTTGTAAAATTATTCTCAATGCCAATCATTTTTCCGTGACGTATAGCCCGTCGCAATAATCTTCTTACAATATAACCCTGTCCGATATTGGAAGGCGCAATGCCTTTTTCATCACCTATAATAAAAGTTGCAGTTTTAATATGATCCGCGATTATTCTGAATGATTTTGTGTTATCTTCATAATTTTTTCCAGAAATTTCTTCAATCCTATTAATTATTGACAAAAATAATTCGGTCTTATAATTATCATCAAAACCATTGACTGCGGATAAAATCCTTTCCATGCCCATTCCGGTATCTACATTCTTTTGCTTTAGAGTTTCCAACACGCCATTGGATTTTTTGTTATATTGCATAAAAACATTATTCCAAATCTCCACCCACAAATCATTGTCATCATTAAAGCTTTCCGGAATTTTATTTAAATCTCCCGCCCAATAAAATATTTCAGTATCAGGACCGCACGGCCCTCTATCCATCCCCCACCAATTATTTTTTTTCGGCAATTTAGCAATTTTCTTTTCTGGCATTCCCATACTCTTCCAAACATCATATGCCTCTTTATCAAATGGTGAATCCACATCTCCTTCAAATACAGAAACTGCAATCCTATTTTTATCCAAACCCAACCAATCAGCGGAAGTCATAAATTCCCAACTCATTTTGATTGAATCTTCTTTGAAATAATTGCCTAGCGACCAATTTCCAAGCATTTCAAAAAAAGTATGATGTGTCGCGTCTCCCACCTCGTCAATATCTCCAGTTCTTACACACTTTTGGACATTTACAAGTCGTCTTCCTCCAGGATGTTTTCCGCCTAGAAGGTACGGAACCAAAGGATGCATTCCGGCAGTTGTAAAAAGCACCGAAGGATCATTTTCTGGCACCAAAGACGCCGAAGGGATAATCGTGTGTCCCTTGGACTCAAAAAATTTCAAATATTTTTCTCTCAGTTCTTGCGCTGTCATCTTATTTTATCTATTTTTTTATAGTTGTTCTCTAATTTCAGGATAATATTTATCCCAATGAAAACCAAGGACTTTATCTAACTCCGACATTGCAACCTCAACATCCCCATCTGCGTTTAAATGTCTTTCTATGGCACTTATTTTGTCCATCTTAAATCCTTCTATTTTTATTTCATTTTGTTCAGCGATGGCGCTGACGATTTTCCTTAAATTTGATACCATATTTTTTTTAAAATTTAATTAATTATTTGATTAAATTAAGTTCTTTTTTGAGATGATTAATCTCAGCCTGTCTCATTATAATTTTTTGCTCAACTGCTATGAGCTTTTCCTTCTCCTCTTGCATATTGATGCGCAAATGATCAACTTCCTTTTTCAATCTTCGTTCTTCAGCCTCAATGATTATTTTTTCACTTTCAACTTTTTTCAAATCAGATTCCGACATAATAATTTCCCGTTGCAAGTCATTTATTTTGCGGTGCTTATCTTGGTCAGTTTGAGTATTTTGATTATCCATAGTTTTTTTAAAAAAATTATTCGTGCCTATTCGCTTTAAATTTGCATAAATTTGCGAATTTATTTAATTCTGCCCCCGCCCAACATCTCCCCTTTCGCAGTGTAAAAAACGGCTGACTGTCCCGGTGAAATGGCGCATTGCGGTTCGGCGAATTTTACAGTATAAACGCCGCTTTTGACTAATTCTATTATAGCAGAAACGGCAGAGTGCCGATATCGAGTTTTGACTAGCATTTTCAGCGGCAATTTTGGTTCAGAGACCATCCAATTTATTTTTTCCACTTGCATTTGTGTGCAAACCAAGGCAGGATCTTTCTCATCGTTGGTCACAATCAGCATATTTTTTTTCAAATCTTTGTTGACTACATAATATGGACCGTCGCCCCCGATATTGATGCCTCGGCGTTGCCCAATCGTGTAGAGCGGCAAACCATCATGCGAACCAACAATTTTTCCCGCAGTGTTCATAATCTGGCCTTTCTTCAATTTCAAATTCCGGCGCAGAAAATTTTCCGGATATTTTTCCGGCGTAAAACATAGTCCTTGTGAATCATCTTTATTAAAAACCGGTAATTTTAATTTCTCCGCGATTTTTCTAATTTCCGTTTTTTTATAACCTCCAACTGGAAAAAGAATTTTAGCTAACTGATTCTGATTAAAATTATATAAAAAATATGATTGATCTTTTTCCTCATCAGCACCCTGATACAAACGGTAAATATAGTTTTTAGATTTGGGATTTTGAGCTTTTAATTTATTTGGGATTTGGGATTTGGGATTTGGGATTTGTCGCTTCTGGGCATAATGACCAGAAGCGATGAAGTCTCCTTCCATCTCCAACATTTTTTTTAGCAGGACATTAAACTTAATATGCTCATTGCAAGCCACGCACGGATTTGGTGTCCGTCCGGCGGAGTATTCCGCTAAAAAATAATCCACCACCTCTTTTTTGAATTCTTTTTCCGCGTTGGCCGTGTAAAGCGGAATGTCCAAAATTTGGCACACCTTGCGGGCATCTTCCAACGATTCCAAGGAACAACACTTGTTTTCCACCAAACTGTCGCTCGCCGGCTCCTTCCAAAAATGCATAAAAACGCCCACGACATCAAAGCCTTGTTTTTTGAGAAGCGCCGCCGCCACCGAAGAATCAACGCCGCTCGACATCCCCACAATAACCCTCTTTTTCTTGGTCTTATTCATATAACCTAATCTTACAAGAGATATTTTCTTCTGTAAATAAAAACAGTTCCGATTTGCCGAAACTGTTTTTATCTTAATTACCTGACTTTCCCGTTAATTATTTTTTGCGCTGCCTTTTGCGAATCATAAATATTTGAATCGGGCATATTGCTAACGATTTTTTCGCCTGTGTTAATCGTAAACCAGGCCACAAAAAAAGACACAACCATTAAGATAACTATGCCAAGATGCGTTGGAATATCAATATTAAAACGATATCTGATGTGTTTCATATTATTATTTTGTTTGATCAAGCAGCGCACGCACGCCCCGCAAATCCACATTCGTTTTTTGTCTTTGTGATTTGAATTTTTTCGGCGCAATATGCGACATCTGTGAAAGGCTCATGGGCCGATCTTGCGGCGCGTAGGAAACTGGCTGTGAAGCCGAATTATTTTCCTCCTTTACTGCAACCACATCCTGCCTCTTGTTTAGCTCCGCAGGAATCTTTCTAATTTCTTGTTTTTCAGCCGTTTCTCTTTTTTTGGCCAACATCCGCTGATGATCCTTGAGACATTCACGACAAAATGCCGGCCGTGTTGGATCCGGCTTGAAAGGAACAACGATGCTTTCCTCGCAAGTAGCGCACACCGCATTGTAAGTTTCTTTCGGCGGTGAAATAGTCTCAACCGTCGCGGCCACAGGTGCGATTAGCTGGCTGACAGCTGGCGCAGCTGACCGAGCAACCGGAGTCTTGCTGATTATTTTATCTTCAACAGGCTGAACTTTTTTTATAACATTTTTTTCATACGCTGGATATTTTTTTTCAACTGGGCTGGCATTTGCCACAACATTATTTATTGCTGGCATTGTTTCATCAAAATTCGTATCCATATCATCTTGATCTTCTTGGCCGCCAACCGCCGCTTCTTTGAAAACTTCCATTCCGCTCCAACGGGCAATCCGATCTTCCACTTCGGCCTTGGGCTTACCATATCTTTCGCGCGTAATGTTAATAATTTTCTCTTCATTGCCGGAAGTTTCCACCAGATCAAAAGGCGGCAAAGTTGTGGCCGAAAAAGCATCACCCGCCACACCATCAATCATCAATTTCAAATAAGTGTGGTATTTAGACAAATTGACGATGTCATTCATCATAAACACCGGTTCAAATTCTTTTTCCAAATGCTCCGCGTCTTCCGCGCCAACTCGAAAAGATACAATCGTTCCCACATTGCCAAAAACCGCATCCCGCACCGTGGCATTGCCGTCAAAAATAAGCTGGTTGATATATTGATGCGCCAAAATCAAGTTCAAACGATATTTTCGAGCTTCCGAAAGAATGTTGGCAAATGACTCCGTGGCAAAATTTTGAAATTCATCCACATATAAATAGAAGTCTTCCCTCTGCGCTTCCGACACCGCCACGCGTCCCATGGCCGCCAATTGAATCTTGGTCACAATCATACCTCCCAACAAACGCATCGAATCTTCTCCAATTCGCCCCTTGCTCAAATTCACAATCAAAATTTTCTTGCTGTCCATAATTTCGCTCATATCAATCGTCGATTTCGGTTGTCCCACAATGTGGCGGATAACTGAGGAAGAAAGAAATTGGCCGACCTTGTTTTGAATGGCCGCCACCGCTTCTTTGCGAAATTTATCATCCCATTTATCAAACTCATTTATCCAAAAAGATTTCACCACGGGATCTTTGATTTTTAGATAAACTCTTTTTCGATAATTCAGATCCCTCATCATGCGATTAACCCCGAGCATCGTTGAGCCGGGATAATCCAGAAGAGCCAAAATTGTATTATTCAAAATATATTCCATTCGAGCACTCCAAACATCCGGCCAAATCTTCTTGAAAACACCCATCATGCCGGAGGCCACAAGATTTTTTTTATCATCATCAACTGATTCCAAAATGTTAAAAGCAATCGGAAATTCCGCATCCGATGGATTGAAATAGATAACATCATTGATGCGCGATGCCGGCACGGCTTTCAACATTTTCTCGGCAAATTCACCATGAGGATCCACCACGCAAACGCCTTCGCCATTGCGAATATCCTGAATAGCCATATTTTCCAAAAGATTGGATTTTCCCATTCCGGTTTTTCCGATAACATACATATGCCTTCGGCGATCATCTCTTTTGATGCCGAAAACCTGTTCCTTGTTTCTAAAATTTGTTTTTGCGAAAAAATTTATTTCAGCCATATACGAATTAAAATACTAATTATATCCAAATTATGCACACATTTTTACTGGATTCGAATTAAATTCGGATATAATTCGAATCATAATTCGCATCAGCCGATTGGTAAATTAGCTGGGGCGGTGCCTTTTTTAGATTCAACTCTCGGCAAGGACGGCGTCATAACACCCATATCCGGAAAATGATAGACAGTTGCCAATTCTGTGACTGAAAGAATAACTTTGTTGCCATCCATATTTCTTTTCCGGTATCGATTATAAATTCTTCTTTTCATAGCCTGTAAACGAGGATCAACCGCCACAAAATAAGCGGTTGTTTTAGTGTTGTCCGGCCTAAGATTATTCAAATTCAAATCATTAAATTGCCGCAGTGCTCCAAAAAATGACGAAGCGTGACCCATATTAAAACCTTCTTTTTTGCCCATATATATAAATCTCATCTTGGTTTTGAAAGCATTTTTCCCCAGATTTTCTTCGATAGCCTTCATCTGATCTTTTTCACCCGGAGTCAATCTAAATTCCAGTGGTGCTTCTTCTTTCTTTTCGGCTTTGGCAAATTCAACCGGACCAAAAAAGCCACTAAAAATATGCGTGACAACATCCAGCAAGTCGTTTAAAATTCCTCCATGCGACTCCTTCGTTCTGCCGGCCATCTTTTGAATGAGTTTCATTTCCTTTTTTTTCCAAATTTCAGGTAACGGAGAAATGACTATCTGAAATAGCATATTTTGCCCCGGAGGAAGCGAAGCAAACAATTCCACAAAAGAGGCCATGGGGTCAATCATTGTGCCCGTTATATCCTCTTCAAATTTATCATAGGTTTTGATTGGAATTGGATCTGCCGCACTCAATATCAAATCAGACCCCCACAAATTCCAGTCTCGATTTGGAACAACTCGCGGGAAATTCTTAGTATAATCTTCCACCTCCATAATCTCTGCTCCCGGATATTGAGCGTAGATTTGTGATTCCACCAAATTTCTAAGTTTTTTCTGGACTCGAATGTAGAAATGAACCTCGCCGCCCAATCCGACTAGTTCAAAACTGAAACGATCCGTGTACATGCCTAGCAAATATTCTTCCCATGAGTTATATGTAACAACCACACCCACCAGACCCAGAAAAATAGACTCCATAATCTTTGGACCCTTTTCCAGCTCTTTGGGCGGAATAACTTCAATCACTGTCCATTCAAGCTTGTCAGACCAATTATCTTTTACAAAGTCCAGCCAAATAAGCTTAAAAACAAAATAAAAAGCCACCGGCAAAATAATCCACCAAAGTTGTGAAAAAGGCTGCCAGAAGCTTTTTAATATTTCAAGATAAGTATTCATTTGTCGTTGCAAATTACTTTATTTTTTGTTGTTTTTGTTTTTGAAAATCTTTTGCTGCAATTATTTTTTCAACATGTATTTGCCGCCCTCCAATCGCTTAAAGTTATCATAATTATTCAAATTAATCATGATGGTGGTTTTCTTTACCTGTCGCACCTTGAGCACGCCTGCTAAAAGTTCATCCTTAGTCATGGCTCTGCCACTTTTTTTCAAAAGATCCTCCAAAACATCTTTGATGGTTCCCGGCACAAATCCCCACTCGCGCAGCGCGTAAACACCTCTTCCAATTAAAACAAACTTATCATCTTTTATCAGTTCATTATGTACCGTTTGCGGATGAGCTTTTCTCTTGCTGAGTCCGAATTCATCAATAAGCTTGGCAATTTCCATAAAATGCAACGGCTTTTTCTTTTCTTTCAAAATCAAATATATTCTCTCACGCGTACCCTTTGGATTAATCTCCATCCAAGTGGACAGCCCCCATTTATTAAATCTATTTTTTGATATTTCTGACGAGGTGCTTAAAAAATTCAAAATCTTGCTTTTGGATAATCCTTTTTCCTTAGCCATAATTTTTTCTACTATTTCAGCGTCAGTTATCGGAACCTCTGAAAGAATCAGAACCTCCTTGGCCAGATCTATAA
>Ga0210049_1002969_pt1 | contig 15533 bp, 21 predicted proteins | sample CryGeyCG2014_300_2_FD_183964 | JGI IMG/M metagenome (GOLD analysis project Ga0210049, IMG submission 183964) | Groundwater microbial communities from aquifer - Crystal Geyser CG06_land_8/20/14_3.00 (SPAdes) (version 2) | ecosystem: Environmental > Aquatic > Deep subsurface > Groundwater | place...
ATGCCAGTTTGACTATTGAAGCCCTGAACAAGGCCTTGACTAACAACCCTAAGCCAAAATACCACCATTCTGACCAAGGTGTTCAATACTGCGATTATGATTATGTCGGGATCTTAAAAAACCAAGAGATCCAAATTTCAATGTCTGACAAGGGCAACCCTTACCAGAACAATATTACCGAGAGTTTTTTCAAAACCTTGAAATACAACGAAGTATACTTAAACGAATACGAAAGTTTTGAAGAGGCCTTCAGCAACATTGAAAACTTCATTGAGCTTGTCTATCATAAGAAGAGGTTGCGCTCCTCGCTGGGCTATTTGCCGCCAGAGGAATTTGAACAGCAATTTTTTAACGAAAAGTCGCGAAGTTTAGAAACAAATTTAATCAATTTTAATAAACAAAACATCTCCTTAAATCCAGCCAAAAGTTGTTGAATTTAGGGGTGCAGTCCATTCTCCTGCTTCGCCGGGATTGGCCTTGAATAATGCATCAACCATAAGGCCTTTTATATGATCAAGATAACTATACGCCATCTGAATCATCATGAAAAAGAACTCCTAATTTGGGCTTCTCAATGCCCTTCTCAAGCATGGCAAACCCGACCGGATCTTGAGCCGTTTGATCGGTTAATCTTTGTAAAAAATCAAAACGGCCTCCCCTTAAATCATCATAAAAATCCGAATCAAAATTAGGTTTGTCTAACTTCTGATAAATCGCAATTGCCATTTCAGGACTATTCACGGCTTCTAATAATTGCTGGCTTTTGCGCCAATCAACCGGCCCAATCTTTCTATCTATAAATGTTTTTGCTAATTCTTGCCTGGCGATTTTGGGGTCAATAGGAAAAATTTCTTCCTCTTCGGGATTTTTATTTTTTTCCCTAACAACGCCAGAACTAAAGTTAGGCCACCTTAATGATTCGTTTAACATATAAACTTATCATAGCGAAAAATAGCCGTTTCGTCCACCCTAAAAACCAACCAAATTAATTTACTTATCCCGCGATTCACTTTTTGAAACAAAATATAATGAGATGGTTGCAAAACTATTTCGTAGCGAAATTTTAGATTTTCGAGCGAGGCGAGGAAGACGAGCAAAATGTTTTGAGGCCGTAGCCCAGCTACGGCGAAAAGCATTTTGCGAAGTCTGACGATGACGCAGCCGAAAAGATAAAATTGCAGCAGGAATAGTTTTGCAACCATCTCAATTGAAAACAAAACCGCCCGATGGTTCGGGGCGGCGCTAACAACAATATATTAGGGCAAACCTAATACAAGTTTGTATTAGCGTTTGCTCCACTGGGAGGCTCTTCGGGCGCGTTTGAGGCCGAATTTTTTGCGCTCGCGCATTCTGGGGTCGCGAGTTAAATAACCGGATTTTTTTAAGCGTTTTTTGAAATAGGGGTTAAGCGCCACCAAGGCCCTGGCTATGCCATGCCTGATGGCTTCGGCCTGGCCTACCAAGCCGCCTCCGCTGACCACCGAGGAAACGCCAAACTTGCCCAAACATTTTAGCTTTTCTAAAGAATCTTCAATGGTTTTATGCAAAAATTTAGGAAAATACTCGCTGTATGGCTGGCCGTTAACCGTAATGCTTTTAACGCCTTGGGTGTATAAGCGCACTTGGGCTGTGGAAGTTTTTCTGCGGCCAACGGTCTCAATATAACGAGTCGGGCCGCCCTTCATAATTGCTGGCATAATAAAATCTTCGCCGTCTATAATTTCTATTTCTGAAGCTGCTTGAATAACCGGCTCTGGAATAAACACATCCTCTACAGGTTTTTTCTCAATCTTGCCGATTTTAACTGGCTTAACAACTATTTTTTTAACAGCTGAAATTACTGGCTTGTCTTTTTTAATTAGCTTTTTGGCTGGTTTATCAGCTTCGGTTGTAATTTTTTTAATAGGCATATTATTTTGACTTTTCTATCTTTAGTTCTTTAATCATTTGAGCTCTTAACTTATTTATGGGCAACATTCCCCAAACAGTTTTTTTAATAACCTCTTCAATGCCTTTTTTCTCAATCATTTTGCCCATAGGAACCGACTTAAGCTCGCCAATATAGCCGGTGTAATGATGATAAATTTTGGTTTCCAGCTTATTGCCAGTGATTTTTACTTTATCGGCGTTTTTTAATAATACGGAATCACCCCCAGTTTTATTGGGCGCAAAATCTGGCCTATGCTTGCCTCGTAGAATTTCAGCAATCTCGCAGGCCAAACGGCCCAATGATTTTCCTTCAGCGTCAATAATATGTTGTTTTTTTTCTGTCATATAACTTTTAACTTTGCAGTCCCGCCCGCATCGCTATGCGAAGCATTGCGGGCAGGTTTAACTTTTAACTAATTCTAAGATGGCCATTAAAGCTCCGTCGCTTTTGCGGCCGCCCAAATGAATAATTCTGGTATAGCCCCCTGGCCTGGTTTGATAAAGTGGAGCGATTTCTTCCACAACTTTTTTAACTAAAGCGGGCGGCAGATAGCGCAATAAAATTCGGCGAGACGCTAAATCACCCTTTTTGGCCTTAGTGATCAATCGCTCAACCAGCCGTCTTGTTTCTTTGGCTTTAGCTTGAGTAGTTTTCATTTTACCCCTTAAGAAAAAATTATGAGCCAAGCCAGCCAATAAAGCCGCTCGTTGATCGCGGGTGCGGGAAAATTTTCTGTTTTGTTTTTGATGTTGCATAAACCAAGGAAAAAAATTACTAAGACTTTAGTTCTAAACCAACTTTCTTAAGCGCTTTCTTTATTTCAGCCACTGCTTTATCGCCCAACCCCTCCATGCCCGAAAGGTCGCTTTCTGATTTTCGCGCCAAGCCCCCCAAGGTTTTTATATTATTAGACAAAAGAACATTTTTAATTCTTTCGGAAAGTTTAGCATCTTCAATTTTGATTTTACCTGCATCCTCTTCCTTTACTTTGGTAACTTTTTTAGCCAAAATATCTTCCACATTGCTTTTAGCTTCTTCGCCAATTTTAGCTACCACTGAAAAATGTTCAAGCAAAATGTCAGCGGCTTTTTTAAGAGCGTCTTCGGGCGAAATAGTGCCATCGGTTTCAATTTCAAGCCGCAGCAAATCAAAATCAGTGCGCTTGCCCACCCGCATACTTTCCACCTTATAGCTTACTTTCTGCATAGGCGTAAAAACAGCGTCAATAGGCATAGCGCCAATTTCCATTTTTTTTATTTCCCGTCCCTTGGCCAACTCATAGCCAATGCCCGCTTCAACCAAGGCCTCAATTTTTAATTCGGCTGATGGCTTAGTTAGGGTGGCAATGCGCTCTTCCGGGTTGGCTAATTCTAATTCAGAGGTAAGCTTGAAATCTTTGCCCTTTACTTCTTTCTCGCCCTTAACCGACAACGAAATAGTTTGGGGCTCGTCAGAGTGCGTTTTGAAAGTGAGCTTTTTCAAGTTCAAAATCAACATCACTATGTCCTCAAAAACGCCCGGCATAACTGAAAATTCATGAGAAACACCTTCAATTTTCACTTGAGTTATAGCTGCTCCTTTTAGCGAAGACAACAACACTCTTCTCAAAGAATTACCTACAGTTAAGCCATAACCAGGGTAAAGCCCGGCTATTTCAAAAACAGCTTTGTGGCCTTCTTTTTTAACAAGCACAGGTTTAAGAGGTAAAGGGATCATATTAGAAGTTTTTAGCGAGCGAATACCTATAATTTTATTATGAATATTCGCGAGATTAAAAATTCTTATATCCCGTGAAGTAGGCGCCCGCCCTTGGCGGGCTACTTCACGGGGTTAATTCGCGCAACCAATCGCGCTTCGCCTGGTGGCTCGCGCTCTTGGGCGCTCACTAACGCGAATAAAATTCAAAAATAGCGGAAATATCAACGGTTGCTTCTATATTAGCCAAGACCGGCGCGCCAATCACTTCGCCCGACAGCTCGTCTTTGTTTAATTTTAACCAAGATGGCGCTTGATAATTTTTCAACGAGTGCGGCAAATCCTTGAAATTTCCCTTGGCTTTCTTGTTGTCTTTGATGGTTATTTTATCTTGTTTTTTGACCACAAAGGACGGGATGTTGACTAATTTATTATTTATTAAAAAATGTCCGCGCCCCGCCATAATCCTGGCTTCGCGCCTGGAACGAGCCAAGCCCAAACGAAAAATCACATTATCTAAACGGCTTTCCAAAGCGGAAATTAACACTAAGGCCGCGTCTGTATCGCCGCCTCGCCCTTGCAAAACATTTTTAACATAGCGGCGAAATTGGATTTCGTTCAGACCATAATATTTTTTCAGCTTCTGTTTCTCGGCCAATTCTTTGCCATATTCTGAAACCTTGCCCGGGCCGCGTTTTTTCTTGGCCCCGGGAGGATAGGGACGACGCACCATAGGGCATTTCGGGGATAAACATTTCTCCCCTTTCAAAAATATTTTTTGCTGCAAACGGCGGCAAGTTTTACAAAAATTTTTCATAAAATAATTAACTATACTCGGCGTGGTTTTTTAGGCCGACAACCATTATGAGGAATTGGCGTAATATCCCTTACAGATTGCACTTCCAAGCCGCGATTGACTAAAGTTTTTAAGGCAGAAGCGCGCCCGCCCCCAATGCCTTTGATGGAAACATCCACTTTCCGCAAACCCATTTTCTCGCAAATCCCTACCACCGCTTCAGCCACCTTGGAGCCGGCAAACGAAGTGCCTTTTTTGGTGCCCTTAAAACCGACCGCGCCCGCGGAACGGTTAATTAAAACATCGCCATTTTCGTTGGTTAAGCTGATAATCGTGTTGTTGTAGGTTGAAGTAATATAAATTCTAGCCCGATAAAATCTGGTGGTTGCTGTTTTTAAGGCCACTTCTTTCTTCAATTTTTGCTCTATTTTATCTCGTTCTTGAATCAACTCTTCTTGAGTTTTTTGAACTACTCTTTTTTTTCCCATAATAAATTATTTGGGCGCGGGGGCAGTTTTCCTGCCCGACCCGACAGTTTTCTTAACATTGCCCCTAACTGTTCTGGAATTTTTTTTAGTTTTCTGGCCTCGGGCGGGCAGGCCTCGGCTGTGGCGCGTTCCTCGCCAACATCTTATTTCTTTTAATCGCTTAATACTGCCCATTATTTCGCGCCTTAAATCGCCCTCAATTTTATGTTTTCCTTCTATCACTCCTTTAATAGCGGCTATTTCTTGATCAGTTAAGTCCTTGGCTCGTCTGGCGGCCTCAACCCCGCTTTCTTGCAAAATTTTTTCAGCCAAAGGCCGGCCCACTCCATAAATGTAGGTTAAAGCAATTCTTATTTGTTTGTTTTCAGGAATAATAACTCCAGCAATTCGCGGCATAGTTTGATAATTGATAATTAAAAAATTAGCGGAGGGCAGACCTCCCCAGACTGCATGCAAGTTTTCAGGAGGTCTGCCCTCCGCTAATTTTCATGATCCTTGTCGCTGTTTGTGTTTAGGATTTTCGCAAATAATATAAACGCGGCCCTTGCGACGGACCACTTTGCATTTCAAACATCTTTTTTTGACTGACGGTCTAATCTTCAAAACAGTACTAATAACATAAAACTAATAACTAATAACAGAATTGCCCTTCGTTATTTGTTATTCGTTTTTTGCTATTTGTTATTTAAGTCTATAAACAATTCTGCCTCTTCGGCTGTCATAGGGCGTCATTTCTATAATCACTTTATCGCCCGGCAAAATTTTAATATGATTCAATTTCATTTTGCCAGCCAAATGCGCCAACACTTCTCCTCCGCTTTCTAATCGCACTCTAAAAAACAAGCTGGGAAGCGTTTCCATAACTTGTCCTTTTTCCTGAATGTTGCTTTTAGCCATGTGGAATGAGATGGTTGCAATGTCTAAAACTAACAGAATAAACCTAAAAAGTCAAGTAAATTTTTATATCATTAAGGGTCGAGGGAGCTCGCTTGGCCCAAAAAGGCCAAAACTTAAATTGCGGCTTTTCTATCTGGGGAAATTGACTGCTTAAAATCTGCTCAATTTCAGCTTGATTTTTGCCAGCAACCTGCTTTTGTAATTCGTCTAGTTCGGTTTTTTGGAACGCTTTGACCCCGGCCAACAAAGACAAATTCAAGCGCCCCGATTGAGTAATCACGCCTTTGGGCACAAAAGAAATCTGCAAACTGTCGGAGCGCAAGTCCTGCCAGGCCTCTTTTTTCTCATTTAATAAATTTATGGCCGCGGCCTTGATGTCGGCCATCTTGAAAACAAGCGCTCGGCCAATCAATTTGCCAGTACAGCTAAACGATAAATCATCGGCTTTTTCCTGACTGGTAGTAGCCAATCCAGAGCAAGAAAAAACAAAATCATCTTCCAAAATAGCTCTCTCATCCACAGTGAAACCGGCTGGTGTTTTTTCTTTCATTTCAGCCAAAAGCAAATTACGCAAAAGTTTGTAAAGGCCCTCTTGGGCTTTGTCCCTGTCCGCTATACTTACCCGGCCTACCTCTTTTCTCGCCCCGCCAGCCATGGCGCTGGTTGATTCTCCTCTGATTGTAAAATAAAGCTTCCCGCCAGCCAAACCAGGCACAACAAATTTAGAAGGCCCGATATTATATTCCTCGCCCACATCTTGGGCCACCACTTTCACATTAGCTGTAGAGCCCACAACCTTACCATTGCTCATAGTTGGAGCAGGTAAAATAACTTTCTCCACAGCCCGAAAAATCTTACTCCCGCCCGAAGACAAAAACCTTGTGCTCGCCACCAAGGTTAGATCTACCGGCGGGTTGCTGTTGTTATAAACTTTAATAACACCCTCGGCCTTAGTATCTTCAAAAGCCACGCCGGTTGCTTGAAAAGTTGAAGTTTTTTCAACAATGGCGGGCAAAAACTGGGCTGGAATGATCTTGGCAGTGGTGGCGGCCTGTGAAACATTTAATTCAAGTTCGGCGCTAACCTCTATGGGTGTTTGTTTTTGAAGCAACGATAAGTTCAGTTTTGGGTTTAAGGTGAACCAAACCGCTAAAAAAGTTAAACCAGCCACTATCACCGCCCCAGCCAACAAAATGATTTGAGGCAGGGCGAAAGACATCTTCTTGGGGAGCTTTTTTTTCGGCTTTTGAGCTATTTTTGCCGCTGGCTTGCGTTCGCGGTGTTTTTTTTCGCCTTGGTTTTTTCTCAACCAAACCGGCCCTTGAGTGTCATTTTCATCAGAGATAATATCAATAACTTTTTTCATGAAAAAATAATTTCAATAATTTTATAATTATACACTAAATTAGGTCAATGATGCAATTTTTAAGAATTCTTTAATTTTCAAAGAAGCGCCCCCTACTAAAAGCCCGCTAAAAATTTCCGTTTTAAGATAATCCTCCGCGTTAGCAGAATCCACACTGCCCCCATAAAGCAAACTAACCCGTCGGGCAATCGTTGGATTGGCTATTTGAGAAATAATTTTTCTGATAAAAAGAGCAACAGTTAAAGCGAAGTCAGCCGGACAGCTCTGTCCCCCGCCAATAGCCCAAATTGGCTCATAGGCCAAAATAATTTTGCCAACCTGCGTAGATGTAATTTTTTGTAAAACTTCTCTAACTTGTTGTTCTAAAATTAAAAATGTCTCGTTGTTTTGTTTTTGTTGAGCTGTTTCGCCCAAGCAAACAATGGGCGTGAGTCCGCCTTTCAAAACATTTTTTATTTTCTGGTTAATCAAAACATTATCCTCGCCTATGGCCCGCCTTTCCGAATGACCCAAAATAACATATTTAGCCCCCAAATTTTTCAGCATAACCGCCGAAATTTCACCCGTATACGGGCCACCTTCAGTCAGGGCGCAATTCTGGCCGCCTAATTTTATTTTACTACCCTTAAAAATTTCCGCGGCGCGAGCTAAATAAACAAACGGCGGGCAAACCACTGCTTCGGCTTTTTCGCCCCTGCCAATCCCCTGCTTCAACTCCAAAAACATCTTCTGCGCTTCTCTTAATGTTTGAGGGTTACACTTCCAATTGGCCACAATTATTTTTTTCATACCTTAACTTTTCTTAAATACTGGGCGGCTTGTTCGGGCGGGGTGGTGATAATTTCCATACCAGCCCCTAGCTCAAAACCAGCCCAGGTTTGCGTTTTGGGCAGAATGGTTAAATGCCAATGAAATGAGTTATGCTCTTTATTATCGCAGGGAGCCGTTCTAATGTAAAAGTTATAATCCGGGTTATTCAAGCCTTTTTTAATTTTGGCCAAAGTTAGGCGTAAAATATCAGCCAGGTTGTCCTTTTCCTCTTCAGTGATTCTTTCAAAGCGGGGTGAATGTTTTTTAGGAGCAATCATTATTTCAAAAGACATTTTAGAAGCAAAGGGACACAAGGCTACAAAATTGCTATTTTCAGCGACAATTCTTTCTTGGCCTTTTAGCTCGGCTTGATTGATTGAACAATAAAGACATTCTTTATTTTGCTGGTAAAACTTTTCCGCGGCCTTAAGCGGCTGCAAAAACCCGCCGTCCACCAAGGAAGTGGCAATAATTTGCGAATGAGGGTGCGCTATGGAAGCGCCGGCCGAGGCGCCGTGATTGTGAAAAATAAAAATATAATTGACTGCTTTTTCTTTAGCTAAAGCCAGATAGCGGCTTTGATAAACGCTTAACAGTTCAATAGTTTCATCAAGCGAAAAATCAGCTATGGATTTAGTATGGCTTTTGGTGATAACCACTTCATGGAACCCATTAGCCGGCATTTTTTGAAAAAGTCCAGACGAGGGCAGACCTCGTCTAACTAGCGAAAAAGCGGGAAATTTGTTGGGGATAACTACAATCTGGCCCAAGGCCGCTTCTTTATTAGTGAAATAAACGCAAAATGGGCAAGCGCCGCCGCCCCGAGGTCTGACCTCGGGTCGCTTGGCTCGGCCGCTAGCCACTACCACCCAGTCGCCCGAGACCGGGTCCAAACGAAGCTCATTGTTTATTTTTTGAGACATAGTTTTATGATTCTTGTATTATAACAAATCCTTGTTGTATTACAAAAGGGTAGCTATCCATAAATAGATAAACCACCCTTCCATTCCTTATCGACGCCCCGGCGGATATATCCTCAACTGATACACCGCTTCTTTGTCGATTTTTGGATTGGCTCCACTATAATTAGCAGTCCAATCGCGAAGAAATTTTCCTTTCTTGTCGCGATCGTCGCTAACTATCGTAGAAGCCTTATCCTTTAAAAATTCCTTTCCAGAAATTTGAGGCCTCTGGACCACCCTCAAAACCCAGGGCCAGAAAAATATTCCAACCAATCGGGCTGCAAAATCTTTTTTGAATCCTTTCAACCTAGCCCAATGGTTGAAGAGGACTGAGGATATTGCTAACCCTGACAACAAATAAACAAAAAATAAAAATAAAAAAACCCTAAACATTTTATACTCCTTTCCCGTCTACGACGGAATAAAATACAGGGTTATTAATTTTAACGCTGATTTATAATACCACTATTTTAGAACTTAGTCAATACCTGTGGCCCTTTTTTGGCGACAGCTATGGTGTGTTCAAAATGGCAGGCCAAAGAGCCGTCCGCTGTTTCATAACCAAAGCCGTCAGCCGATTTTTTTATTTTCCAGCCACCCATGGTCAACATTGGCTCCAAACAAATCACCATCCCCTCTTTCAAAACTTCGCCTTCGCCTGATAAGCCATAATTCAAAATCTGTGGGTCTTCATGCAATTCTTGCCCAATGCCATGGCCGCATAAATTACGCACCACGCTAAATCCAGCTCGCTCAATCACTTCTTGCGTTGCTTGACCCAAATCGCCCAAAGTGTTGCCCGGTTTGGCCATTTTAATGGCTTGCTTTAATGATTCTTCGCCAGCTTGCAAAAATTTTATTGCCAAAGGATGAGCCTCTGATTTTTTACCCACAATTACGCTAAAAGCCATATCCAAATAATAGCCCTGGTATTTTAAGCCCAAATCCAACGACAAAATATCGCCTGATTTTAATGGCTGGCTGTCGGGCAAGCCATGCACCACCACCTTATTCTTGGAAACGCACAAAGCGGCCGGAAAATTCTGGTGGCCCAAAAAAGCCGGCTCCACGCCATAATCAAAAAACAAAGCCAAGGCCGCCCTGTTTAATTGCTCGCCGCTCGCTCCGGGCTTAGCCATCTTTAGTAATTGCTTCATCACCCGAGCCAAGATGGCTCCGCCCTGTTTCATTATAGCGATTTCTTTGTCGGTCTTAATGGAAATCATTTTTGTTTAATTACTTTAAAAATATCTCTGGAAACATTTTCAATGGATTGTTCGCCATTAACCTCTAATAATTTATTAGCTCGGCGATAATAATTAAGAGCCGGCATGACATCGGTTCTAAACCACTTCCAGCGAGCCCTAATGCCTTTCTTGGTATCATCGGGCCGCCTGTAAAGCTCTCCCCCGCATTTGTCGCACTGGGTTAATTCTTTATAATTGCCAATATAGGGAATATTATGGCCGCAATTCTTGCAAATTCGCCGATTAGTCAAACGGCTAATGCTCTCTTCCTTAGAAATTTTGATATAAACCACTTTAGTGTTGTTAGACCATTCATACCAGCCCAAAGACAAATCAATCATCTCGGCTTCAAAAATGGTTCGGGGGCTGCCGTCAATAATAAAGCCCTTCAAATTGCCTAATTTTTTTAACTTTTCCATGCGGTCAACCCAAAGCTTAAAAATAACCGGCGTGGGCACTCGGTTGCCAGCGTCAATACACTGGCCAATTTTGCGGCCGGTAAAATCCTTTTTCTTTTTACGCTCTCTTAATAGCTCGCCACTGCCTATTACTTCCAAGCCAAGCTTATTCTGCAATAGTTCCAATTGCGTGCCCTTGCCCGCTCCCGGCGGGCCTATTAAAATAACCACTAATTTTTCTTGCGCCATACTGTATAAATATTTAATAATTTTCGTATTCGCGCATTTCAATTTGCGCTTTAATTTGCCGCCAAGTTTCCAACACCACGCTCACTAAAATCAACAAAGAAGTGCCGCCCACTAAAAATCGAAATGTTTGCACATTAGTGATGCCTTGCACAATAGAAGGCATTACAGCTATTAAGCCCAAAGATCCAGCGCCCAAAAACAAAATGCGGTATAAAATTTTGTGCAAGAATTGCGCGGTTTTCTCGCCCGGCCGAATGCCCGGCACAAAGCCGCCCATTTTTTGCAAATTGCTGGCGATTGATTTAGGGTCAAAGGTAACCGCGGTGTAAAAAAAGGTGAACAAGAAAACCAAAATAAAATACAAAGAGCCATGCACCCAAACATTTTGCAAAAAATCCGCCGTAGCTTTAGCCGCGCCAGTTAGCCAGTTATTGCCCCCGGCCGCCAAAAAACTGGCAATCATCCCCGGGAAAAGCAAGATGCTCATCGCGAAAATAATCGGAATAACGCCAGCCGGATTTAAGTTAATGGGCAAATAAGTAGACGATCCCCCATAGATGCGATTACCCCTAATCCGTTTAGCGTAAGAAACCAAAATGTTGCGCCGAGCCTCGGTAATTAAAACCACCCCAAAGATAATAACCAGAGAAGCAACAAGAAATAAAAGATAAGACGGCAAATTGGCTGGGTCCCAGGATAAAATAACCTGGCGAATATCAGCGGGCACGCTAGAAACAATACCAGCAAAAATCAAGAGCGAAACACCATTACCAATGCCTTTCTCGCTAATCAGCTCGCCCAGCCACATTAAAAACACCGCTCCCCCAGCCACCGTAATTAAAGTAATAACCATCTGCCAGCTGGTAAAATGCCCCAAGGCGCCCTGCCTTTGAAACAACACAATCATACTATAGGCCTGCAAAGCGGCTAAGGGCACAGTGAGCAAACGGCCGTATTGGTTCACTTTTTGGCGGCCAGCCGCGCCTTCTTCCTTAAACATTTTTTCCAACTGCGGAAAAACCATAGTTAAAAGCTGAATAATAATCACGCCAGTAATATATGGCCCCAAGCCAAGCATGACAATTGACAAATTATCTAAAGTGCCGCCCACAAAAACATTCATTAAGCCGAAAAATTGGTTCTGGCTGAAAAACCGCTTCAGGTTTTCCAAGTCAATGCCCGGAATAGGAATAGCCGCCGCCAAACGAAAAACCACCATAATACCCAAAACAAACAGGATCTTATTCCTTAGTTGTTTATTTTTAAATACTGCTATAAGTTTTTGGAACCAAGACATTGCAAAAATTTACAATTTTCAATTTTCAATTTTCAAACGGGTTCAGTCCGTTGAAAATTCGTAAATTGAAAATTATTTGATTGTTCCACGGGCTTTCTCTATTTTTTCTTTAGCTATCTTAGAAATCTCGCATCCGCTGATGTTTAGCTTTTTCGTTATCTCTCCTTGGCCTAAAATTTTAACAATAGGCGCTTTGCCCTTAAAAAGATTAACCAGCCCTTTTTCAATTAAAATTTTAGGCGCGACCAGATCGTTATTCTGAAAGTTTTTGTCCAGCATACCTATGTTAACTTCAGCCACCCCTGTTCCAAAGCGAATATAGCGATACCCTCTTAATTTAGGATAGCGTTTAATCAGCTCTCTGATAGAGGGTTGCATTTTTCTGCCGGCTCTTGAGCTTTGACCCTTAATGCCATGCCCAGAATAAGTGCCTTTTTTGCCGCCACGACCAATGCGTTTTCTTTTCTTATTCTTTGTATTCGGTTGTAAATTATGAAGCTGCATATAAAAATATCTAAATCCTAATGACTAATGACTAATTTTAGTCATTTGACATTGGGCATTTTATTAGACATTAGACATTTGTTATTAGTCATTCCAAAAAGTTTAACTTTTAACTTTTAACTTTTTTAACGCCTCAATAGTTGCTTGGGCAATATTCAATTTATTGCGCGAACGGGAAAGTAATTTAGACGAAATATCCTTAATGCCGCTTAAGCTGCAAATCACTCGCACCACGCCCCCAGCCACCAAGCCCAAGCCCTTGCCTTGCGGTTTTAATAAAACCTGGGCTGGTCCAAATTTTGCCCAGGTCTCATGAGGAATAGTGTCTTGCACCACTGGAATAATAATAATATGTCGTTGAGCCAACCGAGTGGCTTTTTCCACAGCTTGTTGCACATCTTTACCCTTGGCTACGCCTATGCCAATTTTACCTTTTTTGTTACCAACCGCTACCACCGCTCTAAAGCGCATCCGTTTGCCCCCGCCAGTTACTTTGGTAACCCGAGCTAAATCTAAAACCTTGGAATCATATTCTGATTTGGGCCCGGATCTTTCGGGCCGACTATATCTTGATGGCCTGCCTCCTTGGTTTCCTCTGGCAGCTGTATTATTATTGTTGTTATTATTATTGTTATACATAATAAAAAATTAAAACTTCAACCCAGCCGCCCTGGCTCCGTCAGCCACCGCCTTGACGCGGCCATGATATTTATAACCGCCTCGGTCAAAAACCACCTTGTCAATTTTTTTAGATAAGGCCTTTTGAGCAATAGCTTGCCCAACTTCAAACGCTTTCTTCACCTTGCCATCAATCTTCAAAGCAAAATCGCCAGAAGACTCCAGAATGATTCCCTTTTGGTCGTTAATTAGTTGGGCATAGATGTGCTGGTTACTGCGAAAAACACAAAGCCGTGGAACAGAACTTGCCCCCTTCACTTTTGCTCTAATTCTTTTATGTCTCTTAATTCTTTGCTCTTGTTTTTTTAACATATCTGAATTTACAATTTTTAATTATCAATTTTCAATGAATTTTAGTTGTCATTCTGAGCCAGCAGGCGAAGAATCTCGGAGTGAGACCCTTCGCTCCGCTCAGGGCGACACTGAAGTGTCGATTTGAAAATTGAAAATTACTTTACCGCTGCCGCCTTTTTACCCTCCTTTCTACGCACTTTTTCTCCTTGATACCTGATGCCCTTGCCTTTATAGGGCTCGGGTGGTCTAATGGCGCGAATTTTAGCGGCAAACTGGCCAACTTTTTGCTTATCAAAACCGCTGATAGTTATATTGCTTTTTTCCGCGGTAGCTGTTAAACCATCAGGCACAATCATCATCACCGAATGAGAAAAGCCAGCTTCAATTTTCAATGTTCTGGAATCAGACATAGCGGCTTTATAGCCAACACCCACCATTTCTAATTTCTTAACAAAGCCCTCATTCACACCCACAATATTATTATGCAATAAAGCTCTGGTCAAACCCCAAAACTTGCTCCATTGCTTGCTCTCTTTTACGGGCGCAACAATTAGCTCATTTTCTTTCTTGGCAACCAAAATACCCGCTATCACTGATTGCTTAATTTCTCCTTTCGGGCCTTTGACAGTAATTATTTGGCCCTCAATTTTTACCTCAACTCCCGTGGGAATTATTATTGGTTGTTTGCCTATTCTGCTCATATTTTTACCAAATTTCTAACATTACTTCTCCGCCAACCTTTTGCCTTCTGGCCTCTTTATCAGTAAGTAAGCCCTTGTTAGTGGAAACAATAGCCAAGCCATAGCCGTTTTTAACCCGTCTAATCTCTTGCGACTTTTTGTAAATCCGCTGGCCGGGCTTAGAAACTTTCTTAAAATTAGAAATAGCCGGCGTCTTGTCTTGGTTGTATTTCAGGTCTATCCTCAATATCTTCATATCCTTTTTGCCTCGCTTCTTAAAATCAGCGATAAACCCCTCTCTTTTCAAAATCTCGGCGATTCTCAATTTTAAGTTTGAGCAAGGCACATCAGCCACCGGATGCAAAACAGCCTGCGCGTTTTTAATTCTATTTAATAAATCTGCTATAGGATCCATATGTTAGAAATTGTTATGAGTTTTCAATTGATAGCTATCAATTGAAAACTCATTACAAGTTCTTACACCCCGTGAAGCAGGCGCCCGCCCTTGGCGGGCTACTTCACGGGGTAAATTCCGCCAACCGCTTAAACTTCGCCTACGGCTCGTTCTCGCGGGGCGGAATTTACCACGATGATTTAGTTATGCCAGGGATTTCTCCTCGGTTAGCCATTTCTCTGAAACAAATACGACATAAGCCAAACTTTCTAATATACGACCTATTGCGGCCGCATTTGAAACATCGCCGAATAACTCGACTTTGAAACTTCGGCTCTCTTTGCGATTTTATAATTAATGATTTTTTTGCCATGTTAGAAATTGTTATGAGTTTTCAATTGATAGCTATCAATTGAAAACTCATTACAAGTTCTTACACCCCGTGAAGCAGGCGCCCGCCCTTGGCGGGCTACTTCACGGGGTAAATTCCGCCAACCGCTTAAACTTCGCCTACGGCTCGTTCTCGCGGGGCGGAATTTACCACGATGATTTAGTTATGCCAGGGATTTCTCCTCGGTTAGCCATTTCTCTGAAACAAATACGACATAAGCCAAACTTTCTAATATACGACCTATTGCGGCCGCATTTGAAACATCGCCGAATAACTCGACTTTGAAACTTCGGCTCTCTTTGCGATTTTATAATTAATGATTTTTTTGCCATGTTAGAAATTGTTATGAGTTTTCAATTGATAGCTATCAATTGAAAACTCATTACAAGTTCTTACACCCCGTGAAGCAGACGCCCGCCCTTGGCGGGCTACTTCACGGGGTAAATTCCGCCAACCG
>Ga0210049_1002975_pt1 | contig 15528 bp, 14 predicted proteins | sample CryGeyCG2014_300_2_FD_183964 | JGI IMG/M metagenome (GOLD analysis project Ga0210049, IMG submission 183964) | Groundwater microbial communities from aquifer - Crystal Geyser CG06_land_8/20/14_3.00 (SPAdes) (version 2) | ecosystem: Environmental > Aquatic > Deep subsurface > Groundwater | place...
AATTCGGCGATTTCGTCGCGGTGGATCACATCAACTTTGAAGTCGGCGCGGGCGAAGTCGTCGGCTACCTCGGCCCGAACGGCTCTGGCAAAACCACCACCATTCGCATGTTGCTCGGCCTGCTCCAGCCTAACGACGGCAGGGCCACCGTCCTCGGCTTCGACGCGTTCACCCAATCGGAGGAAGTCCGCAAGCGCGCCGGTTACATGTCGCAGAAGTTCGCGCTGTACGATGACCTGACTGTCAACGAAAATTTGACTTTTTACGGAGGCGTCTACGGTATCATGGACAAAACCCGCATCGCGCGGACGGTGGAGCTGGTCGGCCTCACCGGGCATGAATCTACGCTGACGAAATCCCTGTCCGCGGGCTGGCGGCAGAGACTTGCCCTTGGCATCGCCCTCGTCCACGAACCGAAACTGCTCTTCCTCGATGAACCCACCTCGGGCGTGGACCCGTCCGCCCGCCGCGCCTTCTGGGATTTAATCTATGAACTGGCCGAAGGCGGCGTGACAATTTTAGTTACCACCCATTACATGGACGAGGCTGAATACTGCGAACGCGTCGGCATCATGCGCGACGGCAAACTGCTGGCAATGGACACGCCCACCAACCTAAAAAAATCCATCATCCAGGGCGACGTGTGGGAGGTCTACGCCCAGCCGCTCGAAACGGGACTCGAGTCCCTGGCGCGCGTGGCGGGAGTCCAACGCGTCGGCCTGACGGGCGATCACCTGCGGACGATCAGCCGCGAGGTCCAGCCCGAAGCGCTGAAAGAAGCGCTGGCGCACGCGGGGGTGAACGTCGAAAAAATCGAGCGCGGCGAACCGACGCTGGAGGATGTGTTTTTGTCTTTGGCGAAGGATTGATCTTGACTCAGCATAATCCGGGGAATTTACCGCGCCAATATTAAATCTCCGCACTGCTCCTCGGTCTGCCAAAAGGAAAACCTACAAGCCGTGGAAAGTCAGCCGTTGCCTGTAGGTTTTTACAATCAAGAAATACACGTGATATTTATCTGCTAAATATATGATGAATGTACTTGTAAAAAAAAAACACACTAGTATACTGGTTTTAGTTATAACTTTTCTGGTGGAAATTGTTTGGTTACGTATCTTTTACCGAGGAAAAGGAAATGCTATGAAGAACACGTTTCAGGCCAAGGTTCGGGTATTTCTAAGGATAATCTCCGCTTTTCTGGTTGGCGCTGTGGTATCGGCTTTGCTCTTAGGTCTAGTCGCGGTTTTCTTGCTCGCCCTCCAATTAAATATGGATTCGACCGTAAATCTAAGAATAGGGTCTTTGGTTATACTTGAAACGGTAGAAACTGAAGATTTCGTTGGGTTGAGCGCCGGTTTAGGTTTCCCGGTTGTTTGTATCGGTTTAGGGTTGGTCAATGCTGTTATAAGTGAATTTGTTTTTAAAAAAGGAAAAAATATCATTGCTTCGCGCAAATTGAATGTGTGAGTTGATGTGTGGAAGGAGGTGTACTGAAAAAAGAATTTGTGGGTCACTTGTTTCAATATTCAACTATTCAACTGTTACCATATCCTTTTCCAAATCACTAAGGAGATTTCTTATGGAAAACTATCAATCGCCGGCCATCCTGTCAGCAGGAAAAAGTCCCATACTGTATTCGCAGGGTGAAGTCGCTGCCGTAGTCGTAATGTTTTTGGCGCTTTTATTGTTTGGGGCCTTTGCCCTTTGTATCGCAGCCGGTTATAGAGGTGTAGAATTCTTGAAGAAAGTGTGGAGAAATGGAAAGATAATCTACGTAATCCTGTATTGCGTTAAGTAGATCAGCCAATGTCGTCGTTAAAGATAAATATGGGTAGAGAACCAAACATTCTCTGCCCATTATGTTTTTATTTATAAAACCCGCTAATAATGAAAGAGATGGAATATGCCTGAAGACTCGACTGGAAAAAGCCCTCGCCAAAATATAATGATGAAGAAAGAAAATGATGCAAGTATCATTTTGGAACATGTATCGAAAACCTATGATGGCCGATATAAAGCCGTTAACGATCTCTCGCTGTATGTAAATCCTGGCGAAATAGTAGGTTTGATTGGTCCTAACGGTTCAGGCAAGACAACCACACTCAGCATAAGTGTCGGGCTTCGAATACCTACAACTGGGGGAATAAGAATCAAAGGGATTAGTTTATTCGATAATTCTGTTCTGGCAAAACAACCGATCGGTTATATCCCTGACACGCAAGAAGCCATTGAACTGTTAACGGGCTGGGAATATGTTAACCTTGTTGCCGCATTATACGGATTCTCTAACCCAGAGATTCGTAAGCGTATTGGGAAATTATTTAAGGCGTTTGGTATGGACACATTTCAGCATAACCTGGCAGAGACCTACTCTCATGGCATGATTAAAAAAATACAGATTATTGCCGCATTAGTCCATCAGCCCAGTGTCATTGTTTTCGATGAGCCCCTTTCGGGTTTGGACATAGAAAGTATTCTTTTCTTAAAGTCCATCTTTCAGAAACTCAAACAAAAAGGCGTGGCTTTCTTGATTGCTACCCATAATCTTTCTTTCGCAGAAGATATTTGCGATCGAGTCTATATTCTTGAACAAGGCCGTTGTATCGCCAATGGCTCACCTCGTCAGATTAAGCAAGACCAGAAAACAACGTCCCTCGAAGGCGCTTTTGTCAAAATGACAAAGGGAGTACCTGTAGATGAAGAAATCAACGAAATTATTAATCATCAATAGATTTATGGGGATAGATTTTGCGCGCCGATTAGGACGTAGCATTGCCAATTTTCCTCCTGTCATCCTGTTTGGAATCTTAGGTATTTTGATTCTGTTGGTGGGGCTTGATTATGTTTATGGCCTGATATTGAAGATGTTATTAATCTCACCCCCGGATAAATATTTGGCGCTCGTTGAACGTTTACTCAGTATTATCCAGATAGTTTCATTCTTAACGGTTTACCTGCTGTTACCGTTATCGAGAGAACCGTCAGAGAAGGATTCTATTTTGGTCGCAGGCCCGGTATCTTATGGGATTGTCTGGCTGGGGGCCAACAGCATATTCCTGGCTCTTATAACAAGCGCCATAACCTTGGCGGCATTTCCTTTGATTCTAGCTGCGATAAACGCCTCTTCGATTTTTATGGCAGGGGTACTCTCAGGTTTTATTGCATTCTTGACAGCTTCTTCATTGACTGTTTGCTCTGCAGCATTATCGTTTTTTGTTTGGAATATTGTTCGTTGGACAGGGCAAGCGCAATTCGGCAAAACCTTTATCGGCAGGCTACTTTCTGAGATAGGCTTTCCCCTGCTCGTTGTTTATGCGATCAGTTTGCCTATACTTACCGGAGATTCTCTCTCGGGAGGAACGAAAGCAGTGGACTTATTACCCGGGGCGCTTGCATCTGTGTTTCTTAAACCCTCTTTCGTGAATATTGGAATGACATTCACTTGGATAATGTTTCCTGTGTTAGTTGCGCTGGCTATAGGATGGTGGTTACTAGATCATACAAAAGAACTGTCGAACCGCGCCGCCCATCAATTTGCTTCATCGAAATTTTTTACGTTTGGTGTTCTTCCATTCCAGTTTGCGGTTGCAAAAATAAAACGCCGACTGCGCTACACACCCGCTCTTATTATCCAGATAATTGTAGTTTTTCTTTGGTCTGCACTATCAGTATGGATTGTATACAAACGTCCTGAGGGTATTGTTTTTTTATTACCATTAACTGTATTAATTGCGCCCTACGTTGGCATCATACACCCATTGTTTGCCCTATTCGATGACTTGTCTTGCGAATGGGTGTTCACAAGCGCTCCCATAAGGCGATTAACCTATCTGTATCTTGTTCTTATAAGCATGTCTTTACTCGCTATATTCATAACATTGCTTCAGGTTGTAATCATTGCGCTTTTAACAGGGCAAATTCGGGAAATTCCTGGATGGGACCTCTGGTCAAAATGCCTGGGATTTTCCGGTTTAGCTTTTGCGATAGGAGGCGCCTCGCGCTCACTATTGAAAGAAGCGACTGGGCAGCTATTCATAATACTCTCGTTTGGAATGATTGCCGCTGCCGTTAATTTTGGATTTGGAGCTATTGCGCACTCATTGCCAAACATAAGTATTAGTTATTTGTGGTTTTCGCTTTTCCTCTTATCCCCGATTTTTGTCCGGGCATGGGAAATTTACTTAGGTGAAAAGGTATGAGTGAGAAAGAGTTGATTCCTGAATGGCCTCAAGGTATATCTTGCACTGAAAATGCTGTCTATGATGTGGTCCAGAATTGCACTTTTCCTCTCAACCTTACAGGCCGTTTTCTCTGTGAACAAGTCGATGGGCGAAAGTCTCTTCAGGCAATTGCTGGAGAACTGTGCAATCACTTCTCCATTGATGGAGAAATAGCTGCTAACGATACGAACTCATTTTTTTATGATTTGAACCGCCTTTTTTTGATTAATCTCAGGAGCAGGACATCCTTACCGTCCTATTTGTCGCTAGTAAAAACAGTATTCTATGCCATCGTAAGGGCAGATATTAAACAGCTTGTAGAACTATGGGTTCAATCCGTTCGCGCATATCGTCTTACCTTAGACATGAGCGGCGTTGGCAGAAAAGTTCAAAGCTTCCTTAGAATAATTGTCGTAATTTTAGTTCGCGTTCAGATAGTCTGGCTAATTCCTCTTGCTTGTCTTTTATTGTGTGTAATACTGTCAGTGGTGATAGGCAATATCTTTATAGAAAATACCCTGGTCATGTTTGTCACACTGCCTTGTTCTTTTTTCATAGGCTTGATCATTGGACTAGCAATCCACGAATTTGGACACGGCCTCATGTGGACCTGGCGCTCTGACAGCAAAGAGATGGCTGTCATCGCAGGCTTTTCTTCAATAAAAGTCATTTGCCCACCTCGCTCAACAAAGGATGAGATACTTATTGCTTTGCTTGGGCCTGGTCTAAACATAGCTATATTCACTGTTGTTACAATCATTGCGTCTCTATTTCCTTGGTCATTTCCAGCAAAGTTAGCTTTACTTTCGTTCGCGATTGGCGCAGGTGTATTTTGCGTCTCGTTGATTGGGAGTGACGGACGTCTGATACGTGATAGAGTTGTATCTGTATTCAGGAAATAATGATATCACTGGACTCTGGTAATAAATAATAAACAACAGGACAACAGGGTGGGCGCGCGTCTGCTTTTTTATTGGATATAATATCCCTCATTCAGCCAAAGAGGAGACTCCCATGTCCGATCAATTCGACACTTCGACTTCGCTTCGCGAAGCACCCCATGCGGGCAGTGCTTTGCTGGCAAATGGGTTGAATAACAAAGATATTTCATCGAAGTTGCGGATAAGTTCCAAAACAGTTGATAAACATCTCGAGAGAATTTATCAAAAATTAGAGGTAACATCGCGGGCAGAAGCGGTTTTGTGGGGGATTGAGCATGGTGGGGATTTTCCGTATTGAAATATTTGCGAAAATAAGTATTATCAATATGAGCGCTCAAAAAAAACAAATGCTGAACTCGGAAAGGATGCCCAAAATGAACACAAAGAATAAATTCCTCTTTTTCATGCTGGTTGCGGTTATGCTAACGATACAGGCTGCGCCTGCGCCTGTCCAGGTATCTGCGGCACAACAGGGCCCTTCGTTGAGGGGGTACACGGTGGAAACTATCAGTGCAGAGTTTCGTAGGCTGGACCATTTTGTCACTTTCAAAGGCGAGTATCAGGTTCTAGACGTCGCCGGAGCTCGTTCCGCGGGAATAGCTGACGTCATAATCACTTTGGCTCAGGATGTAGTTGAATACCAAAACCGTATGCGAGAAGTGGTTAAAGCGCAGGACGTCAAAGACGTGGAGGAACTCGACATCCCGCTGACGGAATACCCTTTGTTGGCCGAGTTTGATGCTATCTTGCAAGATTACAAGCCAAGTGGACAAGTAGAGCCACTGGCTCCTGACACACATCCGTGTGGAACGTATTCGCACCCCGTCCCCAACTATACACCTCCCCGCCCTTACATAGGTTGGTACACGAATGCTCATAACACTTTAGTGAGCTGGGGTTTTCATCAAACGGCTGGATATGCGTGTGGGCAAGATCCTTTTGTTCCTTGTGAGCTCGACTATACACGAGGGCGGGGATATTCAGGCCCTTATGGCTATTGTTCATCACCTCGGTTCCGAGATCAAGGCTCAAGAAATGCAGGCAACCATGACATATGGATTCAGTACGGAGAGCCTAATCCTGAAATCTTTTCGTATTCGTGGCCCTATTGGGACTGGGGATGGTATGTACAATGGTGGCATGATACCTACTAAGCGGGTTCGTATCCTTTTATCAGGGAGAAAGCCTAGTGTCTTGGCTTTCTCCCTGGAGGCAGACTTCAGATTGTCTGGAGGAGAAAAAATGCCCAGAATAGTTGGAAAAATCGTTCTCTTGATTGGCTTGCTGGCGACAGTGGGAGTAGCAGGTTGGGCTTTCAGTCATGCACTTTTTGATTTTACCCAAAAAGGAGCTGGCGTTGGGCTGGGCCGCGTTTTCTTTTTCTTCCTTTACCTACCAACCGCATTGTGCGTTTTGATTGGCGGGGTTCTTCTTGCGTTTAGAGACCGGGTGACGGAGAATGGCGTGGTGAAAACAGGTGCGTTGGTGGTCTCTCTTTTACTGCTGCTGGTTGCTGCAGGGTTCACAATGGAAAATGTAATGAACAACATAAGGTATTATGGCGGAGAAGGCGCACTAGGAGTATTAATTCAAAATCTCTTCTTTGATTTGCCATTACTTCTCTTGAGCGGGTTACTTTTCTACCTCAGTAGATTAGGTCGCGCGAAATGACGCTTGTGAGGATTCATGGGGCGAGTAATACAAGTAACTATAGTTGAACTAAGCGCTTCGCGCAGGGGACAAACCATCACGCAGTGATCATGTAACAAACGCATACGAAACAATCAAGTCAGGCTATATTTTCTGTGTCGAAATCCACGTAAATGATTTGTTGCCACGTTCCCAGAGTCAAACGCCCATCCACAAAAGGGATAGTCAATGACGGGCCGAGCAAACTGGCGCGCATGTGACTGTGACCGTTCCCATCGCCCCAGCGCGCGTGGCGGGCGTCCAGCGCGTCGGCTTGACGGGCGATCACCTGCGGACGATCAGCCGCGAGGTCCAGCCCGAAGCGCTGAAAGAAGCGTTGACGCGCGCGGGGGTCAGCATCCAAAAAATCGAACGCGGCGAACCGACGCTGGAGGATGTCTTCCTGTCGCTGGCGAAGGATTGATCTTGCCCCAGCGGATGTGTGATCCCGCCTCGCGAACATGCGGATTGCAAATCCCCTCGGAGCATCACAGGTCACGTAGCGCGACATTCATGTCGCTTTTGGCTGCCCCGCGAATTTTGTTGAATTGCTGGTAATCACCAGGAGGGTTGTCTTGACAAATTTACGGGAGGGGGATATAAAGTTTGCGTTGGCTGTTCAAACAAGTTGAAGAATGGCAATGACTACACACCTCCCAGGAAAAATTTCAGTGTTGATTGTGGATGACCATCCACCCCTACGAGCGGGAGTTCGTGCAATGCTTGAAAAGACTCCTGATATTCATGTTATCGGCGAAGCGGGGAATGGCGAAGAGGCGGAAAAACTACTTGATGAACTGCGCCCTAATATCATTCTGCTCGATCTGAAAATGCCTGGTTTTTCTCCCTCAGCATTTGAAAAATGGGCGCGGGAAAACTATCCAGAAACAATTACCCTCGTCCTGACTGCTCATGACCGTGACGCTTACCTTGCGCAGATGATGGATGCTGGCGCAGTTGGATTTTTGGATAAAGAGATAAGAGCCGAACAATTGATTGATTCAATTCGCAGTGTGGCTTCTGGAGAGAATCTTTACGACGAACAACAAAAAAAGAGGGCGCGTAAGTGGCATGAGGAAGTAGAGAAAAAATGGAATGGTCTATCAGAACGGGAACAACAAGTTTTGCGTTTGCTGGCAGAGGGGTTGAATAACAAAGATATTTCATCGAAGTTACAAATCAGTTCCAAAACAGTTGATAAACATCTCGAAAGAATTTATCAAAAATTAGAGGTAACATCGCGGGCAGAAGCGGTTTTGTGGGGGATTGAGCATGGTGGGGATTTTCCGTATTGAAATATTTGCGAAAATAAGTATTATCAATATGAGCGCTCAAAAAAAACAAATGCTGAACTCGGAAAGGATGCCCAAAATGAACACAAAGAATAAATTCCTCTTTTTCATGCTGGTTGCGGTTATGCTAACGATACAGGCTGCGCCTGCGCCTGTCCAGGTATCTGCGGCACAACAGGGCCCTTCGTTGAGGGGGTACACGGTGGAAACTATCAGTGCAGAGTTTCGTAGGCTGGACCATTTTGTCACTTTCAAAGGCGAGTATCAGGTTCTAGACGTCGCCGGAGCTCGTTCCGCGGGAATAGCTGACGTCATAATCACTTTGGCTCAGGATGTAGTTGAATACCAAAACCGTATGCGAGAAGTGGTTAAAGCGCAGGACGTCAAAGACGTGGAGGAACTCGACATCCCGCTGACGGAATACCCTTTGTTGGCCGAGTTTGATGCTATCTTGCAAGATTACAAGCCAAGTGGACAAGTAGAGCCACTGGCTCCTGACACACATCCGTGTGGAACGTATTCGCACCCCGTCCCCAACTATACACCTCCCCGCCCTTACATAGGTTGGTACACGAATGCTCATAACACTTTAGTGAGCTGGGGTTTTCATCAAACGGCTGGATATGCGTGTGGGCAAGATCCTTTTGTTCCTTGTGAGCTCGACTATACACGAGGGCGGGGATATTCAGGCCCTTATGGCTATTGTTCATCACCTCGGTTCCGAGATCAAGGCTCAAGAAATGCAGGCAACCATGACATATGGATTCAGTACGGAGAGCCTAATCCTGAAATCTTTTCGTATTCGTGGCCCTATTGGGACTGGGGATGGTATGTACAATGGTGGCATGATACCTACTAAGCGGGTTCGTATCCTTTTATCAGGGAGAAAGCCTAGTGTCTTGGCTTTCTCCCTGGAGGCAGACTTCAGATTGTCTGGAGGAGAAAAAATGCCCAGAATAGTTGGAAAAATCGTTCTCTTGATTGGCTTGCTGGCGACAGTGGGAGTAGCAGGTTGGGCTTTCAGTCATGCACTTTTTGATTTTACCCAAAAAGGAGCTGGCGTTGGGCTGGGCCGCGTTTTCTTTTTCTTCCTTTACCTACCAACCGCATTGTGCGTTTTGATTGGCGGGGTTCTTCTTGCGTTTAGAGACCGGGTGACGGAGAATGGCGTGGTGAAAACAGGTGCGTTGGTGGTCTCTCTTTTACTGCTGCTGGTTGCTGCAGGGTTCACAATGGAAAATGTAATGAACAACATAAGGTATTATGGCGGAGAAGGCGCACTAGGAGTATTAATTCAAAATCTCTTCTTTGATTTGCCATTACTTCTCTTGAGCGGGTTACTTTTCTACCTCAGTAGATTAGGTCGCGCGAAATGACGCTTGTGAGGATTCATGGGGCGAGTAATACAAGTAACTATAGTTGAACTAAGCGCTTCGCGCAGGGGACAAACCATCACGCAGTGATCATGTAACAAACGCATACGAAACAATCAAGTCAGGCTATATTTTCTGTGTCGAAATCCACGTAAATGATTTGTTGCCACGTTCCCAGAGTCAAACGCCCATCCACAAAAGGGATAGTCAATGACGGGCCGAGCAAACTGGCGCGCATGTGACTGTGACCGTTCCCATCGCCCCAGCGCGCGTGGCGGGCGTCCAGCGCGTCGGCTTGACGGGCGATCACCTGCGGACGATCAGCCGCGAGGTCCAGCCCGAAGCGCTGAAAGAAGCGTTGACGCGCGCGGGGGTCAGCATCCAAAAAATCGAACGCGGCGAACCGACGCTGGAGGATGTCTTCCTGTCGCTGGCGAAGGATTGATCTTGCCCCAGCGGATGTGTGATCCCGCCTCGCGAACATGCGGATTGCAAATCCCCTCGGAGCATCACAGGTCACGTAGCGCGACATTCATGTCGCTTTTGGCTGCCCCGCGAATTTTGTTGAATTGCTGGTAATCACCAGGAGGGTTGTCTTGACAAATTTACGGGAGGGGGATATAAAGTTTGCGTTGGCTGTTCAAACAAGTTGAAGAATGGCAATGACTACACACCTCCCAGGAAAAATTTCAGTGTTGATTGTGGATGACCATCCACCCCTACGAGCGGGAGTTCGTGCAATGCTTGAAAAGACTCCTGATATTCATGTTATCGGCGAAGCGGGGAATGGCGAAGAGGCGGAAAAACTACTTGATGAACTGCGCCCTAATATCATTCTGCTCGATCTGAAAATGCCTGGTTTTTCTCCCTCAGCATTTGAAAAATGGGCGCGGGAAAACTATCCAGAAACAATTACCCTCGTCCTGACTGCTCATGACCGTGACGCTTACCTTGCGCAGATGATGGATGCTGGCGCAGTTGGATATTTGGATAAGGAGATGAGAGCGGAGCAGTTGATTGATGGTATTCGCCGCGCGGCTGGCGGGGAAATTCTTTTCGACCAGGCGCAATTTGCAAGAGTGGCACATTGGCGCGAAGAAATAAGAGAGAAACTCGATCAACTTACCCCACGTGAACATGGAATGCTCGAATTACTTAAAAACGGGTTGGATAACAAATCCATCGCACAAAACCTGAATATAAGCGTAAAAACCACAATGTATCATATGACCAATCTGTTCAGAAAATTACAAGTCAAAAACCGGCAGGAAGCTACAATTTGGGCTTTGAAATATTTATCTGATGACCCGGATATTTACCCAAGTTAACACCTCGACATTTATCCAGTGGCAAAAGAAGAAATGGAGAATAGAATGCTCCTTGAAGCAGGCAAGGTATTCTGCCATTCAAGGAGGAAGATGAAGCAAATACCATTCAAATCACTTCAAATCATTCCGTTACATCAAATGTATTCAGCCTTTTGAAAGGAGTTCTGTATGTTACCAAAAAAGGTTTTCTCAGTTTTCGTAGCCTTGGTAATACTCTTTGGCTCACTTGGAGTTACCTCTCCTGCTCACGCGGATGGCGAAGTTCCTCCACCCCCAGAGCCAATAGTTATTACTACCGAAGTTAGTGGACAAACTACTGGAAATGATTTTCTTCCACTTCCCGATGCTGTGGTTCCAGGTCCGAGCGGCCAGAGCGTTACGATCACAAATCGGTACTACCCATATTATGGCGGAAAAGTAAAGACCGATGGAAGGGCGGTAGGCAATTTTAGTCAGCCGTCTGGAAGCAGGTATAAATGCCAATCCCATGTTTACAACAATGCCGGGCAACAGGGAACATATACCACATCCTATGGCAGCTATGGAGGCGCTAATTGCCCTTATACTGCACAAGCAGTTCTGTCGGGAGGCGTAGTACCGAACACATACACTTCTTGGACAAAATCTTGGTGGAAGTGGTCAAACAATACCAATGGCTACGGAATTGCCCAACAGTCCAACTACCAACCATAATCTTTGCCACCACAAACAGCCAGAGAGTGTAATCTCTCTGGCTGTTTTAAGATATTTCAGAGGAAAAATGAAACGCGAAGCATGGCAACTCTCCAAAAACATTAGCAAAGCTACATTGTTTCTAGCGATATTCATATATGGTTGTAACCCAACGGGCAACAGTCAGGTCAATTCAATATTGATTTCCACGCCCACTCCTAGTGTCTTTCAACTATCCATCAGCGAAATCCCCATCGAACAAGCCCTGCCATATTTTCAGGATGAAGCCAGCAATAAAATTTTTCTTGACATAAACGAAATAACCAAGTCTGGTTTGTTATCCATACATACTTTAGCGCGCTTTGGTCCTGCCGAGAACAATCTTACCGATGGAATCTATGCGATCTTGCAACCAGGGCAGGAATTAACAGGTTATTTGCTCTTGATAGATACGCTCAATTATTCGCACGAGTTTGGATTCGTTGCCACACTGGATTACTTACCCATCGATGTTCGATTTAATGAGATTAACGAAACTTTTCCCAAATTACGCTTAGATTCAAATAGCCGACGAGCCTTCAAATTCTTTCTGCCTGCCCTGCCCGAAGGGTTACATACACTGGTTATAAAATTTATCATCGAGCCGGATCATTTATTTGCCTTCGACTCAACTGAATTTAACCCAGCGGAAAATGAGGCGCTTAATTTTCGCGACCTCCCTTTTGAATTCGGATTACTGATATGGGCAACTGACAAACATCCTCAAAGCGCCTTCGATTGGCCCGAACAAGCACGTTCAATCCCGCCCGAAAATACAACTTTGCTTATGAACGCCTATTTAGTCAAAGAAAAGCCTAAATCCGGGCAACCGGAAATGGTGTTGAATAAAGACACTGTCAATGCTGGCGAATCTATTACCTATTATATCCATCCCATAGCCCCAAATCTTGGCAAGGGGGATATACCTCTGCGCGTACTGGTATTTTGGGATGAAATCCTTAGCCAGGCAGATAATCTGCTAATCCCAATACAAGCGGCAGTCGAACAAGAATACATTCCTTATCAGATTCAAGTACCTTCTAACCTGTCGGAAGGAACCCATTACTTAACGGTGGTGGGATATCCATACCCCTACTATCTAAGAGGATGGGGTGATGGAAGTGAATGGCGCACAGATGTAGGCCCATTTAGCAATTTAATGGCGCGGATGCCAGTTCTTGTTCAGATAAAAGGAGATTGAGTTAGCGTAACCGTTGTGCAACCAGACGGCAGATGTCTGTAGAAGCGTCAAAACTGAACTCCCGAATCGGGCTGGCAGGCAACCATGACATATGGATTCAGTACGGAGAGCCTAATCCTGAGATACATGGCTACATTTGGTCCTATTGGAATTGGGGCTCATACGTTCTGTGGTGGCATAATACTTACTAAGCCTGTTGACTCGAAACAAGTTGCCAGCAAAACTCTTTTGCTGGCAACTTGTAACCTCTAAAGGTGATCAAATGAAAAACCATCGCTCAAATGCCTTCATTTTGGGGGCTATAGTCGTTTTAATTTTGATTGGACTTTTGCTAGTCGAGAGCCAGACAAAATTCATGAGTCGATTATACGATGATATTGTAATGGATAGCAAAGTGATTTATTTGTCTTGCTCCGAATTGCCATCGGTGGACGAAGTAACAAGCGTAGTAGAGCAACACAAGGACATTATCGCCCAAATTGAACGAGTGGATCCAGGCCATGTAGGAGTTTATGTAAATTCGTTTTCCTGCCCTGAAACAGCGTACATAGTTATTGATTACGCATCACATGCTGACAGATTGAAGATCGAACAAATAATAAATAGCGAAACCTTCTTTGGCATACCATATGAGTTGCTGAATCGCTAATGCCATGATTGATTAACAAGTGAATTACACCGAAACAAAATGATGTGAGGAGCAAGGCTTCCCTGTGTTATTCGCGATGATCCGAAAAGGCAGATGTTTTGAACATCCGCTTTTTTTATTGGGGATATAATTGCCTCATCCCACCCACGAGGAGACCTCATGTCCGAACAATTTACTTTCGGCGGTGACATCGTCTGGCGTCCAACGCGCGAGCACATCGAGCGAGCGCATCTGACCGCGTTCATGCGCCAGCACGGAATTCCCAAATTTGAGGCGTTGATGAAGCGTTCCACCGAAGAGGTGGAATGGTTCACCGACGCGGTGTTGAAATATTTGGACATCGAATTTTACGAGCCGTATTCCCAGGCTGCGGATTTGAGCGGCGGCATCCAATTGCCAAAGTGGTGCGTGGGGGGAGTAATGAATGTGGTGCATAACTGTGTTGATAAGTGGCAGAATGCAGAAGGCAGAATGCAGAAGGCAGAAAGCGGAAAGCAGATTGCAGTGGTGTGGGAGGGCGAAGAGGGGACAACCCGTTCACTTACCTACAAGGAACTTTACGAACAGGTCAACCAGGCCGCGAACGCGTTGCGCTCGCTGGGACTCGGCAAAGGCGACGCGGTGGGACTGTTCATGCCGATGACGCCGGAGATCGTGGTGGCGTTGCTGGCGATTGCAAAAATTGGCGGAATCATCCTGCCGCTGTTTTCGGGCTACGGCGCGGGCGCGGTCGTCAGCCGCATGACGGACGCCGACGCGAAAGCCCTCTTCACTGCGGACGGCGCGTTCCGCCGCGGCAAACCGGTCGAGATGAAGTCTGTCGCGGACGAAGCCGCCGCGCACATCCCGACGTTGAAGCATATCATCGTCTTGAAGCGCACGGGGCAAGATGTAATAATGAAAGAGGGACGCGATCACTGGTGGCACGCGTTGGTGGAGAGTCAGCCCCGCGAGGCCGCGACCGAACGAACGTCCGCGGAAGACCCGCTGATGGTCATCTACACTTCGGGGACGACCGGCAAGCCGAAAGGCGCCGTCCACACGCATTGCGGATTCCCCGTCAAAGCCGCGCAGGATATGGCCTTCGGAACAGACGTGCATGGTGTAGCGCAAATTGCCAATTTGCGTAACCCCGACGTGATCTACTGGATGACCGACATGGGCTGGATGATGGGCCCCTGGCTGGTCTTCGGGACGTTGATCCTCGGCGCGACGTTGTTACTGTATGATGGCGCGCCCGACTTCCCCGCGCCGGATCGGCTGTGGTCGCTGGTCGAGCGGCACAAGATCAACCAGTTGGGAGTCTCGCCCACGTTGATCCGCTCGCTCAGCCCGCACGGGGACGAACAATTCCAAAAGCACGACTTGTCTTCGTTGAAGTGTTTCGCCTCCACCGGCGAACCGTGGAATCCCGAACCGTGGAAGTGGCTGTTCGAAAAGGTCGGCGGCGGGACGCGCCCGATCATCAACTATTCGGGCGGGACGGAAATTTCGGGCGGCATCGTGATGGGCAACCCGATCCTGCCGCTCAAGCCGTGCGCGTTCTCCGCACCCTGCCCCGGCATCGCCGCGGATGTGGTGGACGAGAACGGCCAGCCGATTCGCAACGCGGTGGGGGAACTGGTCATCAAGTCGCCGTGGATCGGGATGACGCGCGGCTTCTGGAAGGACACGGGACGCTACCTCGACACGTACTGGTCGCGCTGGCCGAACGTCTGGGTGCATGGCGACTTCGCCGCGATTGACTCGGACGGTCTGTGGTACATCCTCGGCCGCTCGGACGACACGATCAAGGTGGCGGGCAAACGCCTGGGCCCCGCGGAGGTGGAGTCGGTTCTGACGCGCAATCCCGCCGTGGTCGAGTCCGCCGCGATTGGCGTCCCGCACGAGGTCAAGGGCAGTGAGCTGGTCATGTTCGTCGTGTTGAAGAAAGGCGTCGAACCGTCCGACGCGCTGCGCAAGGAATTGCGCGCCATGATCGTGGCCGAGATGGGCAAACCGCTCGCGCCGAAAGCGATTCTATTCGTGAGCGACCTGCCCAAGACGCGCAACGCCAAGGTGATGCGGCGCATGATCCGTTCGGCGTATTTGGGGCAGAACCTGGGCGACACCAGTTCGCTGGTC
>Ga0210049_1002980_pt1 | contig 15513 bp, 11 predicted proteins | sample CryGeyCG2014_300_2_FD_183964 | JGI IMG/M metagenome (GOLD analysis project Ga0210049, IMG submission 183964) | Groundwater microbial communities from aquifer - Crystal Geyser CG06_land_8/20/14_3.00 (SPAdes) (version 2) | ecosystem: Environmental > Aquatic > Deep subsurface > Groundwater | place...
CCAGTTTTCGGATTTAAAGCAATGCCGACTCCAGCATCGGCGCCAATATTGTCTATTTTTTCCTTAAGACGATTATAAAAATAAATCTGAAGATCTTTGTCAACAGCGGTTTTAATATCCAATCCCGGGGATGACGCCATTAAAAATTTGCTGTCAATTATTTCACCTTTGGCATTGCGGTAATAAATTATCTCGCCTTCAATGCCGCGCAATTCCTTGTCATAATATCCTTCCAAACCACTTTTTCCGACAACATCGTTCAAATCAAACGTTGAATTATTTTTAATATTATTATCGTCAACCGCTCCGACATATCCCAATATGTGGGAAAAAATCCGAGACTCAAAATATTCTCTTTTAAATTCTTCTTTAACGACAATCGGTCTCAAATTAAGACTTTTAATCTGTTCCGCCTGTTCTTTTCCAAGAGCAACCGGCAATGTTATAAAATCCTGCTTTTCCAAATCAATCGATTGAACCATTTTTTCCATATCCGCGATTTCAATTCCCAAAATTTTATGAAACTCTTTGAAAATTTTTCCGCGAATTCCGGGTTTCATCAATTCAACAAGTTTTAAATCAACTTTATATGTCGAATTGTTTTTCACCAGTGGCTCGCCGAAACGGTCAAAAATTATTCCTCTTTCGGCCGCCAAGGAAATTATTTGTCCGGCATTCGTTAAGGCCCGTTTTTTATAAAAATCTCCTTTCCAAATCCCCAAAAAAGAAACGCGTAAAAAAACTACGGTCGCAATAATAACAACTATAAAACCTATAATCTTAAAAATTTTCCCCAAAAGCGGCATTTCCACAAGGTCCAGTCCTTTTGCTAAATCATCGAGCACTGCTTCTTCTAAAAAAAAATCTGCCATAATTGTTGACTGAGCACACAAAATTTATATTTCTGCCTATCTATTATATATCATAATTGTGTGCTTAGTCACTACAATTATGAGCACCGAGCACTCAAAGCGTTGAGTGCTCGGTAAAGGTTTTCTAGATCATAGAAAGCCCTTTATATCAAATGGCTTTAAGGGAGAATTAAAAAGTTGAATGTGCGCTTCCAGATTTTCCGCCGCAATGCCAGCTCCTCGCGCCACGCAAGTAAGGGGGTCGTCAACAGTTATGGTCTTAACGCCGATTTCTTCTTCAATTAAACGATCTATGCCCTTAAGCAAACTCCCGCCGCCACAAACATAAATTCCTCTTTTTAAAATATCGCCGACAAGCTCCGGCGGAGTTTTTTCAATCGCTTCTTTTATTGCTTCAATAATTAAAGCCAATGAATGATGAATGGCAGACCTAATATGGTGATTTTTAACGATTACTTCTTTCGGTAAACCGTTTGAAACATCGCGCCCCCTAATCGCCATTTCCAATTTTTCATCAATAGAAACGGCTGAACCAATTGATATTTTCAAATCCTCGGCTGTCGGCTCGCCGATTAATAATTTAAATTCTTCTCTCACAAAATTAATAATATCGTTATTTAATTTATCACCGGCAATTTTTAAGCTTTTCGCCGTCACCGCGCCGGCCATTGAAATAATAGCAATGTCAGTCGTGCCTCCGCCAATATCAATAATCATCGTTGAAACCGGTTCGTTTATGGGCAATCGCGCTCCAATCGCCGCGGCTACGGGTTCTTCAATTAAAAAAACTTTGCTGGCGCCGGCTAAAATCACGGCATCTTCAACCGATTTTCTTTCCACTTCCGTCAAATTGGGCGGTATGCCGATAACAACCCTGTAATAACTGAAAAAACGATTATTGCCAATTTTTTTAAAATAATGACGGATCATTTCTTGCGCCATTTCAAAATCAGAAATAACGCCTCCCACCAAAGGTTTAATCACGGAAATATGAGAAGGCGCGCGGCCAAGCATTTTTTTCGCTTCTTCTCCGATTGCCAAAACTTGGCTGGTTTTATTATTAACCGCGGCGATTGAAGGCTCGTTTATAACAATCCCTTCGCCCTTAACATAAACCAAAGTATTAGCCGTGCCCAAATCAATACCGATATCTTTTATAAAATAATTAAAAAAATTCATTTAATTCTTTTTCACTCACTAATTTTGTTTTTTCTTCGTTTCTTTTCTTAATTTCAATTTTATCGCCGGTTTTTTCGCTTATCACGAGCCGATACGGAATTCCCATTAAATCCGCGTCTTTAAATTTCTCGCCTGCTGTCGCGTCTTCTCTGTCGTCATACAATACTTCAACTCCAGCTTCTTGTAAAGAATTATAAATTTTTTTAGCAAAATTTGAGATTTTAGATTTGAGATTTGAGATTTCTATAAGGTGTACTTGATACGGCGCCACTGATTCCGGCCAAATAATGCCTTTGTTATCGTAACTAGTTTCAACAATAGCGCCCATTAACCGGCCAAGACCGATGCCATAACAACCAGTTATTACAAATTTCTCAGCGCCGTCTTTGTCTTTAAATTTAAGTCCAAAATCCTCGGCAAATTTTGTTTTTAATTTAAAAATATTTCCTACTTCTATAGCTCTTTTTTGGCTAAAATTTAATTCTCCGCACTTCGGACAAGTTTTATTTTCTTTTATAATCTCGTTGTTTATAGCTATTTTACATTTATTGCAAATATGTATTGTATCCTCGCCCGCCTCGGTGACAGTTTGAAATTCATGGGAATATTTTGAAAAAGTGCTACCGGAAGCAAGCGTGTAATATGTTTTATCTCCTATACCTAGTATGTCAAAAATGTTTTTATAAACTCTCGCCATAGAATCATAATATTCATCTCTGTCTTTTTCGTCAGTATGGAAAGAATAAAAATCTTTCATTAAAAATTCCCTTCCGCGCAAAAGGCCGGATTTTGCCCTTAATTCCATTCTGAATTTATTTTGAATTTGATAAATATAAACAGGCAAATCTTTATAAGAAAAAATAGTATTTTTGAGCAAAGGAAAAATTACCTCTTCGTGCGTTGGGCCTATGGCGAATTCTCTTCCACTTGTATCTTTAACTTTATAAAGGTCATCCATGGAATCCCATCTGCCTGTTTTTATCCAGTTTTCTTTGGGTTGTAGCGCAGGCATCAAAATTTCTTGTCCGCCAGCTTTATTCATTTCTTCACGAATGATGTTTTCTATTTTTTTAAGCGTGCGCAATCCGAGAGGCAGATAGGTATAAACCCCTGCCATTGTCTTGTCAATAAAACCCGCGCGAATTAAAAGTTGCGCGTTTATTGCCTCTTCGTCTTTCGGCGCCTCCCTTTTTGTTTTTGTAAATAATTCTGATTGACGCATAATAATTTCACCTTCATTTTTTAAAGCCGAAAATTTCGGCGTCAAATTTAATTAGATATAAAAAGTTGAGATTGTCGCATATCTAAAACCTAACACCTAAAACCTAATTTTAACCGGTTCTTTGGCTTCTTCCTGTTGAAGCTGGAAAAATTCTTCTTTTTTAAAACCGAAAATTCCGGCGATTAAATTGGTTGGAAAAGTTTCTGTTTTAGTGTTGAATTCCATCACATTGCCGTTGTAAAATCTACGAGCCGCCTGAATTTTATTTTCCGTGTCAGACAATTCATCTTGCAATTTCACAAAACTTTCCACCGCGCGCAATTGAGGATAAGCTTCGGCAATCGCGAAAATTGATTTCAATGCTGAAGTTAAAACATTTTCCGCCGCTTCTTTATCATGGACCGTTTGCGCTCCCAATGCCGTTGCCCGAGCTTGCGTCACTTTTTCAAATGCTTCTTTTTCGTGAGTCGCGTATCCTTTCACGGTTTCCACCAAATTGGGAATCAAATCGTATCTCCGCTTTAATTGAACATCTATATCAGACCACGCTTCTTTCACGCGATATCGGCGGCGAATCAATCCATTATAAGTAAAAACCAGCCACAAAACTACAACGACTAAAATTGTTAAAATGATATTTGTTGGATTTAAATAAAACATGATTTTTAATTTATGATTCAAGATTTATGATTTATGATTTTTCGACCTTTTTATTTTAGTATTTATTCGTATTTCGTAATAATATAATAATATAAAATTTAAAAAAATCAAAATAAAAACCGCCCGTTCAAAGGCGATTTTTATTGCTTTTTATTGCGCGCTGGTCGTGGCTTGATTCGTGCTAGTTGCTGCTTGTTGTCCTAATGCGGCTTTCAAATCATTCTTTGCTTTTTCCACCGCAGCTTTGAAATCAGCTTGCGCTTTTTCCATTGCCTGCTTCTTGGTTTCAATAAGCGGTTTCATCACATCCTGTTTTTTGTCTATTTCCTGTCTGGCTTTCACAAGATTTTCTCTTACCATTTTCAAACTTGCTTGAAGCGTTTGTTTAATATCTTTCGGAGCAACTTCAGCGACGCAATCGGTTTTCGCTTTTTCAATAGCCGCTTGTTCGGCAGATTTAAAAGACGTAATCGCCACGTCAACGCCCGCTTTTCTGGAATCTACCGCGCCTTGAACGCCATCGCGGAAAGTTTTAATCGCCGCGTCAACAGCTGTCCGGCGAGCATTCAGCGCGCTTTCCATAGCCGTTTTAAATATCGCTACCGCCTGTTTTTGCGCGTCATTTTGCGCTCGCGCTTCCAATTTAGCAAAATGCTCGGAAAAATTAATATCTCGCTTCATGCGATTTTCACTTAATTTAACGTTGCGCTCATTTTTGCGGTTTGTCAAAACATTCAATCTTTCCGTTCTTTTTGTTTCAAGCTTTGATTCGCGCTCTTTGACTTTCTGGTCAATCTTTCCGGTTGTTTTCAAAAAACGGTTGCAAAATGCCGCCTCTGCCTTAACAGATAAATCGCCTTTTGTTGAAGTCGCGATTTGTTTAACCCTTTCTTTAATTTGCGGTCTTATTTGCGCCGAACCGGATGAAGGGATTATTAAACCCATAATCATTGCGATTCCAAGTATGGAAACTGAAATATTTTTAAAATTCTTCATTGTAAGATTGACCAAAATCATCAATTGCCTGGCTATCCGCGATAATCAAATTAGCATCATTCTCTATATTGGCAAGAATGGCCGCTTCGGCATCGGCGTCATTCAATAAAGCAAGAACAGCATCATCAACATCGCCCGTCGCCGGAACAATATTCACTTCTGTCGGAGCTTTAGCGATCTCAGAAGGAGCTTTTAATATGAATTGATAATAGCTCACTGATACAATAAGCGCCAAAATAATCACACCGAAAACTAATTTCCAATTTATAGCCATAAAATTATGTATTTGGTCATTATTAACAGAAACGCGACCTTTATCCCCCACATATGTATATGTGGGGGATTTATCCCCCACATATGTATATGTGGGGGATTTGGTTTTATCGTCTCTGAATATTAAACGATTTTCTTCGGAGGTTGTGACTTTCGCATCAATCGCAGACAAAAAATTCATCAGTAATTTTTCATCCAGCATCGCCTTGTTTTTTTCTTCGGCCAAAATCTTGCTTAATAAATTTTCAAATTGTTCGTCATTATTCATAATTCATTATTCTTTTTAATTCTTTAATCGCCCTAAATTGGATTTGCCTGATATTGTCTTCGTTTTTATCCAATAACGAAGCAATTTCTTTATTCGTCAAGCCGTTGATATATTTAAAAATAATTACTTCCTGCTGGTCGCCGCTCAATAAAGCGATTGCCCTTCGCATTCGTTCTCCAAGAATTTTGTCGTCAATGGATTGAGTTAAGCTGTCTTTTCCGCCTTGAATAGAAATTTGATGCAACTTAACATTATCCAAATTGTCCAATAAAATTTCTTTTTTCTTTTTATAAAAATCAATGACCGAATTTCTGGCAACCGTGAAGCACCACGACAGAAATTGCCCCTTTTCTTTCACCCCCACACCAAACGAAGTTGTGGTGTGGGGGTGAACCTCAAAACCGGGCAAAGCCAACCAAATTTTAAGAAAAACAGTTTGCGCTAAATCTTCCGCTTCCGCTTTGGAGCCGATGCGAAAATAAATAAAACGAAATATCGGATTAAAAAATTCGGAATAAATAAAACTAAAAGCTTTTTTGTCTCCTTGCTTCGCTTTAATTACCGAACTTATAATCGCTTCTTTGTCAATTTTATCGTTCTGCATATTAAAACGAATTTATAGTTGTTTTGTGACTAAAATGTTATAAGCGGAAATAATGTATTTAACCAAGAAAGCGCTGGTAATTCCGATAATGGCGCCAACTAAAATATCCATTGGCCAATGAATACCGGCGAATATTCTCGCGACTCCCATTAAAATTGCCGCGCCCCCGAAATACAAGCCCATTTTTTTATTAAGAAAAAAAACTGCTATTGCTAAAGCGAAATAAAAAGCCATATGTCCGGACGGCATTGAAGCGTTAACGCCATTGGCGTCAATAAGCGGCTGAATGTTTAAAACGGAAAACGGACGCGGCCGAGCGACAAAAAATTTAATCACTTCGGCAATAATCCCTCTTGATAAAATCAACGAAAGAGAAATAAGAGAAAAAAAATAAATTTTTCTTTGCCAGCCGGTTTGTTTTAATATTAAAATCAAAACAGCCAAGATAAGAAAATATCCAAGATAATCCGCCAAAAAAATTCCCAACCAATCAAAAATTTTCCATTTCCCGACTAAGCCGTGAATAATATTAAAAAGATATAAGTCCATAACTTATAAGCTTATCAGCTTTTAAGCTTATTTACCAATAAAAGACAACAATCCCATAACTCTTGCCCTTTTAATAGCTATTGCCACCATTCTCTGGTGTTTCGCGCAAACGCCGGTCCACTTCGGGTCAATAATTTTACCCTGATTGGAAATAAACCGCTTCAAAAGTTCGGTCTCTTTATAATTGATTGATTTTAAGTTTTGTGAACAAAAGAAACACTGCATCCCTCACCCTTCAAAAATTTATTTATAAATTTCATAAGAAATTTATAAATTATATTGAAGTTAATTTTAATTTATTATATGTATCATTTATCCGTCACATCTTCAAAAAATAATATTCACTATCTTTGAACTATCTTTGAAGGGTGAGGGATTAAAATGGTAAATCTTCCGCCTTTATATCTCCCTCATCAATATTGATTTCCGGTAATTCTTCCTTAACCTCTTCTTTTATCGGCGCGCTGTTGGAATTTTGTTTAAATCCCCCTCCGCTTGATTTTGGTCCGAATTGGACGCTTTCGGCGACAATTTCCGTCCGATAATGTTTTACTCCGTCTTTTTCCCAATTACGAGTTTGTAAACGTCCCTCAATAAGAACCATACTGCCCTTTTTTAAATACTGATTAATAAGTTCAGCCTGTCTTCCAAAAGAAACAATATTATGAAATTCAACTTGTTCCTGTTTTTGTCCTTGCTGGTCTTTCCAAACTCTATTAGTGGCAATGCTAAAATTTACAACCGCCGCGCCGGAAGGAAGAGACCGCAACTCCGGGTCTCTGGTTAAATTGCCGATTATGAAAACTTTGTTTAAATTCATTTTAATATTTCCTCTAATTTTTTCTCCAGCGCTTCATTGCTTAAAATCGGCTGAGGTTTCGGCTTTCTCGGTGTTGCTGACGTCATTGTTGCCACCGGAATCTCGGATGAAAAAGCGCGCCTCGGCTTCCTGGAAACAGATTGAATGGCTTGCTGAATAACCGGCGTTGAAATAATTATATGCCGTAAAATTTCAGAATTCAATTTTAAATTTCCGCTTATTTTTTTAATCGCCTCCGGTTGGATTGAAAAATAAAAATAACCGAAAAAAGCCGAAGTTTCCTTTTTAATCGGATAAGCCAATTTTATTCTTGACAAACCGCCGTTATCAATAACCTCGCCGCCGAAATCCCCGACCAACTTAATAAGCTTGTCTTTAAATCCTTCTTCTTTGGCCAAAAACCCGATTTCGTATTTTTTATTGTCTTTTTCCATAAATCAGCTACTGATTACGGATTTATATAGATATACGGATTAAACATTTCGTATCTGTATATCCGTAATTTATCTGTATTCCGTAGCATTATTTTATATTTCAAATCTATAATATAATACACACCTATAAAAATAATTCAAGCCCCTGTATAATATTTAAACATAATATAATTCAATTTTCAATTTCTAATTTTCAATTTTCATCAAATGATTCAATTTTTCAATTTTCAAACGCATTTGTAAATTAATTCATTGAAAATTCATTGAAAATTAATAATTGATAATTAAAAATTTATGCGCTTTATTGCCGATTTTCACATTCATTCCAAATACAGCCGCGCCACCAGCAAAGAAATGATTTTGGAAAACATTGACTCTTTTGCGGATGACAAAGGAATTTTAGTGATGGGAACCGGCGACTTCACCCATCCGCAATGGTTTAATGAAATTAAAACAAAGCTTGAACCGGCCGAGCCCGGACTTTTTAAATTAAAAAAAGAATATAAGCGGGAAACTTTAAAAGGAACTTTCAGTGAAACGCGATTTATTTTAACGGTGGAAATTTCCAGCATTTACTCCAAGGAAGGCAAAGTGAGAAGAATACATAATTTAATTTTTATACCTTCAATGGAATCCGCGGAAAATTTAAGAAACGAACTTATTAAAATGGGCTGTAATTTGAATTCTGACGGCAGGCCGATTATCGGATTGGACAGCGAAAAATTGGCGGAAATTGTTTTTAACATCAATCTTGAGGCTGTGATTATTCCCGCTCACGCCTGGACCCCTTGGTTTTCCATCTTCGGCTCAATGTCCGGCTTTGATTCCATTGAAGAATGTTTTGGCAAATACACCGATAAAATTTTCGCCATTGAAACCGGTTTATCTTGCTATGATAAAAAAACAGAACTTTTAACGGAGAATGGGTGGAAAAAATTTACAGAAGTCAGCTATAAGGATAAAGTTTGCACATTAAATTCAAAAACAGGGAAAATTGAATTTCAAAAACCAACAAAAATACATAATTATTCCTATAAAGGGAAAATGTATCGATTAAAAACAAAAAGAGTTGATTTATTAGTTACTCCAAATCACAATCTTTTAGTTAGTGGTTGTGATTTCCGTAAATTACCAGAATTTTCTTTAAAAACAGCTGAAGAATCATTTGGCAAATCAAAACGTTTTAAGAAAGATGGAAATTGGATTGGCAAAAAGTCAAAATATTTTACTTTGCCAGCTGTTAATATAAAACATGGGAGTAGATATTATTCTGGTCTCCGTATTAAAAAAGAGAAAAAACTCCCTATAAAACCGTGGTTGAAATTTTTTGGATTTTGGATAGCGGAGGGTTGGACTACTGAAGGAAAAAATGGAGATTATAATGTTTGTATAGCGAATAAAAACGATGAACTTCTTTCAGAAATGAAAGAAATTCTTGAAAATTTTGGCTACACTGTTTATTGGGATAAAAAAATAAATAATATTGTTCGCGTAAGAAATTATCAATTATTTAATTATTTAAAACAATTCGGCAAATCTTCGGATAAATTTATTCCTTTAGAAATTAAATCTTTATCGAAAGAACTTCTTGAAATATTTTTTGAGTATTATATAAAAGGTGATGGCCATAGGTATGGAAGAAATAAAAAGGGTCTTTCGGCAACAACAATTTCAATAAAATTAAGAGATGATCTTCAGGATTTAGCTTTAAGGCTTGGCATGTCCGCTTATTATAAATTAGGGTATAAAAAAGGAACTCCGATTTTGTCATTACCAAAAGCTAAGGCTATGGGTTATAGACAAAGCGCTGACTCTTGGATAATTTATTTTATAAGAAAAAATCTTCATACCATTTTACCTTCGATAATTAAAAAATATAAATATACCGAATCATGGGTTGATTTTAATAATAAAGTTTATTGCGTCACGATTCCTAATCATGTAGTTTATATCAGACGCAATGGCATTCCAGTTTGGTGTGGAAATTCTGACCCGGCAATGAACCGACGACTCTCAAAACTGGATAATATCGCCTTGATTTCCAATTCCGATTCTCACAGTTTGCGAAAAATCGGACGGGAAGCGAATATTTTTAACACCGAATTGTCATATAATGGAATTATAAATGCTATAAAAAGCGGCGGGCCGCGATTTGTGTCAACAATAGAATTTTTTCCCGAAGAAGGAAAATACCATTATGACGGCCATCGCGCCTGCGAAATATGTTTATCACCAGAAAAAACTAAAAAACTTAAAAACATCTGCCCGAAATGCGGCGAAAAATTGACCATCGGCGTAATGAATCGCGTTGACGAGCTGGCAGACAGGGAAATCGGCAAAGATTTCGTCCCCTATCGCAATCTTATTCCGCTGGGAGAAATAATCGCCGAAGCGTTTGACGTCGGTGAAAACACGAAGCAAGTCAAAAAAGAATACGAGAAATTAATAAAAACTTTCGGCAATGAATTAAAAATTCTGATGGAAATAAGCGAAAGTGAATTGAAATCCGTTGCCGACCCGCGAGTTGCCGAAAGCATAAAAAGAGTCCGCGAAGGCAAAGTCAAAATTCGTCCCGGTTATGACGGCGAATACGGAGAAATAAAAATCTTCACCGACGAAGAAAGAGAAAAACTCAAAAACCAAGGGAGTTTGGTTTAAAAAAATTCAATCCCATGACGAAACTTTATTAAATGTTATATAAACCTGGACAAAGGTCAATAATATTACCTAAAATCCTTCAAGAGTCCAGAATAGGGCGCGGTTATACAAGCAGTCGCAATTCTATTTTATTTAAATTATAATAAATTTATGCTGGAAAAAAATTTATACAATTTAAAAAAAGCGCAAGAAGAAGCCGCGGGGATGCAGGAGAAAATTGAAAGCGGAAAAGCAAAAGATTACGCGGGGGCGGAAAAACTAGTTGAAAAAGAAAAAACTAAAGAAATCATTTTAACGACGGAACAAAAAACAGCCAAACAAGAAATGATTAACAGACTGTCAAAAGATTATATTGACAGCGCCTTTCAAATCAAAGATGAATTCAATCTGCCGGAAGAATTAATTTCTTCTCCTGAAATCCAGCAAGCCGCCAATCAAGGAATGATTGACGAACTGTCAAACGGTTATATTGACAAAGCCATTCAAATCAAAGATAAATTCAATCTGCCGGAAGAATTAATTTCTTCTCCTGAAATCCAGCAAGCCGCCAAACAAGGAATGATTAACAACTTGTCAAAAGGTGATATTGACAGCGCCATTCAAATCAAAGATAAATTCAATCTGCCGGAAGAATTCTTCCAGCAAGCCGCCAAACAAGAAATGATTAACAGACTGTCAAAAGATTATATTGACAGCGCCATTCAAATCAAAGATGAATTCAATCTGCCGGAAGAATTAATTTCTTCTCCTGAAATCCAGCAAGCCGCCAAACAAGAAATAATTGACGAACTGTCAAACGGTTATATTGACAGCGCTCTCAAAATCAAAAATGAATTCAATCTGCCGGAAGAATTAATTTCTTCTCCTGAAATCCAGCAAGCCGCCAAACAAGAAATGATTAACAGACTGTCAAAAGGTTATATTGACAGCGCCATTCAAATCAAAGATGAATTCAATCTGCCGGAAGAATTAATTTCTTCTCCTGAAATCCAGCAAGCCGCCAAACAAGGAATGATTAACAGACTGTCAAAAGGTTATATTGACAGCGCCATCCAAATCAAAAATGAATTCGCTGTTATCATTACTCTACAAGAAATTATTAATCAAATTCCAGAGCTGCAAAATTTATTGAATAAAATCCGCGAGATTTCTCCTAACTTTTATAACCAAGCTTTGAAATCCGAAGATATTGTTATGGGACTTATTCAATTTAAAGACAATCCCGACGCATTTATCCAAGAAATCCAAGAAAACCCCTTTCTTCTTGGCGCGGTTATGGAAAATCCTCGTTTTGGTTCAAAACTGCTAATTAAGTTTCCTCAGTTTGATAATTTATCAAAACAAAACATTGAAACGCTTTTTGGCATCAAAAAAGAAATTTTGGCGAATAATCCCGATATTGAACCGGAATCCTTGGAATTCCGCCAACTAATGCAGGAAAGATTGAAAACATACAAAAATAACCCAGAGATATTAAAGGAATTGGAGAAACAAGGCATAGACATTAAGGAGTGGCTTAATTATTCAGAAACGCGTTATTTTAATCTGGAATCAGGCGGCGGTCATTTGGCTTTTTCAGAAACAATTCAAATGCCAATTAACAGAATCAAAGAAACCATTGGTAACTATAGCCATGCCTTAAAAGAAGTTTTGAAACAATATCGCCCGGAACTTTCTGAATTTAGAATACCCCTGGAAGATACAAAAGAAATAGAAGATAAAATCAGCCAAATGCAGATTGAGCTGGAAAAAGCCAAAACTCAAGGCAATGGAAATAAAGTCAAAGGAATTGAAAAAGGCATTGAATCGTTAAAAAATAAACTGGAAAATATTAAAACCGTAGCCTTGTGGGATAAACTACTCGGCGATATTTCCGCTTTTCAGCAACTTAAAAACGATGTCTTTGGAGCGCAGGAAAGATTGATTATAACGGAAAATGAATTAACAAAAAAAGTTTCCGACAAAACTCCGTCTGGAAAAATGATTATGGAGTTAAAAGAAAAAATCAATAAAGCCAAAGAAGAATTGCGAAGCAAATTCGGCATTATGGAGATAAGAATTGAGGATTTCAAAACTAATCTGCCTAATATGATTTCTCCCTGCCTTACTCAAGATAGAACCGACGCTTTAATTCAGGAAATTGATACACGATTGGCCGAACAATTTGACCATTGGAACACTGACCGCCAAGATTTAGCCAATCTTTTTTCCGAAAAAAGCGACAGGGACAAAGAAAAAATGGAAAACCAGCCAATGAGCGTGTTTGTCTGGGCAAGAAACCCGGATATTGACCTTTATCAAGGCAATTATTCTGATTGCTGTATTCGGATTGACAGCGAACATATGGGCGCGGAATCAACCATTGCTGATTACAACACGGATTTAGGCGTTCAGATTGTGAATATCTGGGATGAAACTAAAAATCAACCAATAACCGCGGCTTGGTGCTGGATTGGCAAAAACGAAGCAGGCGAAACGGCTTTAGTAGTGGATAATATTGAATCTAATACGCAATATAGCGCAAACTATCCAGAGCAACTGACAAAAGAATTATTTGATTATCTCAAAGATTACGCCAAAGTAATCGGAGTCAAGAAAATTGTTTTAGGCAAAGCGAATAATGATTTGCCTACTGCCGGAGAATTGGCAAAGATGAAAGATGATGGAAACAAATATGAAAAAACAGGTGGATATAATCGTTCAGACGGATATTTTTTGGAAGCGGAAGACAAATCAGTTAAACTTCTTTGGGAAGGGAAGAAGACCATTGAAAAAATAAGAAAAAGAGCGGAAAAAATCGCTAAAGTTAATTTTGAAAATTTAGCTATTAAAAATTTATCTGAAAAAGATTTTAATAAAATTAAAGCATTGGAAAAGAAAATATACGCCAAAGAGGACCCTGATTTGATATTAGGGCAAGCGATGATAGAGGATATTAAAAGCAGCAATGGCTTGGAATATTCAATTATCGTTTCCGGCAAAAGACCGAAAAATAAAACACCAGAAGCCATTGGCTATCTCATTGCCGTGGAAGATGAAACCGACGAAGGCGATCCAAGTATTTATCTTGAAGATATCGCGCTTTTGTCTGAATCTCAAGGCCAGCAAATTGGCTGGGAAATGCTGAAAAGCTTAATTGCCAAACTCAAAGAAAAAGCCAAAAAGGAAAATAAGCCAATTTTGTTAGATATGCATTTGCGGGAAACTTCTCAAAAATTTTTTGAACGCCATCATAATGAATTAGAACGAATGGGCGTAAAATTGCTTGAGGAAGCCTTGGTGTCTGATTATTACGATGATAATGAAGATGCGCTGTATAAGATTTATCAAATTAAAAAGAATTAAGTAAGATTAAAAAACCATAGAATACATTATATACTATTTGTCAATAGCTTGAATATAAAACTTAAACCTCAATCAATACCGGCAAAATCATAGGGCGGCGCTTGGTTTTATTGTAAAGAAATTTAGACACCGAAACTTTACTTACCTTTTGATTCTTCGAATTTTTTCTTCATTAAATCCTTGTATTTATTTAACTTATCTAAACCAACCATCTTTTCTATTTGATAGTCCATAAAATTCCCAATCAGCTCGCCTCTTGATGAATTCTTTCGCATTGTTACCGCGATGTTTTTTATACCACGACATTCAATAATTATTTTATAACCATCATGATCAATTTCTTTATTCCACCAAAATCTAAGGCCAGGTCCATATGGATTACTTTCATTTTTAGAAATTAAGGTTCCGGAGAGGATTTCATTAATACATTTAATTATTTCCTCTTGGAAAAATTCTTGTTCTCTTGATTCATTTTCATTTTTTGCAGTAATACACGCAGTGACACGAAGTTTTTCCTCATCAATTCTTCTGATTTCCTCATCACTAAAATCACCTCGTTTCACTCCTGGTATTTCTGAAACACCGAATGAAGTTGTTTCTCTGCGTTCATCATTTGAAAGCCCTTTGTGCGCGAAAGTTTTTTCTTGCCATTCTTCCCCGCAAGTCATACAAGCACCGACAAAAAAATTTTCTTCGGGCATCGTCCTATAGCGCTGTATTGAGCTGATACATCCTTTTACAAACCCACCATCACTTTCGTGTATGCCATATATTTTCATTTCTCCAAATCTTTCAATGATTGCTCGGCTGGGATTATTTAACAATGTTTTAATTAAATCCTCCTTTTTAAGCACTAGAGGCTCTTGCTCATTATAAATCCACATTTTCCCGCGAATTATTTTACCTTGAAATTTATCGCCCAATTTATTTTTCAACTCTTCCTCGTTAAAATCTTTTTCCTTAAACGTTATCGCAAAACTTTTTTCGGAAGTGAAATTAATAATGCCGTCAAACTTCACATAAGCGGCTGAGGCACCGACTTTCAGCTCGTTATTTTCATTTACCACAATTTTTCCATATTTAGTATCAATAACCTTTCCTTCCCCTTCCATCTTTTTTAAGGTTTCCATGGCTTCATCAACGGTTTTTTGCTGTTTTTCCGCTGAATCTTTCAACCCATATTTTTCAAATTCTTCGGGTGTTAATTCTTCCGTTGGACTTTCATGGTCTTTAAAATATGCCAAAAGCTTATTGAAATCTAAATCCCTTTGAAGTCCGAGGATTGTTTTGGCGCTTTTCAAAAATTCTTCGGGAGGAAATTGACGGTTGTCAATTTTGGTCACAAAATCAACTAGTCTATCCATAGCTTCGGATTTTTCAAGCTTCCCCAGTTCCGCCATTGTTTGGTAAACAATTTCTGCTGTGGAAGTTACTTCTTTAGTTCCCTTGGTGTGGTGGTCAAAATAAGCGGTATAAGTTGATTCATTATAAACTACGCCAAATTTATCTCCTGTATCTAAATTAATAGCGCCTTCAACGAATTCGCCTGGACGGACAAAAGTTAAGCTGCTTATATCGATTCCAGATTCTTTTAAGATTCCAAGTGCCGACCTGCCGTCTAAATCGGTAAATG
>Ga0210049_1002983_pt1 | contig 15498 bp, 12 predicted proteins | sample CryGeyCG2014_300_2_FD_183964 | JGI IMG/M metagenome (GOLD analysis project Ga0210049, IMG submission 183964) | Groundwater microbial communities from aquifer - Crystal Geyser CG06_land_8/20/14_3.00 (SPAdes) (version 2) | ecosystem: Environmental > Aquatic > Deep subsurface > Groundwater | place...
CTTAACAACAAGCCGCGCAAATCACTTAATTACAAAACACCATTAGAAGTTATGCAAGAGCATCAATTATTACAAGAAAACAAAAAAACAACCTTTGAAAAAGTTGCACTTGGGGGGTGAATTTAGCAATTTGTAAAAAATCAAATAATAACAACAAAAACAATAATAAGGTTATGGCAATAGTGATTTTTCCAATCGTCGGCTTTAAAAATGTTTTTATATCCATAATGCTCTACTCTAAAAATCTAAATGTCCAGAGGATTTGATTTTTATTTTCTTACTTCTGCTCCTTTAATTTCTCTCTCAATCGCTTGCATGACTTTTTGATGAACTTGGTTAATTTCATCATCAGTCAAAGTGCGATCTTCAGCCTGATAAATTATGTGAAAAGCCAATGATTTTTTATTATCCATTTCGTAAATATCAAATAAATCAACATCATAAATTAAATTTGGTTCAGCGTCTTGCATGATTGATAAAACCTGATCAACTTTTGTTTCAGGATTAACTAAAACAGAGACATCTCTTTTAACCGGCGGATATTTTGGAATTGGTTCGTATTCCCGCTCTTCGGTTGCTAATTGAGCTAATTTTTCAAAATCAAGATCAAAAATATTATTGTCAAACTTAACAATATCTTCCGGATATTCAGTTAAGCCCATTTTTTCAAACAAAACATCAACCACGCCTTTTGCTTCAGCATTATCTAAGGCCGCAGCGCAAAGCCGCCAATGCTCCGGATAGACCTTGTTGAGTTCAAAAATTCTAATTTCTTTGAAGTTTCTAGAATTAATTTTCAAATTTTCTCTTATTTGGGGAACCAAGCTTGATCGCAAAAATTTGTTTTGATTTTTAATTTTCAAATCAGTTTTTTCCTGGACAAGAGAATAATTATAAACCTCGCTAAAACTCAAACTGATTAAAACATCTTTGGCTCTGTTGGCCCAAAGAACAAATTCGTTTTGCTTGGCTGGGATTAAAGTGCTAATTGGCATTTCCGGCTTAATGTTTTCATAGCCGTAAATTCTTAAAATTTCTTCTTCTAAATCTTCCGGAATATTAATGTCATATCGCCAGCTTGGCACAATAACAGCATGGCCTTTAATTTTGAATCCTAAAGACTTTAAGATTTTTTTATTTCTTAAATTTTTAATTTTTTTAGCCTTCGGCTGACCAGCCTTTGGCTGGAATTTTTGATTTTTGATTTTTTTCGGATAAATATCTATTATTTTTTCTCTATCGCCGCTAATTAGCTCCGAGCATTTTTCAAGAGCAATCTTGCATAAATTAATATCAACGCCTCGTTCGAATCTAGTCGAGGCCTCGGTTTTCAAGCCAAGTTTTTTTGATGTTTCGCGGATATCAGCCGGATTAAAATTAGCTGATTCCAATAAAATATTTTTTGTTTTTTCTGAAATAGAAATTTCTGCCGGGCCTTTAATGCCGAAGAATTTGCCTTTTTCAACAACTAATATATTATTTAGTTTATCTAAATCATAAGCATGCGTTGGCTGGCCAATTTCAAGCATAATATAATTTGTCGCGTCAATGACATTATTAATTGTCCGAAGGCCGCATTGTTTTAGTCTTTTTTGAATTAAATCCGAAGACGGCGCAATTTTAATATTGCGGATAATCTGATAACAAAACCGATGGCAGAAATTTTTATCTTTAATTTCTATTTGCATTTATTTGCGTAAATCGCTTTTAATTCTCTGGCTATTCCCAAATGCGACAAACAATCGCCGCGATTTGGCGTTACTTCTACCTCCAGAGTATCTTGGTCTATTACTTCTGTTTCCAAACTATGCAAACTCAAAAGCTCGGCCAATTGCTTGGCGCTTTCTTTAATATCTATGAAATCTTTTAACCAGCTAATTGAGACTTTCATGTTTTAATTCTTCTTCAACAATTTTTTTGACCAAATTCCCGTCAGCTTTATCTTTGATTTCAGCCATAATTTTGCCCATTATTGGTCCGAAATCTGTTAATTCTGTTTCAGCAATTATTTTTTTAACAAATTCTCTAATTTCTTGTTCACCCATTTGTTCCGGCAAATAATTTTGCAAAATTTGCAACTCTTTTTCTTCTTTTCGGACTAAGTCTTCTCGGTTGCCCTCTTCAAATTGCTCAATTGAATCCTGATGCTGTTTAATCTGCTGTTTGATTATTTTCATCACTTCTTCATCGGTTAATTCCTGCCGTTTTTTAGCCACTTCAGCGTTTTTAATCGCGCTTTGCAGCATTCGCAAAACCGAAACCTCTGTTTCTCTTTTTTGTTTAAATGCCTCTTTAAAATCTTTTTGAATTTTTGCTAAATACTGCATACCATATACTAAATACTAATTTAAAATTGCTTAATAAATCTTAGATCTCCGTTATGAAACAATCTGATATCGTCAATTTTATATTTAGCCATTGCTAAACGTTCTAATCCCATGCCAAAAGCAAAACCTTTCCACTCCCCAGGCAAATAGCCAGCTGATTCAAAAACTTTCGGATGAATTAGGCCAGCGCCTAAAAGTTCCATCCATTTGTTGTTGAGTTTAATATCAACTTCCACGCCGGGTTCTACATATGGGAAAAAACCAGGCCTTAACCGTATAGCCGAGCTTGGGAATAATCTTTTTAAACACTCAAAAAGCACAGCTTTAAGATGAGCTAATTTAATATCTTTATCAACCATCATGCCTTCAATTTGATGAAACTGAATATCGTGTTTTGCATCTGTTCTTTCGTTGCGAAAAACGCGGCCGGGGACAATTATTCTAAAAGGCGGATTATTGTTTTGCATATATTGAACTTGCATTGACGAAGTATGCGTTCTTAAAACTCGGCCGTTTTCAAGATAAAAAGTATCCATTTCGTCTCGAGCCGGATGGTCTTTAGGAATATTTAAAGCGTCAAAATTATAATATTCTTCAACTATTTCCGGACCATCAATAATACTAAAACCCATTGCAGAAAAAATTTCTTCAATCTGCTGAGCCAATTGGGTTAATGGATGCAAATGGCCTAAAATAGGTTTTTTATAAATCTCCATAAAATTAATATTAAAACTAAGAATCCCGAGATTAAAACAGCCTGCCAAAAAGCAATGCTAGCCCTCTTGAACAAAACTCTCGGTTTTTTTCTTAGAGAGAAACCGAGCAGGCTGAACAAGCTGGTCAGAGTTAAGAACAAAGACAGGAAAAATAACAGTTTGACTAAAATATTTGTTTGATAAGGATCAATAGTCAATAAAATTCCGAATAATCCGATTAAACATAAGCCCAAACAGAAACTCATAGCCAAAACATATAATCGAACGCTCATTTGAATTAGTCTAAAACAAAATTAAAAAAGACGCAAGATGCTTTTTCTAACTTTATTTCTCCGCGGCTTATTAAAACTACTGCGCGTAAACATTTATTTTCGCGTCCACATAGTTGTCGTAGATATGGAAATAAACCTTTTGTGTTCGGTTTTCGCAGTCCTGTTCGGAGTAGGCCGGCTCGGGGAGATTGTCGTACAGCATATCCCGAATCGTTATTTTCACATCAGCGCGCGTCTCCTCTTTTCGTTTCCAGTCCAAAACGAATTTTTCTGTTTTTAGTTTGTCTAATAACTCCTGCGCGGCCTTCTTTACTTGTTCTGTCTCATCCGGATTAAGATTTTTTTTCAGAAGGAGGTCAAAAATCGCCAACTCCTCTTCCGTGAGGTTTTCTTTTATCGCTCGTGCATCCTCTTCGCTCAACTCTTTAGCGAGAACAAGAAGTTCCTCAAAAAATGCGTCAAGATCGCGAGAGCCGGAATTGTATTCATGAATTAACGAATTGATGCGGTCGAGAAAATGTTTGCGAATCTTATTTTTCCGAGCCATTTCTTTGATTTTTTCCTCAAGCTCTGCGCTTAAACTTTCCGCCGCAATGTTTTTGTTTTCCGTATCATCAAAAAACTTCCGTAATGCCTCAAAATCAATATGACTTAAATCTTTCAGTTTTGGCTCCTTGATTACAAACTCTCCCGCCTTGATGGAGCGGTCAAGCAAATCCTCCAGGTCTTTTTTAACCCGACTCACATCGGCTTCTTCCTTGATGACCTCTTTAATACGAGACGCAATCACCTTATAGGCCGTGACTTCTTGGTAGTAATCTTCCGCCTTTGGCTCGGGCAGAACCGATTTGTAAAGTTGATAGGCATCTGACGCGAGATCAAGAAATCCTTTTTTCGTCTGCTCGTCCTGTAGGATACGATTCGTGAATACATCAACAAGGCGTATCTTTTCCGCGTCTTTTGCTTTCAGCAGGTCATCAATATCAAGATCAAGCTTTTTTAGAAATTCTCTCGTTTGCTTGGCGGTTGAAACCAGCAGTTCCACAAGTTCTTCTTTTTCTTTGATGATGTCGTCAATAGACGCGCCGCTTTCCGGGGTGGCATAAATTGCGAGAGCCATCTGAATATTTCTAAATACTCCGATGTAGTCAACAATAAGACCATTTGTCTTGCCCGGATATACCCGATTGGCGCGGGCAATGGTTTGCATCAGCGTGTGATTTTTGAGCGGCTTATCAAGATAGAGCGTTGAGAGATTCAGCACATCAAAGCCGGTGATCCACATTGCGCAAACAAAGACAATACGCAGATTACTGTCGGGGTCTTTGAATTTCGTCTCCAAATCCTCACTCTGTATGCGGGCCCGGAGCGGTCGCATATCAATCTCAAATTCTTCCATGTCGGCGATTTCGTTCTGGCTTTGGCTTACCACCACCGCCATATCAATTCCTTCGTATTGTTCAATGGTTTGTCGAATCTTTTCTTTCTCATGCTCGTCAGCGGCTTTGGATAAAGCGATGTTCAACTTTGCCAGATGCCGCTGCATTTGTTCTTTAACCTTGGCATGCATTCGGACGGCCGTTTTCTTATCAATAGAAACCACCATCGCTTTCCCGTTGTATCCCCGAGCGGTGAAGTGCGTAACAATATCTTCGGCGACTTTATTCAAGCGATCTTCGCGAGTGATTAGGTGATAAAAAGTTGAAAATTCTTGTTCCAGTTTTTCCTCCTCTTCCGGCTCAAGATCGTAAAAATTCATTACCTTTTCCAAATCTTTCTGAATATCCGGATTTACATTTTCAAGTTTTGGAACGCGGTTCTCGTAAAAAAGAGGAACGGTGGCGCCGTCTTCAACCGATTGGGCGAAATTATAGGTAGAAACATAGTCACCGAATGCTTCTCGCGTTTTCTCCTCCCCACCCGCCATTAAAGGTGTGCCGGTAAATCCGATGAACGCCGCCTTGGGCAAAGAGATGCGCATATTTGCCGCCATGCGGTCGTATTGCGTGCGATGCGCTTCATCGGCCATAACAATTACATCATTTCTATTGGATAGTTCTTTTGGCTCGGCAAATTTATGAATGAGCGTAAAAACATGGCGGTGATCTTCCCCAAGCAGTTGTTGAAGATGTTCTACGGAATCGGCATGGACTTCGTTTTCGTAAACAGCACCGCAGGCGGCAAAGGTCTTGTATATCTGCCGGTCCAGCTCCTTGCGGTCCGTAACTACGACAAAAGTGAAATTGCCGGTCAATTTGCGAAATACTTTTTGAGACAAGAAAACCATTGAATAGGACTTGCCGGATCCCTGCGTGTGCCAAAATACACCGAGGCGTCCTTTGTTTTTGTCCCTGTTTTTAACTTCTTCAAAGGCGCGATTCACTCCGAAAAATTGAAAGTAGCGGGCAATCGCTTTAATACGCTCTCCGCGGGAATCATCAAAAAGAATAAAATTCTCAATAATATCCAAAAGCTGTGACGGTTCGCATGTTCCCTTGATTACTGTTTCCAAGCTTACTTTCCCGACTTCTTTCTCGTCCTTGATTTTTTTCCATTCGGTAAAATGTTCGTACGCGCCGGTAAGCGTGCCGACTTTACTTTCAATGCCGTTGGAAATAATGATAAAAGCGTTATACCAAAAGAGCTGTGGAATCGTGTCTTTATAATCACGAATATTTTTTTGGTAGGCATTGCGCAAATTTTTGTGCGACGCTTTAAGTTCTATCAACACGAGCGGTATGCCGTTTACAAAGCCGATTAAGTCCGGACGGCGTTTATGCAACTCGCCGGTAATCCAAAGCTGGGACACAAGCATAAAGTGGTTTTCTTTCGGATTCTCAAAATCAATGATTTTTACGGTCTCGGTTTGTCGTTCTCCTTTTTCGTTTTCCGTCTCAACTTTTACGCCGTCTCGAAGTAGCTGCCATACTTCGTGATTAGCGTTAACCATGCTCAATGCAGAGCGGTCTTTGATAAGCTCATCAATCGCAAGATTCAACGCTTCAGTAGATACATTGGGATTGAGCTTCACCAGAGCAATTTTGAGATAGCTCATCAGCACCACCTCGCCCGGATTCTCCCGTCCAAACTCCGCATCCGTTTCTCCGGAATACGCATTGGCAAAATTTTCGGCATCCCAAATCTCGCCAAAAATTTTTATGGCTGTCTGTTCAATTAATTTGTCTTCAGAAAATTCGTTCATAATTTGTTGTCAAGTATACATTATAAGAGGTGCATTGCACCCTATTTTAAGCGTAAAATCAGATGTTTTCTTGTATAGTATTTTGCCCATCTATATAATCTATGCACATTTTAAACAGTTATTATACGCTTCCATCCGTTATTTCACCTCAATTTCTCCGGTTACCAACTTCGGCAAAAGTAAATCTCGCGCTTGGCGTAAATTTTGATTTTGATTCCCAAGCGAATAAATTTCGTTAAACAAGGGATATACTAAATGATCAAATTTTCCTCTGATTTTCTCTGGCGGCAATATAACTTTTTCTTCGCTAATAAATGTCTCGAATTTAAAGTTGCTGATACCGGTAGATTGAACTTGATACTTTTCTATAACACCATTCGCATACCAACTTAATATTTGTTCGTATAGTTGAAGTGGCGAAATCTTATTTTGATTTGGCCTGATTAATTTACAAAAACTCGCACAAATCACATTTTGTTTAAACTGGCTAAGAAGATTGCTTGTTATTAACAAAGATCGCCCCACGGGTTGTCCCTTGCTACCTCCAGATACTTCAAACACCAAATCGCCGTCTCTTAACGCTCTGGTACTCAAATTTGAGAGTGTGTGGTATCTAAGGGGGCAATTAGAAATATCGCCCTTAGAAGTTTTTGGTATATCCGTCCCCCGGATAACATATGCGGGACTCAAATGATCCTCGTCTGGTTCTTCTTTGCCCCATCCGCCGCCCATATAAGAATCAATCACATTTCGGAGAGCGACGACTTCCCATTTTTTTGATTCCTGTGAGGCAATCATCTTCCTATAAATCGCCTGCGCGATTTGTTCCAAAATCTTAATCCGCTTCGTGTTGTTTTCTATGAGATTGTCGTACGATCCCAATATATCAGATATTTCTCTTTGCTCTTCTTCTTTTGTAGGAAAAGATATTTTTGTATCCTTTAAATATTTAAAATGTCTTTGATATCCATAATTTTTTAATGGTGCGTTTTTGAGTGCGTAATAGAAAAAGCGACGGTCCATTCCTTCCTTCGGCGCTAATAATTGCGTTCCATCAGCACCGATGGCAAATGGAAAATCTATGTATTTGAACCTGCGTGTGTGATCGCCAAAAACCGTCATCGGCAAATCGCCATTAAAAAGATTGGACTCATCATCTGTATAGCCGCCAATAATATCATCGCCTTGGTCTATGATCGGATATAGTCCAGCGGATAGATACTCGCTTTTTTTAACTTTCTTCTGTCGCTTCGATCCCAAAAGAAGATTCCCGATCTTTTCTTCCTGCCAATTTTTCGGTTGTGATTGTGTTTTTGTCATATTTTTGACTTATCCCCAGCCCCTTGATTGCCAGCCGCTTGGTATGCTATAGTGTAATTGGTGCTTGGAGGGTCCGCCCTGTCACGGCTATCCAAGCTGTAACCAGGCACCGCTAAAGAATGCCGCTTTGCGGCGTTTTTTAGTTCAATCATGTTCTAGGTCGCCACTATGCAATACCCGCCGACTGTTTATGGAATCAATTTTCCAATACGGAATAATACTCCAAAAGAACTTCTGGCCGCCATCAATCTGTTTAACGATTACTTTCACTCGCGTATTTTCTAAAACCGCGATAAATTCAAAAAAAGAAACTGGTTTGAGAATTGTGTCAGTGCGGCTATGAATGCGGATTCGTTCAAAATGTTTGGTATGCCAGATTCCTTGCACGGTGCGGGACAGAGAGAGTACTTGCGGCGCGAGAGCCAATAGTTTCAATCAAGAATATTGTTCAGAATGTGAGCGCGCGACTTTATCGGATTTAAATTTCAGATGCTTCAACCCCTCCGCGTTGAAATTGACTTTCTCGCTAAAGTAGGGACAGAGAATCTCACCAATAGAGGCATAAAATGTCTCGGCATCAGTCCGCACTTTTTCAAAATCTTGTTCGTCTTTGAAATTAAATTTGCCCATATCAATAAGTGATTTTCTTTAAATTCTCAAAAATCTTATTTTCCAATTCGTGCGCTTCATCGGTTAGGCCTTTAAGCTCGCCGTGAAGCTTTTCGATCTTCTCGCCAAAATTACCGTCATCTCCGTTTCCATTATCGGTAACGCCGACATAACGGCCGGGGTTTAGCGAGTAGCCGGCTTTCTTTACTTCGTCTATCGTTGCTACTTTGCAAAACCCTTTTACATCTTTATACTTTTTTCCATTCTCACTGCGGTAGCTTCTCACAATGCTTGCGATTTGTTCTATCTGTTTATCAGTCCAATCGCGATGTGCGCGGTCTATTTGTCGGTAGATATTGCGAGCGTCAATAAAGAGAATTTTGTTTTTACGGTCGGTTTTCTTTTTACCCCTATCCAAAAACCAGAGTGTTACCGGAAGCGTCACATTGTAAAACATGTTCGGGCCCACGGCGACTATCACATCCACCACGCCGTCCTCTATCATCTTCTGGCGGATTTCTTTCTCGCTATGCCCGGCATCGCTGGCGGAGTTTGCCATAACAAACCCGGCACGGCCTTTGTCGTTCAAAGAATTTAAAAAGATTTGAATCCAAAGATAGTTACCGTTATCAGCTCGAGGTATGCCATACGAAAATCGCGGATCGTCTTTGATACGCTCCTTATCAATCCCTTTCACATTGAAGGGAGGATTGGCCATCGTGAAATCAAATTTGCCTAAACTTTTGTGGCGATCCTCGTAGTAAGTGTTTCCTTCGCGGATATCCCCGGAAAGTCCGTGAATCGCCAAGTTCATTTTTGCGATGCGAACGGTCTGGTCGGTTTTTTCTTGGCCGTAAATTGCAATCTTGCGAGATGCTCTTGTTTTTTGGCCGTTCTCAAGATGCCGTTTTACAAATTCGTGCGATTGTACAAACATGCCGCCGGAACCGCAGGCCGGATCGTAAATTCTGCCTTGATACGGCTCAATGATTTCTACGATGAGTTTAACGATACTTGTCGGCGTAAAGAATTCGCCTCCGCGCGAACCATCCGCAAGCGCAAACTTGCCAAGAAAGTATTCGTAGATTCTTCCAAAAGCATCACCCTCAATGTCGTCGGGAATTTGGTTAAAATTTTTGAGAAGCGCGATTATGGATCGGTTATCAAGTTTTTGAAATGTCTTCGGTAAGATGCCGGCAAGCTCTTTATTTTCCGCTTCAATCTCTTTCATCGCGTCATTCACGGCTCTGCCCATATCCGTTCCCTCAGGCAATTCTATGAGATATAAAAATCTGGCCTTTTTAGAAACGAAGAGCGTGCCTTGCGCATGATAATCGGCAGAAGAAACCGGCCTTTCGCGAACAACTGAGGCCCCAGCGTAGCTTTTGGCTTTCGTTTTACGCTCCCTCTCTATTTCCTTTTCTGTTTTGTTGTATTTAACGCCAGCAAATTTAAGAAAAATCAAGCCCAAAACCGGCTCGGCGAATTCGTTGAGCCGCAAAGGAGAATTGGCGCGCATATGATCCGCCGCTTCCCACAATCTATTTTCTAAATCTTTGATATTTGTGCTCATAGTAATTTTTCTTCTTTAAAGGCGATAAGCTTCTCCTTTGTGTCATACCAAAACATAAGCCGAGGCAGGGCCTTTGCCACCTGAAATCAAAATTACCATAGACAAAATAATCGCGCAAGTATCACGCAGATAATCGCGCAATTTGTTTTAAATATCTAAAATTTTAAATATTTCTGCCAATAGTCATAAAGCTCTTTGGTCGCCCGCAAATCGCGGACATTATATTTGGCAATATCCAAATATTTTTTCTGCTTAAAAAGCAAAGCAACATCATCGCCAGTCACACCTTGAGCTTTTGGGCTTTCAATATTAAAAGCCCGGCACCACAAATGGAGACCGCCTTTTTTGTAAGATGCGCCGAAAAAAGTCAGCTGGTCAAGCAAGTCAATATGATTAGTCATGTTAGCGTAACGCGGCGGCATTAAATTAACACTAGGCTTAATTTTAAAAATGGCTGATCGAATCATTAAAAAAGGCGCGTCAAAAACCCGGCCGTTAAAACTAATAAACTCCTGATATTCTTTGGCGCCTTGCCAAAAATTTTTAAGCATTTCTTTTTCAGACATCTGCTTGAATTTGATGCCATTTTCTTCAAAATCTTTTATCTTTTCTCCCGGGGCTTGATATAAAACAGCGCCTTGATTTTTTTCATAATCTAAAACGCCGATAGCGGCTATTTGACCGGTTAAAGCAGAAAAGCCAAGGCCTTGCTTGATGTCTTCAAGCCGGACTTGATATTCTTCGTCGTTTTTTGATTCTTTCTTCAGCCAACGCGTTAAAACATCCTGCGTTGCTTTGTCAAGTGAATCAAAATCCTCGCCAATTGTCTCAATGTCAAAAATTAGTTTGGGCATTTGATTTTATTCTTGCTTTATCCACATGATAGCATGATATTAAATTCTAAACAAATTTTAATTAAATTTTAAAGTGGTTTATTCGGCAAGTCCTTGGCTTCTTGGTTAAGATTTATTGTTAAGATTATCTTATTGTGTTATCATAATTTAATGGACAAAATAACACAGATTTTAAATCGTGGAGTTGAGAATATAATTGTCCGCGAAGATCTAGAAAAGCGGTTAAGAGTGGGCAAAAAATTGCGCGTTTATTACGGCATTGACCCGACAAGCCCGCAATTGCATTTGGGCCACGCTGTTGTTTTGTGGAAACTGCGTGATTTTCAGGAATCAGGCCATGAAGTAATTTTATTGATAGGCGATTTTACTGCCCGAATCGGCGATCCAACCGACAGAAATGCCGCTCGCCAGCCGCTGACAAAAGCAGAAATAAAAATAAATATGCAAGACTATAAAAGGCAAGCCGGCAAAATTTTAGATTTCAGCAAAACAAAAATACAATACAACGATAGATGGCTTTCTAAATTAAATTTCGAGAACATAATCAAGCTTGCTTCTAATTTTACAGTTCAGCAAATGCTTGACAGAGAGATGTTTCAAGAACGTATAAAACAAGGTAAACCAATTAGTCTGCATGAATTTTTGTATCCTTTAATGCAAGGCTATGACTCGGTAGCCATGAATGTGGATTTGGAAATTGGCGGCAATGATCAGCTTTTTAATATGTTAGCCGGCAGAACCTTGCAAAAAATTTATAACAAAAAAGACAAATATGTTTTAACAACAAAGCTTCTGCCCGGTCTTGATAACAGAAAAATGAGTAAAAGCTATGGCAATATTATTGGTTTGGCTGATGAGCCTAATAATATGTTCGGTAAAATAATGTCAATGGCTGATGAGATTATGCCGGATTATTTTGAATTAGCCACCCGCCTATCCGAAGAAGAAATTAAAGAAATCTTAAAACAAGAGCCGAGAGAAACTAAAGCAAGATTGGCCAGAGAAATAGTTGCTTTGTATCACGGCGAAAAAACATCTGAAAAAGCCGAACAAGAATTTGAAAGGGTCTTTAAAGAGAAAAAAGCGCCGAGCAAAATGCCGGAAATTAAACTATCGACTATTGCTTGCCAGCTATCAGATTTGCTGGTTAAGACAAGATTAGCGTCAAGCAGGGCAGAAGCTAAAAGGCTGATTAAGCAAGGCGCGGTTAAAGTTGATAATAAAATTATTAAAGACCCAATGCGGGAGATTAAAATTAAAAATAATATAATTCTCCAAAAAGGCAGACGGGGGTTTGTGAAAATCAAAGTGGGCTAGGAAGGATTCGAACCTTCGACCGTTCGCTTATAAGACGAATGCTCTACCACTGAGCTACTAGCCCTTCTTCTATTTTGGTGGGCGCTGGAGGACTCGAACCTCCGACCTCCGCGATGTCAACGCGATGCTCTAACCAACTGAGCTAAACGCCCATTTAATCTTTCTTCATCAGCTCTTCAAACTCTTCTTTCTCAATTGTTTCTGCTTTAATCAATCTATCGGCTATTTTGGTGAGTTTTTCTTTTTGCGCAAGTAAAATTTCATCAGCGGTTTTCTGACCGGTTTTGATAAATTTTTCAACTTCTTTATCAATTTCAGCCGCTATTTTTTCGCTGTAGCGCTGGTGAACCGGCAATTCATAGCCAAAAAAAGCTGATTCTTCCTGGGTGCGATATTGAATCGGCCCGAGCTTGTCGCTCATGCCGTATTCAGTAACCATTTTGCGGGCCAGCCGCGTTGCCTGCTCCAAATCAGCTGTTGCGCCAGTAGTTAATTCATTAAAAATTATTTTTTCAGCTGTATAACCAGCTAAAAGCACGGCTAATTCATCAATAAATTCAGACTTGGAACGGAGAGACTTGTCTTTGGTCGGCGTTTTCATTGTATATCCGCCAACATTGCCCCTTGGAATAATCGAGACTTTTTGAACCGGATCAGTGTGCTTTAAGCAAGCGGCAACCAGGGCGTGACCAGCCTCGTGATAAGCAGTAATTTTTTTCTCTTCTTTTGACATGACATGGCTTTTGCGCTCCGGGCCCAATAAAACTTTTTCAATTGATTCTCTAAGTTCGGCCATACTGGTTTCTTTCTTGTTGCGCCGGGCAGCTAAAATTGCCGCTTCATTAACCAGATTAGCCAAATCAGCGCCGGAAAAACCAGGCGTTCGTTCAGCGATATTGCGCAACTTGACATTAGCTGATAACGGCTTGCCAAGGCTATGAGTTTTTAAAATTGCCTGGCGCTCTTCAATATCAGGCAGGTTTAAGATCACTCTCCGGTCAAAACGACCTGGCCGCAAAAGAGCTGGATCAATGACATCAGGCCGATTGCTGGCCGCTAAAACTATTATGCCCGTATCTGACTCAAAGCCATCCATTTCAACCAAAATCTGATTTAAAGTCTGCTCTCTTTCTTCATGTCCTCCGCCCATGCCAATGCCACGGACCCGGCCAATCGCATCTAATTCGTCAATAAAGATAATCGCCGGCGAATGTTTTTTTGCTTCGGCAAAAAGATCGCGGACGCGCGATGCGCCAACTCCGACAAAGAGCTCAACAAATTCCGAGCCGGAAATATTGAAAAAAGCAACGCCAGCCTCATTGGCAACCGCCCGAGCCAGCAGGGTTTTACCGCAGCCGGGCGGCCCGATCAGTAAAACTCCTTTAGGAATTTTAGCGCCTAATTCAGTAAATCTTTTTGGGGTTTTTAAAAATTCAACCACCTCTTGCAGTTCTTCTTTGGCTTCTTTAAGTCCAGCCACATCTTTAAAAGTTACGCCTTTTTTCTTGTTGTTGTTGTTTTTGTCGGGCTTGATAACGCGGGCCAAAGAACGACCAAAGGTCATTGCCTGAAAATTAGCTTTTTTAACGCCGCGAATCATCAGCCAGATAAAAAGGCCAATAAAAACAAGGGGCAGAGCCAGGGGCAAAATAGTATTAAGCCATAATTCTCGGGTTGATGGCTCTTGAATAACAATATTTACTTTGGCTAATTTATTCGGTTCAACTCCGTAATTAGCCAATGATTGAGTCAAGGAGCTTTCGTTTTCTTTACGGCTTTTTTGCAGAGAATTATCAATCAACTGAATCTCAAGGGTGTTTTCAGCAATAATAATTTTTTGAACCTGTTCTTGGTTGATTTCTTGAACCAATTCAGACAAGCCGATATTTTGTTCTTTCTGCGTTGCTGGCTCGGAATATAATGTAAAAAGCCCTGAAACAACCAGCAAGACAATAAAAACAATAAATAAATTTTTAGTAAAAAATTTCATAATTCTTTATTTGCCAATTCCAGCCCCAAACGATGCTCTTTTGGCTCCAAAGAAATAATTTTAAATCTATATTGTTTACCAATTTTCAAGTTAATGCCTTCTGGAAATTGCGAAACATGAGCCAGGCCGTGAATATCTTGGTCAAGCTGGACAAAAGCGCCAAAGTGGTCAATTTTAATGACTTTGCCCTTAATTTCCTGGTCGATTTTATATTTTTTTTCAATGTCTTTCCATGGATCGTCCTGCAATTCTTTCAAAGATAAAGAAATACGGCTATTGCTTAAGTTGATAATTTTTGCTTTAACTTTGTCGTTAACTTTAACTAATTCGCCCGGGTTTTCAATTCTTTGCCAAGCCATTTCTGAAATATGGATTAAGCCCTCGGTTTCTTTTTCAGAATCCGGCCCGCCTGCCGGCGAGGCAGGTATTTTGAATTTAATAAAAGCGCCGAAATCGGTTACCCCGCTGATTCTTCCCTCAACAATCATGCCAAGCTTTAAATTATTAAGAATTTTTTGCAACTCGTCAGTCTGGGCCGCTTTTTCGGAAACAATCAGCTTCTCTTTTTCTTGGTTCAGGTTGATGATTTTCACTTGAAAATTCTGGCCGATATATTTTTTAAGCTGAGCCAATATCTGGATTTTATCTGCTTCAGCCACGCGGGGATAATGGTCAAGGCTTAGTTGGGAGACTGGTAAAAAGCCGACAATGCTGTCAATTTCAATAATTAAGCCACCCTTATTGGCGTCTAAAATCGGTGTAATAATTAATTCGTCTTGTTCCATTTTATTTTTCAGGCTCTGCCAGACTTTTTCTTGACCAGCCTGTCTGAAAGAAAGTTCAAGGCAGTTATCCTCGTTTTCGACTTCTAAAATCGTTGCCGAAACTTCATCGTCAAGCTTTAGTTGGTCTAAGGTATTTAGGCCATCATAAAGTTCTGGTCCTCTTATTGCGCCTGTACCGAGAGGACCCAAATCAAGATAAACAGCGCCGGTGCCGATTTCAATAACTTTGCCAAAAACCAAATCCCCGACTTTTGGCAGTTTTGGCGAATCTGATTTTTTTAGTAATTCCTGCATTGTTTTAGCCATTGCTTTTTATTCTAAGACAATTTACTTTTTTTATCAAGAGTGCTATTATATTAATAATGCTTATTTCCCAAAAAGACAATATTATTAAAATTCAGAGTAGAGAAGCTGGCCTAGAAATTGGGCTGTCGCAGGCTAAAATTAATGACTTTGTCATTAAAAATACCGGCGAATACGAGATAAAAAATATTTTTATTGAGGCGATTAGCCATGGTGTTTATGTTATTACT
>Ga0210049_1002990_pt1 | contig 15464 bp, 10 predicted proteins | sample CryGeyCG2014_300_2_FD_183964 | JGI IMG/M metagenome (GOLD analysis project Ga0210049, IMG submission 183964) | Groundwater microbial communities from aquifer - Crystal Geyser CG06_land_8/20/14_3.00 (SPAdes) (version 2) | ecosystem: Environmental > Aquatic > Deep subsurface > Groundwater | place...
TTAATTCTTTCAAAGTCAAAACCTTTTCCTTGATATTCGGTCTTTTATTCAGAAGATACCGACGGTAAACGCCGTTAAGAAGTCCGCAGGCAAGAGGGGGCGTGTAATAGAATTTACCCGATTTAATAAGGACATTGGAGATAGGCAGGCTAAGTCATCCTCCTAAGAATGACTTTTTTATTTTGCTGATGAGGTGTTATACATTTTTTCTTAATCTCTGAACAGATTGGTTCAAAATGTTTTATATTAGTGGTAAGTAGAACAGCATCATGAGGAGACTCTACACCAATTATTGCATCACCACAGTTCCAACAATTTTTATAGTTGGCCATATCCTGAGGATATTTTAATGCTTTTTCAAGAATCTTTTTTGTTTTCTCCTGCTCAGCATCTAAACCTTCCATTTGGAAGAGTTTTTCATAAACTTTTTTGAAATCTTCCCTATTTTGAACGAAGGATTCTACAATCTTGCATTTTATATTTGCTTTTTTACAGCGACTCATCCTATTATCAAATTTTTCTCCTGTCAGCACAGGACCAGTTTTGGCATGATAGCAATCTGTTTCATTGAGAATTACATCAATTCCTCGGTCAAAATCTTCCCATGCAGCACCTATAAATTGTCTAAAATAGGAAATAGCCTTTTCGAGAAGTTCTTTTCCGAGGGGTCCCTGAATCTCTTTATCTTTTTCATCCGAAAAAAATCTATAAAAGCTGGATATTATCCCTTTAATTTTTCTGTTATGATATTCAGAATGTAATTTATCTATTCTGTGCCAGACATCGCTAAAGTCAGTTGCTCCCACCAATTCATTATAAAGGTAAACTAAATCTTGAATAAACCGTCTCCTGAATTCCATTTTCACATAGGTAGAAGTAAGGATGTGCTGAAATTGGGAAATAACTTTCTCTATCGCTTTATTTTTCTCAGGATTAGCAGAAAAGCGCTCTATTTGGATGGTAGTTTCTAAAAATAGTTTACTATCGTTCATCAATCTTTTTTAGTTCAATAGTATAACTCTCCCAGTTTCTGATTGGAGCAAAAAGGTCAATTCCATTATCATCCATTAGCAATTTCCGACATTCTTTTACTTGCTGAGTAGTTATATGGATTTCTTTAATCTTTTCTAATGCCGTCTTTATAGCTTTATATTGTTTTTCTTGATAATTCTCATAATGGGAATTCTTAACTGCCACTTCTAAAAGGACAAGAACATCCACAAAATTCTGGTTTGCTTCTTCACGAAGTTCCCAAAGCGACTTAATATTCTCTTCAAAAAGTGAAAAGGTATTTATCCTCTCTATTTCGTCATTATAAACTTCTAATACTTCGTCAATTAATCTGATTCCAAAATCAAGGATTTCACGAATTCTTTCAGTGGCAGCAGGAGCTATTTCCTTTTCAATTTCACCCGTGGGAAGCCCAGTTCTATAGATGTCAGCAAATTTTTCATCAATGCCTTTTCCCATTGTAGGTAAATAGATAGGAATAAGTTTGTCCTGTTCCAAACCAATTATTGGCCTCATAGCGGTTGTGGTTGCCCCAAGATTATATTCAACTTCCCCGCTACCGTTACCCCTTGTTTGTGTCTTTATATTATTCACAAAGATTATCTCCTCTTCTCTCATTCTTTCTACCCTTGGACAAACTTGATTAAATTGTTCTCCAAGAATTGTTTGTTACGTTGAATAAAATCGCTACAATTAAATGTAGAAGCACCGACTTCATTCAAAGTAGCAATATCTATATCAACTCGCAGTCCGTATTTTGGATAGAATTCCTCATTAAGTTTAATATTTTCAGCTCCATTAGTTCTCCATATAGTTGTAAGTTCGATTCGATGATGTAAACTTTCGTTCTCTATCTCGACAACAAAAGAGGTTTTGAGCGCTTTTTCACCAAATATGACCAGTTTTTCTTGGGGTATTTCAACAGCCCGACTTTTCTGGATAATTTTTTTACCCTGTTCAACATTTCCTGAGGGAAAAACATATAAGAATCTATTGCCAACGCGCCTAAATTTTTCTATTTCAAGTTTTTCTACTATAAGAGGTGCAATTTCTCCTGTAGATATTTTAAATTGATTAAGATTTTCAACTTCATTTTGAATAAAAAGGATATTATTGATGTTGAATGTAAGTTCCATATTTCTTTTTGTGTTTATCAGTCTGGTTAGTTCAGTTGAAGTTCTCTCCCATTTCCACTCAGGAAATCTTTTAAGAATTTCTTTAAGTGTTGCACCACATCGATCCCAATACAAGAATCCTTCATTATACCGAAGTTCCAAAATAACCCTATTTAAACGCAGGTCACTAAATTCCATTTTTTATATAATACCACTTTCCTTGCTCATTGCCAAATTAATTAAACAGAAAACTTTGCCTTCCACAGTTTAAGTTATATCACAAATTAAATTTAAGGTCAACCCAACAAAACTCCTTAATGAATCAAAAAGATTTTTGTATTTGTTTATTTAGCTCTAATTCCTTAAATTCTTCAGGGAAGGAAATAGTTAGTTGGTCAATTATTCTCTGGCGACACTCGACCGCCAACGCTAAACAAAGCTCAATTTCATCTGATTGGATTGTCTGGGGATTTTGATGAGGAAATATAAGTTTTAACAACCCCGCAGTTGTCTTTTTTATTGAATCCTGGTTTCGCCCAGTCATTTTCAGGAATTTAACCTGAGAATTCACAATAGTTTGATAGTTTTTCCGTCGTAATCGAGTAAAAATTTCGGCAAGATAATCGGTAACAAATCCGTATCCTTGAGCGTAGTTATCAGGCTTAATTTTAGGCATCTCCCAACCAGGAATAAATGCATGCAATCTATCTAAAAAAGCTGCATCTTTACCCAATTCAGAGGGTAATGCTATAAATAAATGGTGATAATGGGGGTCTGGTTTCTTTTTCTCTATATCTGTATCGATATTTCCAGCTAACACAATGCTGGCCTGTGAATTAAATTCTTGAGGGCCACGAGAAAACTTTCCAGTTTGCATATAATCCTTGAGTACACTTATCGTTGCCTCAGGGTCAGAAAAACTGGTATTACCAATTTCATCGAAAAACACAACATCCTTCTGCCCTAAAATGCCAATTTTTCTTGATGCTATATTATAGAATAAAGTAGCAGGCGTAGTTTTGCCTCCTGAAATAACGAACGATCTACTGGAAGTATTTCGGTAAGTATAAGTTTTACCAGTTTCCCGTGGTCCTAATTCGAGTAAATTAAAATTGGCTTCCACAAAAGGGACCAGTCTCATTAACATCAGCTGTTTTTCCCGCTGGCTGAATCTGGCTGGATTAAATCCAATACTTTGAACAAGCAAATCAATCCATTCATGGGTATTAAAATTTTTCCGCTTTTCAAGGTAATCATCAAGTGATAATCTTGTAATCTGAAAAGGAGTAAATTCGCGAATATTGAATGGATAGATACGACCTTTTAATTCATATTGAGGATCGTATTCCACAACCATTGTTCCCCATGCACCCCCAGCAAGAAGAACATCCCCATATTCTCTCAAAACTTTTCTTCCTATTCGAACAAAGTTGTCTCCCAGCGCGGGAACTTCTGCCCAGTAATGATCTTTGCCGGGATCCAAACGTACCCGCAATTGGCCCAGAAGTGTATATTCACTTTGCTCTTTTATTTTACTTTTTATTAATTCTTTGGCACCACTTTCTACATAATGCTCATTTAGAATGCGATCAATTTTTTGCTGCCCGGGTACAGGGTTCTGTGGTTCTACATATCGGGCAACTAAATATTCCATTACATAACGAGGGAATTCTTTATAAGCCTCATTCCAGCGTGTTAAAGGTTTGAGAACAACCCTGTCTTCTAAATAATGTGAAATCTTCTTGCCAAAATCCATTAAGGTCCTCCCGAAGTTTATTCCTTTCCCTTTAAAACCTCATCTATCCTATCAAGTGCACTTAATCCAAATTCAACTTTCTCTTTTCTACCAATTACTTTGATTTGAATAGCTCCTGTTTTCTTAATTTGCTTCTTTTTAGCATTTTTATAAGTTAGTCGTATTTCGATTCTTTTATTTCTCAAAGTGGGCTTAAATTCAAAGGATAGAATCTTTTCTCCTAAAGGCCGTAATTTATGTCTGAAAGACTTCCTTTCGCCAGAATCTAACTCAAAAAAGAATTCAAAAGTCTCTTCCCTATTTCCTATATTTTTAACCCCTGCCTCCACAGACACGAGACTATCTTCTAAAACTTCAACTTCTTTTGGAAATTTGGATATTTCAAATTCAACTATGGCAATACCACTCTTTTTCAAAACCACAGCAGGTACAACCATTTCAGCCAAAGAAACCCCACCGTGAGAATACCGACTAAAGCGACCCCTTTCTCTACCAAACCAAACCCTTCCTTTGGACACTGTATAAAATTCATCTGATTTATACTGAACTTTTAAACCTCGAGAATGCTCTATATTCTTAAGGTAGCGATAGACAATCTGAGTTTGGTCCTTAGCCTTTACCTTTATTTCATTCTCCCTGCTTAGTTCGACAAAACCGTGGTCACTGGTAACCAAAATACGGTCGTTCTCCCCTATTCGACCTTCTAAATCAGGCAAAACGTCTCTTATTAGATTCCCTCGGATTGTCTCATTTAATTGTTGAAGGTCGCTTTTGAAAGTATGAATCCAATCATCACTCAGATTATAGATTAAAATGTTGTAAGGCTTAATATCAAGGTCTAATTTTCTCTGTCCATAGTCAGTTTCACTAGCCACAACAATCCGCAGTTTTTCTCTCCCTTCATCAGATGAAAGATTAAATAGCTTTGAAGCAAGGATATTGTGGTCACTAGTAAATCGGCCCCGATAATCTTGCCATTCCGAAGGTAATTTTCCAGCAAGCAAAGAGATTCTAGCTACATCAGTCACAGAGGGAAGTGGACAGAGATATAAATCTTCTTCGAGAATTTCAAATTTTTCTGCAAGGCATGGTTTGACAATTTCTTTCCATGTATCTAAACGCATCCCGTCAAAAACCAAGAGCCAGAGTCGAGATTTATTAGATGGCTCAAACCCTTCTTTTATAATACAATCTCTAATCATATTTATAGAGAGCCTCGGATGTAAAAAATGCTCTTTTATATTCTTCTCAATGATATTAAATAAATAAAGATCGAACCTTTCTAAATATTGTTCAATCTGGAATTTAATATAACTATTTAAATATTTATTTAAGGTCTCTCTAAGCTCCCTATCTCCAATAACTTTGATAGAGCGAATTACTTTTGTCAAGCAGAATTCTAATCGATAAATTTCGTTTGTTTCGTACCATTTAAGAACTGAAGCCAATTCATTCTTGGGATTAAAATCTTTTCCAAGTGTCTCTCGAATAAATGCCATTTCTATGAAGAAGGAAAGAAGTGCCCTGGCATCGGACAGATATTTGCTTTGTGGAGCATCCTCTTGGGAAAGAGGGTGAGTCTTAAGATTACTTATTACGAATTTTTCTTTTCCTTTCCAATCCTTATCTTCTAAAACCTTTTTCAATAAAGCAATTAACAATCCATAAATAAAAAGCGGGGAAGAATCCCTCTCAACTGCATAAGATATTTGCTCTTTGATTTCTAAAGGAAGGCATTTTATAATTCTATTAACTACACCTTCTGGAAGAATATCTTCAGCCAGACATACTACTTTTTTCCATATCTCCTTGTGCTTCCGCAAGTCTGGTAAAATCTCACTCGCATAATTTCCCCATGCTGTTGGTTCAAATCCTAAAATTCCCAATCCTTTCATTTGATTGATTAAATTTCTAACATCATAATTGCTAAAAATCTCAAAAACATAAAAGAAAACAGCCAGATCCTCTCTTTCTATATCTAAACAGGGAAGTATATTTTTAGCATCTACTCGGGCATTTTCTTTTACAAGATTTGTCCAAGTTTGTTTATCCTGAGTATCAAAATCATAGGTATATATTAAACTAACATATCGATAAAGAAGATCTTCTGGTTTAGTAATTTCAAAAACCAGGTCCTTCAAAGGCAATGTCTCATTATTACTGGCTAAAACTATTCCTAAAATGTGGCTCTTATTGAGAGGAATACTTGGACCGATGACCTTACGAAACTCTTTCGTCTTAGTGATAAAAGTTCCTAAGTTAGAAGCAATTTCCTTTTCATGAGCAAATAATGTCTCTTCTGGTGGCCAAGTTTCTCTTGGAAGAAGTTTCTTCAAGATATTGTCAATCCTTAAATCAAAAATCTCCTCAGCTTTCTCCAGAATATCTGGAATGTAACTCAGATTGATTTTTTCTTGATGTTTTCCGGAAGGGTTAGTAACCCAGACAATATGAGCAAAGTTAGGATCAGTTGGTTTTTGGGAATACTCTCTTCTAAATGAGAAATCATTTTCACAATAACGATAAACTTGCCAACTTTTTCCATCAGAATCGATATACGTGTCTTCAAGTTTTAGCAATCTATTGGGGTCCAAGGCTACTATTAGTCTTGTTCCCGTTAGACCCTCAAAAAGTAAATCGAAATATTTTCTAATATTTTCTGGCAATGTTTTTCTCATTCTTCAACTTTGCTTTCACAAATTAAACCTATTTTTTGTGTAATCCTATACAAATCAGGAGATACAGAACTCCCATCAATCTTTCTGTAAATCATAGCGCCTTCGCTATATAGACTGAAATTATAACAGAGCCACACCCAGAAACATAATTTTCCAGTCTCTGGGAGAGAATTGAGTGTTCCATTCAAAAAAGAACGAATTTTTTGAACCTCATTCTTCAAAGAAGCAAATAATCTATCTTCAGCATATTTAGTAATATTGCTTTTCTTTTGTCGATAAATATTTACTTTCTTACGAAGAGTTGGGACTTTATCAATAAGCGCCCACATACCTCTTATAGGATTGTCAATTAGTCCGTTTCTTTTTAGTCCGTAGAGTGCACCACGAACATCGTGTTTATATCGCTCAGATCCCCATTTAGGGGCAAATTCCATTTGATAGGGTGAAAATTTCCAGTAGTCTGTAATTTTATCATATATGCTTTGAAGATTAATTTCTCCACCTGAGTCCTTAATTACTTGTAAAACTGCTTCTTTGAATGTTCTAAACTTATTTTTTTCCATTACTCTTCGATTCTACTCTCACATGCTAAACCTATTTTTTCGTATAATTCTATTATTCTGATTTAATCCTACAAATTTCTGCAATTTTCTTTGTATTTTTATATAACTCAGGAAGAATTTCGTTCTCGCTAACGGAATTAAATAGAAGCCATCCTTCTTCGAAAAAACTATTCTGGTAGCAAAATTCAATCCACTCAGAGATTTCTGTTTGGGAGGGAATACTTTTCAAACTACCTTCTAAAAACCGTCTTATCTGTGCTTTTTTATATTGAATAGTCACATCTTGCATCCGTTTTTGTTCTTCAAAATTGGGCAATCGTATCTTACCTTCTTCAACTATAAAATTTTCCTTCACCAGTTCATCAAAATCTCGTTCAATAGGAATATTTATCTTCCTAAGATAAAATTCTCGCACTTCGTTATAAGGAGTTTTACCATATTTCTTGAGAAACTCTTGCAGTTGTAAAATTACCTCTTTTTCTGCATGTTCTGAGAGAGGTGGTTTAGGAAATAGCTCGCCCTGGAGCTCCTCCTTTCCCTTTTTTCGGGTAACCAATGTTCCCGGCGCATACCATTCATTTCCAACCTTACGAAAGAAGCTTTTAAGGATTTCATCAAGGTTAAATTTTTCGATTCTTGTAGCAGGAAAAAGTCGTTTAATAACTTGGTCATAAATATAATCTCTTGTTTTTCCTGGATTTTTTGTAAGAAATTCTTGCACTACCTTGATGACATCTAATTCTATATCCTCTGATTTTTGAACTGCTTTTTCCCTTTTATATTTTGGTTTGTTCAAATTAATTACTAGGAAGCGTTGCTGTGATTTATCCGACGTTTCTTGTGCAAATGTCTTGCTTGCAGAATTAATATGAGTGAGACCTCCTTCTTGAATGAAACCTGCATCCTGGGCAATATTTTGGATCGTCGTATACATTGATGGATCGCTGTAACTATAGATCATCGTTAGCCATCTTCCTGGCTTGAGAACCCGATAGGCTTCTCTCAGTGCTGTTAGCATCATTTGTCCATAAGTGTCTCTGTTTTTGTCTTGATATTCGTTTTCAATTACTTCATTATTGATATCAGTAAATTCTCCTAACCATGCTTCCCACATAATATTCAACTCACTATAATTGATGTTAGCACCATAAGGGGGATCATAAAAAGCATAGTCAATGCTGCTGTCTTCTAGGCGAAGTTCCATTGCTGATTGTTTCTCTAAAAAAACGAATCCTTTTCCTTTTAGTGGCAATAGTTCTTGAAGTCCCCGAACTAATTGATTAAACTTGAATTCGAATATTTGGAATGTATTGACGTCCTGGATAACCGAAGATATGAACAAGGTTCCTTTCAGTGGTACTCCAGCAACATTAGAATATACCCACCGACGCATTAGCGAAACATAAAAAAGCATGCCGCTGAAGGTAAATCTCATTTTATCTCGTACCTTTTTATCCTCGACTTCATTTATATAGTGCCATAAAATCGTCAAAGAAATTAAATTTCTTCGAGAAAACATCTGATAGGGATGGGTGATACCACGTTTCAAAGGTTGTCTTGTATTATATCCTCTGGGGAATTTCACATCTTTTGGATACCAGTATGGTAGCTCCTGTGGTAGGATAAAATCTCTTTTAGATTTCTTAAGCATTTTGTGATAAATTTTTGTCCCTAATTCATCTACGAATTGTTCTACTGGAACAAATTTGTATCCTGTCCATTTATTATCCCCATTATGAATCAGTTTTGTCGGACCGCCATGAATCTGAATATATAATTCCCAATCTTTTTCATCTAAAGATTTAGCCTTACTTTCACCTCTCACTCGGCACTGGCTACAATCAACTCTGATTTCAATTGGCTCTACCCTTACAAAATCTGCTTTGGCTTTGCTAAATTCACATTTACAGTCATTACATTTTATCTTTTTAAATTTTTCTCCTCTTTTCATCGCATCCCATCTTCCGCCGCCAGCAAAAAGCACATCTTCGCCACAGCGAGGACATTTATAAACATCGGAAAGTATTGTGTTTGATATTTGCGCATTCTCATTTCCGCAATTGTGACATATTGTAGAATAAAGCGGTTTTATTTCTGGCTCAATTTCCTTTCGTAATTCATAATAGGCTTTTTGTAAAATATAAGGATCAATTGGAGCAGTATAATTTCTGGCAATATGAATGCAAGCAGGTGATATTTCATAAAGTATTGCATGCCTTCCACACATCATTGCAGCAACTCCAGTCATTCCACTTCCGGCAAAAGCGTCTAAAACAATATCTCCTGGTTTTGTGTAGTATTCGACATATTGTTTTACTACATCAGGAACTTGCTTAACCCAGTACATATGCATTCCATAAATTTTCCCTGTTGATTTCTTTGCATTATCAATGTTCATCTGAAACGAACTCACTTTATAATCATCGGTTTCGGGTTCATAAGGCTCCCCGTATTTTTTGATAAATTCCTCAATAGAAATTCCTCTTTCTTCCGCCATACTTTTTACCTCAAATATATCTTTACCTTTTTCCTTGGATTCTTATTCTTCATCTCTTCCAATGCTTTCACCAATTCTTCACGAAAAGCCTTAATCACTTCTTCAAGATTTTCATCATCAACAATGCTAAATCTCTCCAATAGTTTAGATAATATAGGTCTCGATGTTGTCACAATATTGGCTTTACTAATACATTTTTTTAAATGCTCTATTAAATCATCGCTGAGAATAGTAACAAATCCGTCTAATTCGCTTGCACGTATAGCCTTGAGCAACTTGTTTAACTTGTTTCCTTTGTCTTCAGCAAATATTCTCTCGGTGAGGAGTTGAGATAAATTTCTCTTACGGCTATCCAAAGCCTTATCAACTTTGCGAATAAAGTCTTCTACCTCATTTTCTGGAACTGCCATCGTTAGGTTTAAGCGAGAAGGACAGTTTGAACAGTAAGAGTTTGTTTCTATCCTGACCGGGTCACTGGCTGGACATAACATTGTCTTTGATAATAACTCACGATATTGCGCCTCCATTTTTTCGGCATCTACTTCACCTAATTCTGAAAGCTTAGATAATTTTTTAAGTGCTTCTATTTTAACTTCTGTATCCTCCAATTGGTTATGAATTTTTTTTAATCCTTTATAATAATTTCGATGGTGTATTTGATACTTCCGTTGTAGAAAATCTTTGAACTTTCCAAAACTTTCTCTCAAACTCCCAATCCGGGAGGGATTAGTCAGGAGACTATTAAGTTTCAACTGCTCAATAATTGTGATTTTCTCCAGAGCAAGTTTATCTTTTTCAGGCAACACGACATCGGCGAGATATGTCTTCATACCTAATAATTCAGCGCTTTGTTCAGCTACTATAGTTAGTTTTTTATACTCTTCAAATTCATTTTCAAACTTTCTTTCAGCTTTCTCTTCGGTTTTAAAATGCTGATAAAATTCTGAGAAGCTCTGGCTCTCAGCAATTCGTCCAATATGTTCCAGAATAATAAATTTCTCTTCTTCTATTTCTTCATTAAACTTTGTTGAAAGGAGTTTCAAATTATCTTGTATGGTAACATTTTTCTTTCGGATTTCTTCCAAGGTCTGTAATAACAGAGATTCCTGGGCTTGAATTTCTTCATGTGTAGTAGCTGTTTTTAAATTAGGATTAACTATTCTGGTAACGGATACTACATCATTCCAGTTTTCTGCAGTGCTTCTTGAGAGAGTATCAAAATCTTCATCAAATCTTGCTTTCCATTCAACCTGTCTTAGATTCCCGAATGTAATTTTATTTTCTTTCAGTCCCAGACGACTCATCGGCTTCAGTGTAATTTCTACCGGTGGCCTTCCCCTGGCAACAAAACACAGACAGTAGAGAGTAATTATTTCCTTAGTCAAGCCGTATTTATTTTGTAATTCATCGTATAATTTCCACAAGGGAAGCTCCTCATTATTTTCCTTAAATTTCTCTGTAATAATTTCAAAAATTTTACTTTCCCGCGGATTGAATTTTTGGGGTTTCTCTATTTCACTTAAACCTAATGCCGGTGCAAAGTTCTCACAGGCACTCGCACTGGCACCACCAATGCCTTTGAAAAGACCATTAAAAACCTTTTTAGCATCATTTGATTTAAAATGCTTCCCAAAAGCATTTGAGTCAACTGGACAATCGCGATAAGCATCTGCAAGAAGATATGGAACTATTCCTTTTACAATCCCTTCCACCCTATTTGTAGCGAATACTTTCTTAAAGTCCATACCCACCTGCCGAGCCGTCAAAGTTTTTCCGCTTCTATATACGGAAATTTGTTTATTTAAAAGATCCCTGATAATATCCCTTTTCTTTCCAGCCAACCATTCCCGTACTTCCTCGGCCTCACTGCCACTTTTATCTTTATATTGCTCTTGCATTTCTTGAAGAGTCCAGTAGTTATGAGCTTCTTCACAAGCAGCATTTGTGAGTTCCGACGGGATACAAATAGCAATCCGGGGATCTTCAATTTCTTTTAGGTCAAATTTAACTGGTTTCGTTAAAAAAACTATTCTAAAGTGAAGATTTTCTCTAATTCTCTCTCCATAATCTGAGCGCCAATTTCTAGCAAGAATCACTTCTCCTGGATATTCAATTTTTTTATAATCAATCTCATAACTTTTTGCTGTTTCAAATTCATAATCCCCAAAAAGACTCTCCTGTCCGCCTGTCTCTTGAAGTGATAATTTCAACCCATTTTCCCAGTATCTTTGAATTTGTGAAGGGTCAATCAGTTTCTTTTTTAGGTCTTTGAAAATTTGAGAAGGTCCGACTACTTCTTTTCCCGCTACTTTGAAAATAGCGCCTTTTTCCTTGGTGTATTCCACTTGTTGAAGGTCTCGAATCTTACTAAGAATTAATCTGCTTTCATCTTCACCTTTTACAATTTCGCCAGTAGTAAGAGTAGCTTCTGTAAGGTCGGCTTCCGAAAGATACCGTGGAGTCTCGAGATAAGCAATGTGCCAGAGGAAAAGAGTCTTGATGATCCGTTCAGCAATTTCTTTCTCCTTTTTTTCATCCGGGTCAAAATAATCAGGCAATCTATCTATTGCTACCTTATAAGCCTCGTAAGAAGCTTTATATTCCTGTATGTTTAAATCATCAATTAGGTCACTTGAAATCATAAGATCGCTTAATGTTGCTAATGAATCTCTCGACAAAATAGTCTCTTCAAGTGTTTCCCAAAGAACCCCTATTCCGGCGCGAGCCGTTGGCAACCCACGACGTGTGATCAATCTGATGGCTTCAAAGCAGCGAGGTTGAAAGGGGAAAATTCGCAAAAAATATTCTTTAGATACATTTTTAAGGAATTTAAACTCTTTGTAGTAGTATTCATAGTAATGTTCTATCTCCGGCCGTTTTTCACTAATAAGATCACGCACTCGGTAAGAAACAATTTCATCATAGTCGCGTTCATACTTACCAGCAAGAAGAAGAAAATTTTTATATCGCTCCCCTAATAACTTTGCTGGCGCGGGTAGCTGTGATGCCACAATAGTATAAATCTCTAAGTCCTTCCCTCTGGGTAATTCCCAGGCTAAAGTTTCCAATACTTCTTCATCAATTGCATATTCTCGGCTTCCCCTTAGATGTTTGGCTTGCCAGCATTCAAATTCATCGATAATAAAGAGAAGTCCTGTATAACCCTGGGTAATAATCTGTCGATATATATGGGTAAATCTCTCTTTCGTTGTTCCTGAAATATCTGGTTTTACTCTTTCTTTTTTACAATATTCCCGGATAAATTTTGCTAATGAGTCCTTATTTTGTTTCTCCTGAGCTGCAGAAGTCCTTCCCCTAATAAAAAGGTCTATTTCTTTCTTCAAGCCACTTGATTCATACCATTCTATCAGTTCATCGGTGGCTGCAATAGTACACTTTTCCAATAAATGTTTTTCCTCAAGACTCTCCTCGATATGTTTCTCAACTATATTATAAAGATTGTCTTCACCTCTGACATTCGCTTCACCTTTAAGGCTTATAACCACACGAAAAAGCTTTTTATTTTTAAGTCGCTCCCAATATTTCTTTATCTCATCGTTGTTCAACAGGTCCCAAAAATCTTTTGAAACATTAGTTAGTAGACAAGCAAGCGTAGCTAAAAAATGTGTTTTGCCAGCTCCGAATTCAGCCTGAATCCAGAAGCCTCCCCCTCGTCCGGTGGCTACTCTTTCAAATATCTCCTCAAAATATTCCTGAATCGAAGGAGTAAAATAAAATGTGTTAACTGTGCTTTCGCCGCTTCTGATAGCAGGTAAAAGCAAAATAGTCGTTTCAGGCTTATCTTTAACCCGTCTAATTAATTCTTTTAGGGGTGGCCTATTCATCTCTCATTCCTTAACAATGTTTTGCTTGTGTTCTTCCGGTAAAATTTCCTCAAAATATTTCAATGAAGATTCAGGTTTAAACTCAACATACTTAGGAAATTCTTCTTTATAGGATGTGAGCGGTAAATGAAGAATTGCCAAAGTCCGGTCTTTTAAATAGTATTCGTAGAAAGGAGTCAATGGAACTTTGTACCGAGCAAGAAGATAAGCATTTAATACAGTGAGAATTTGTTGTTTCTTTAAGTTTGTTGCAAGGGTGTTCAACTCTGAATTTAATTTTTTCTTTATTTCTTTTCCAGCCCAAGAATCATCCGAAGTGTTCGGCTGAAGGTCCAGGTTGAGAATATCAATTTCTTGTAGAATCTCCTTAGGCGTTACTGCTCGTAATTTTTCTATTCTTCCTACCCAGATATAAAGTTTTCGTCCAGGTAAAGGTCTTTCCTTCAATTTTTGAGCAATCTCTACTAATTCTTTTAATTTCATAACTTTAATTTTCTCTGAAGAAATTCGTCTGAGCCATATTTAGTAGTAATTTGCTCCAATTGGTCGGCAGTAATATATTTTGCTATTAACCCATTGGCGGCTGCTTCTTTGAGAATTAGACGCACTTGAGAATCCATTCGTATGCCCAAATATTTCCAGAATGAATTTGATAGGATTTCTTTTATACTTACAGTTTGTGGGGTGGGGGCAAAAATATTGTGGACCAAAATCACTAATGATGATTTTGGCAATGGCCTGTTGAGGACTGAATATTCCTTACCTTTCCGAGCAATAAAACCTAATTTACAAAGGATATGACTGATTCTTGCGACAGATTTAGGTTTAGTCGTTTTGTATACACGATTAATAAATCTTTCAAATACATTCTTGCTGAAAGTTGAACCCGGCTCAAAAACAGATAACTCTTCTTCAACAAATTTAGACACTAACCTCTCTTTGTATAGGAATTGAAACCTCATTATATTTTTTAGAAGATCCTCATTCTTATAATATTTCCACACCTTTACAGTTAGTTGATTCAGTGACTGATTTGGAAAGAATCGTTTTGTAATATAACTAAAGTTTCTTTCTCTGGTTTTATATGAATTTTGTGGTAAAGTATCGATTAGATGTTTACGGAAACTATTAAAGGAATTAAATCTTAAACTGTCCTTAATTGCTTGAATACTTTCTTTCCAGCATGGCTCTGAAGGCATATTGGGAAATTGTTGTTCACTTTTTATATTTTCTTTTGACATTTCTTGTATCATTTAAACTATTCTAATGCCAAAAATGCCTGAGATAGGTAATGGAGAATTCAAAGGTATTTTAACACAAAGCCGATTATCTTTCAATGACCCTATTCATTCCTCTCACCGAGTTGACAAGATAGATTTCCTCAGCATTTTTTAACTCCCTCAGGGTTAAAACCTTCTCTTTAATATCTGCTCTTTTATTTAAAAGATACCTTCGGTAAACGCCATTAAGAACTCCGCAGGCAAGAGGTGGGGTGTAATAAAATTTGCCGGATTTAATAAGGACATTGGAGATCGCCCCTTCGGTAATCTCATCCTTCTCATTGCGAAAAATCACATCATCAGAGCCCAATTTTTTATATTTTTGATATTCTCTATCGTATAATTTTCTATTCGTAGTTTTATGTTGCAGAAAAATGTCGGAAGACGATGTCCGATAATGGGAGATGGTTACCAATTTTGGAGAGTCTTTTCCTTCTTTTTTTAGTTTATGATGGGTGATAGAAACAGTCCCATCCTTATCAAGGAGTAATCTAATTTTATAAAGAAGATTAGGGCTAAACAATTTCTTCTTTTCAAAAAGAATATTTTTCAGATACTTTTCATTGTAGTAAAAATCAAAATAGAGTGCCGATTCCTTTAATCGACGAAGATGCTCTTTTAGAAGAAAAAAACCGGTTTTTTTTGACCAGAGCATTGTTTCAATCAATTGAAACTCAGGCCTGGGATTTACCAGGAAATCCGCCTTCAATTTACACTCT
>Ga0210049_1002991_pt1 | contig 15462 bp, 18 predicted proteins | sample CryGeyCG2014_300_2_FD_183964 | JGI IMG/M metagenome (GOLD analysis project Ga0210049, IMG submission 183964) | Groundwater microbial communities from aquifer - Crystal Geyser CG06_land_8/20/14_3.00 (SPAdes) (version 2) | ecosystem: Environmental > Aquatic > Deep subsurface > Groundwater | place...
CCGGTATATTTACAATGAATATGATTAAAAAACTCCATAGGCTTAAGGCCTGATGGAGTCTAATATGTATCTGGCATTATGCAGACGTTCTGCACCGTCCTTGAAACGATAATTTAAAAAAGTTAGACCCCGTTACTCATAATTATGGGGTCTGAATTCAATCGTGGGATTGCAAAAGGAGAAAAATCCATTAAAATAAATTGAATTCACTAAATTATGAGTAACCGGGTTAGAGTATTTATAGTTTTATGGTTTCAAATAATCCTCAAAAAATCGCTATCGTAGGGGCAGGAATAGTTGGTTTGTATTTAGCCTGGAAGATGAGTAATCGCGGTTACCAGGTGACCTGCTTTGAGAAAAATAGTCAGATTGGGCAAAAACCTTGTTCGGGACTGATTTCAGAAAGAATTAAAAATTTTATCCCCCTGGACAAGTCTCTGGTAGAAAATAAAATTGATACCTGCCTGATTCATTTTCCTAGAAAAACCATTAACCTAAAACTTAAACCGATTCATTTTGCCATTTGCCGCCAGAAATTGGACCAATATTTATACCATTTAGCCCGGGAAGCAGGAGCAGAAGTTTTACTAAATCATCCAGTTTCAGAAATCCCCTGGGGATTTGATAAAGTAATTGGCTGCGATGGAGCTTTGTCAAAAATAAGAGAATTGCTTTCTCTGCCCTCGCCTTCTTTTCGACTTGGCCTTCAGCTTTTTCTTTCGGTTGAGGATTTTTCAAATCAAGTTGAAACATGGCCGACAAAAAATGGTTTTTTTTGGAGAATTCCGCGAGGTAAAAACATAGAATATGGGGCGATCGGTCAGGTTCACTCCGTAAAAGAAGAATTTGAAAAATTTTGTAAAAATCAAGAAATAAAGATTAATGAAAAAAAATTAAGGTCTGCTTTAATTCCTCAAGGATTAATAATTCCCAGAAACAAAAATATTACTCTCTCCGGTGACGCAGCAGGTTTTGCCAAACCCTGGTCAGGCGGAGGGATAATTTGGGGGTTAACGGCAGCTAATATTTTACTAAAACATTTCCCGGATTTCGAAAAATATCATCGAGAAGTTAAAAAATTTTTTGGTCTCAAAATTACAAAAGGAAAACTGATTACCTTCTTAACTTATTTTTTTGGAAATAATTTTCCCTACATTTTGCCATCAAAAATAACCCGGGATAACGATTTCCCTATTTTTTAGAAAGGTAAAATCTCGCTAATCAGTGAGATTTTCAATTCGACATTTTGACATTTAAAAGTTAAAATGATAGAAAAATGGGTTGAGTTGGAGGAGTCGCATAATGGTCATTGCACCAGTTTCGAAAACTGGAGTCTCGAAAGAGACATGGAGGTTCGAGTCCTCCCTCCTCCGCATAAAAATTTTAAGCGCTGGAAGTGCTTGTAAATTTTTATTTCAGGGGAAGGGGTGGCGAGAACCTTCTCCCCTTGATGCCTCTCGCCTCGCTGAAGCTTTGGCGAAGCGGGTCGGGCAACTCTTCGAGTCCTCCCTCCTCCGCCAGTTGGAATTTGTAAAGGAATTTCTCGTCTCGCCCCTCGCTACGGCTCGGCAGGGCGAGGCAGACAGGCAACCGCGGCAGCTTCGTCACACTCTTTCCGAACTGCCAAAGAACCGGAAAATATCGGCCTGAACCATATTTTAGTAAAAGAAAATTTTTATCATATGAATCAAAAAGTTTGGCCAAAAGATCATAGCCCTGAAGAAATAAGAGATATATTAGCCGAAGGAGATTCATCTAAGGCGGGTGGTTTCGGGAGCTGGAAAGAAGCTGGAATTGCTGAAATTTTGATAAAAACAAAAAACTCAAACGAGAAATCTAATAAAAGAAATTTTCGGATTTCTATTGTCATTCTTATTGTTTCAGTTTTAGGATTATTAGTTTCCATTATTTTTAGAATTATTAAATAATTTAGTTATATTAAATAATTTAGTTATAGAAGTATGCCTATTGTAAAATGCCCGAAATGTAATGAGGAATATGACGCAATGTATTCTTTTCATTCTTGTAATAATTTAGTTAAGAAGCAACAAAGAAATGAAGAGAATATAATAAAGACTGCTTGGGAGCAATTTTCTGGAACATTTTTTGGTGGTCTTTTTTCTTTTGGGATTCCTTTAATACTGATGGCTTTATTAGTTTATTTTTTTCTATCAATAGAAGACAAACTTTTGACCATTCTTATTTTTTCAACCATTATTAGTTTAATTGGTATCATAATTGGAATCTATTTTTCGTCAGAGGAAAAGCAAAAAAGTAAAAGTAAAATAATCAGAGATATATCTTTATTCTTTGATATGATAATGGGGATTTTGGTAATTGTTTGCATATCTTCCGTGGTTGGTTTGTTAATTTATTTTTTCTTTTAATTTCTGATAAAATTTCGCTGCCAAAGAAAAAACTTGAAACCCTAAAGTATAATGCATCGCATTAACTACGGGGCAGGTTGTTAAAGATGTAGCGAAGGCAAAAATATGAAAATAATTAAAGATAAAATTACAATTGAGGAACTTAAAGAAATGGCTCAGAAGATGTTCGGCAACTTAGTTAAAGTGGTAGTTGATGTTGAAAAAGAAATTATGGTTGTTAATGGTGAACTTCATTCTGACGAGGAAGCACTTTTAATTGAAAAGGGGTCCAGGCCAAAAAATCTCTGGGGAATTAATATTTATCCTGAAATAAAAGATGAAAATTGGATTGAATTTGATTCGGTTATCAATCTTAAGCCGCATTTTGGGAATAGAACAAGAGGGGTAGATAATCCCGAGCTGAGAGAAAGAATAATTAAAATTGTTAATAAGTTGGTGGAAAAATGAACTATCAGAATTTAAAATTCAAAAAGAGGTGGGGAAAACTTTCTTTTTTTGAACAGATGGCAAATATTGGTAGTGAAATCCAAAGGGCAATCAACTGGCGGGAGAAAAATCCAGAGTATAGCAAATTAGCTTTTGAAAGAGCTTTAGAACTTATTGATTTAACTATTGCTGATAAAAAAAATCGGAGGCGAGGAAGATTAAAAGAGCTTTTGAGAACAAAAGAGCTCTTAGTTGATTATTTTTGTTTTGATAATGTCTATAAATCAAGTGATAAAATTTGGCAAAATTATTTCCTCGCCTATAATTACGCAGCCAGGATAGTTCAATGAATCTTTGATTCATTTTAATCTTCAATAAATTTTTAATTTACTTCGATGTTAAATTTTTTCAAAAAAACAAAAAAGAAAGAACCGGAAAGTTTAAAAGAGGTTTTAGAGTGTCTAAAAAGGCTAGAAAAAAGTTTCCAGAACCGTGCTCGTGAATTTGAGGAGTTTAAAAAAGAGAGCAGGAAAACTCTACAGAAAGTAGGGGTGGTTAGATTTAATCCTTTCAAAGAAATGGGCGGAGATCAGAGTTTTTCCATTGCCGCACTGAATGCCGACAATGATGGTTTTGTCATAACTTCTCATTACGGTCGGGATTCAAACAGGGTTTACGCTAAACCCATCATCCAGGGAGAATCAAAGTATCAGTTATCTAAGGAAGAAAAGGAGGCGGTAGAAAAAGCCATTGGTTCTTAAATCCAAAGCCCAAAGCTCAAATGTCAAATTAAATCTAAGGCCCAAATGCCCAAAACTTTGAGTTTTAGATTTTAATCATTGATTTATTGTTTGGATTTTGGAATTTGGATTTCATGGTGAATTTTATGACAAAAAATTCTGAACAACAAAACAGGGTTAACTTGCAGCCGCGCCCCCCAGTGGTGGTCATTCTGGGTCACGTTGACCACGGTAAAACAGCTTTGCTTGATTATATTCGCAAAACAAATGTGATGGGGGAGGAATCCGGGGGGATTACTCAACATATCGGAGCTTATGAGGTTGAACATCAAGGGGGAAAAATTACTTTTATTGATACCCCCGGTCATGAAGCATTTGGGGCAATGCGATCTAGAGGAGCTAAAGTAGCTGATATTGCTGTTTTGGTAGTAGCGGCAGAGGAAGGAGTGAAGCCTCAAACCAAAGAAGCTATCTCCTGTATTAAAAAATCGGGAATTCCGATGGTCGTAGCCATAAATAAGATTGATAAACCGGAGGCCAATCCCCAGAAAATAAAAAGAGAATTGGCTCAACAGGATATATTAATGGAATCACTTGGCGGCAAGATTCCTTCTGCGGAAACCTCGGCTAAAACCGGAAAAGGGATTCCAGAACTTTTAGAATTGATTTTATTGGTGGCGGAAATGGAAAATCTGAAGGCCGATTTAAATTCTCAAGGGAGAGGGGTAATAATTGAATCTTATTTAGATTCTCAACGGGGCCCAACTGCTACGTTATTGATAAGAGACGGAACTTTAAAAACCGGTCAAATTTTAGGAACTTCCTCTACTCTTGGTAAAATTAAAATTTTAGAAGATTTTCAGGGAAAACCTATCTCAAAAGCTTTTCCTTCAATGCCCTGTACTATACTTGGATTTCAGGATGTCCCCGGGGTAGGAGAAAAATTTAAAGTTTTTGAGAGCATTGAATCTGCTCAGAAATACATCCAAATTAAGCAAAAAAAAGTTCAACAAAGAGAAGTGGTAATTACCGAACCCGGGAAAAAAGTTTTAAATTTAATTTTAAAAACAGATGTTTTAGGATCTCTGGAGGCAATAGAGGGAGTTTTGAAAAATCTTCCTCAAGATAAAATTAATTTAAGGATTTTAAAAGTAGGGGTGGGCGAAATTATAGAGGAGGATGTTAAATTAGCTCAAGCCAGCCGAGCTAAAATTTTAGGATTTCGAGTTAAAACTAATCCGATTGCTAAGAAATGGGCCGACTTGCAAAATGTAACGATTATAAGTTTTGATATAATTTATGACTTATCTCAGACTGTTCGCAATTTAATGCAAAAATTTTTAGAGGCAGAAATAGAAAAACGAGACATTGGGAAAGTTAAAGTTTTAGTTAAATTTCTGACCGAGAAAAACCGACAGATAATTGGGGGAAAGGTAATTGAGGGAGAGGTTAAATTAGGAACAAAAATAGAGATAATTCGATTAGGAGCCGGAGGAGAAGAAACTATTGGCAGGGGAAGATTGATTAATCTTCAAAAAGACAAAAAAGATGTCGAAAAAGCAATCAAAGGTCAAGAGTGCGGAATACTTTACGAAGGAGATGTAAGGATTGAGGAAGGAGATGTATTAGTGATATATACCGAGGAAAGGAAAAAAGGCGAGATATAGAATCAACGAATTTACGAATTAGTACGAATTTACGAATATTTATATAATTAACAAATTTGTATATTCGTATAAGATTAGTTATTCGTTGATAAACGAACAAAGTGAGCCATCGGATTCAGAAACTTAACCAATTATTAAAAAGGGAATTGGGCCAACTTCTTTTAAAGGAATTTGATTTTTCAAAAGATGTTTTAATTACCGTTACCAGGGTAGAGACCTCGACTGATTTAAGTCAGGCCAGGGTTTATATCAGTACTGTTCCCGATTTTCCCAAAATTACCAAAATTTTAGATAATAAAATTTACTTCCTTCAGCATCGGTTAAATAAAAGATTGAGAATGAAGATAGTTCCTAAAATAAGATTTTTGGAAGAAAAAAAAGCCGGCGAGGCAGCTAAAATAGAAGAAATTCTCGAAAAGATAAAAAACCAAAGATAAAAGACAAAAAATTCACCCCCCACCATTTGGTCGTAATTTAGAAATCAGCGGTCAATGTTCATTTTATTAAAAATAGAATTGAGCCAAATGGTGGGGGGTAAGCAAGAGGTTCTTATGTTTTTGCCTATTTGTTTTTAATTTTTAATTTTTGATTTTAACAATGGATAGTTTATTTATTTCCCAATTTCAACAAATCAATGAACTTTTGAAAAGAGCACGAACTATTTTAGTGGCTTCTCACGAGAATCCCGACGCTGACGCAGTAGGTTCTGTTCTCTCTTTAAATTTAGTTTTTAAAAAAATGGGACTAGAGCCTTTTTTATATTTATCTGACCCCTCTCCTAAAATTTTTAGTTTTTTGCCCGGTTTTTTTGAAATTAAAAATGAGATACCGGCTAACTTAAAATTCGACCTATTATTCGGTTTAGATTACGGCGATTTTAGGAGATTGAAACTTCCCGATTGCATTTTGACCAAGCAACTGCTTGCCGAAAATGTAATAACTGTTGATCATCACTTAGGGGACCAGAAGGGGAAAGTTAAGATTGTAAATCCCAAAATTTCTTCAACTTCAGAAATCATTTACTGGTGGTTGAAAGAGAGTCCGCCCCAGATAATTAATATTGATTCATCTGCCCAAATTTTGCAGAGCGAAACTTTGGTAGATAAAGAAATTGCCACCTGTCTTTTAACCGGGATTGTAGCTGACACCGGAGGATTCTCTCATTTTTCTACAAGTTCCAAAACCTTGAGGGCCGCCTCCGATCTTTTGACCAAGGGAGTTTCTTTGACCAAAATCGTTAATCGAACCCTTTCCCCCGACCCTGTTTTCGCATTAAAATCGGCTAAGATTTTTGGCAAAGTTTTATCTCGAATAAAAATTATTCCGGAATATAGTCTTGTTTATTCCTGGTTATCTTATCAAGACCTTAAAAATCAACCCAATTCTGTTTCAGAATTAAATGGAATTTTGGATGGCAGGGGATTAGCCGGCATCATTTCTAAAGAATCTAGTTGTAATCTTGCCCTATTTTTAACCGAATATGAAAAAAGAAAAGTAAGGTGTTCTCTAAGGTCAGAACCGTTTAAAAGGAAAAGAGTAGATCAAATTGCCAAGAGATTGGGAGGAGGAGGACATCCTTATGCAGCCGGGTTTAGTCAGGAGGGAACTATTGAGGAAGTTTTGAAAAAAGTGATAAAGCTGATAGAACCCTGTTAGAAAATCAATAATATTTTCTAAATTTTGTTCATAAAGCAAGATTGCCTTAATTTTTCTAATAGGGTAGAATAAATTAATCTGGCCAGGTAGCCAAGCAGCCAAGGCGACAGTCTGCCTGCCCGCCAATCGGCCTAAGCCGCCTATGGCCTGGTACCCAAGTAGTTAGGGGACGGTCTGCAAAACCGTTTTACAGGGGTGCAAATCCCCTCCAGGCCTCAAGGCTTTGGCAGGCGGGCAAAACTGTTATTCACGGGTGCAAGTCCAGTCCTGGCCTCAAATCAGAGCACCGAGTACAAAATTTCATTTTGTGCCCTGAATTTTGCCGGGGTGGTGGAATCGCTATACACGAAGGACTTAAAATCCTTTGGGGGAAACTCCTTGCGGGTTGGAGTCCCGCCCCCGGCACAAAAAATCCCCCACCAAGTTTGGTGGGGGATTAAGTTTGTTCAATTTTAGATTTTTAGTTTTCTAATACCTCAATATAGGTTGTTTTTACTCCAAAGTTTTTAGCTTCCCAGTAATCGGGGAACCAGATATCAATATGATAATTACTTTTTGTCCAGTGCATTCGGTCTTCAACTACAAAAATTTTATCACCGAAGATTTGAGGTATTCTAATTTTTGTTCCCATGGAAAGATAATTATTTGCCACAATGCCGTCTCTGACCCAGGTTCCGGCAGCAGTAATAAAAGGGTTATCATCGGTTTCCCAGGAGGTGCTGGAGTAAGCGGTAATGACAGCATTTATTTTCTGAACAGTTTTTGTTTCTGGAGTAAAAGGATTGGAAAGAGATACCAGACTATTGTTCTGGATGGTAATCAATTCAGGCATTTCCTCCGGACACAGAAGCTCGTTAATAAAACCAACCTCGCTTTCCTGGTTTTTTGTCTCGTTTACCCAGGTCCACTCTTTTTGAAGAGAAGATAGGATTTGAGTGGATTCGTTTACCCAAATTTCATGAAGCGAAACCTGAGCAGATGAAAGAAAGGGCAGAAGCTCAAATAAAATTCCAACTCCAATCAGCGAACCCACTAAAGTGCCGGTAAAAATTCCTATTAAAATAGTTAAGATTTTTTTTCTTTGAATTACCATGGAGCGGGTGAAGGGAATCGAACCCTCTTCTCAACCTTGGCAAGGTTGCATAATAACCGTTATACGACACCCGCAATTTTTGTGCCGCGGACCGGACGTGCGCCGGTGCCCTCGAATTTTTCAGATTCGCGCTCTACTACCTGAGCTACCGCGGCTTTTTGAGGTAAAAGTTTTCCGGAAATAAAATTTTTCAAGGGGAGAAACAATGGTTTTGGTAATTTCTCCCATGAAAACCAGCTGTTTTCTGAAAACTCTCTATCACTTGTTTTGGCCTTACCCGACTTCCAATTACAACTTACCCATATTGTAATATAATGTTTTTTATCCTTTTTGAAAAGATCTTGGGTAAAACCCAAAACCCTTAAACCCTTGATTTCAACCCCCACTTCTTCTTTTACTTCTCTTTTAGCGCAATCTAAAACTGATTCTCCAAAATCGATATGTCCTCCGGGCGGTGCCCAGGTGCCTTCACCGTGAGCACCCCTCCTTTTAATTAAAAGAATCTTCTTGTTTTTCCTGATTAGTACTCCGACCCCAACCTTGGCAGTTAATTTTTTCATAATAGTGGACGCGTCAGGACTTGAACCCGAAACCTCATGGATGTAAACCATGCGCTCTGACCATTGAGCTACGCGTCCGTATGGAAAGGCGGGGCAAGTTAGCTACTGCGTCAGGTGCCCATTTTATGCCCATGGCAGGACTTTTACCCTATTAGATGTTTACCATCTAACGGGGCGGGCCCGTATAAAATTAAAGTGAGCGAGGAGGGACTTGAACCCTCACGGGAAAATTCCCCTTGGAGCCTCAGTCCAAGCTGTCTGCCAGTTCCAGCACTCGCTCGTTTAATTTTAATAATCTTTATTTATTCGGTTGAGGCTTAACCTCCACCTGTTTTTCTTCTGATTTTTCTTCGGCTACGGTTTCCGTAAATTCTTTTCTTTTTAATCTTGCTTTCTTTCCTTTAGCTTCTCTTAAATAATAAAGTTTTGCTCTTTTTACTTTTCCTCTTTTTAAAATCTCTATTTTCTCAAGAGTGGGGGAGTGAATGGGAAAAGTTTTTTCTACTCCCACTCCGGAAATCATTCTTCTTACCGTAATTGTGGCACCTATTTCTTTTCCGTGTTTTTGAGAGATAACCAGTCCCTCAAAAGCCTGAACTCTTTCTTTTTCTTGTTCGGCAGAGGTCTTACTTTTTTTTATGACTTCTTTAATTTTTTGATAAACCCGAACAGTATCGCCGGGGCGAATGTCGGGTAAGTCGGTTTTTAATTGAGTTTTAATAAAATTTTCAAACTTTATTCCCATAAATCAAATGAGATTAAATTAAAAATCAAAACTTAAAAACTAAAAATAAAAATTAAAAATCCAAAAATTATATCTTTTCATTTTTCATTTTTGTTTTTGATTTTTAGTCTTTAATCTTTAATTTTCAACCTTGCGGTTTTGATTCTTAATTTTGAATTTAAACCCTTTAATGTCTGCTTTAACTCTTCTGGTAATTCCGAGTAAAATTGTTTTATTTCCCCACCAGGTAGTTCTATTTTTAGATAGTTGGCGTGCAAAAATTGTCTTTTTAAACCTTCGGGGCAGGGCTGATTTTTAAATCCATAAAGTTTGTCTCCAGTAATAGGGTGAGCCAGGTAAGCTAAGTGAGCTCGAATTTGATGTTTTCTACCTTGTTGGGGACTGACTTCAATAAGGGTATAGTCTTTAAATCTCTGCAGGACTTTGTATTTAGTGCTTGCTTCTCTTTTTCCTTGCGTTTCTGGCTCGTGGGGTAAAAATACTTTTTGTTTTCTCCTGTCTTTTGGCGAGCGGCCGAGTAAAGTTTTGATTTCTCCCCTTTCTTCTTTTAAATTTCCGCTCACCAGGGCGATATATTTTTTTTCTACTTTTCTTTCCTGGAATTGTTTTTGTAGATATTCCAGGGCTTTATCGTTTTTTGCTATCAAAAGTATTCCCGAAGTATCTTTGTCTAATCGATGAACCCGTCTAGGAATATCATCAGCATTAACCCCCACCGGCTTGTCCATCGCCCACAAATTGTCATCTTCGTAAATAATCTTTAATTTTTCATTTTTCATTTTCAACTTTTAATTTAGGCCGCTGAAGGCGGCCGCTGGTGGGCTCAGTAGGAATCGGACCTACGCTCTCGTCGATGTCAACGACGCGTTTTACCACTAAACTATGAGCCCGATTGTTTTATTATTTGTTCGCTGAAGAAATGCGCAAGATATAACAACTTTCTTTGAATCACTACATTATCGCATCTTAGTACGCCTACCAGAATTTTCTAAAAATTCTGGTTAGGCCGTTCCTGATTTATTGACACAAATCAGAAGATAGGCCATGGTGGGCAATTCTTAAATTAGCTCGGGGCTTCGCCGCGTTCTTTGACAATTTCAAGTTTAGCGAAAATAGGGACGTTTCTGAATTCTGAATTTCTGGCGGGAAATTTATGGGATATGAAAAAATCAGAAACGTCCCCAATTACCCAATTACCCAACTAACTTGACATATCCGAAATGGTGGGCACGGTTGGACTCGAACCAACAACCTCGGCCTTATAAGGACCTTGCTCTGCCATTGAGCTACGTGCCCGCACATTTTTCCAACCATTTCGGCAATTCGGCTATAGAGTTTATAACATATTTTCCATTTAAATTTCCGTATCTTTTCCATTTGTTCTTTGAATCTATGGGACCGGTGCAGACTCCTAGAAAAGCAATCTTAGTTCTTCTTGCAGTTTCCAATCCGACCAAAGTGTCATCAATCAGTATCATTTCTTTTTTAGAAATTCCTTTCCTGGCTGCCCATTTCAGAATTGGGTTTAAAACGTTGGGGTTTGGTTTATGATAGTTGCAAAATATATGATTATTATGAACTCTTTCTATCTCAGACTGACGGACGGAAGGACGCCAGCTTTGAATGATATCAAAGAGATTTTCTAAGGGGTAATTTTTAAAGTGAAAACTTAGATTGCGAAACCTCGCAGTTAAAAGAGCAATAACTTTCTTCCTTTTTCTTAAGTATCGCAGAGTTTTAAGGGTCCCCCTTACTAAAGGAATTTTTCTTTTTAGTTCATTTCTCACCCAGCAATCAGTAATTACTCTTAACTCTTCTTTGGTCAAGTCGGGGAACATTAATTCTGAGGTTCTATATCCAGGATATCCCCAATATTTTATAAAAGTTTCTTTAGTTATTCTTACTCTTTTTAGGGGGACCCCTTTTTTAATTAGCAATTTTCGACCCTGAAGCACCGAATTTTTACTTCGTTTCAATGAGTCTAAAATCGGACCATCAAAATCAAAAATGATTAATTTAAACACCAAAATCGATACCAATATACGAATTGATACTAACTAAATCGATGCATTAGTATATTGGCATCGCGTTATTCTATCGTTTTTACTTTAAAACCGCTTTTTACCCCATTAGAAATCGAAAATTTTCTAACGGGGTTTACTGAAGGCTTTTTTTCTTTTGGTTGGCGTCCAATTAACTTTTCGAATTCTTCTCTTTCAATAGTTTCTTTTTCAGCCAAAGTTTTAGCCACTTTATCTAAAAGCTTTCTTTTTTTCTTTAGTATTTTTGCTGCTGTCATCCAGGCTGATTTAATTAATCGAGAAACCTCAGCGTCAATTTGGGCAGCAACTTTTTCGGAATAATTTCTTTGTTCTCCAATTTCTTTTCCCAAAAACACTAATTCTTCTTTTTCTCCAAAAGCAACCGGGCCCAATTTTTCCGACATTCCGTATTCTTTTACTAATTTTCGAGCAAGTTCGGAGGCAACTTGCAAATCAGAGCTGGCTCCGGTAGTAATTTCTCCAAATATTAATTTTTCAGCGCAATATCCGCCCAAAAGAGTAGCCAGCTCGGAAAGAAATTCACTTTTTGTTTTTAAATATTTTTCTTTGACAGGCAATTTAAGCGTGTAACCTGCTGCTCTTCCCCGAGCAATAATTGAAATTTTTCTAACCGGTTCTGCATGGGGGAGAAAACTGGAAACTATGGCATGACCTGATTCGTGATAGGCAGCAATCTCTTTTTCTTTTTCAGATAAAATATGACTTTTTCTTTCCGGGCCCAATAAGACTTTGTCTATTGATTCCAATAATTCTTCTTGATAAACCCGATGTTTGTTTCTCCTGGCAGCTAAAATAGTGGCTTCATTCACTAAATTAGCTAAATCGGCTCCTGAAAATCCCGGAGTTCTTTCAGCAATTTCCCTTAGGCTAGCATCTAAGGCCAAAGGTTTTCCTTGACAATGAATTTTTAAGATTTCTTCCCGCTCATTAATATCCGGCAAATCTAAAACTACTCTTCTGTCAAACCGACCCGGTCTCAAAAGAGCGGGGTCAAGGACATCGGGGCGATTTGTAGCAGCAAACACTAAAGTTGTAGCTTCTCTTTCAAATCCATCCATCTCTACCAAAATTTGATTGAGAGTCTGTTCTCTTTCGTCCTGTCCGCCTCCAATGCCTGCTCCTCGCATTCGGCCGATAGCATCTAATTCATCAATAAAAATAATACTCGGTTGATGTTTTTTCGCGGTGGCAAACAGATCTCTTACTCGAGCACTTCCTACCCCTACAAACATTTCGACGAATTCTGATCCAGATATTGAAAAGAAAGGAACGCCGGCTTCAGAAGCGACAGCGCGGGCAAGAAGGGTTTTTCCTGTTCCCGGAGGGCCCATTAAAAGAACTCCTTTAGGAATTCTTGCCCCCATGCTTAAAAATTTTTTAGGATTTTTCAGGAAATCTACTATTTCTTTTAATTCTTCTTTCGCCTCAATCAAACCGGCCACATCTTTGAAAGTAATTTTTTCTTTGGGATGTCCTTCGGCTCCAAACAATCTAGCTTTAGCTTTTCCGAAACTGAAGGTCTGAGTTATCCCGGTTTTTGCCTGGCGAAAAATCATCCAGAAGAAAAAACAAAAAATCAAAAAAGGAAGGAGAATTAAAAGAATCGGTCCCAACGAAGTCATAAATCCTTCTTTTTCTTCGTGACTGATTTCTATTGTTTGAAGAACCTCTTTTGTTACCCCATAATTTATTAGAGACTGAGAAAAGCCAATTTCTATTTCTTTTTTTGACTTAGCTCTGGTGTCATCTTGATAAGTAATGAAAATATCGTTTCCGGAAACAATAATTTCTTTTACTATTCCCTCATTTATGTCTTTAACCAAATGGGAAAGAGGAATTTCCTTTTCTTTTTCAGAGAGATAAGAAAACAAGGCAAAAATTCCCCCGATTATTAGAAGAATGAGCAAAACAATTATAAAATTTTTCGTAAGATATTTAATGGGCGAGGATTTTGTTTTCATACCTTTAGATTATATACATTTTGAAAAAAATTCAAGTCGATTTTTGTATTTTAACATAATTTTTCAAAATGTTAAAAGCCGTCGGCTTCGACTTAGCTGGCGGCTTTTAAGGCAAGGGATTAAATTTCTGCTTCGTCAAGGCCTTGTTCGATGGCCTGGCGCTTCGCAGCGGAGCGCCCACCTTTCGGTGGCTTGACTATTGGTGACTTACCATCTTTGTCAGAATCCTGAGCGATCTTTCGACCACCCTTTTTTGGTTCTCTCTGAAGTGGGGAAGTGGTTAGCCCTGGGTCAACTGATTTTTTGGCGAATTTTTCAGAATGAGCCGCTCTGTACTCGGCCTCGTTCTGTTTTACTTGATCGGCCAGATACCCGACTAAGCCTATTTCTACTCTATTCCGCCAGTCAGTCGGTAGAAAATGGCGCATGCGACGATCTTCAGACAGAAAGTCATAGACATGAATTCCGGCATTCAACACATTTGGAGGAATTCCGACTTCCCCGCTTTCCGTCCCAGTCAGTCTCCATTTTCTGGAGACTTTACCTAAGTAAGTCCACTCTCGAGCAAGTCCTATGCGGGAAATCTCCTCGCAAAGTTGGAGGGTTCGACCTGTGTTTAGTCTCCCCTCCTTTTCTACTTCTTCATGGTAAAGGTTGGCCAATAGCCCCCTTACGCCTGGATACTTTTGAGCGATTTTAATTAATCGATCAAGGGTCTCACGTCTGGTTCGGAGAGTCATATCCGTCAAATATTGTTCCTTTTTCTTTCGAGTTACCTCGAAGAGAAAAGCAACAGCCTTGGGGAGCACTTCTCTGGCTTTTTCTTTTGGAAGCCCCTCGGCTTCCAAACCTCCCAACACTTCATCCCATTGAGTTTCTAAAATATCTTGTGCCATTTGTTACTTATACCTCCCTTTCTTTTTCTTCGGTTAGAGACTGGAGTTCTTTTAGCCAGTCTCCCTCAACTGGTACTTCGACAATCAACTTTTCGACCTGTGTTTTCTGTGCCACTTTTACTTTTTCCAACTTCGGCCATGGCTGAACCGAAGTTTGTTTCGGTTGTTTCGAGCGTTGTGATTTTTCGATATTGACATGTCCATCGGCGATAACAGTCACTCCAGGAGTATTTACTGCTTCCCAGATTTCCCGGAGAGACTTAAAAGTCACCGAGGAATCCGCTCGAATTACTAACCTCATTCCATCTTTTGCCATCTATTTTCCTCCAATTAATTGATTATTTCCCTTGCCTTTTTACACTATTTTAAGGTGCAAATATTTATCAGTCTAACACTCTATTATACACCTAAACAAAAAATCTGTCAAGACCTTTTGATGTTTTCGTCAAAAATCTTGACAGATTTATATTTTCAAATTACTTTTCTCTCAAAAGAAAAGTCTTTGGCAAAAATCTCTTTCATGTCCTCGATTTGGGCTTTTATTGCCATTTTAGCTGCTCCTTCGGCGGCTATATCGTACGTTGTTTCGTAGGCCTTTACAATCAATGGAAAGTTTTCCGGTTTGGTGGTTAACTTAACCCCTGCTTCTTTCCTGATCTGAAAGGGTATGCCGACAAAGAAATGATACTTCGATTTTCCTTTTACCCCTCTTTCTTCGTAGACGCCGCCGCTTATGATGGCAGTGTAGAAGTTAAGAGTTTTTCCGTTAAGCTGAAGAGCTAATTTACGAAAGAAATTGGCCTTTTCTAGTTCATTTGACTTATCGGCTTCCTCTTTAATATTCCATAACCCAAAGACAATGTTCTGACCGTCAACAAGGTTAAGACGTTTTTCTATTATCTTGGGTCGGATTTGCATTAATCCTTCCCAAAGAGGATTTTTTTGATAATCGCCAGATTCAGAAATCTCGACCAGTTTGTCTCGTAAGTTTTCCCTGACAATATCAAGAGCCAATAAATCATTATCACTCCGATTCTGATTATAATATTTGTATCCCACTGTTTTCGTTAATTGAACAATGTTTGCAACATTGTTCCTCAATACATTATCTTTGATTTTATCAATCCAACGAGGATAACTGTTTTTCCTTTCACTCATTTTTTCTCTCCTTCCCCAAAATAATTATGTTATCAGATTACCTCCCTTAACCTGACCTCTTATTATACCTCTAAACAGATTCTTTGTCAATGCCCCCGTTAGTCAGATTT
>Ga0210049_1002993_pt1 | contig 15448 bp, 16 predicted proteins | sample CryGeyCG2014_300_2_FD_183964 | JGI IMG/M metagenome (GOLD analysis project Ga0210049, IMG submission 183964) | Groundwater microbial communities from aquifer - Crystal Geyser CG06_land_8/20/14_3.00 (SPAdes) (version 2) | ecosystem: Environmental > Aquatic > Deep subsurface > Groundwater | place...
ATTTGAATATTGGAATTTGTTTGCCTGCCCGCCGAAGCCTCGGCGCAGGCGGGTTTCTTGCTCGCCCTGAGCGAAGCCGAGGGGTATCTTGTTTCTTGTAACTTTATAAGAATCAGTGAGAGTTTATACTACAATATCATGATGAAAGAAAAACTAGAAAAAATCCTGGATCGATATAATGAACTCGAGGCACAAATGTCTGCGCCGGATGTTATTTCAAGTCCGGAAAAATTGGCCAAAATCGCTAAGGAAAAAACCGAGATGGAAGCTGATGCAAAAAAAATCAGCCGTTATCTAAGTATCTTAAAGAATATTGAAGAAAATCGAGATATTATCGCTTCCGGCGACGATGAACTGGCAGAAATTGCCCAGTCGGAACTAGCGGAATTGGAAGCAGAAAAATCACAACTGGAAAAAGAGTTGGAACATTTACTGCTGCCAACTGATCCGGCCGATGCCAAAAATGTCATCGTTGAAATTCGGCCGGCGGCCGGCGGTGATGAATCAGAGCTTTTCGCCGCACAGATTTTTCGAATGTATTCTCGTTTTGCTGAGACTCAAGGCTGGAATTTAGCAATTTTATCCTCGCAACCGTCGTCGCTCGGTGGGCTAAAGTATATTGCATTCGAAATTCACGGAGAAAGAGTATATTCGAAAATGAAATATGAATCCGGTGTCCATCGAGTGCAACGGGTGCCGGAAACAGAAAAATCAGGAAGAATTCACACTTCGACAATCACCGTCGCCGTTTTGCCTGAAGCCGAGGAAGCTGATGTTGAAATTAAACCAGAAGATATCCGCATTGATGTTTTTCGCTCCTCCGGTCCGGGCGGACAATCGGTAAATACTACCGATTCCGCCGTCCGAATTACCCACTTGCCAACCAGAACAGTGGTCACCTGCCAAGATGAAAAATCACAACTGAAAAACAAAACTAAGGCAATGTCAATCCTGCGTTCGCGGCTTTTGGCGGCCGAAGATGAACGGCGGCAAAAAGAGCAAGGCGAGACCCGCCGGTCGCAAATCGGCAGCGGGGATCGAAGTGAAAAAATTCGGACTTATAACTTTCCCCAAGATCGGATTACCGATCATCGAATTAATAAAAGTTGGCACGGAATTTCGAAGTTTTTGAATGGTGAAATCGAACCGATAATTTCGGCGCTGATTTCCGAGGATCAAAAATTACAATTGGCATCAACATAATATAGACCGAGGAAGTGGTGAAAGATGGAAGCCGCTGTGACGACAGGTCGGATCAAGACCACCGGACATCACCATAAAGTCACGGATCCAAAGGAGAGATTCAAAAGAATAGCAATCCGGCGGTGTCCATACTGTGATGGTCCATTCCGACCTGGGTGTTGTGATATAACTAAAGCGAAAGAAGTGACCCAAAAGCTGTAAGCTGTCCAGTGAGCCCCGACGCAATGTCAGGGCTCATAAATTCTTAAAAAAATGAATATCGCCAGTTTTTATCAAAAAACAGTTCGGACACTGAAAAAATCCGATATTAAGTCGGCGGAAATTGATGCCCGGATTTTGTTGGAACTCGCCACCGGCGAGTCACGGGAATTTTTAGTGGCACACCCGGAATTTGAGCTATCAAAAAATCAAATTACAAAGCTTCAAAAACTTATCGCTCGGCGGAAAAATCATGAACCGATCGCCTATCTTATCGGAAAAAAAGAATTTTTTGGACTGGATTTTTTTGTTACACCGGATGTTTTAATCCCACGCCCGGAAACAGAAATTTTAGTAGAAGAAACAATTCAATTTATTAAGAATCGATCAACGACCGACGACCAACGCCTAACAATCTTGGATGTTGGTACTGGCTCGGGGAATATAATAATTTCGATTGTCAAAGCTTGCGGCTCGCAGCTAGAAGTTTGTAGCTTTTTTGCTTCGGACATTTCAGAAAAAGCCCTAAAGATTGCGCGAAAGAATGCCAGAAAACATGGCGTTGAAAAATTGATAAAATTTGTCCGATCGGATCTGTTTGACCGAATTGACGGCAGATTCAATATCATAATTGCCAATCTTCCTTATGTCCCAAAACGGAAAACGAATGACGGAAAACGGATGACGGAAGAAATAGATTTCGAACCAAGAAATGCCATTTTTGCTAATGATAACGGCACAATAATTATTAAGAAATTTCTATCCGGTGCAAAAAACCATATTAACGGCGACGGCTTGATTCTGGTTGAAGTTGACCCCCGAAATGCCAGGGAACTTAAAATTTACGCCGGTAAATTATTCAAATCAGTAGAGTTAAAAAAGGATTTTTCTGGTATATATCGAGTGCTAAAAATATTGACTTAAAAATAGATCTATGATATTTTCAAGCTGGAGATCGTCATTTCCTCGTGGCTAATTCCAATACAGAAAGGAGCGAAGGAAAATGGCTATCGCCGTTGTCAAGTTGCTGAAGCCGGCTCACCCAATCATCGTCTTCGATCCATTGCCCGCCAATTGTCCGCATGGGCGGCCAATTGGCGGAAGCGGTGGCTTGCGAACCAGCAAGTGCTGCATGTTCGTCCGTCACCCAAGCGGTCCGGGCTGGGTTAGCCCAGAGGATCGGGCAAGGATCATCGAAAGGATTGAAAGGGAGGGTCCGGAATGGACCAACTAGAAAGAGCCGGCGAGCCGAACCACCGGCTGGCTCGCCCATTCGCGAGCCAGCCAGAACCTCAAAAATATTTTTCAGATAATGAAAAATCTGCTTATTCAATGAGCAGATTTTTCTATTTTCCCCGTGCTGTTCTACCACGTTTTTCTATATCACCCTATTTTATCTCCTGCAAAGTAACCTTGGCGTCCTTCTCCTCGTCCTTATGAAAGATCTTTAGCGTTACCGTATCGCCAACATTATATTTTTGAATCAGTGAAGATAAACTATTGTTCTCATCAATTCGCTCACCGTTAATTCCCAAAATTATATCATTCTCAGCAATGCCGGCTTTATCAGCAGGCGAACCAGAAACAACTGCTACCTGCCCGATACCATTTCCCCGAATGACAAGCACTCCGTAATCATATTTCAAATTATTCGCCTTGGCTAAATCTGGAGTAATCGGCAGGTAACGAATCCCCAGATAAGGCCGGATTATTTTGCCGGTTTTTTTAATCGAATCGATTGCTTTTTTGGCCAAATTTATTGGAATGGCAAAACTGATACCTTGGGCGTTAGAAGCAACTGCAGTGTTTATGCCGACTACCTGACCAACAAGATTAACTAAAGGCCCACCGGAATTGCCCGGGTTAACTGCAGCATCAGTCTGCAAAAGTCCTTGCAAACTTTCTGTATCGCCACCAGATGGGTCAGAGGCTTCGACCTTTCGTTCTTTGGCAGATATTACGCCAACAGTCACTGTATTCTGATATTTACCAAGCGCATTACCAACTGCTACCACCCATTGGCCAACTGTTAGTTGGTCTGAATCTCCAAGTTCGACTACCGGCAGATTTCTGGCGTCAATTTTAACTACCGCAATATCATCGAGCGGATCGAGTGACTGGACTTTGGCATCATAATTTTTACCATCAGCTAAAATCACCGTATAGGTGGCATTGGCGTCAGAGACAACGTGTTTATTAGTAAGAATTAGACCATCACTGGTAATGATAAAGCCGGTGCCGCCACCTTGTTGAGTATAGACATCACCAAAAATATTCTGGACTTGCGACTTTGAAACAACGGAAACCACTGCTGGTGAGACTTTTTTAACCGAATCAATTATGGCGCTCGATTCCTCAATTTTTATTTTTTTCGTTTCAGTTAGAGGAATCGAATAACTATCCCAATTTTTAAATCCGATTTTTTTGGCGATTGCTCCACCATCGCGCGAAAGTACAATTATTGACCCAACTCCGCCAATACAACCAACGAGTAAAGAAATTAGGATAATGAGAAATATTTTCCAAAATCCGCCTGATTGCTTTTTCGGATAATCGACATTTAGTTGCTTCGGTTCCTCATAAGTAATTTTTGGCATCGTTTCTCCTAAAATAGTGGAATATAAACTCTCACTGATCTTCTTTCACAGATCGCCACAGATTTTTTCCCAATTTATCAGTGTTTATCAGTGACAATAGATCCCTGCCTGACGGCAGGCAGGTGTGGGGGTTTTTACTTCCTTATTTTTTGTTTATTAATTTTTTTGCTTCGATTTTATTACCTTCAACTTCGCGCGAAATCACCTGCCAGCCATCTTTATCAAGTTTTGCGTTTGGGAAAATGTGAATATTGCCTTCTTCATCAACAAGACGAATTTTCCGAATATCAATACTATGGATAACCCCTTCAACGCCACCGACTTTAATCTTATATCCAATTTCGAAATCATGATCACGGGCAAGAAATACTCCAGAAATTATATCAGATGCTAGCCCTGATGCTCCAGTAGCTAATGCCAGAGCCAGGACTGCCAGCGAACCGGAGATTGTAACTGCCAGACTACCCATACCTAATTCTCTGGCAATTTCCGCAAATAATATTACCCACATCACAATTAACGCAAGCGAGACAATAACACCGAACAAGGCCCGGGGAAGGCGCGACAATTTTAATGCTCGATTTAAGATAAAAATTAAAATTTGGATGATAAGATAGCCAACAATCAAAGTCAAAATCACCGCTGGAATTTTCGGAATAAAATTAACCACTGGCCGCCAAAAAGACTCAATTACACTAAGAATCGTATCCATTTAGACGCTCCTTTAGTAACTTATTTAAAATTTGTGGGTTAGCTTTCCCCCCGGTTTTTTTCATAACCTCTCCGACAAAAAAGCCCAGAACTTGAGTTTTGCCAGCATGATATTTCTCAACCAGTTCTGGATTTTCTCTTATTACATTGGCAATGACTGACCCTAGCTCTCCCGATTCGCTAACTTGTTCAAGCCCCTTTTCTTTTATTATATCAGTTGCTTTTTTGCCGCTTCGCACCATCTCCGCAAAGACTTCCTTTGCCATGGTTTTACTAATTATCCCTTCACCAACCAAATTTAAGAGATCAGCAAGAGAAGTAACTGGTACTTTTTTCTTATATTCCTCATAGGAAATTTTGTGATCAGCAATTGCTTTATTAACTTCTTCGGAAACAAAAACCGCTAATTCTTTTTTTAGTTCCTCCGCTGATTCAAGATATTCGGCAATATGTGGATGTCTGACAATTCTTTCAGCTACATCTTCACGAATTCCAAGTGATATGTAACGTGCTTTTTTCGTTTTTGGCAATTCAACAATTTGGTTTTTGATTTTGGCAATCTCAGAAGCGCTAAAAGAGATTGGCGGAATATCTGGCTCTGGAAAGTAGCGGTAATCTGCCGCTTCTTCTTTTCGGCGCTGTTCGAAGGTGATACCTTTTTCCGAATCAAAACCACGAGTAATTTTTGTCGGCTCCTCCGGCCAATTTTCAAACTCTTGGCGCAATCTTCGCTCTTCGAATACTAACGCCTGCTCGACAAATTTAAACGAATTAAGATTTTTTATCTCAACGATTGGTGACATTTTCATATTTGGACTTTTTTCGTCATTCGTCATTCGGATTTCGTCATTCGTTGCGACGCTAATATTAGCGTCGCAACGGAGCTGTCCTTTTTCCATATCAGCGTCTGATACTTTAAGATATCTAAGCGCCAACTGCAACTCCTCCATAAATTTACGCGCCTGCGAGGGAGTTGTGATATCCGGCTCAGTGACGACTTCCATTAACGGAGTGCCGGCACGATTTAAATCGACTAATGAATAATCGGCGCCTTTCGGATGCGTAAGTTTGCCGGCGTCTTCTTCAAGGTGGATTCGATTCAAACGGATCTTATGACCATCAACTTCAACTTCTCCGCCACAGCATAACGGTTTGTCGTATTGAGAAATTTGAAAACCTTTTGGCAAGTCTGGATAAAAATAGTGTTTGCGGTCAAATTTTGACTCAGGCGTAATCGAACAGCCTAGAGCCAAGCCAGTTTTGACTGTCCACTCGACCGCTTGACGATTCGTTACCGGTAACGTTCCTGGCATCCCTAAGCAAACTGGACAAATTAAAGTGTTTGGTTCAGCGCCATCGGCATTATTATCACAAGAGCAAAACATTTTGCTCTTAGTTTTCAACTGAATATGGATTTCCAATCCAATTGTGGTCTTGAAATCCGCCATATTAAATACTCCTCAGGCATACTAGAAATAGATTTATTGCATTTTTCAAAGTCTGGTTTGAAATTGCGGCATTGTCTTCGTGAGCAATTTGATTTCTAACCTTATGGGCCTGCCAAATATTATTATACACCGCGGGAGTGGTGAATTTTTCCGCTGATCGCAACCTGTCAGCAAAAGTCTCGCCGTGATAATTTCTTTTTTTCAAGACAAAATCAACTAACTTATCAGCCTCAAAGACCGCGTGTCGTAACTCTAAATGATTCTCTGACTTGAGATAACTTTCGATTTCCTGTCGTTTTAAAATGATATATTTCTTATCCTCTAGATTAAGTTGTTTTTTTCGTCTCAATCCCTTAAACGGCAAAGTTATGAGCCACCAAATTCCGCGGAAAAAACCGATGACAATTTTTTGCTCGATTGTTTCTTTATTTCTCTTGCTCATTCTTCTGCACTCCATAACGGTTGGCGGTGATCTTCTTTCTCTGCTTCAGCAATCCTATGAATCGAATTCGTCCAGCCGGCGGGCAAATCTGGTAGTTTATGTGCCAGCAGATCTTCGATTGTCAAAATCTGAATCTTCGGATATTCTTTCGGTACTGGCCCAAACTTTGCCTCAAAATGTCCGGCGGCAATCGCTTCTGCAACCATCGACTTTGTCGGCTGATCCAGCGTGATAAAAATTCCAGCAGCGGCTTTTTCTCGTTCCAGATCACCTTTTAATGTTGCGATGTCATTTCTTTTAACACCGCCGCTTTTAACCTGCGCGATCGCCGTTCCAACTTTTTCCTCACCATTGTTTAATTCCATATAAAAATTAATTATCCCATCAATGCCTTTATCGGCGCCGCGCATATTTTCTTTGGTTTTATTCTGCGCCGGAATCGCGTTGACAAAACCCAATGCCCAATATTCAAATTCAAAACGATTTTTCTCCGCTAGCTTTCTAGCTCCGGCTAAATCTTTCGGCAAACCATCAATTTTAATTTTCAGATTCCGTTCTGGAAATTTCTTTTCCAGGCGGGATTTTATTAAAGTGATCGCCAAAGTTGTGATGTCAATACCGATCCATTTTCGTTTTAGTTTTTCCGCTACGGCAACCGTTGTCCCGCAACCGCAAAACGGATCTAAAACCCAATCGCCTTCATTAGAACTGGCTTTAATAATTCTTTCCAAAAGTGCTTCTGGTTTTTGGGTCGGATAACCAAGGCGCTCTTTCGCTGAAGGTGCAATTGGTTGTATTTGCCACCAGTCATCAGGTTGTTTGCCAAGTGGGTTCAAAGTTTGTGTTCCGAAATCTTTACCTTCTCTAATATTGCCAATATGATGCTTAAATCTTTCTTTTGTTGCTTCGGCATATTCTTCTCTAATGTCGTCTAAATTAAAGATGTAATCGTTAGTTTTTGAATATCGCAAAATAATATCGTGTCTTTTCCCAAAATCAGTTTTAGGATATCCAGCGCCTCTATAACACCAAACAATTTCATTTCTGAAATTTTGCGCGCCAAAAATCGCGTCCATTACCATTTTTAGGTAGTGACTAGCCGAAGGATCACAATGCAGATAAACACTCCCTGTTGGTTTCAAAACTCGTCGAAGTTCAATTAGCCGAATTGTCATCATTGTCAAATAAGCCAAAACATCATTTTTGCCAACCATTTTCTCAAGCGCTAGCATTAAATCGGAAATTTTTTGATTAATTTTTGTCTTTGATGATTTGACTCCAACCAATTCTTCAAAAATATGCTGAGCTTCGTGAGTCCAGTGCCAAGAATCTTCAAACGCTTGAACTTGCGCCGGACTGTCAATTAAACCTTCCCTATAAAGAATGTTGTAGTTTCGATTGGAATTAAACGGCGGATCGAGATAAACTAAATCAATACAACCATCGGGAATTTTATCCCGCAAAATCTCTAAATTATCGCCGAAAAACAATGTCCTGTTCTCTAAATTTTCCATATTACTCCATTTTACTATTTTTACCACTTGACACCACTATTTACCTTGTGCTACCATAAAAGTGCAGATAGTTGCAGAATTATCTGTTATCAACGGCAGAATCCCGCTTCGGCGGGGTTTTTTGCTTCTTGGTTTCAATTTTCAAAATTTCATGTCTAAAGTTGGCAATGTCAAAATAATAATTGCTAGCGGCAGGCAATTCTTTTGCCACATGACCAGAACGTGAAAAAACTATTGTGATCTTGCCATTACTTCTCAAATAATTTAAGAGGTACTTGAAATCACTGTCTCCAGAAAACAATACGATAGTCTGGAACTTCTCCATTTCGGAAACTGAATCAGTGGCAATCTCGACATCAAAGTTAGCTTTTCTGTGCGGCTTCTCTTCAGTGTGATCATCATATTTTTTCAATGATTTCGTTTGTAGCTCATAGCCCTGTTTCTTTAGAAAAGCTAAAAAATTATCATGTCCAATATTGTCAAACTTTGCTGAATAAAAAGTGATTTTTTTAAGTTTTGTTTGCTCTTCAAAAAATTTCTTTAATTTCCTGTAGTCGACTTTCCAACAAAGACTTTCGCCTTTTTTGTTCTTTAATTTTTCATCAATATCTTCTTTCATGACTCTCATATCCTGAACCGACCTTTCCAAATTTGCGGCATCAATAAAAATGCAAGTTTTGCCCCTCGTTGCCTTTTTAAATTTTCCGGTATAATCAATCATAATTATTTTATGATAACTTGCTTAAGATAAACTGAAGAAATTGGTTTTTCGTTTTCATCAACCGGTGTTGCGGCAATTTTCTCAACTGTATCCATACCCTCAACAACCTGGCCGAATGAAGTATATTTGCCATTTAGATATTCTTGTGCATCGGCTGTAGTGATGAAAAACTGGCTATCATTGGTATTCGGGCCGGAATTTGCCATGCCAATAATTCCAGCAGTAAAATTCAGATCTGATATTTCATCATCAATTTGTCGGCCAGCGCCACCAGTCCCGGTTCCGGTTGGATCGCCACTCTGAATAACAAATTGTTTAACTATCCGATGCCAAAGCATATCTTTGTAAAATCCTGAACGCGCTAAATCGATGAAATTATCAACAGTTTTTGGCGCTTTATCGGCACGAAGTTCGATCTTGATGTTACCTTCTGAAGTCTCCAGTATCGCATACCGTCCGTGTGGAATATACTTTTGATAGATAAATGGATAAGCAATGATTGCCACAAAACAGATTATATAAATGTAGAGCGCCGGCGAGCGGAAAAACTTTCCAACATCAAAGTAATTTGCCTTGCTTTTGATTTCTTCCCGGCGTTCTACCTCCTCCTGTAATTTTCGCTCTTTTCTTTCTCTCTGTTTCTTGCCCATTGGTTTTAACAAGTTAAAACAAGCCATAAGATACAAGATACAAACAAATCTCAAAATACAATATCCAAATATTTGGATCTTCTAATTTGGTTATCCGCCTCGGCGAGCCGTAGGCGAGACGGGTTGTTTCTTATTTGTTTCTTGTTTCTTGCTATCTTGTATCTTGGGTTTTTTAAGGTGGAAGTTAGTTGCTCTCTGAAAAGCATCAGCAATCTCAATAATTTTCCCCTCGCCCAGATGCGGACCAATTATCTGCATCCCGACTGGTAAATTATCTTTGGTAAAGCCAGCCGGAATTGACATCGCCGGCACACCGGCTGGATTTATCGGCACTGTATCAACATCAGCTAAATACATTGACAGCGGATCACCAAGCTTTTCACCGATTTTAAAAGCCGGAAAAGGGGAGACAGGAGTTATGAGGACATCATACTTTTTAAGCGCTTCCTCGTATTCTTTTTTAATCAGTGTTCGAACTTGCGCTGCCTTTTTATAATAGGCGTCGAAGTAACCTGATGATAAAGCGTATGTTCCCATCATTATCGACCGTTTCGCCTCATTACCAAAAGCTTCGGTTCTGGTTTTGAAATACAAATCAATAAGATTTTGGATTTTGGATTTTGAGCTTTGGGTTTTTAACGGCGAATAGCCATAACGAATTCCGTCATAACGTGCCAGATTTGATGATGCCTCCGACTTAGCAATAATATAGTAAGCGGCAATTGCGTAGTCGGTCATTGGCAGCGACATTTCTTCGACTTCAGCGCCAAGTGATTTTAATTTTTCGATCGCCAATTTTAGAATCTTTTCAACCTCCGGATTCAAGCCAGCACCATAAAATTCTTTTGGTACACCGACTTTCTTGCCCTTTATATCCTTACCAAAAAAAGTTGTGTAGTCTGGCAATTTTTCTTTGACAGTCGTCGAATCCAGCGGATCGTTGCCGGCAATAGTATTTAAAATAATTGCAACATCGGCGGCTGATTTGGCAATCGGACCAATGGTGTCAAAGGACGAGGCGTAACTAATCACGCCATTTCGTGAAATTAAACCGTAAGTAACTTTTAATCCCGTAACAGAACAAAAACTCGCCGGCTGGCGGATTGAACCGCCGGTATCGGTCCCGAGAGCAAACAAACATTCATCTGCAGCAACTGCCGCGGCAGAACCTCCCGATGAACCGCCAGGCACCCGACTTGCATCCCAAGGGTTGTGAGTTGGACCAAACGCCGAATTTTCGGTTGACGAGCCCATAGTAAATTCATCAGTGTTAACTTTACCCAATATTATTGCTCCTGCATCGCTCAATTTCTTAACTACAGTTGCGTCGTATGCAGGAATAAAATCCTCAAGAATTTTTGATGCCGCAGTCGTTTTTATACCTTTAGTACAAAAAACATCTTTTAACGCAACCGGAATACCATCAATTTCCGATGACGGTTTACCACTAGAATATCTTTTATCCGATTCTTTTGCTTTGCGACGGGCAATGTCAAAAGTTTTTGTAATAAATGATTCAATTTCTGGTTCGACTTTTTCTATTCGATCAATAACAGATTTTAAAAGCTCTGACGATTTTATTTCGCCATTTTTTAATTTTTTAGATGCTTCTTCAATTGTTAACTTAAATAACTCAGTCATTATGGAAGACTCCAGGAACTTTAATTGAGCCGTTTTCAACTTCTGGTGTGTTCGATAACAACTCGTCACGCGACTCCCTATTACCAGAATTTATTACTTCATCATGGCGAAAGACATTGCTAAGTCCGGTTACCTGCGCAGTCGGTTCAACTCCATTTGTATCGACTTTATTAAGTAATTCAAAATTTTCCAAAACCGCACCAAGCTGGCCGGCAAATTTAGTTTCTTCCGCCTTAGAGAGTTCAATTCGAGCAAGCTGGGCAACATCTAACACCCAAGAAGTTGAATTTTTCTTATCTTTCATATTCTGATGATAGCACTTAAATTCCCCGCCTTCAAGCAAAAAATAATCTTTCACTATCTCTAAAACTCGGAGACCAAACTTTAGTTTGTTAACAACAAGCGCGGTCTACAAATCAAGTGAATGGATAAAGCCAAAACCTTGATTTTTTCTATTCTTTAATATATACTTCTTACATAACCGGAAAAGGAAGTGATCGAGTTGCAAAAATGGCAGCGATGGGATAATCCTTCCGTGACGGATGCCATCCAACTATCCGCTCTGCCCACTATGGTTATGATCTGCGAGGAGGATGGAGGCGAAGGTATCAGCGAGCTGTTTGTGCGAGTTTTTGAGTTCACTGATAGCCAACTGCTCAAAACCGACGAAGTTGTGCTCCTCAACTTTGCTGACGAATGCTCGGAAGTGATCTCTTCTCGTGACATACGATTTGTCGATGCTAGGGAGGGTCGGGATGCACGCAGTTTCCAGCTATTGGAGCTGTCCCGGCCAGGTGAACTGGCGATGCTATTTGAGATGCTAAAAAGCATGTCGACATCAACCACAACCTACCGCCTCTACACCGACGGCCAGCGAGCGGCGATCGTCCGCGAAGAGATCGTTGAACCGGAAGCGGCGCCGGAGCCAAAGCCGGCACTGATCGAGATCGGTGTCTGCCCGGCTGGCGGCAAGCACCAGCTCACCAAACCCGTTATCGTCTTGTCCGACGGTGGCTCGGTACATCAGTTATGGAACTGTATCAGGTGCTATGGCACCGTCATCGATCCTCCAAAAACTAGAGAAGTTCCGTTAGGATAACCTGCGCCGAAATGGCGCTAAACGATTTGCCCTGCTAGCTTGCGGGGCGCTTTTTTTGACAAAGTATATATTAGCATATACTATAATAATTAGCTGTATCACTCTAACCGGGAGGCGAAACGGATGTCGAACCATCTGGCCGGTGCCAAACTGCCGCACGCAACTCTCTTTCTCTTGATTCTCACAGCGATAGAGATGATCGTGCACACACGGCATCGGTACTTCCGGAGCAAGCGATCACGTCGGGATCGCTGGAGGTGATTCAGTCGTCTCTCGGCCCGCCCCGTTTTACGGGGCGGGCTATGACTTTTTCTTACTACTCTTTTTACAGACATTTTCCAATTTTAAGGCAACAAAATTCTATTACCGATTTTGACTGATCAGTCAAAATCGGTAATACTTTTGAGATCAAATTCTGATAATTTCAATAATTTCTATTTCGATAATTTCTGCGATGACTAAATTATTTAATCATCTTCAAAAACTCTTTTTCGCTGATGATTTTTGTTCCTAGCCGCTTTGCCTTGTCTAACTTAGAGCCCGGTTCCTCGCCTACTATTAAATAATCGGTTTTGGAAGTTATGGATGAATGAACTTTACCGCCAAATTGGACGATTTTTTTCTGGGCATCATCGCGTGGCATTGACTCCAGCGAACCAGTAACGACAAAGGATTTCCCGCCCAATTTTTTCACCCGGACAGGGGAGTGGAAGGGTTTGATTTTCACCCCAAGATGGCGCAATTTTTCGATCATTTCAAGATTTTTCTTGTTGGAAAAATACTCCTCAAATGAATTTCCGACTGCTTCCCCTATCCCGTAAAGTTCATCTAAATCCCCCTTCTTTAATTTCAACACATTTTCAATCGTCCCAAATTGCTCGGCAATATCAATTGCCGTTTGCGCTCCGACATGGCGAATTCCCAAGGCATATAAAAATCGCTCAAGCGGAATTTCCTTTGATTTCTCTATTGCCTCAACAATGTTTCCGGCTGATTTTTCCGCAAATCGCTCCAGCGGCTCTAAATCCTCTGCTTTGAGTTTAAAAATGTCAGTCGGATCCTCAACTAATCCAGTCTCAATCAACTGCTCTAAAATCTTCGGTCCAAGCCCGTCGATGTCAAAAGCATTTTTTGAAACAAAAAACTCCAATTGCCGCTTCTGGCGAATGGCACAATTTTTCTTCAGGCAGTAATAATCAACTTCGCCCTCTCTTTTCACTACTTTACCGCCGCAAATTGGGCAAGTTTTTGGCATTTTAAACTCTTTTTCATGACTAGTGCGCATTTTTTTGATTGGCTCAACAACCTCGGGAATCACATCGCCGGCTTTGCGAATAATTACCGTGTCGCCAATTTTAATATCTTTCCGCTTAATTTCATCGGCATTATGAAGCGTTGCTCGCGACACGGTCGAGCCGGCGACCAATGTCGGTTCCATTACCGCCACCGGCGTCAGTTTTCCCGTTCGACCGACTTGGACAATAATATCTTTTATAATCGATGTTGCTTCCTCGGCGGCAAATTTATAAGCAATCATTGCTCGCGGCGCCTTGCCGACAACGCCCAGCCGTTCAAAGGCCTTTTTGTCATCCAAAATCACCACTACCCCATCGGTTTGATACGGCAAATGTTTGCGAGCTTTCTCCCAATGTTTTAGATACTCTTCGACTTCTTTCAGATTTTTACAAAGCTTATTTTCTCTGTTGGTTTTGAATCCCAAACAAGCTGCCAACTCGTGCTCCTGATGATGTTTATCAAACCCGATTTTTGACGGCACGGCGTAAACGAAAAAGTCCAAATCGCGTTCGGCAGTAATTTTCGGATTAAGCTGGCGAATCGAACCGGCGGCGATATTTCGCGGGTTGGCGTATTTTGGCAGTCGTTTTTTCTGGCGATCGGAATTTAATTTTTCAAAATCAGCTTTTGATAAAAACGCCTCGCCGCGAACTTCAAATCGGCCATGAAGCGCGCCGGCCGTTCCGCGATTGCAAAGATATTTTTTCAGATCGCCATGCTCTCGCAAGCGCAAAGGGATCGAATCAATAGTTTTTAAGTTGCCGGTAACATCTTCGCCAATCGTCCCATCACCGCGAGTCGCGCCCTGAGCCAAAATTCCATTTTCATAAACCAAGGACACTGCTAGCCCGTCCATTTTTAACTCGACAAAATAGCCGAATTTCTCGATTGCTCCCTTTGCTCCCATCCGCACCAACCGCTCCTCCCACTTTTGTAACTCCTCGTGATTAAAAACATCATTGATTGAGAGCATCCTAGTTTCATGCCAGACTTTTTCGAATTTTTCTGCCGGCTTGGCACCAACTCGCTGAGACGGCGAATCTTTTGTAATCAAATCGGGATATTGCTCCTCCAATTTCGTCAGTTCGTGAAAAAGTGAATCATAGGCGGCATCAGAAATCAGCGGCTTATCAAGAACATTATAACGATAGCGGTGATCGTCAATTTCTTTCCGCAGTTGTTCCAATCGTTTTTTTGCTTTATCTCTTGACAACATAATTTGCTTTGTTATAATGATAACAGAATCACGACGAAAAGGCTCCAGACGGGTTTTGTCCCTAAGGGGTCCTTTTCTTTTTTTCGGCCCTATAAGCCAGTTTGCTTTTAATTACATCTAAAAAGGCAACAAATTGCCCCTTTGTCCTTTTGCGGAGTAACGAGGAGTAATTCTTTTTGCTCGGTGCAAGGACAGTTCGTAGTTTACCTTTTTCAAGCAAATACTCAACCAAACAAGCAAAATCGCCGTCACTTGTAACAATGACTGCCTGTTTAAAATTTGGATATTCGATCATTGCGTGCAGTACTAGCTCGGCGTCACAATTACCTTTCACTCTTCCATTCCGATCCTTAAGGGTTGGCTTGAAAATTAAAACATATCCATACTCCTGCAGTTTTTTATAGAGTAGGTAGTTCTTTTCAATATAGCCAATAAAATAATAAACTTTCTCGACCTGGTATTTTTCTTCAAGATAAATTCGGAACTTTTTGAAATCCAATTTCCAGCCCAGCTCTTTTACGCCGAGGTTTAAATTCTGTCCATCAATAAAGGCGTAATTTTTTTTCTTTTGCTTTTTTATTTCTTTGTTCATGACTATATTATAGCAATATTGAATTTAAAAAATTACAACTCTTATTTTATTTTGTTCAACTCCGATTTGGCGCTGGCCTGAAGTTGAGAAATCAATCCATCGTAGATTTTCAATAATTTC
>Ga0210049_1002995_pt1 | contig 15442 bp, 14 predicted proteins | sample CryGeyCG2014_300_2_FD_183964 | JGI IMG/M metagenome (GOLD analysis project Ga0210049, IMG submission 183964) | Groundwater microbial communities from aquifer - Crystal Geyser CG06_land_8/20/14_3.00 (SPAdes) (version 2) | ecosystem: Environmental > Aquatic > Deep subsurface > Groundwater | place...
GTTCGAATCCCTCCTTCTCCGCCACACAGAAGCAAGCAACAAAAATGCGCCGGTAGCTCAGCTGGATAGAGTACTTGGCTACGAACCAAGGGGTCAGGAGTTCGAATCTCTTCCGGCGCACCATATTAAGTAGTAAAATCAATCGCCTAGCGTTAACTCGCTAGGCGATTTTTCTTTTCAGCAAAGTTATTGCCGGAATTGGTTCGGCCGATGCGATTTGACTGTTGCTGCCAACTTGTCGTACACGTCACCTTAAAATAAGCGGTAAGTTTTTTCCGTAGGTCGCCGATATTCCTTATAACGAAGTTGTTGAAAGGACAGGTCATGCAATTCGTGCCCAGTATTCCCCATGCAACTGCCGCGCCTGCCACTCGTGCCGTCAAGGGGCTGACCGGCGTGCAGGCAGTGCAGCCGGCGCACCCGCGCGAACCGGAGTCGGTGCCGCTCCAGTATGAGGTTGCGCCTGCCCCGTATCCGCAAGAAAGATTGCCTGTCGAAGAACGGCGCAAGGCATGCCGCCGCATCCATAACCAGAAGGTGTTGATCGAGTTGCGTTCCGGGCTGGATCGCCGTCGCCACAATCTTTTGGCGGGCGGCACTGCCGATCATATCGATGAGAAAGCCTAGCGCTTTGCGCGGGAGAAAAACACCGTCACTTCCTCGCGGTCGTGGTAGAGCTGCTTGGCCTCCAGCCGGTAGTGCAGGCCTTTCCGATTGAGCGAGTTGTGGAGGGAATCGAGCGCCGCTTGTAACGCAGCAACCCGTTTTTTCATTGGCAGTTTCAGATTGAATATTGCGTGGGTGGTCAGGCCGCCGACAAACCATTCGGTCATCAGGGCGGCGACCCGCTGCGGCTGTTCCACCATGTCGCACACCAGCCAGTCCACCCGACGTTGCGGGCGGAATTTGAAACCATCCTGACGCAAATGGCGGATGGCCGGATGGGTGGCGGCCGCGCCCTTGAGAGGGCCGTTATCAACGGCGGTCACTTTCAACCCGCGCTGCACCAGTTGCCAGGTCCAGCCGCCGGGCGCAGCACCCAGATCGACTGCCGTCATGTGCGGCTTCAGCCAGAGCGCTTGCTCTTTCCGGTCGAGGAATACTTCGAACGCTTCCGCCAGTTTGAGATAGGAACGGCTGGGCGCATCACTCGCCATGCTGACGCGGTGGATGCCGTTGAGTGCATCGTTGTTGTTGCGCGGGTCGCTGCTGGCGATGAGGGCGCGCGATTCGGAGGGGAAAAGAATGTGCAGGCGCGGAAGAGCGGGGTCGTCCAGCAGGCGCGAGTTCTCGCGCAGCGCTTGTTCCAGCAGAGGCTGAAAGCGTTTGGTGAAGCCGGACAATGTTTTGCCGTCGTTGGTGTCGGGCACCTCCAGATAGAGTGCACCGAATTGCGCGGGCGCCTCCGGAATTGCGGCCAGTAAAGGTGTGAGACGGTCGCGCTCGGTCAAATCGCTCACTTCGCCATGCAGCGCCAGCAACTGGCGCGCAAAAGTGAGCTGGCGGTAAGCCAATTTGGCTTTGCCTTGCAGTATCAGGAAGCCACTGTTCTCTGCGGCCTCGATGACTTTGGCCTGGGTCTCTTCCGCGCAATCGCGTTCGAAACCGGGGCGACAATAAACCAGCCAGGTGGGAAGCGTTTTGTCCATCATTCGTGTGCGCGAAAGCGTGGCAGGTGGATGTGCCAGCGGATTGCGCTGAGTCGGATGGTGATGATCGTTAGCATGGCAAGAATCAGCGCAACATTATGAGCGAGACCGAAACTGTCCAGACCGACCAGCAGCAGCGCGCCGAGCAATGAAGCGGTGGCATAGATGTCGGTGCGGAAAATCAGCGGCACTTCGTTGCACAGGATGTCGCGGATGACGCCGCCGAACACCCCGGTGATGACGCCCATCAGCGCCGCGATGAACCAGTGGGCGTGCAGGCTCATGGCGATGCTGGTGCCGATGACGGTAAACAGCGCCAGACCGATGGCATCCGGTAGCAGAAAGAAATTTTTGGGGATGTTTGTTTTGTGCATCAGAACAAAGGTCAGCATGGCGGCAATGATCCCGACCGCCACGTAGAGAGGATCATGGATCCAATACACGGGCAGGCGCCCGAGCAGGATGTCGCGCACGGTGCCGCCGCCGATGCCGGCGATCACCGCGATGACCGCCACCCCGAACAGGTCGAGCTCGCGCCGCTGTGCTTCCAGCGTGGCAGTAATGGCGCACACGGCAACCGCGCATAAATCGAGGATGTAGATCAGGCTCATGGCAAAAGCGGGCAAAAGGGCGCGCATTATAAGGGTTGGCCGCCTGTGCAGTGGTAGAATCCGCGCCTCATTTTTCGGGTGGCAAAGATGGCAAAACGTTATGACCTGATCGTGTTCGACTGGGATGGCACGGTGATGGATTCAACCGCGGTGATCGCCTCGTCGATCCAGAATGCCTGCCGCGATCTCGATTTGCCGGTGCCGAGCGACGAGGCGGCGCGCCATGTGATCGGCATGGGTTTGGTGCAGGCCTTGCAACACGCCGTACCGGATGCCCCGGAAGACCTGTACGAACCGCTGGCCGAACGCTATCGTCATTATTTCATGGCGCAGGATGCATCGATTCCCCTGTATGCCGGGGCGGCGGAGACCGTTGCCGAATTGCACAATGCGGGATATCTGCTGGCGGTGGCGACCGGCAAGAGCCGCAAAGGGCTGGAGCGGGTGCTGGACAGCAGCGGTTTGCGCAGCTATTTTCGGGCGACACGCACCGCCGACCAGACTTTTTCAAAACCACACCCGGCGATGTTGCTGGAACTGATGGATGAACTAGGGGTTGATGCCGCGCGCGTGCTGATGATCGGCGACACCACGCATGACTTGCAAATGGCAATCAACGCGGGCGTCGCGGCGGTGGGATTGACCCACGGCGCGCATCCGGCTGATCAACTGGACGCATTGCAGCCGTTGGCCTTGCTGGATGATTTTGACGAATTGCGTGGCTGGCTGAAGGCCAACGCTTAAGCGAAGGGAGTAGTGATGTCAGAAGGAAACAATTGGGAACGCGGCGTGCTGGAAAAACTGGCGCTGTCCGCCATTCAGGAACAGCGTCGCGCACGTCGATGGGGCATCTTCTTTAAGGTGCTGACCTTCGCCTATCTGTTCTTTTTGCTGGCCTTGATTATGGGCTGGGCAGGCAACCGGAACGACGGTTTAGCCGGTGGCAAGCATACAGCCCTGATCGATCTGAATGGGGTCATCGCGGCGGACAGTAATGCCAATGCCGACAACCTCATGTCCAGTTTGCAGGACGCGTTCAAGGACAAGAACACGGCAGGGGTCATCCTGCGCATCAACAGTCCCGGCGGCAGCCCGGTGCAAGCGGGGTTGGTGAACGACGAGATTCGCCGTCTGCGCGCGCTGCATCCCGAGATTCCCCTGCATGTGGTGGTGGAGGATATGTGCGCTTCGGGCGGTTATTACATCGCGGCGGCGGCGGACAAAATCTTCGTCAACAAGGCCAGCATCGTCGGCTCCATCGGCGTGTTAATGGACGGTTTCGGTTTCACCGGCACCATGCAAAAGTTGGGCGTGGAACGCCGCCTGATGACGGCGGGCGAGAACAAGGGATTCATGGATCCGTTCTCCGCCCGCAACCCGAAACACGAGGCTTTCACCAAAAGTCTGCTCGACGATATCCATCAGCAATTCATCGGCGTGGTAAAGCAGGGGCGCGGCAAACGCCTGAAAGAAACGCCGGAAATGTTCAGCGGCCTGTTCTGGACCGGCGACAAGGCAATTGAGATGGGATTGGCCGACGCATTCGGCAGCGTGGATTCCGTCGCGCGCGATGTCATCAAGGTTGAGAATATCGTTGATTTCACCGCGCGTGAAAATATCGCCGATCGCTTGGCCAAGAAGCTGGGTGCAGGCGTGGCGAGCACCTTTCCCGGATTTGGCGCGCAGACGGGCGGGGTGACGTTACGCTAGCCTGGTACGGGGCGGTGGTTTGTGTCGGTCGGCATTTATCCCGACGCGGACGGTGAATCGCACAAAGCTGCCAGCAGCTTATCCAGATCGGTGATTGGCGGCAGGCACTGCGTGCCGCGACACAACCAGGCTGTTGTGGTTGAAGTGGCGGGTTTATCCAGAGAGGAGGGCAATCCGGTCTCCTCGCCCGTCAACATCACAGTCATCAGTTGCGGCCGATACTTCACCGCTACAGCCGCCCGCCAGGCGGCTGTTTCATTTTTTTCGCCGCAAAGCAGCAACACCGACGGCGGCCGGAGTAGCTCATCGAGGGCGGAGCACAAGCTGCTGAAATGGCTGGCTGATCGTTGCATGAGCGGGAAGAAGAGCATCAGACAGCGCTCGGCGGCCTCCGCATAACGGGCATCTCCGGTTAACACGGTTAATCGGATCAGTGCCTGCGCCGCGATGCCGTTGCCCGACGGGGTGGCATTATCCTGCCCGGCCTTGTTGCGCTGGATGAGCGCCTCATGGTCATGGCTGGTGAAGTAGAACCCGCCGTTTTGTTTGTCTTCAAAGCGCGCCAACAAGGCATCGGCAAGCTGTAGGGCGAAGTCCAGATCGATGGAACGAAACTCCGTTTGCAGCATTTCCAATGCTGCATTGAGCAAAAACGCATGGTCGTCGAGATAGGCATTCAGATGCGTCTTGCCGTCCTTGTGCGTGGCGAGCAATTTCCCATCGCACCACAATGTGCCGCGCACAAAATCCATCGCCTTTTGTGCCGAGCGTAACCAGTCTTCGCGCTGAAACACCCGCGCGGCTTTCGCCATGCCGGCGATCATCAAACCATTCCAACTGCCCAGTATCTTTTCATCCCGGCCCGGGCGGATGCGCTGTTCGCGCGCGGCAAATAACTTTGCCGTGGCACTCGCAAGCAATTCGGTCGCCTGTGTTTGATGCAGGTGCAAGGTCGCGGCAATCTCGCTCAACGGTTTGGTGACGCGCAGGTTCCATGCGTGGTGCTCGAAATTCGGCGCGCCATCGAGTCCGTAATAGGCGCCCGCGACCGCGTATTCCCCGGCACTCAACAATCCGCGCGCCTCGTCACGCTGCCACACATAGAACTTGCCTTCCTCGTGTTCGGAGTCGGCATCCAGCGAGGCATAGTAGCCACCGTGCGGCGACTGCATCTCGCGCATGACCCAGCCGGCACTCTGTTCCACCACGTGTGCAAAGAATGGATCGCTGCTGCCCAACCAGGCATCGCAATACAAACCGAGCAACAATCCGTTGTCGTACAGCATCTTCTCGAAATGCGGGATGTCCCAGACATCGTCCACGCTGTAGCGGCAGAAGCCGCCGCCGAGCTGGTCGTACAAACCACCCAGTGCCATCTGTTGCAGGGTGAACAAGGCGGCGTGATGAGTCTGCGCGTCCTGTCCGGCATCAGACTGCCGCAACAGCAAGTCCAGTTCAGCCGGATGCAGAAATTTTGGCGCACCGCCGAATCCGCCGTGGACCGGATCGAAATCCGCTTTGAGTTGCTGTACTGAGGAGGTGAGGGGGGTGCTGTCAAGCGTGACGCCCGCGCTGTTCTTTTCCGGTTGCCAGGCGGCGAGGGCGGTGATGACTTGTTGCCCTTGCGCCGCCAGCTCGCCGCGTTTTTCGCGGTAGGCGGCAGACACGCGCACTAAAAGTTCAGGGAAGCCGGGCAAGCCATAGCGTGCCTGTTTGGGGAAATAGGTGCCGCTGTAGAACGGCGTGCCGTCCGGCGCAAGGAACAGGGTCAGCGGCCAGCCGCCGCTGCGCCGCGATAACAGGTAGTGCGCGTTCTGGTAGATCTGGTCGAGGTCGGGGCGCTCTTCGCGGTCCACTTTGATGTTGATGAAGTGTTGGTTCATCACCGCCGCGACCTCTTCGTCCTCGAACGATTCGTGCGCCATCACGTGGCACCAGTGGCAGGCGGAATAGCCGATGGAGAGCAGGATGGGTTTGTCCTGCGCGTGCGCGAGCTGTAGCGTTTCGGCAGTCCACGGATGCCAGTCCACCGGATTGTCGGCGTGCTGGAGCAGGTAGGGGCTGGTTTCGTGGATGAGGTGGTTGGGCATCAGCGGAGTATCGGTTTAAGTGAGGGCAGGATGTTTTGCAGGATACGGGATTGAGCCGCTGCATTGGGGTGGAGATTGTCGGCCTGAAATTGCTCCGGCGCGATGCCTTCCAGCATGAACGGAACCAGCGTGATCCGGTGTTTCTTTGCCAGTTTTGGGTAGAGCGCGCGGAAGCGCCGGGTGTAATCCGGCCCGTAATTCGGGGGGAGTTGAACGCCGATTAACAGTGTCGCGCTATTCGCCTTCTTGATCTGATCGATGATCAGACTCAAATTTCCTTCTATCTCGGCGATGGGCGAGCCGCGCAATCCGTCGTTCGCCCCCAATTCAAGGATCACCACAACGGGCTTGTGTTCCTGTATCGCGTGACTGATCCGACGCAACCCGCCCGCTGTCGTTTCGCCACTGATGCTGGCATTCACCACTTCGAACTGCGGATCAGTTATTTTCAGTTCGAGTTGTAATAAATTTACCCATGAATCCGTGCGCGCAATGCCATACCCGGCTGATAAACTGTCGCCAAAGACGAGAATATTCTGTGCGGAGTGGGCGCTGTTCGCCAGCGCCGATACGAGAATCAGCAAAAATATTTTGAGGAAGATATTCATGGCTGCGATTGTGCAAGCATCAGGCCTCACCAAGCAAGTGATGAGTGGCGATAGCCCCCTCACTATCCTGCACGATGTCAGTTTCGAGGTGGTGGCGGGCGAAAGCCTTGCCATCGTTGGGGCTTCCGGCTCCGGAAAATCCACGCTGCTGGGCCTGCTGGCCGGGCTGGATACGCCAACGTCCGGCAGCGTGCATTTGCATGGCACAGGTATTTTCGCGCTGGACGAGGACGGGCGCGCGCGCCTGCGCGGTGAACTGGCTGGATTCGTGTTCCAGTCGTTCCAGTTGCTGCCGGCATTGAACGCGCTGGAGAACGTGATGCTGCCGCTCGAACTGAGGGGCGCGAGCAATGCGCGCCAGCGTGCCGAGCAGTCACTGGCACAGGTGGGTTTGAGCGCGCGCAGCCACCATCGGCCGCAACAACTTTCCGGCGGAGAACAGCAACGCGTCGCGCTGGCGCGCGCGTTCGTCACCCGCCCGAAGATTCTTTTTGCCGATGAGCCGACCGGCAATCTTGATATCGCCACCGGGGCGCAGATCATCGATCTCATGCTGGAGCTGAACCGTGCGCAGGGCACGACCCTGATCCTGGTCACCCATGATGCGGCACTGGCAGGACGTTGCAGCAGACAGTTGCGGCTGGAAGCAGGGAGCGTGGTGCAGTGACAGACCCGGCACGCCCCAACCCCGCTTCACCGCTCCTGCAAGTCGAAAGACTGGCGGTGCGGTTACAGGCGGGTGCGACGATCGTCGATGGCGTCTCGTTCGGTATCCATGCTGGAGAGACCTTCGCCTTGCTTGGCGAATCGGGTTGCGGCAAATCGATGACCGCACTCGCGCTGATGCGATTGTTGCCGGATGGCGTGCAACAGTCCGGCGGCTCGGCGCAAATGGAGGAGGTGGCACTGTTCGACTTGAGCGAGCGGGAGATGCGCCGAATGCGCGGCGGGCAGATGGCGATGATCTTTCAGGAACCGGGATTGAGCCTGAATCCGGTGATGACTATCGGGCAGCAAATCAGCGAAGTGCTGGCATTGCATGCGGTGGGTCGGGTTTCAACCCGGCATTCAACTGTCGGGTTGAAACCCGAGCCGACCCAACGCTGCATCGAATTGCTGGACGGTGTCGGCATCCCCGATGCGGCGCGGCGCGTGAACGAATATCCCTTTCAGCTTTCCGGTGGCATGAAACAGCGTGTGATGATCGCCATGGCACTGGCCGGACAGCCCAAGCTGCTCATTGCAGACGAGCCGACCACCGCACTGGATGTGACGATCCAAGCGCAGGTGCTGCAACTGCTGCGCGAGACCCAGGCGCAAAACGGCATGGCATTGCTGCTGATCACGCACGATCTCGGCGTGGTGGCGGAGAACGCGCACCGCGTCGGTGTGATGTATGCGGGACAGATCGTTGAGCAAGCTTCGCGTGCGCAACTGTTCAGCCAGCCGCTGCATCCTTACACGCAAAAGCTGTTCGCCGCCCTGCCGGGCGCGACACGGACTGGGCAACCCTTGAGCGCGATCCCGGGCAATGTGCCGCCGCTGGGCAGCATTCAACAGGGCTGCCGCTTTGCCCCGCGCTGCGATAAGGCATGGACGTTGTGCCACGAACAGACACCGGAATGGACAGAATTGGCAGACGGGCACGGCGTGAGATGCCATCTGTATTCTGCGGATGATGTGGCGGCAACAGGGAAAAGTGAAAAGGGAGGTGCAGAAGCAGTGCCAGGGTTTGCTCCTGCTTCCTTCTCCCTTACCCATCCTCTGTTACAGGTGGAAAACCTGCGGGTCTATTTCCCCATCCGCAAAGGGCTGTTCCAACGTGTGGTCGGTCAGGTGAAAGCGGTGGATGGCGTCTCGTTGTCGATTCCGCAGGCTCGCACCCTGGCGCTGGTGGGTGAATCGGGTTGCGGCAAGACCACGCTGGGCAAGGCACTGTTGCGTCTGATTCCCGCCACGGCGGGCAGTGTGCGTTTCGCGAGAAACGAATTGATCGGGACGAACACCTCGCGCGCCGCGCTGCAGATGGTGTTCCAGGATCCATATGCTTCGCTCAATCCGAAGATGCGCGTGGCGGAGATCCTGGAAGAGGGTATGGGCGCTTTGCATATCGGGGCGAACAGCGCGGCGCGGCAAGAACAAATTGATGGATTACTGGACAGGGTGGGGCTGGCGCGCGACAGTAAATGGCGCTATCCGCACGAATTTTCCGGCGGCCAGCGCCAGCGCATCGCCATCGCGCGCGCGCTGGCGGTGTCGCCGCGCCTGCTGATTTGCGACGAGCCAACCAGTGCGCTGGATGTATCGGTGCAGGCGCAGATATTGAATCTGCTCAAATCTCTGCAAGATGAATTGGGGTTAAGTTATCTGTTCATCACGCACAATCTGGCGGTGGTGGAATACCTGGCGCACGAGGTGTGCGTGATGTATCTGGGTCGCATCGTCGAACGCGGGATGACGGCTGAAGTGATGCGCACGCCAAAGCATCCCTACACGCAGGCGCTGTTGTCCGCGGTGCCGCGCATTGACGGTGAGGGCAGGGCATATATCAGGCTCGAAGGTGATCTGCCGTCGCCCGCCAACCCGCCGTCCGGCTGCCCTTTTGCCCCGCGTTGCCCGCAAGCGATGGCGGTCTGTGCAACAAATTATCCCGGCGTCAGCAAAGTGGGCGATAACGGCCATATCGTGCATTGCCATCTATATCCGCGCAACGATATGAATTGACAATCCGATAAGGGGGGCATAAAAAGAGACTGAAATCGCAAGCCGTCCGCGACGGCGCGCATTGATGGAAAATTCGATTCACAACCCAAAGGAGAGAATCATGAGCACCAAAACAACAAGACCCGCTTTCGATGACAGCAAGGAAAAATTGGCCCAGGATCTGCGCACCGTGGTTTCGGATGCGGAAGATTTGCTGCGCGCCACCGCCGATCAGGCGGGCGAAAAAGCCGCGTCCCTGCGCGAACGGGCACAGGCTAATCTGTCTGGTGCCAAGGCTAGGCTGCATGAGACGGAACGCGCGATGATTGAACGCACTCGGATCGCGGCCCATGCCACCGATGAATATGTACATGAGAATCCCTGGTATGCGGTTGGGGTTGCAGCCGGCGTTGGTTTGTTGCTGGGGATGCTGATTGGGCGCGGACGCTAGGACATGGCGGAAGAATCGGGGCTTTTCGCTTCCCTGAAACGGGTCGTTGCCGGTTTGCTGGGAATCGTTGCCTGCCGCGTGGAGTTGCTGGCCAACGAGTGGGAGGAAGAGCGCCTGCGCCTTATTCAGGCGCTTTTCTTTGGATTGTTCGCGCTGTTTTCACTGTGCATGGGCATCCTGTTCGTGGCGATTCTGATCGTGCTGTTCTACTGGCACGAACATCCGCTGTTGGCGGTGGCGTTGCTGGCGCTGGTGTTCTTTGCTTTTGCCGCTTTTTTTCTGCACCTGTCGCGCGGCAAACTGCAACAGAAAACCATGCCGTTTTCCAATACCTTGTCCGAGTTGCAGAAAGACATCGACAGCCTGCGGGGCAACCATGAATAAACGCCTGTTTGCCGTGCGCCAGCGGCGCGGCGAGTTACTCGGAATCATCGCGGCCCAGCGCTTGGACTTGGCGGAGTCGGTCAAGCCGTTGCAAAATGCGCTGGCCGTGGCGGATAAAGGGCGGGAAGTGCTGGCTTATCTGCGCCACCATCCGCTATGGCTGGCGGGCATTTCAGGATTAGTCCTGTTGCGCTGGCGCAAGCTGTCCGGCTGGATCAAATGGGGCGGGTTGCTATGGCGGGGATATCTGATTTTCGCCGGGGCGAAGCACAAGCTGAACCAGGAGACCGCCCCTTAACCGGCAAGGCGCGTAGCCACCCCTGATGATGAAACGACTGGGGATAGCCTTTATGCGAAATCTCCGTTCGAGGCTGAAGTCGCTCCTGCCCTGTTATTTCAAACTATCCTCCCGGTGCGGGAGGGAGAAAGCGTGAAAGGCGATTCACGCTAACGGCTGTAGGTTTCGCTGTCGCGCCTAGCCAGAGTGTGTTTGACCTTCCTGCTGGAACTCCGCTGTTTTGACGCGCGCAGCGCGTTGAGTTTGCCCGAACTGCCGGGCAGAATGTTGAAGCGCTGACCGATGCGGAGGCGGTGGCTGTTCTTGTTCATTGCGATCAGGCTGCGCTGGCTGACGCGGAATTTTTTTGCGATACCTGAAATCGTGTCGCCCTTGCGTACCACATAGACAAAACCCGCCATTTCCTGCACCGCGCCCGCATGCATGTTGAAGGGTGAGAATTCTTCGGCGGCATCGTCTTCTCCAGACGGCACAAGCAAGGTTTGCCCGTTGCTTTGCACGGCGTAACGCGACAAGCCGTTCGCCGTGCGCAGTTGTTCCAGTGAAATATCGAAGCGTTTGGCGATCTCAATGAAGGTTTCCCCTTTTCTGCTTTCATAAGCGCGCCAGGAAACCAGGCGCTGGTCGCTTTTTTCCAGATTGGTGCGGAAGGTTTCAACTTTGTCCACCGGCAGCAACAATACTTCCGCCTGATCCTGCAGGATCACTGGCCGGTTGTGGCCGGGATTGAGGGCAAGGAATTCTTCCATTGAGACTTCGGCCAGTTCGGCCGCGATCTTTACATCCATCGGTTGCGGCGGGGTGACGGCGGCAAAATAGGGGCGATTCGGGATGCCTTGCAAGGCCAACCCGTATTGGGCCGGATTGTTGACAATACTTTTGATCGCCAGCAGTTTTGGCACATAGTTCTGCGTTTCGCGCGGCATTTTCAGATGCGCGTAATCGGTCGGTTTGCCGCGCCGGCGATTGCTTGCCTGCGCGCGCGCCACGGCATTCTCGCCCCAGTTATAGGCGGCCAATGCCAAATGCCAGTCACCAAACTGGTCGTGCAATTTTTGCAGATAATCCAGCGCGCCGTTGGTGGCGCCGATGATGTCGCGACGACCGTCATACCACCAGTTCTGTTCCATGCCGAAATGTTTTCCGGTTGAAGGAATGAACTGCCAGATGCCGGATGCACTGGCGACCGAGTTGGCGCCCGGATTGAAGGCGCTTTCGATGATCGGCAGCAGCGCGATCTCGGCCGGCATGCCGCGCCGTTCCACTTCTTCGGTGATGTAAAACAGGTAACGGCTGGCGCGTTCGCTCATGCGCAGCACGTAATCCGGGTGGCTGGCATACCATTTGGCGTGCCGTTTGATCAACGGACTATCCAGGTCGTTCATGCTGAAGCCGTTGCGGATGCGCTGCCACACATCCTCTTCCGGCAGCGCAGTCATTTCCGGATAGGCTTCGTCGTCAACTGCGGCTTCTGGCGCCGGGCTTTGCAGCACATATTCCGGGGCGACGATCATCGCCTCGCGAATCGGCGCCGGGGACTGGGTTTGAATTTCCGTTGTAGAGCGCGAGCTTTGCTCAATGTCTGCGCATGCGGGGGATATCCACACAATAAAAAACAGGGACGGCAACGCGATGCGTGCAATCCCTGTAGTTAATGCATGATTAAGAGATGTATTCAATGCCTGAAGCCCTGTTGGTATTTTAGAAAACGCCAACAGTTTACCGCACAATCCGCTGAAGTTTGGCCTTCATCGAAAACTGTCCCGGATTATTTGATCACTTCTTTCAGCTGTTCCAGAATGGCTGGATTTTGGCTACGGCATAACCTGAAGGTTAGCCTGCGCCGAAATCCATCCACTACTTAATCACTTCTTTCAGCTGTTCCAGAATGGCTGGATTTTGGCTACGGCATAACCTGAAGGTTAGCCTGCGCCGAAATCCATCCACTACTTAATCACTTCTTTCAGCTGTTCCAGAATGGCTGGATTTTCCAAAGTGGAGACATCTTGGGTGATTTCCTCGCCCTTGGAAATTGCGCGCAACAGACGGCGCATGATCTTGCCAGAGCGTGTCTTGGGCAGGTTCTCGCCAAAGCGAATTTCTTCCGGTTTGGCGATCGGGCCAATCTCCTTACTTACCCAGTTGCGCAGTTCTTCCGCCAATTTCTTCGCTGCTGCGGCGTCAGCCGGGCGCGCGCCCTTGAGTACAACGAACGCAACGACTGCTTCGCCTTTGAGTTCATGTGGCTTGCCGACGACAGCGGCCTCGGCCACCAGCGGGTTGGCCACCAATGCGGACTCGATCTCCATGGTGCCGAGACGGTGACCGGAAACGTTCAGCACATCGTCGATACGCCCCATGATCCAGAAATAACCGTCCTCGTCGCGGTGAGCAGAGTCGCCGGCGAGATAGGCGCCTTTCATTTCTTCCGGGAAATAGCCTTTTTTGTAACGTTCGGGATCACCCCAGATGGTGCGAATCTGCGAGGGGAAAGGTTTTTTGATGACCAGAAAGCCGCCGTGTTTGTCGTGCACTTCGTCGCCCGCTTCATTGACGATGGTGGCCATGATGCCGGGCAGGGGCAGGGTGCAGGTACCCGGCTTAATCGGCATCGCGCCGGGCAACGGGGCAATCATGTGGCAACCGGTCTCGGTTTGCCACCAGGTATCCACAATCGGGCAGCGCGACTTGCCAACCACGGTGTAATACCAGATCCATGCTTCCGGGTTGATTGGTTCGCCCACCGTACCCAATATGCGCAGGCTGGATAGGTCGTAATTTGTTGGCAGATCGCCGCCCAGTTTGATCAGTGAACGGATCGCAGTCGGCGCTGTGTAAAAGGTAGTGACCTTATGATCCTGGATCATTTTCCAGAAACGGCCGGCATTGGGATAGGTCGGCACTCCTTCAAAGATGACCTGGGTTGCGCCCATCGCCAGCGGACCGTAAGTGACGTAACTGTGGCCGGTGATCCAACCTACATCTGCGGTGCACCAAAACACATCGTCTGGTTTATAGTCAAACACCCATTCCATGGAAACCATCGTCCCCAGCAGGTAGCCACCGCTGGAATGTTGCACTCCTTTTGGCTTGCCGGTGGAACCGGAAGTATAAAGAATGAACAAGGGATGTTCCGCGCCCACCCATTCTGGTTCACAGGTCGAAGACTGGTTATTGAAGAGGTCGTGCCACCAGACGTCGCGGTCGTCATCCCAAACGATGTCGCCACCGGTGCGGCGATAAACGACGACGGTATGGACAGCCTCGCATCCGCCCAAGGTCAGCGCTTCATCCACCGCCGGTTTCAGCGCCATTGCTTTGCCGCCACGGAATTGACCATCGGCGGTAATGACCGCGACTGCCTGCGCATCGGTGATGCGCTCGTGCAGGCTTTTCGAGGAGAATCCACCAAAGACGACTGAATGGATCGCGCCAATGCGCGCACAGGCCTGCATGGCGACCACTGCCTCAACGCTCATTGGCATGTAAATAACGACGCGGTCGCCTTTTTTGATGCCGCGCGACTTGAGCCCATTGGCAAACTGACAGACCCGGCCATGCAATTCACGATAGCTGACGTGGGTAACTTTGCCATCATCCGCTTCAAAAATGATGGCGATCTTGTCAGGCTGCGTTTCCAAGTGTTTGTCGAGGCAGTTGTAGGAGACGTTCAGCTCGCCGTCTTCAAACCATTTGTAGAACGGGGCATTGCTTTCATCCAGCGTTTTGCTGAACGGTTTTTTCCACAGGATGTAGTCGCGCGCCAACTTCGCCCAGAATCCGGCATAGTCCTTTTCCGCCTCGGCGCACAGAGCAGTGTAGGCTGCCATCCCCGATACATTGGCCTGTTTGACGAAGGCATCGGAGGGCGGGAAAACACGAGTTTCATTCAGTATGGATTGAATATTGGACATCACTTTCTCCCTGGGTGTGTTGTTGATGATTTCAAATTCCCGCGATTTTCTTGAGGTCGAAACCCCATTGTGTCGGGTCCTCGGCGCTGACAATCGTTTCCTGCGAGCGGCTCAAGTCTAGCATTTCGGGCATGATCGGCGCATTCGATTTGGTCGAAAAGAAGACCTTGACCACAGGTGTGAGCAAACTTTTGCTGCGCTGCTCCAAAACTATAGCCAGCCTTCCTGACTTCAGTCTTACGAGAGAACCGGAAGGATAAATGCCAATGGTCTTGACGAATGCCTGGAAGACTTTTTCGTCGAAATGACCCTCGCGCCATTCCGCCATCTTGCGGATGGTCTCGGCGGGTTCCCAACCTGCCTTGTAGCAGCGGTTTGAGGTGAGCGCGTCATACACATCGCACAACGCCCCCATCCGCGCAAACAGGGTCAGATTGTCTCCGGAGAGGCGCTCAGGGTAACCCTTGCCATCCACCCGCTCATGGTGATGCAAACAGACGTCAAGTGCGATTGCGTTCGCGCCTTCGGCCACGTTTAACACCTCCCATCCCTTGCGCGGATGGCCCTTCACAACCTCAAATTCTTCATCAGTCAGTTTGCCGGGTTTGTTCAGCACCTCATTCGGAATCAATGCCTTGCCGACATCATGCATCAGACCGGCAATGCCGGCATCCTTGAGGTCACAGCCACTCATCCCCAACGTTTTACCCAGGGCGATCATCAGGCCGCACACGGCGACCGAATGCAGATAGGTGTAGTCGTCCACATTCTTGAGGCGGGCGAGGTTGAGAAAAGCTTCCGGGTTGCGCGCGATCGACAGACTGATCTCATCCACCAGCGGTTCAGCCTCGCTGACCTTGATCGCATTGCCCATACGTACTTCATGGAACATCGAGGTGATGGCCGTTTTGCCTTCAGCGAGCAGGGCGCGGGCGCGATCCAGTTCTTCATGCAGGGGGATTTTGGCGATTGCGGATGCGCTGATCCGTGCCAGTTCGTTTTCAACATCCTTGGCGACATCGTC
>Ga0210049_1002998_pt1 | contig 15434 bp, 19 predicted proteins | sample CryGeyCG2014_300_2_FD_183964 | JGI IMG/M metagenome (GOLD analysis project Ga0210049, IMG submission 183964) | Groundwater microbial communities from aquifer - Crystal Geyser CG06_land_8/20/14_3.00 (SPAdes) (version 2) | ecosystem: Environmental > Aquatic > Deep subsurface > Groundwater | place...
CAAGCCTATGGATATCGTGAAGCTTACTTCTTCTTTGGTTGAGGAGTTTAAGCCTTATGCCGCCAAGAGAGGATTAGAGCTGACTTTTGGTTCGTCTTCGCCGTCAGTCACTGTGAGAGCCGATGAAATTAAATTCCGCCAAGTTATTCAGAACCTGATTGACAATGCCATCAAATACACCGAGAAAGGGTGGGTGAAGGTCAGTTTAGAAAAATCCAACTCCCATTTGCTTATAACCGTTACTGACTCAGGCAGAGGTATATCGTCGGACGTAAAGGATCTTTTATTCGGCGAATTTGTGCGTGATAAAGGGGCAGCTCTAAAAACGCAAGGCACCGGTTTGGGCCTCTACATCGCTCGTGAAATCGTGAAAGCTCACCAAGGAGAGGTTTGGGTGGAGTCCGAAGGTGAAGGGAAAGGGTCTAAGTTTATCGTCAAACTGCCGCTTATTTAGACGGCCGTTTTTTAAATACTTCTTTAATGACAGATGTGAATTTTTCGGGAGTCGTGCTTGCTTTAACTAAATAAGTATAAGCTCCGGCGTCGTGAGCCTGTTTTTGGATTTCAATATCGTTCAGATTAGAGAAAACTATAATAGGTGTGTCTTTATACTGTTCACTACTTTTAGCTTCTTTTAAGAAAGCCAGGCCCATTTTTTCGCTTAAGTCTTCCTTGGAGCTAGCTACCGACTTGTCATAAGGCAATATCATATCCAAGACTACAACGTCGGGCTTATTCGCCTTGAGGTTTTCAAGGCCCGACTTTAAGTCCATAGCGCTTAGTATCTCGTATTCATATTCCTCATCAACAGCGAAAAGTTCCGAAAACAGCGACCTCAAAAGATTCTCGTCTTCTACAAAAAGTACTTTTACCTTTGTGCGTTCCGCCATCTTAAAATAATCTTATCACAGATGTAATTTGACTTCCAATCCACAGGCAGGTTACTTAAGGGATTCGCCGTTTTGAGGGACGTTTAACTTCCCTTCTTCACGCATGCCGCGCAGTTTATTAAAAGTGTCTTCTATAGCCTGCTCCATTTTTTTAGCGCCCTCCAGTGCTTTTAAAATGAATTCTTTCTGTTTCTCCGGAGAAAATTTAGTATAGGCATCAGATTCCCAGAAACTTAAATACCCCTTAATGACAGTAAGGGGGCCCTTGATATCGTGTTTTAAAACCCTTAAGTAATCCTTTTTTTCCTCCATCTTATAGCCGGTATTATAGCATAAGAATCATTTAAATTATATAATTAGAATCAGGCAATGCAATATATAGGTCAAAACTTTCTTTTTACCTTATCCGTGATAGTTGGTGTTATGGCTTTTCTTCTGGGCCTTTTCGTGTATTTGGATGACAGAAAGAGTTCTATTAATAAGGTTTTTTTCTTTTTCAACTTGGCCGCCGCTGCTTGGATCGCCTCGGTGTTGGTGGCTATTTCGACTAATAATCTTGAGGTGATTTTATTTGCGAGAAGACTGGCTTTCGGCAGCGCCAGTTTCATTGCTTTCTTTATATATTACTTTTCTTATCTTTTTCCCCGGCCGAATCGGAACTATCAGTTCCCTTTTTGGCTGGCGCTTGCTTTGACCGTATTCATCGCTATACTTGGCGTTTTTACTCCTTACATTTTACAGAACGTAGACCTTGTCAATTTGGAACAAATTAATAGCTACGGAATTGGCTACTATGTTTTCAGTATCTACTTTTTTGGCTCTCTTATAAGCGGCATATATAATTTTATCTCTAAGAGGAGGCGTTTAGTCGGGGTCGAGGCAGCTCAAGTAAGTCTTGTTATGGTGGGTTTAATTATTTCCGGAATATTAGGCGCCCTTACCAATCTTGTTCTTCCAAAACTTTTAGGGACTTATTCAACAGGACAATGGGGGCCGTTGTCGGTTAGTGTTTTTATTATTCTCTCAACTTATGCCCTTTCCAGGCATCACCTTTTTAACGTAAAAGTCATTGCTGTAGAACTTTTAACCTCGGCCATGTGGCTCTTTATTCTTTTTAGGTTACTGCTTGCATCTTCTTTTGAAACAAAAATCATGGACGGAGGGTTGCTTGTAGTAGCAGTCGTTTTCGGCGCCCTCCTCATCCGCAGCGTCATCAAAGAGGTGAATCAAAGAGAAAGAGTGGGAAAGCTGGCTTTGGACTTGGAAACTGCCAACAAGAAGCTTGAAGGACTGGACGCCGCGAGGCGCGAGTTCCTCTCTTTTGCCTCACATCAGCTCAAAACCCCCATGACAGTCATCAAGGGCTATGCCACCTTGGCTGCCGACCCCAACTACCTCAATTCCCCGGAGAGAATCAAGCAGATTGTGACAAAGATCGGAGAATCCACCGACCAGATGTACCGCCTCATCTCCAACTTCCTTGATGCCCGAGCCATTGAAGAGGGCAAGATCACATACATCTTCAAGCCTATGGATATCGTGAAGCTTACTTCTTCTTTGGTTGAGGAGTTTATACCTTATGCCGCCAAGAGAGGATTAGAGCTGACTTTTGGTTCGTCTTCGCCGTCAGTCACTGTGAGAGCCGATGAAATTAAATTCCGCCAAGTTGCACAAAATCTAATTGATAACGCCATTAAGTATACTGATAAGGGGCAAGTAAAAGTTGAAATTAAAGAAGAGGATTCGTCCGTCCTTTTTATCGTAAGCGACTCCGGCAGAGGAATACCGCCGGAAGTTAAAGCTCACTTATTTGAGCAATTTTTCCGCGAAAGAAACTCTGTCTTGAAAACAAAAGGAACCGGGCTCGGCCTCTATATCGCCAAGGAGATAGTCAAAGCCCACCAAGGGGAAATCTGGGCTGAGTCCGATGGTGAGGGCAAAGGGGCGACATTTGTGGTGAGACTTAAGAAAGAATAAACAACCATAGATAGGTATAGTTGTGTTATAATTGACAGTTGATTTAACCAACCATTAGTTATAAAATTAATATCAATATGGAAACCGTAGTTGACAAAAGACCAAGAATATTACTCTTCGTAGAAGATGAACCGGATATAGTAGAGCTTTATAAAATCGCTTTCGAGGCAGAGGGCTTTGTAGTTGAAAGCGTTTTTAATGGGCAAGACGCCCTTTCTAAACTTAAACAATATTCCAATGAGGATGTTGATAGGCCAACAGTAATGATCCTTGATATACTTCTGCCGGACATATCGGGAATGGATATCTTAAAAGAGATTAGAAAGAACTCTCTTTTCGACAATACTCCGGTAATAATGTTTACCAACTACTCGAGCGATAAAATCAGGGAGGAAATATCGAATATTCCCAATACGCGTTATCTCTTAAAGATGGAGACGAGTCCGGTACAGCTTATTTCTTTCGTAAAAGAAATGCTGGGGTTAAAATAAAAACAAATCACCTAATATGAATAACAAAAGAATTTTCTTTATTGAGGACGAGAAAGAGATTGTTGATCTCTACAGTACCCAACTGGAAAGACATGGCTATTCTATTGAGGGTTTCAGAAATGGAAGCGAGGCTCTAGCCAAAATCAATTCAATAGCAGAAGGCAAATCATCCCCGCCGCAGGTTATCGTTCTTGATCTCTTACTACCCGACATATCGGGTCTCGCGATTTTGGGAGAGTTGAGGGGCAAACCCATATTCGATGAAGTGCTTGTAATCGTGTTTACCAATTATGTGAGCGAAAGTTTGCAGAAGTCGGTAAAACAAATGGATAACGTTGAATATCTATCGAAAGTTAATACTGCGCCCTCACTCTTACTTGATATTATCCAGAGCAAGGCAGGCTAACTCCCACACCAAACGGGGAGTCTGTGTTGCAAGAAGCGCCACAGCAATTTGCTCCCCGTTGTGGTGTGGGGGTAAACTATAAGTCATGAAGCTTGATGTTGTAGCGATTGGTTCAACAACTCGCGATGCCTTTTTAAAAACTGATTTCAAGGTTGTTAAGTATCCCAATACTCCCACCGGAAAAGCTTACCTTGTGCCATTAGGAGAGAAAGTAGGCATTAAAGATGTTTACTTTACTTTGGGCGGCAATGCGGCTAACGTTTCCGTCACTTTCGCGCGCGAGGGATATCGGACGGCAGTATTTACAAAAGTCGGGAGCGATGTGGCTGGAGAAGAGGTGAGACGACGACTAAAAAAAGAAGGTGTAGAAACTAAATTCATATCTTCTTCGCCTTTGCCCACCGCTTATTCGGTACTCTTGCTCCAAAATGGCGAGAGAACCATTTTGAGTTATCACGGAGCAATTAATCAATTCTCCTTAAGCGGGATTAATTGGGAAGAGCTCAAGGCGCGTTGGTGGTACGTTTCTTTACCAGGCGATTCCTACAAGTTGTTAAACAAACTTTTGACTGCGGCCGAAAAGTTTAACGTATCTGTGGCATTAAACCCAGGCTTCAAGCATTTAACGGAAGGGCGTAGAGAGTTATTGAAATCGCTAAAACGCATATCTTTTTTAGCCGTGAATGAAGGCGAGGCCGCAAAACTTACGGGCATCTCTTTTAAACAAGGAACCGCCGTGTTTAGAAAATTGGACGCTCTAACTCCGGGAATCGTGGCGGTTACGTCCGGCGAAAGGGGTGTTGCCGTTTCCGACGGTCGTTTTATTTACAAAGCCGGCACATTCAAGGAGAAGGAGGTTCTCGATAGGACTGGTGCCGGAGATGCCTTTAGTTCGGGGTTTGTAGCGGGGTTATTGAGAAAGAATGAGACTTGCAAGATAAAGGGGGTTTGCGATCCCTTTAATATCGAATATGCCATCCGACTTGCTTCAGCCAATGCCACTTCGGTGGTGGAACATTTAGGCGCTACAGAAGGTGTCTTGAATAAACGTCAGTTTGACGGCTCACCTCGTTTTAGAAATATAAAAATAATTAAGAAAAAAGCCGCAGCATAACATGGAATCGTATAAAATTTTATCCAAGATTTTAGGAGTAGACGTTTTTCTATTGGAAGAATTGGACGCTCAAATGTCGGAAAGGACCGGACGAGTGGGGGTTATTGAAAAACTTTGCCGCGAGAATCAAAAAATCATCAATTTGACCTTAGAGAGACTAAATTCTAAAAAAGCTTCAGCACCTCATGTAAGAAGTATGCTTAGAAAAACTATTTATACTCACGAAGCGGAGTTACTTAGATTTCTGGAAATTATTGAAGGCAAAAACAGATTCGAAAAAGCTGCGGCGCTGGCTAAACAGATCGCCAGAGTCGGGTCGGGATTTTTCCTTAAAAAGGATCGCGCTAAGGGAATTTTAATGAAAAGAAAGCCGGAAAACCTCTTAAAATTTCTTAAGGTTTCTGATATTGAAGAAGCGGTTAAAAAATATGATGTTGCCGAGCTTTTCAGCGTGCTGCGTTTTGTTGAATCCGACGAGTGGATGCATAAAACGTTCGATGAGGCTTACAGCGGTTTCACGCCGCAAGATTTTGAAGAAAGAGATATTGAGATAAAGGTTTTAGGTCCGGAGTGGCGTGAAATTTCTAGAGAATTTGTAGCCAAGAAACATCATAACGTCAGCCATTTAAAGGAATTCGGCGTTATCTTTTTGAATCCCGTGAGCGAGGATATACCGGGAAAATTTCTGCGGGACTTTGCTCTTTTACTGCATTATTTCCACGAGATAGATTTTTACTCCAAGTTTTTTAAAATGTATGCCGAAAACAGCAGATTCGCAGAAAAACTAAAAGCGTTGCTGCGAGGCGATGTGCCGGAAATATATAAAATAAGCCCTGGTGAATGGCTTATAGTTCAGCGTTACTTATACAAGGGAAATCTCACCGACCCCAGGCTTTATCTTCCCAGAGTTAATCCGGAATCCCTTCATTGGTTACGGGGAGAAAGAGATTTAGCGCTTTTTAAAACACCGGAAGCAAAACTCGATCTTAATTTATGGCATGATCTTGATTGGATCGGCGGTATATTTGAAGACGGTGGCGAAGAGGTTGTGAGTTTCGATTTGGAAGACAATGCCATGTCGCTGGTTTCTTTTATGGAAGGAAAGAACGAAGTTTTTAATTATCACCAGCGTGAGGCTATGTGGACAAAAATGTTTTCAGATTATGTTGGCGGAGAGGAAAATATGGAGAAATTACTGTCAGATAATTTTGAGAAAGGCGTAATTAAATTCTAATTTATGAATTCTTTAAGGGAAATAATTAAAGACGCGGAAGAACGCAGGGTAGCCATCGGACACTTTAACATTTCCGAGCTTGCTGCGCTCAAAGCTATTTTTAAAGCGGCAAGGGACGTGGGGGTTCCGGTTATTATCGGCGTTTCTGAAGGTGAAAGGGAATTTATTGGCACAAGACAAGCTGCAGCGCTCATAGAGAGTTTGCGCGCAGAGTATAATTTCCCCTTATTTTTGAATGCCGATCACACTTATTCCGTTCAAGCGGCAAAAGAAGCGGTTCAAGCCGGCTACGACGCCATAATTTTTGATGGCGCCAGATTGCCTCTTGCTGAAAATATTAAAAAGACCAAAGAGATAGTAGAGTATGCAAGGTCGGTTGATCCTGAAATCATTATTGAGGGTGAATTAGGATATATAGGAGGTTCTTCGAAAATACTTAAATCGATTCCGGAGGGCGCGGCTATCAAGGATGAAGATTTAACAAAACCGGAAGAAGCGAAAAAATTTATTAAAGAAACAGGCGTTGATTTGCTTGCCCCCGCCGTAGGCAACATTCACGGCATGTTTAAGGACACCCCTAATCCCAATTTGAATATAAAAAGAATCAAGGAGATTTATAAAGCGGCCGTGGTACCTCTCGTACTTCACGGCGGATCGGGTATAAGCGACGATGATTTTGTAGCCGCAATTAACGCCGGGATCTCGGTTATACATATCAACACCGAAATTCGCTTGGCTTGGAGGAAAGGATTAGAGGCCGCGCTTTTGGGGGACAAAGAAGAGATTGCCCCTTATAAACTTCTTCCGTCAAGTGAAAAAGCGATTTATGAAGTTGTTAAGAGACGTTTGCAATTATTCAATTCAGGAATTGGTCGTTAGCTCTGAAGAGTGTTATAATAATAGTTAAGCATATGGTTCCAAAGGCGCAACTAATACTGCTTATTGATGATAACGAAGACTTCCTCGAAATTTTTGGGGCTAAGTTGGAGTCTGCCGGTTTCAAAGTAGTAAAAGCACAAGGAGGGGAAGAGGGGATAGAACAGGCGAGGAAAATTAACCCCGATTTAGTTTTGTTGGATTTAGAAATGCCGGGAGAGAACGGCTTTGAGGTTCTCTCAAGAATCCAGAAAGAAATTGGAGGCGGCAAACTTAGAGTTGCGTTTCTTACCAACTACGGCGAACCCGAAGGGGAGCACGCCGCGATAGATAAAAAGTATGCCATCGATATTGGTGCGGTAGACTACATCAGGAAGAGTGAGGATTTGGATTCTGTGGTGAATCAGGTAGAAGATATCCTCGCCACTTAGATCTCGCTTGATACTATTTTTACAGAAAATAACTTTTATAACCCTAACCGTTGCACTTCGGTTTTTTGTTAAATTAGAGTTGATTCATAAAGAAAATATTGTATCTCTGGAGCACCCTTTTATTGTGGTAGCTAACCATAAGAATTACTTTGACCACTGGCTTATATGTTTTGCGCTCGTAAAAATAATGGGTTTGCAGGTTTTGCCGTTCCGTTTTTTCACGGCAGATTATTTTTTTAAGAGATGGTGGACCGGATGGGGACTCTTACTCAAAGCTTACGGCGCCTTTCCAGCGCATAAAGGAGAAGGATTAGAAGTTTCTCTAAAGGAATCTATAGAAATTTTAAGCAAGGGAGGCGCGGTAGTGTTTTGCCCGGAAGGCAGGGCAGTTAGAGACCCTAATGTTATAGGAGAACCCCGTCGGGGAATAGGAGCGCTTGCCTTATGGAGCGGCGCCAAGATTCTGCCGGTCGCTATCAAGGGGAGTAATGATATGAGGAATGGCGTGAAAATTACTTTCGGCAAGCCGTTCCTTATAAAAGGCGTTTTAGATAAAAGTAGTTTAAAAGGGGATGAAAGCGATTATCCTATGGTAGCCGGAGTTATAATGAATAAAGTGAAAGATTTATTCCATGGAATTTAGTTTCTTATCTATATTCTTAGCCGTCCTATCTTTTACCTGTTTTGTTTTGGGGGCTGTTCTTTATCTACAAGGAGGAAAATTGAGCAGTAAATTATTCGGGTCCCTCGCCATAACTGCTGGGGCATGGATAGCTGTGCTTATTATAGTTTTTTACAGGTATTCCGCAGCCGGGGTTGCTAATTCGCCTTATATATTCAATAAAATTTCCTTCTCTTTAGGCGCTACTATTTTCTATCTTTTGCTGCTTTTTACGTACTCTTTCCCCCAAGAAAAGTTGCTCATGAGGCGTGGTGCATTTATTGCTGTTACATTTGGCTATGCTATAGCGTTCATAGGTTCTTATGTACCAGGGGCGGTAATAATTAAAGATGTTTTAGAGCAGGGCTATTATATGCCGATAACCGTGATGGGGGATTTCTATACCTTTTATTACGCGCCGCTTCTGTTTTTATATCTTGGTTGGTCAGTGTGGCGGCTTATCTACATTCACAATAGAACAACGAATAGCCTTGATAGATTAAGAATAAGATACATTATTACAGGCGTTTCAATATCGGGCATTCTGGGCATAAGTTACGACATACTCCCACGCCTTCCTTTGCCGTTAGGTATTATCCCTCTCGGACATATAGGCGTTTTTATATTTGTTGTGCTCACTTCTTACGCTACACTTCGTCACCACCTTTTTAACGTTAAAGTCATAGTTACCGAGCTTCTTACTTTTTCTATCTGGGCCTTTCTATTGGTTAGGATTTTCATAGCTGGCACGGCAAAAGAGATTGCTCTCGACGGCAGCCTGCTTATATTGGTCGTGGCCTTTGGTATCATCCTTATAAGAAGCGTTCTAAACGAAGTCAAACAAAGAGAACAGTTGGAAAGAATATCGGCTGATCTTAACGATCTCAAAACCAACTTAGAAGCCAAGGTAGTACAGCAAACAGCAGAAATCAAGAAGGCCTACGAAGTAGAAAAGAAAGCGAGAGTGGAGTTGGAGGAACTCGACAAAGCCAAAGACCAGTTTATCCTAACCACCCAGCATCATTTGAGAACCCCGCTTACCATCATTAAAGGTTATTTAGCCGTTCTTAAAGAGAAGTTCACCTTGCCAAAAGAGGCATCAGTTGCCGTAAATAAGATGCAAGAATCAGCTGAAACAATTGCCAACTCTGTGAACAACCTTCTGCAGACTACGGAGATGAATATGAGGGAAGTTGACAAGTAGATAACCTAGTCAAATACTTAAATAAAGCTCGTTAATAACTTCATAAGGAAAGGTCGGGGAGTTATTAAGCTTTTTATTCATTAATAATCTAAGAGCTTCTATCTAACTTTCTTATCTGGGAGTTAGAAAGTGGCTTAAGGAGCACTACTATGGGTATTCTAGATTTTGTGTTTGTGGATGGTGGTGTTCCAAGGCCTTGGCCGCCAAAGCCAAACCCACCTTCACCAAGACCTCCAAACTAGATTTAGGTCTAGTAGGGGGAAATTATAAAGCAGGTTCATACAGAGCCTGCTTTATTTTATTACAGACTGATGGTATAAATTTAATTATGAAAACGACGTTACTGAAAGAATTAGACATACCAAAAGCAATCAGAGAATTAAAATATGCGCGTCAACTCCACTTGGGAGAGTTATCTTATAGGATAAAGGAACAAAAAGACGCAATTCAAGAAAAAGATTTTGTAATTAAAACACTTGTTACTAAGAAACCAGCCCCCTCGGATATCAAGAGAACTATTAAGATATTAAAAAAATGGCAGCGAAATCACTTATTTTGGATAGATTTGGTTCGCCAGAACAAAAGATGGGCAAGAAAGGGCGGCTCTTTATCTTGGCATAAGAGGTGGATTAAGGTTTACCAAGATGTTTTAGATTATTTAGACCTTGAGATTAAATCTCGATCTTGAAATTTATGTCACAGAACTGAGCATTTCTATTCTATAGAGATGCTCTTTTTTGTTTCTTAGAGTATGATATGATTAAAACAATATGGAAGATTTAAAGTGGAGGGAAAAAGAAAGATCCGAAATAGTATCCAGAATATCCACTTTAAGGGATGACCAAGTGGGAGCTTTAATTGGTTTAGTTGGTCCTAAATTCGCTAATAAAGATATAGAAGATATAGTTAAAGAATTCCGCGCTGAAGGTAACCAATCAATTAATTTAGATGTCTTTTTAACCGAGGCGACTTCCAAAGAAGATTTATTGTGGTGGGTTAGTTATTTTGAGAAACACAAGTAACTACTTATCCCAAATATAGTCTGCCCCCAGCGGACTATTTCATTTGACACTTCTCGCTAAATATGACAATATATAAACTAATTAGTGTTCCTTAATAAATGACAATTTGAGACGTGAACGGGCGTCTTGGTTATTCACACGTTAAGGACTTAATACAAGGTCGAATGTGGTATTATCTACAATAATAACTAAGTCACCTGCGAAGTCTCTTTAAAAGACGAGTGGAGTGACTGAAAAATATGAAAAAAATTTTAAAAGTCGTTGTGCTCGTTGTCTTGGCGCTTGTAGTTATTCTAGCTCTGATAATTGTATTCGTACCGATTGATAGGTATACAATACTCCAGCGGATTCGGGTAGCTAGAGAGTTTAACAAACCCCTCTCGCCTAATTACACCGCTACGAGTTACAGCTTTGATTTTTATATCAATGAAGAAGGACAGCTTGCAAGTAAGATTATGAGTGAGCGAGCCTCGTCCCTTGTTGATATCAAGATTAATGGCGGAGACCAACCCATTAAGGTTACTGTACCCGCATCCTATACAATAAGCTGGACGGTAGATAATAGTTTACTAAACAATCCAGCAGAAAAATGTATAGTATACGGTACAGACGAAACTGGAGCATTCGTAGAGAAGGAAGTTTCTACTGGTTCCGGAGAATGGAAAGTCACAGGAGCTTCGTTCACAAGAGATCGTCCAGCTGTCGGACCCGGTGAAGCAGCTTTAACTGGCTACGTAATTGACTGTAGGAGAGGTAAAATACCTGATCAAGTAATTGATATAGATGGGGTCGAAGTATGGTTTGTCGAAGCGACAGGACAATAATTAATAACGGCGAAGCCTATAGGTTTCGCCGTTTCTGGTAATTATCAAAGATCAGAGTAGTAAATATAAATAAATGAGATAAAGAGAATGAATATGAAGTCTACGCTTAAATCTATTATTATATTTTTATCCGCAGTTGCGATTATGGTACTGTTGCCCTTGTCTCCAACCACGGCATATGCGCGAGCTACCAGTCAAGAAGAAAGGATTACTTCTGAAATAACAGTTCGGAAGGTTGAGAAGAAAATTATTGAAGAGTCGATTAAAAATGCTGGAGGGAAAATAATCCCTTGGGTTGGGAAAACAGCTGTGAGAGCAGCCGAGTCCGCAGTGGTCGTACTTCAAGTCGTCTGGCCCAGCGATATGCAGTGGGATACAAGAGGTATGCCGTATATTTGTATTGATGATAGCGCAGATAAGTGGCCAAACTGTGATGGATTTAAAAGATTTACCGCACCCGCTTCATATAAAATCAACTGGATTGTTAGTGATCCAGAAACATGGTCAGCCTATGCCGCATTTTGGAAACTATTTAGCTTGCCCCCTGTGGGGTTAAGCTGGCTTAACGAGGGGATTAAGGGTGACGTCTATTGTACTACATCTGATGATTTTCATAATCATATTGGGAGCGGTCTTATTAAAAGCGGAACAAAGTCTTTTGATAAGGTTGATCAAGGCACATATAAGTTTTCTGTAACATGCAGTATTCCAGCAGAGGATCGGTGGTATGTAAAAACTATCAACTGGCTTACGGATATTTTCGGGAGTACCCCGACAAGAGGCCCAGTAACGCATAGCGCATACGTGGCAACACAGGTTAATTCGGCTCCCACTCCGGTTGTTTCATTGTCGGTGTCATTGGACGCAGACAAAAGTACTTTGAGCGGGCCGGGTAGAGTTATGTTGACAGCGCATACAAAACGACAAAATATCACTGATAATATTAATTACACCTTTTACTGTAACCGATCGGATGCAGGTGTAAACATAACTTCGGGTTACATCGCGAAATTCAACAATCGTTCTGAATTTACCCAGAGTGCTTCATGCTTTTACAATAATGTTGGGACATACACTGCGAAAGTGATAGTTGAAAGTGGTGGTAGAGTAGTCCAGGATCAAGTGAAAATCACAGTCGTTAATCAAAAACCTACTGGCTATCACGATGACGCTGATAACGCCGCGTGCGAAACATGGGGATGGGCGAGAGACGCGGATACGCCAAATACTCCCGTTGAAGTGCATGTTTATGTTGACGCTCCGGCGGGTAGCGGCAATTCGCCTGTTTATGCCGCTACGGCTGACCAGCCCAGAACCGAGCCGTCGTGGCCATTTCCCGACAAAAACCACGGGTTTAAATTTACTTTGCCGGCAGGATTAAAAGACGGCAAACAGCATCAGTTGTATATTTATCCTATTGATACGACTACCAAACTCGGCAATCCCTCAAACATACTCAACAACTCTCCGAGACCTATTCAATGCGGTTATGTTACTCCTCCTTCTCCGGTAGTGAATCCCGGCGTTCCATTTGTGGATATTAGAGCTCAATAATTTTTCAAAATCTCTAAGGTAAAAGGGCGCTATTATCGCGCAGGCTAAAATAAAATGCCTCAAAAAGTCGCGATCGCGAAATCTTGAGGCGAAAGATAGCGGAGATGAGTATGAGAGAAAAAGATTGACAAATAAAGTAAGCAGTTAAACACTTATAGCAAGCTCGTTAATAACTTCATATAAGGGTTAGTAGGCGTTTCTTGAATGTTCTACTTCTATATCCCTAAAAGTCGGGGAGTTATTGAGCTTGTTATTAACTAATGTTCCCAAAAGCTTCTGTTTAACTTCCTTGCTTGGAGGTTAAAAGGTGCTTGAGGAGATACTAATATGGGACTATTAGATTTTTTATTTGGTTCCGATGTAGGGAGTGGTGAGTATACCGAGAAAGACGTTATGAAAGACACAGGTGATTCTCTTAAGAATGTAAGAGAGGCTGGGCACCAATTTCGTGACGATTCTGGAGTAAGGAAAGGAAATGATGAAACTCAAAACAGAAACTTCCGTTTTGATCCAAGAGATGGGCATGGCGACTCTCACTACGTTAGAGGACCGAAAGCTAGGAATAACTAGCTGAAGAGGCGACTTATAGAAAGTCGCCTCTTTATGTTGTAAAATATAAACAAATGAGCAAGAAAAAAAGAATATATAAAAATCCAGTTTGTGCAATCGCGTGGTTAGATGCCACATACACTTTTAAAAAAAAGTTTTCTAAAGAATTGGCACATGCGCAAGTAACGACCGGTTTCGTTATTGAAGCAAACGATGAGTACACAAATATAGCTACTAACGTGAACTATAATTTAAAAACAGGAGAATTATGGCCGGTAGATGGTTTTATCATACCCAAGGGAGCTCAACTAGAATTTAGGAAGATAGTAGATTTAAATGATGAAAAAGGTAAGTGGAAGAAATAAAGAAGTTGGTGTTTACTGGTTGGACGCTGTATTGTATGCGAAGCCTAAAAAAAGAGCCGATTTTCCTAAACCAACTAAGACATTTACAGTAGGCATTCTTTACAAAGAATACAAGGATTGGATAATTGTAAAAGCTCCGCTTACTTATAGATTTGACCAAAAAGAAAATGAATATAAGCCACAATCGTTTGAGAAGGAACCAACTTTTTTTGCTATCCCCAAAGGCATGGTAGTAAAAATGGTGCCAGGGGAGATTGAGCCAAAAAAGTAGACCATCTAGTGAGGATAAGGGAGAAGTTGTAAAAGCTGGTATAATTAAGTTAACCGACATGGGTATGATTAAGGACGTATTTCGGATGCTGGCCACCCAGGTTAAGGGAGAAAGCTACAAAATGCAGCGGCTTTTTGAGTTTACTGACTTCCTAAAAAAGGAAGGTATAGCTCCAACGTTCTATAAAATAGAAAGCGCCAGCACAGAACCGGAGGTTATCATCAACGGCAAGAAGGTGCTTATGTTCAGTTCCAATAATTATTTGGGGCTTGCGAAGCATCCTAAAGTCATTGAGAAAGCGGGAGAAGCTCTTCAAAAACACGGACTTGGACCGGGAGGTTCCAGATTTCTCTGTGGCAACATAGACATCTTGGACGAGTTGGATAAAGCAACTGCCGAACTTGTTGGCACGGAAGACGCGGTCACTCTTCCCACTGGTTATATGGCTAATGTGGCGGTATTTAAGGCGGTGATGGATCCCATAATAGGTATTTTCCCATATAGAAAAGGCGAAGGAGTGATTTTAAGCGATGAATTTAACCACGGCTCAATAGTGGATGGTTGCAGGTTAAGCTATGCGGAAAAGGTTATCTTCCGTCACAATGACTTGTCTGATTTGGAAAAAAAACTAAAAAGAATCTCTAAGGGGAGACATAAAATGGTAGTGACTGAAGGCGTATTCAGCCCTTGGGGCGAATTTGCTCCACTTCCGGAGATCGTGGAGTTGGCTAAGAAGTATAACGTGGTCCTTATGGTTGACGACGCGCATGGCGTTGGCGCGGTTGGAGAAACCGGAGGCGGAGCCGTAGAGCACTTTAAGTTGCGCGGTGAGGTAGATATCGTTATGGGTTCTTTTGACAAAGCCTTGGGTGGGATGGGAGGATTCCTTGCCTCCAGTAAAAAACTAGCAGAACACTTGAGGGTAGCTGCCAGGCCGAATATTCTTTCTTCCGCGTTGTCTGGCGTTTTGGCAGGAGGGTTGATCGAGTCAATTAAAATTTGTCGGTCGGAAGAAGGCGCAAAACTAAGGTCGCAACTTTCCGCTAATGCCGACTACTTAAGAAAAAGCTTTAATAATTTAGGTTTTAAAATTGTAGGGAATGGCGAAGTGCCTGTTACGCCTGTTTTTATAGGTGAGGAAGCTAAGTCGATTAAACTAGCGGAAAAACTCTTGGAATATGGCATATATTCACCCAGTTTTAGGTGGCCGGCTGTGCCTAAGGGCGAAAGTAGGATTAGGGTTACTCCCATGGCTACGCATAAGAAAGAACACTTAGACGCTCTACTTCAAGCCTTTAGCAGGGTTAAAGAAGAATTTAAATTATGACGTCCAATATTGGAAACACCCTAACTTTAGTCACGGTCATCGCTAATTTAATTTTGGGGTTCTTAGTTCTTCTTAGCGATCCTAAAAAACCCATTCATATTTCTTTTGCGAATTTCTCTTTCGTAACGTCTGCCTGGGTATTTTCTAATTTTATATTTTGGATAGAACCGCGTTTATTCATTATAAAAACTCAATACGCGTTAGGAGCCGCTATGATCCCCGTCGCTTTTCTTTGGAT
>Ga0210049_1002999_pt1 | contig 15428 bp, 11 predicted proteins | sample CryGeyCG2014_300_2_FD_183964 | JGI IMG/M metagenome (GOLD analysis project Ga0210049, IMG submission 183964) | Groundwater microbial communities from aquifer - Crystal Geyser CG06_land_8/20/14_3.00 (SPAdes) (version 2) | ecosystem: Environmental > Aquatic > Deep subsurface > Groundwater | place...
GGGAATGACGACCCAAACGATTTGTAAATTGTCATTCCTGCCCCTGCTTCCGCAGGGGTAAACTCCAGCAGGAATCCAGATATTTTTTGTGTTTTCTCTATTTTTCAACTTTTTTACGAAAGAACCAAAATATTTGACATTTTGGATAAGCTTGATTATAATAATAAGGATATGATGAAGAAAGAAGAGTTTACCTTAACAATTTGCCTTTTTCTTATTCCCTTACTCTTTTCAGGATGCCAGCATCAGCTAAAGGGGAAGGCACTCATTGAGGCGGCTCATAAAGAAGGGGGAGTGCTCTATACTTATGGTATGGCTGATTCCTGGGGAAGTTACCGACCCTTATTCTCTGCCTTTGAGAAAAAATATGGAATTAAACATTACGATATAGATATGTCCAGTGGTGATGTGGCTGACCGTCTGGAGCGGGAGAAAGATGACCCGGCTATTGATACGGGAGTAGTGGGCATCCATTATGCTTACCAGAGTAGAATAAAAGAGTTAGTTAGAGGTTATTATTCACCGGAGGCAAAAAATCTTCCTCCCTGGGCAGTTGACCCTGATAATCCCCGGTTTCCTACCTGGTATGCTACTTACTATGGAACTCTTGGTTTTATGGTCAACTTAGATGTGGTAAAGGAGGTGCCGAAGACCTGGCAGGACCTGCTAAAGCCTATATATAAAGGTAAGATTGGCTATATAGACCCCCGGGTCTCAGCAACTGGATTTGCCACTGTTCTTTCAGCTGCCTATGCTAATGGTGGCTCAATTGAGAATATTGAGCCGGGGGTAGAATTTTTCAAAAGACTACATAAGCTCGGGAACATCTGGGCAATGCAAGGAAGGCAGGACTTCCTTCAATTTGCCAGTGGAGTGGTTCCCATTTTAATTAATTATGATTATAACTTGCTTTCTCAAAAGTATAAAATGGGGGTTAATGCGGCAGTCGTTATTCCTACTGATGGAAGTGTGCGTTATTCTTATATAAATCTTATAGTTAAAGACAGCCCTCACCCTTATACTACCCAGCTCTTTCTTGATTTTTTCCTCTCCCGGGAGGGGCAAACTATTCTTGCTCAGGGCTTTGTTCAGCCAGTGCGCGAGGATATTGAGCTGCCTTTTGAGGTTAAGAAAAGATTGCTTCCCAAAGAAGCTTATCAAAATGTGCATGATGTAGACTGGCGTCAGGCAAAATCTGCTCAAGCTCAGATTAAAAAAACTTGGGAGCAGGTGGTCTTGGGAAAATGAAACTTGGTATTCGCTGGAAGTTAATTCTTTCCTTTGTCTTAGTAGTTCTGGTCTTGGGTGTGCCAGCAACAATTGTGGTAAACAGGATCTTATCTGCTAATTTAACCTCTTCTCAGAAGGAGCGTCTGGAGGGAGAAGCAAGGCGGCTGGATAAGACTCTCCGCCAGAGGACAGAAAGTGTTCTTCTCAAAGCCTGCACCCTCTCTCAGGACAAGGAAATTTTAACCTTGACTGAAGAAGGCAAATACGAAATTTTAAAAAAGAGGCTTAAGTCCTTAAGGGTAGCCTTAGAGTTAGATGTCTTAGAGATAGTTGACCAAAAAGGAAAGATGACCTTTGCTCTTCGGGGTGAGGAGACCTCTAAAGATAAACCTTATGACCTTATCTTCCGCAAAGCCTTAAGAGGTATATCTTCTCAGGAGGTAGCTCCCCAGCCTCAGGGATTTGAAGTTAGGGCGGCTGTTCCCTTAAAGAAGAGACAAAAGGTAGTAGGATGCTTGCTTGCTGGTTATCAGTTAGGAGAAAATTTTATTAAAGAGATGAAGTATCTCTCGGGATTAGATGCAGGATTAGTCTTTGAAGGAGAAGTAATCACCTCTACTTTAAATATTCCCTGGAAGGATATGAACTCAAGGGCAGTCTTTCAGATGAAAGAAGTGCACAAGTTTAAGCCATTCCTTTTTGACCTTAAGATTGGAGGTCAGCCCTACTATACTTTAGCTCGTCCAGTTTATTTTGAGGAAAATGGTAGCCATGCGGGTTTTGTAGTCACTCTTATCTCGGCTAAACCCACACTAATGGCTGTATCCAAAGCCCAGAGAAATGTCCTCTTAATTTCCCTTCTGGGAGCTCTTTTAGCTATACTCTTAGGAATTCTTCTTTCCCGGGGATTTTCTGACCCCCTGCTTCAATTGACTCAGACCGCTACCCAAATTGCTGAAGGAGACCTCAAAAAAACAGTAGAGATTAAACGAGAAGATGAGATTGGAGTCTTATCCCAGGCTTTCCAGCGGATGACTAAAAAATTGCGGGGAATTATTGACTATCAGCAAGAGCAAATCAACAAACTTTTAAGCGGAGTAGCCACAGCAGCTAAAGGAGACCTCACCAAGCAGGTCCAAGTGGAGGGTGAAGATGAGTTTGGAGAGTTAGGGAAACAGTTTAATAAGATGATTAAGAATCTCTCAGGTTTAGTTGGGCAAATTAACTCGGCAGTAAACCAGGTAAACCTCTCAACGGATAAGATCTTATCTGCTGCCCAGCATCAGACTAGCGGAGTGAGCGAGCAAGCCTCAGAGACCAATCAAGTTGCTTCTTCTCTTGCTGAGTTGACCGCCACTTCTAAACAGATTGCCCAGACTGCCCAGTTAGTAGCCAAGCAAGCTGAGGAGGCAAATCAAGCGGCAGCCTCGGGAGTGGAAGCAGTTAAGTCTTCGGTAACTTCTATGGAAGAAATTAGCCGCAGTGCTCAAAATACTGCCCGAAAAATTAAAGAATTAGGAGAATCATCAAAGGAGATTGGTAAGGTAGTATCTACTATTCAGGGAGTAGCTGAGCAAATAAATCTTCTTTCCTTAAATGCGGCTATTGAAGCCGCTCGGGCTGGAGAGCAGGGAAGAGGCTTTGCGGTAGTGGCTGATGAGGTAAGGAAATTAGCTGAACGTTCAGCCCAGTTTGCTGAAGAGATTAGAGCTTTGATTACCAATATTCAGGAAGGAGTTAAGGCTACGGTTATGGCTGTAGAGAATGAGACAAAGAGTGTAGAAGAAGGTGTCCAGCGAATCAGCATAGCCGGGGATTCTCTAAAGAGAATTGTCCAGCTCGTTGAACAAACTGCTGAGTTGGGCAAAGAAATCTCCCTATCTACTGAAGAACAAACCTCCGGCAGTGCTCAGGTTGCTGATACCGTTTCTAACCTCTCCCAGATGGCTAAGAGCACAGAAGTCTTTGCTCGCCAGACAGAAGAGGGTGCTCGGGATCTGGCTCAACTAGCCAAGAAATTAGAAGAAGCTACTAAAGAATTAAAAGTTTGAATAGAGGGCTAACTGTGAGCCAGAGGAAGAGAGATTATGCCGAAGATAAGAGTTGGTATTATTGGTTCAGGGGGAGTGGCTCAATGGGGGCACATACCAGCTTATAAAAAGCTTAAAGGGGTAGAAGTCTTGGCTATTTGTGACCCACGAGTTGAGGTTGCTGAAGAAGTGGCTAAGAGAAATAGTATCCCTTATGTGTTTAAAGATTATAAAGAGTTGTTAAAATTAAAGGAAATAAGAGCAGTCAGTATTTGCACTCCAAACTATTTGCATAAAGAAGCAGCTGTTGCCGCCTTATCGGCCGGAAAGGATGTGCTTTGCGAGAAGCCTATGGCTACCTCGGCTAAAGAGGCAGAAAAGATGGTAAAGGCAGCTCAAGAGGCGGGAAGAATTTTAATGATTGGTTTAAATAACCGCTTCCGGAGTGAAGTCCAAGCCTTAAAGAGACTTATAAAAGAGGGAGAGTTGGGGGATATTTACTATGCAAAATGCGGATGGCTCCGCCGAAGAGGAATCCCCGGCTTGGGGAGCTGGTTTACGGAGGAGGCAAAATCTGGAGGTGGACCCTTAATTGATTTAGGAGTGCATATGATTGACCTGGCTTGGTATTTAATGGGTTGTCCAAAAGCTCATTCAGTAACTGCTTCTGCTTACCAGAAATTTGCTCCTCAGAGCTCTTCGGTTATTTATGATACTGAAGACTTCTCCTGTGGAATAATTAAGTTTAAAGGGCAAGCTACTTTATTTTTTGAGACTAGTTGGGCTTTAAATATTAAAGAAGAGCTTCTTTATTCAGAGGTTTATGGAACTAAAGGAGGAGCTAGGTTAGACCCCTTAGAGATTTATAGTGAGAAAAATGGAATTTTAATTGACATCTGCCCTAAAGTAAAGCCCCTTAGTGGTCATCAAGAAGAGGTAAGACACTTTATAGAATGCATTAAGAGGAAGAAAAAACCTATCTCTCCAGGAGAAGAAGGTTGGGAGGTGATGAAGCTCCTGGATGCAATTTATGAATCGGCGGAAAAGGGGAGAGAGGTTATAGTTGGATAGTTGGATGGTTGGATGGACTATGGACTTTTCTGTATCCAGCATCCAGTATCAAGAATCTAGAATGGAGGGAGAGATAATGAAATTAGGTTATTTAACTTCTTATTCTGAAGAAGAAGTGAAGTTTGCCGCCGAGGCAGGTTTTAAGTGTCTGTCTTTAGGGGCAGGACCCGACTCAAGTCTTGATGCGGAAAAGATTACCTCTGATGAGATTAAAAAGATAAAAGAGGTCTTTGCTGAAAATAAGTTGGAGGTTTCTGCTATTTGTAGTTATACCTACCATCCTGACCCTGATAAGCAGAAATATTTCTTAAGACTTCTGGACCTATCCAGAGACTTAGGAGTAAAAGTAGTCTCTACTAATGCCTTTGGTGAGCGCTCTAAGGGGATTGAAGATAACATCCCCGGCTACAAAAAGGTCTGGAGTAAGTACGCCCGGGCAGCCGAAGAGCGGGGATTGGTGATTGCTGTTGAGAATTGTCCCCATGCTGGTGGCTATCCTTTCACTATAGGTAATTTATTTTATAGTCCGCAAACCTGGAAAATATTCTTTGAGGCTCTTCCCTCTAAGGCAATTGGTCTTGAGTATGACCCTTCTCATCTTTTCTGGATGGGCGTTGACTACATTAAGGCTATTTATGATTTTGGGGAAAGGATTTATCATGTCCATGCCAAGGACACTGAGATTTTAAAAGAGATCTTAGCTGTAAAGGGAATTTTAGGAAGTGGCTGGTGGCGGTATCGGATTCCCGGCCGGGGAGAGATTGACTGGAAGAAGCTCTTTGCCGCTCTCTTAGATGTAGGATATGAAGGGAACATGGTAATTGAACATGAAGACCCAGTCTTTGAAAAGGAAAGACACCGAGAGGGCTTAAGCCTTGGCTTAAAATACTTATCACAGTTTGTTTATTGAAAACTTTTAACCCATTCTGGCTCTTGGGGAGGATTAACTTTTAGCATCTCCCGCCAGGCAGAATCAGTTAATCTGTCTTCCATTGGTTGTTTAAATTCGTAGTAGCTAAATAGAGGACCAGCACCAATTAAAATTCTTCCCTGAGGTAATTTGTAAGCCACAATCAATGTTTTGATATAACCAGTTCCTTCTTCTAAAACCTGAAGAGTATTACCATCAGTATGAACATCAGCAATTAATGTAGTCTTATAAATGTCCGGGTCAGTCTCACCACCAGCAACTTGCGAGATTAAGCCTTCTGATATTTCACCAAAGTCTCTAATAAAATCATATTCTTCAGGGTCAAGCTCAATATTTAGAAGCTCCTTTTGGGAAATATCCAACAATTTCTTCAAAATGTCAGCAAACTCATCTAAGGCACCTTCAATTTTTAATTTCTGTAATTGTTTAGTTGGCACTAAGTTATTCAATCCATACTTAGTCATCTTAGTTAAAGTTAAAAGCCGATTATAAAATTCAGGCAGAGGCTCAACATAGCCGACTACTTTTTCCTCTTCCCAACCTCCCATCTCAGCCATAGTGTAGCTTTGCTTAACATAAAGAATTGTATCATGTCTTAGCTCTGCCCAGGAAGATAGGGCAGTAGTTAGCTCTTTATCCTGCCAGGCTTTAGTCTGCATAAAAGTTGGGTAACCATCCTTAAATTCTACAAGTAAAGATTTTAAGACATAAAGCCAATTCCAATAAAGGTTTTTAAACCAATCATCTTTCTTAAATGAGTCAATCTCAGCCTTTAACTTAGCAAATTGAGTCTCATAATCTGAATATTCAGTATCTCCTAACTCCTTTAAGAGCTCTTCTGCTCTTTCCGAGCCAAATAGAGCCATTATATCCAAGCCCCGGGGAAAACCCCTGACCTCTCTTCCGATTGGTGTCCTAACCCAGGTAAATGGTTGAGGTGTTCTACTGCCAGTATATACTCCACTGTAAGGAGAGACTATTTCACTAAATAGATAAGAATCAGGAGTGAATCTTTGACCTATAAGCCTAAATCCTTTAGTATTCTCTAAATTTTGCTCTGCTTGGGCAAAAGTTATAGGTGGTAATAGCTCACATCCTCCTAATCCACTATAAATCTTAGGAAAGCAGGGATAATCAAGAAGTGCTTGAGTAATTTTATTGATATTTTCTTCAAGAATATTAAGTGTAACTTTATCCCCCAAAAGAGAATTTATTATCTTACTATACTCATCAGGACCTAAATCATCTGAGAACCCAACAAAGAATGAGGTTATGGCATATATTCTTTTCCATTTACTTTGAATCTCTTTACTTTGCAAGAATTTCCTAGTAATTAAATTAGCTTGAAGATTTTGTATCTTAGCATCATATTTAGAGATTATTCCGTCATCTAAACATTCTGATTTTCCCTTATTAAGTCTTTGTGAGCCAGAGATTAGCATAGTCATTCTACCGTGCCACATTACTGCTTTAAAATAATTTTTTAGTTTCTCTGATTTTGTATAATGTCCCCGGGGGATATATTGTGAATAATCTTCTTTATAGATAAAAATTGGTGACCCCTCCCACCCTTTATGCTCTTTAATTAACTTAATCTCTTCTTCAACCTCTTTTTTTACAAATTCTGGTATCTTAAAAGTATATTTACCTAAGTCTGACTTACTGAAATATTTAAAACTTGCCTTCTCACCATATTGTTCAATTACACCATCTACCATCCATTTACATTGTTCTTCCTCCATCCATTCCGGGCAATATTCTTTTTTTAAATTTTCTTTAGTTAGCATTTGCTCTTTCTTTGGTTTGAGTAATTCCAGGGCAACGGAAAAATAAGCCACATTTTTTCTTGCCGCCTCCTTGACAATACTAGAGCCATTTTCATAATCTTTCATTGCCGAGCTAAAAAACTCTTTATCCATACTCCAGATGTCATCATAAAAGAGCTCTCGTTCTAACTTCATTAAAGTGCTATCAAAGAATATATGATAGTAGTGGAGCAGGCTATCAATAGTAATAAAGATAGGCGCATCTTTATCTTTTAATTGAGTATAAAATTGAGCAAAGTCTTCTGATTTTGTATCATCTGAGATAACTACAAACCCATTTTTCTTTAAAAGATTTAAGGCCGGCTGGTCAAGTGGAATTGCTTTAATAAACTTTTCAAAATTAGAAATATTATTAACTTCAAGAGGAAGAGTGTAAGGAGAGACATTGGGAGTAACCTCTACCTTTTCTATAACAATATCTTCAGGTCTAATTAGCTCTTTTTCGGTAGCTAAAGCCACTTTACCACTCCCGTCAGTAAACAAAAGACAGAGGACAGAAGTCAGAAGAGAGAAAATAAAAAGTGAATTTTTTAACTTTAAACCCCTCATTTTGCACCCTCCCCTTTTTGTAGTGTCCCATTCTTTAATTTGTCAAGTTAGGCAAGCCTGACACCACAGCGTTTATTATACCATCTTTTATCTTATTATGCAACTTTTTACTGCTTCTCAAGGCTAACCTTTCAAGAAACCTTTGAGCCTCTTCTCTTTCCATCAAGCAAGGCTGACTAAGATGACTTTTAAGGGGGAAGAGCCTGTAGATAAGCTTATCTTGATAAAGCTCTAATCCTAAAGCTATCCCCTCTTGGGTCTCTTCTGAGAGGTATTGGTCAAAGATAAAATTTCCTAAAGAATAAAAGATTAGTTTATTTCTATAGATTTCAATATCCTGAACTACATGGGGATGATGACCTACAATCAAATCAGCACCTGCATCTATCATTTTATGGGCTAAGTCTTTTTGGTAGGAAGAACTATTTTCTGAATACTCATTCCCCCAATGGATACTAACAATAATAAATAAATTCTTATCTAATTTTTGAGCCTCTTTTATGGTCTTAATAATATCATCCAAGCTACAGCAATAACCTATTGTGTTAAAAGCAAAAAACTTAACATCTTCATATTGGTAAGAAAACTTATCGTTACATACTAAAGGGTCACCTAAGGGTTGAATATTTATTGCTTTTAAAAGGTCTCTTGTTTTTTTAAGTCCACTATAGCCTTCATCAAGTGTATGATTATTGGCTAATGATAATAGATTGAAGTTAGCCGCGGAGAGAATTTTTGCCACCTCGGGTTCAAATGAGAATCTTAAAAGATGATAAGGGGAAATTTTAGGGTTATCTACAATCGGACCTTCTAAATTTCCAAAGAAAATATCTACTCCCCTTAAGAATTGCCGGGCTTTTCTAAAAGGATACAAAGGACCATATTTTGCCATTAATTGCCTAACTTTCCTATCCAGCATAATATCTCCAACAAATAAGATGCTCTTTTGCTCAACTCTTTGGGGAGGTCCTTTTTCAAAAACTACACTAAAATAAGAAGTAGTCTCTTTTAATTTGCTAAATTTTAAAAAGTCTGAAGACCTCTTATGAGCAATAATTTTAGGTGATTCTCTACCTCTAAGTTTAGCAAAGAGCCTTGCTATATAGAGAGCTTGCCAAGAATCTACCTCTAACCTCTCAAAATGGTCCTCTTTAAAATTTATTAAGTCGGCAATACTTTTTAGATCATGAAAATCAGCAACCTCGGGTGGAAGATAATGAGAGAAATCAACACTTGCTACTACTATGGTCTCAATATCACTATAGGAGTCCAAGTCATATGTTATTTGATTTAGTTCCTCTTTGGTAATGGTAGAGGGTATCAAAATTGGCACAATTTTACTATCTTTTAGGTATTGTTTGATATATGGTAATAAAGTTGTAATGCCGTGGTCAAAACTAAGATAAGAATTTTTAAAGGCTATTTTATTTAAAGAGGCTAATCTTTGGAGAATCTCATCATTAACCATGATGCCGTGGAATCTTTTGGTATCGGGCTTAACACTAATAAATGACCTTCCAACTATACTTCCGGCTTTAAAATGGTCAGGACTTAATAAGACAACTGTTTTGGGATTCTCTTTTGATGAGATATATAAAAAGAAGTCCTCAATTATCTCTTTAGCTAAGGGGTGATGAGGGACAACTCCTGCCGAGATGGTGGTTTGATTGTTTGCTGGTTGGCGGCACAGGCTGCCTGCCTGTGCCTTCCACAGGCTGCCTGCCTGTGCTACCGAAGCCTGGGCTACCGAAGCCTGTGCTACCGAAGCCTGTGCTACCATGCAGGAGTATGGAGCGAAGGGGAGGATTAAGATTATAGCAATTATGAACATCCTTTGTTTTCCTTCATTCTTCAAATCCAGAACTTTAAGGAGAGAGGAAAGCCTATATAAAATCAGGAAAAAGTATAGCAGAAAGTAGAAGAAAATGCAAATAAACAGCTTGACAATAATATAGGGAGAGACTATAATGAGCGAGGGACCTGGGGCGCAATGACATTCTTGGTCAGCCTGTTGATCTAAGGGCACTTTTAAAGCAGGGTCAGAAAACCCTGCTATCAATGAAAGGCTAACATATTGCGTTGTCAACAAAATAATACTTGCATTGATTACAGCGTTATTTATTTGACAGAGCAACATATTATATGAAAAGGAAAAAGTTAAAATACATTATTGGGCTTTTAGTCTTTATTTTGTTATCCCCCTGGGTAATGAAAATTTATTCAAAAAAGGAAATAAAAAGGTTAAACACTACTAAAAATCCATACAAAATTTATGTAGCCTTGGGTTTTCATGTAAGCATGAGACACTCTTGGAGGGGTGATACAAATGATGAGGCAGGCTTTGGGACAGATATAAGGGTGGTAAGAAAGATAATAAAAATATTAAATAAGGCCAATAAAAAAGGGTTAGATGCTAGGGGAACCTGGGACTTTAACATAAGATGGACAATAGAAGAGATTTTAAAGGGTTATGCTCCGGATATATTATTAGACATTAAAAAGAGAGTTGAATTAGGATATGATGAGGTTGTTCTTGGTCCATATAACAACGGATTAGTTGCGGCAAGCACAGAAGAGGAATTTAAAGAAAGTATAAAAAGAGCATTTACCAATGAAAGAAAATCAGGATTGGTTGATATATTTGGTAAGATTACACCTTTAATTCGTCCCCAGGAGATGATGTTTACTACCGGGCAAATACCATTATATAAAAAGTTAGGTGTTAAGTATTTATCATTATATTATAGTAGCATTCCATTTAATTCATTTAGTAATTTTATCCCCAAACTTTCCATTGAAGAAAGATTTAATCCCTTGTATTTAAAGACTAAATTAGATGGAGAAAAAATAATATTAATACCCACCTACAATCCTGGTGATGTCCTAAATCATTATTCATTGAAAAAGTGGCTCATTGATTTAAGAAGGGCGCAGATAAAAGGGAAAGTAAAATCTGATTTAATAATTTATATTAACCTTGATGCAGATGCTGAGTCCTGGACAGGTATAGGACTTCCTTCTTATTTGGAATGGATACCTAACTCATCGGGATTAAAAGAATATATAAATGTGGTTAATGAACTGAACTTTGTCCAATTTACAAGCTTAGAAGATTATATAAAAGGTCATCCCCCTAAAGGGGAAATAATAATAAAACAAGATTTAGCCGATGGAAGTTTTGATGGGTTTTCAAGTTGGGCAGAAAAATTTTCCAATCATAAAATCTGGACTGACTTAGAAAAGTCAAGATGGTATAGTTATCAAGCAGACTATTTATTAAGAAATATATATACAAAAGAGGAGATAAAAAACACAATATGGGGCAAAAAGAATTTATCATTTACAGGAAGATTTGAGACCCTTTCTACTACTCACTTTGGAATGTCATCTCCGATAATAAATGAAGAAAGATTACAAAAAGCAAAAATTCTGGCAAAGTCTGCCAAAGAAAATGCCTATCAAGCACTTAGATTATGTAAAGAATTAACTGTTGAAAAAATTCATGGGGGCAGGATTACAAATCCTCCCCGAGCAGGCTTCTCCTCAGACATTATTTATGCATTTGAAATTTTTAATTTTGAGAAAACCCCTTCAAAAGGTTTTATAAAAATTCCCTTAATTTTAACAGGTGATCTAGATGAAGAAAAACTTATATTACATAATGAGAAAAATAAACTAATACCATTTTCCTTGTTAGATAAAATAAAAACAAAGGAAAAATATTTTGCAAATCTTACTTTTGTTGTCAAAATGAGAGATTATCAAAGGGAAAGATTTTTTCTTAAAATGACTAATATGAAAAAGACTAAAGATAAAGAGGAAAAGATTCTTAATGAGGTCTCAAATAAGAATATTACCTTAAAGGTTAATAAGAAAAGCTTAATAAAATCTTTATTGTTTAATGAAGTTGAATATGGAGGTGATAATTTTATTAGACCTTTTCTCACTTATAAAATTTCAGGTAAAAATAAAGTTTTTAGATTAAATAGATTAAAGATTGAACCTTTATTTAATGAAAGATGGGAAGATTTAAAAAGGATAAGACTTAAAGGGGAGGTAAATATTGTTGATGGTGAGAAAAAATATCCAATTCATCTTGAATATATATTTACATTATTTAATGACCTACCTTATCTTTTTGTTGATGTTAAAGTGAAATACCCCTATACACCTGAGAAGCACATCTTACGGACAGTTGCTCAAAGACTGGGTAGAAAGATAGACCTAAATTGGGTTGAGGTCGCTCCATTTCAAATAACACCATCTTTTTTAGGAACAAAATTTAATGAAATGAGAGTTTGGAAGCATAACTATTTAAATATAACCTCAAGTTATGAATTAAACTTTGGAGACATTAATTGGAAGAATAAAGAGGTTGATTCTTTTAATAACCATATAACTAAGGGATGGGTTGCCGTGAGCAATGGAAGACAAGGGATATTGATTGCCCAGTGTGCAGCTGAAAATTCAGTTTTTGCTTTTGTTCCCATGAGGCTAAGGGGGGAAGGTTTTCTTCAAAGAATCTCTTTAAATCCTTTTGGAACTTACTTTGGAAGACAGTTTGATTATTCACATCTTGGAGGAAATGGTGTGGGAGAGGAACTCATGACCTGTATTGCACCACATCTAAAGTCTACTGCACCTTCTTATAATGGTAAAGAAGAAGAATTTAGTCTTATGATTGCACCATACATTGGTGATGCACCTCAAAGAGAAGTTCAAAGGGATGCTCTGGGTTTCTTTTATCCCTACGGAATAATTTATATGAGGTCCCCATTTAAGGAAAAAGTTGTATGTCCAGAAGATATAAAAAAATTATGGGCTGAAATTATGAAAGAAAAAGTTGGTGATTATAAAGAAAAAATCGTTGCGATTAGCAAGACTAAAGGAGTCTTTGCACTATCAGAGGTAAAAATATCCCAATTAGTCTTATCTTTAAAATTTTATTTATTGAAATCATAGCATTTTTCTCCACCTGAGTAATTCTAATGAAAGGGAGGTAGAACATGAGTACCCTTAGCAATCTTAATTTTTGCCTTGGTGCTCTGCCATTGCTATTAAAAGCAAAGACTCGTTCAATTTCTGCAGAAAATCCTAAAGGTGAGGTGGGAGGAGGTGGGAAAGAAACACCTGATGCCATCAGCCCAGCCAGCAGGCTGGGAAAAGGCTGGAAGGTTCGTCCCTGCATTACCTTACTCAAAAACTCTACCACTACTCTTGCTGAGATTAAGGAGTCGGGCATTATCCAACATATTTGGATTACTGTCCATCCAAAAGCCTACCGTGATTGCATTCTGCGGTTCTTTTGGGATGATGAGCAGTTCCCTTCTGTTGAGGTCCCCTTAGGTGACCTCTTTGCTAACGGACATGCACTACGTTATAATGTAAATTCCCTCCCAGTTGTGGTCAATCCTTCTGGTGGATTTAACTGCTACTTTCCAATGCCCTTTCGTAAAAGCTGCAAAATCACTATTGAAAATCAACGCTGGGAGGATATTGAGGGCTTCTTCTACCAAGTCTCTTATGCACTTTGCGATGTTCCTAAGGATTCAGCCTACTTTCACGCCCAGTGGCGACGAAGTGTGACAGATTTCAAAAAACCTGAACACATTATCTTAGATTCCATAAGTGGAGAGGGTCACTATGTTGGCACCTTCCTTGCCTGGACTCAACTCTCCAATGGATGGTGGGGAGAAGGAGAGATTAAGTTCTTTATTGACGGGGACAGAGAATATCCCACTATCTGTGGCACGGGATGTGAGGACTATTTTGGGGGTGCCTGGGGTTTTGGGGGTGAAACATATTCTACAGTCTTTCTTGGTTATCCACTTTACAGAAAGGAGCCTGGTGAGGTTTTCAAGCATGCTCTTTATCGCTGGCATGTGCTGGACCCAATAAGATTTGAGAAAAACTTGCGAGTCACAATTCAAGCGCTTGGATGGTGGCCTGATGGGAAATTTCAACCTTTATCTGATGACATTGCTTCAGTGGGATACTGGTATCAGAGAGAGCCGCACAGCAGGTTTCCTAAACTTCCAGCTATTGAGCAGAGATGGCCAAGATAGGTTGTAGTCGCTGATTTCACATCAGCGCCAATTAAAACCTGTTCCTGACAGGTTCAGGAATTGGCGATTACATTGACGATTACAGTGTAGTGATCTGTTGATGGAGGTTATCCCCCAATGAAGACTGTCGGGAGAAGTCCGGCTCAGAGCACTTCTATGGTTACTTTATCATTAGTAAAGACACATATAGTAGAGGCAATTAATATTGACTCTTTGGCAATCTCAGAAGCAGAAAGTTGAGAATGCTCAAGCAAAGCTTTAGCGGCAGCCAAAGCATAGGGACCCCCTGAGCCAATGCCAGCCACTCCTTCGTCAGGTTCAATAACTTCGCCATTACCGGAGATAACTAAGAGGTGCTCTTTATCAGCAGTTATCAATAATGCTTCTAACCTCCGCAAGAATTTATCTGTCCGCCAATCCTTGGCTAACTCTACAGCTGACTTAGACAGGTTGCCCTGGTGCTTTTCTAACTTTGATTCAAACCTTTCAAATAAAGTGAGAGCATCAGCTACTGAGCCAGCAAATCCAGCTAAGACTTTACCTTTATACATTCGGCGCACTTTCTTAGCTGATTGCTTCATTATAGTATTTTCAAAACCAACCTGGCCATCACCAGCGATGGCAACCTCATCTCCACGTCGGACAGCTACAATAGTAGTGCCTTTCCACATTGGCTAATCCTCCTGTTTAAGTTCCAAATTTCTGAACACCGGTTAAAATCTCTTCAAAGAGTGGAATATAATCTTTTATGTTTTTGTAGATTCTCTTAGCGATTTCTTCATCATAAGTATGAACAGTAAGATTTCTATCTTCTATCATTCTAAACCATAACGGATTATCTTCTATAATACCATATTTAAAGGCTTCTCTAAAACAATTTTTGGGAGAAAGACAAATTACACCTTCATTCCTTAAAAAATCCCGGAGTGATTTCCAGGCAAGTTCATAAGTAAATTCAAATCTTTTTATGGCGGCATCCCGGTTAATCTCTGTTTCTGGTTCATTTAATATTTCTTTTAGTTTAGGGAGTGCCTTCTTATAACTATCTATTCTATCCATCTACCTTTTCTCCTTTTTGTAAAATACTTACTTTGAAGTTTTCACTAACTAAGTTCAGGTCTATAAGGTCTATACTTCTTAGAGTTGGTAAATTTTCTATTTCATCTTTTATTTTAATCATAATCAAGGCATCAACTTCTGTTTGACCATATATGGCAATGTCAATGTCTGAATTAGGTAAAGCATTTCCTTTCATCCAAGAACCATATAAATAAATTTTATAATTCTTGTCAGGAATATACCTTCTTATTATTCTTACTATCTGCTTTACTAAATTATAAATTTCATAATTCTTAACTTTCTTCATTTTGCCTAGCCACGAATGGACAAAGATTAGTAAATTATATAAAACGAGTTAATTTTTTGCCCCTACCAGTGCTGCATGCACAATTATTTATATCGTTTAGGAGCATGAGAAGAAAGCTGGGGTGGCAGGATTCGAACCTACGAAATGGCGGATCCAAAGTCCGCTGCCTTACCACTTGGCTACACCCCAGGGGGTAGGGTTGTGTCTATCCGCTTGCATCTCATCTATTGGCTCAGGCCCCTGCTTTCGCAGGGACAGGATTTACCCCGTTAGAAATTATGTTGTGCTAGATAGCAAGATTGATATTTCTAACGGAGTTTACCCCTTTTCTAACGGAGCTCAGTCTTATCTTCCTGCCTC
>Ga0210049_1003009_pt1 | contig 15404 bp, 15 predicted proteins | sample CryGeyCG2014_300_2_FD_183964 | JGI IMG/M metagenome (GOLD analysis project Ga0210049, IMG submission 183964) | Groundwater microbial communities from aquifer - Crystal Geyser CG06_land_8/20/14_3.00 (SPAdes) (version 2) | ecosystem: Environmental > Aquatic > Deep subsurface > Groundwater | place...
GGCGGAGTGGATTCTTCGGTCGTAACAATGCTCGGGCACAGAGCCCTTGGCTCTCGGCTGAAAACATATTTTATTGACTCCGGCCTGATGCGGCTGAATGAACCGCAACAAATAGTTGATATTTTTCGGAAATTGGGTATCCCGGTAGAAATCATAGATGCCCGAGACGTGTTTTTACAGAATCTGGCCGGTGTGATTGATCCGGAAGAAAAACGGGAAGCTGTCAGCCAGTCTTTTTACCGCGATGTCTTCGGTCCGCTGGTCAGAGAGAGCAAGGCCCGAGTACTCCTTCACGGAACCAATCTGACGGACGTGGAGGAAACCACTGCCGGCATTAAGCGCCAGCATAATATTTTTGCGCAGCTGGGCATTGATCCGGAACAAGCTTTCGGCTATAAAATTCTTGAGCCCCTGGTCTGGCTGCGTAAAGACGGCATCCGGCTGGTTGCCCAGGAATTAGGTCTGCCAAACGAAATCGTTAACCGCCAGCCCTTTCCCGGACCGGGACTGGCTACCCGGATTAAGGGAGAAGTAACAGAGGAAAAGCTGGAAATTGTCCGGCAAGCCACGGTAATCGTTGAAAGGCTTCTTAGTCCTTTCAATCTTTTCCAGACCATGACGATTTTAAACGAGGATCGGGTAACCGGCATTGTGGACAACAAACGGCAATTCGGAAGGCAGATTGAAGTCAGGGCCTGGACAAGTGTTGACGCCCGCACGGCCAAAGTTTTTATACCGCCGGCAAATGTTCTTCGCGCCCTTGGTGAGCGTATTCCGGCCTTAGCGCCAGGCGTGGTGAGCGCGGTTTATCAGCTTACGGACAAGCCACCTTGCACCATGGAGGCCTATTAAGTTTTTTCAAAACAGAAAAAATAAGCGGTCTAGCCAAATCGGACCGCTTTTTTAATAAAAATTCCATTTCCTTAATTCCCTTTTTTGCTCCAAACAAGGGAATTATTATTTAATCGGCATATAGAAAATTTTAGGGCCGGTTTTGCCCATTTGGGTTAATTTTCCCTGCTTTTCCAGCTTATTTAAATAATATCTCGCCCTGTCATCTGATAAGCCGGTTAATTCCCGCGCCGTTTTATTATCTATTTTGTTATTCGCCAAAGCCGAAGCCATAATCTTTTCTTCATTTTCTTTTGCCTTTGCCAGCCGTTTTTGGTTAGCCATCCCCCGCAATTGCCTAAGCTTATCCTTAAAGCGAACATCAAAATTTTCTTCCGGTGTCGAGGGCGCGGGCGAGGAAGAGGCGGGTGCGGGCTGGGCAGGAATAGGGGCGGCTTCCGCAGGTTCAGGTGTTTTTATCTCTTCTGTAATTTCAGTCGGCGGGTTTGGAGGTGGAGCAGGCGAAGCTGGGGCAGATTCAGGAACAGTTTCAGGCGGAATTATAGGTTTCTCATCTATAGGTTCTGCCATAGCTCCCTCTCCCGCAGGTTCGCTGTGGGGGAGGGATGGGGTGGGGGAAGTTTTTGGTAATTCAATCCCTGCCTCGCCTTGTTTTGGCGGGGTTGTAGTAGGCGGGCTTACCTCACTTTTCTTTGGCGGTTTTGGTCCAGGGACTGGTTCGGGCACGGAAGTAGTTTCGGGCGGAGTTGCAAGCTCCTCATCTATAGGTTCTGCCATAACTCCCTCTCCCGCAGGTTCGCTGTGGGGGAGGGCCGGGGTGGGGGTATTTTTTATTTCGTCAGTCATAATAATATTTTAGCATGATTATAGTGAAAAATCATTGATAAAATTGTTCTTAAAATAATAAGAACGGCTTTTTGACTAAAAAAGGGGAATATGAGAAAATTAAGGTAATATTAGATGTATTAAGTAATTTCCGTGGGGTGAAAAGAACGTTTACGAAAAAGTCTTATAACCTAAGAAAGTTAGGTGTGGGATGAAGATAAAAGATTTATTTACCCCGTTAATTTTGCCAGGCAAATTTTTCAGGGCCAAAAGTAGATAGGCCTTCAATACGCCACCCGCTTGGCGTATTGGGGGGAAATAGGGTAAAATAAGGGTGGCTATTGACAAAAGAGCTTATCATATGATAAGCTCTTTTGTATATGGACAATAAAACACAATATATAACTACGGCGGAATTGGCTAAAATGCTGGGGATTAGCCGCGTTGCAGCAGCCCAAAAAGTTACAAAGCTCATTAAAGAGGGCAAAATTTCAGCTACAGAAAGGGGCAAGGGTTATATTATAGAAAAAGAATCACTGCCTAATGGAATTAAAGATGAAATAAGAAAACAGCAAGAAGAAGCCGCAAAAAAGATTACCGAACTAGGCAAAAAAGCTGGTCGGGATTTGGAATTTGAAAAAGAACTTTGGAAAGCGGCGGATAAATTAAGAGGCAGTATTGACGCATCTGAATATAAACACATTGTGCTAGGATTATTGTTTTTAAAATATATTTCGGATTCTTATTATCATCGGCGCTGGCAGTTAGAACAATGGACAAGCGATCCCGGGAATAAAGACTATTACATAAAAAACGAGAAGGACAGGGTGCATATCATCAATGACAAAGATCAATATAAAAGCACGAGTATTTTCTATATTCCGGAAAAATCTCGCTGGGAACAATTGCGAAACCATGCCATGCATGAGACAATCGGAAAATACATTGATGAGGCGATGGAGGCATTAGAGAATGAAAATCCGAAAGAATTAAAAGGCGTACTCCCAAAAATTTATACCAAGACCAACTTGGACAGTCAGATTCTCGGAGAGTTAGTAAATATTTTTTCAAAAATAAAATTTGATCACGACATAGACAAAGAAAAAGATATACTCGGCAGGGTGTATGAATATTTTTTAGGTCAATTCGCTTCTGCCGAAGGTAAAAGAGGCGGAGAATTTTTCACGCCACGCTCTATTGTCCGTCTGCTTGTAGAAGTATTATCTCCTTACGAAAACGCGCGAATATTCGACCCATGTGTTGGCAGCGGCGGTATGTTTGTCCAGTCCAGTGAATTTTTAAGGATCCACCAAAAAGACCCGACTAAAATTTCTTTTTATGGCCAGGAAAGCAATCCGACAACTCTCCGACTTTGCAAAATGAATTTGGCAATCAGAGGAATAATCGGGCAGATAGGAGTGGGAAATTCTTATTACGATGATAAATTTCCGGATTTGCGAGCGGATTTTGTTTTAGCTAATCCTCCGTTTAATGCCGACTGGGAGCCGGGCAGATTAAGCGACAAAGACCCGCGCATAAAATTCGGCACGCCGCCGGGAAGCAATGCCAATTTCTTGTGGATTCAGCATTTTATTCATCATTTGGCGCCAAACGGAATGGCGGGTTTTGTAATGGCCAACGGCGCTTTGGCGGTTTCCGGCCGGGAAGGCGAGATTCGCAAAAAAATTATTGAAGCGGATTTAATTGATATAATAATCGCCTGCCCGCCAAAACTTTTTTATAACGTCGCCCTTCCGGTTTCCCTTTGGTTTGTTTCCAAAAATAAGAAAAACGGCCGTTTTAGAAACAGGGAAAACGAAACGCTTTTTATCGACGCGAGGGAAACTTTTGAGCCCATTTCTAGAAAACAGGTAATTTTTACAGATGAACATATTAAAAAATTTACCAACACTGTCCGTGCTTGGCGGGGGGAACAGGGCGTTGGAAAATATGAAGACATTGCCGGATTTTGTAAGGCAGCCAAGAAAGAAGAAATTGCCAAAAACGGATATGTTCTCACTCCCGGCCGCTATGTTGGCGTGGCCGAGGAGGAAGACGATGGCGTACCGTTTAAAGAAAAAATGGGAAAGTTAATGGGAGAATTAAAACAATATTTTCAAGAAGGAGAAAAATTGGAAAAAAAGATTTTAGATAATTTAAAGAAAATAAATAACTAAAATTTATTAAAATCATATGTTTTTTAAAACTGAAGATAAAAATAAAAATTTAGATCAAACGGGAGAACTAAAATTAAAAGATTACGATAAAATTTGGACTAAATTTTGTTTTCTTGATGAAAGCGGAAGTTTGGATCCAAAAGCGGCTCCATTTTTTACAGTCGGTCTGATAAAATGCAGTCAACCGTATTATTTATATAGCAAATTAGTTTATGAAAGAAATAAAAGAAATTTCCACGATGAGATGAAATTTAATAAGTTGTCCAGGAGAAATATTGATTTTGCTAAATTTGCTGTTGATTCTTTTTTAGATACTCGCAGTATCTGGTTTTATTCTTATACGCTTGATAAGCAGGGTAATTATTTTCAAAGAGAATTTAACGGAAACCCGTGGAATGCTTATGAGCAGGTTTCCATTCGCCTGGCTGAGTCAGCGCTTTCGCCGAATGAAATTTTAATGCTTTTAGCCGATCATGTGACAACCCCCCAAAATGTTCATTATGAGATCTGCGTAAAAGACAAAATGAATAAAAAAGCCGGCCGATTAGCAATGGCCGGCGTGTGCCGTTTTGATTCAAAGGGTAACGATTTATTACAAATTGTCGATCTGTTTATTGGAGCAATCAATTATGATTTAAAAATCGCGACTGGAATTGTTGGCGATGGAGATAAACACAAAAAAGAATTATTGAGGTTTATTAAAGAAAGCATAGGAATTAAAGATTTTACCGGAGGTTTTCGCAATAAAAAATTTAATATTTTTGTTGATCAGGATTTAAAACAAAGATTGCCCTTACAATACAAAAACGGCTTAAACAGCCGTTTATAAAGGAAAAAGGCCACCGTCCTAACGGTCGGCGCCTTATTCCAAATACTTATATTTAAAGTATAACAAAAGTTATCCACAATGTCAAATTTTGTAAAATTATTCAAGAATTTATGCAAATAGAGTTATCAAAAGAACAATTTAAAGAGATGCTACTCGCCGCTATGTTTTATTCCTGGATTCGCGGCGGCTTGGCGGACGAGAAGGGCGAAGATTTTAAAAGATACGAAGAATTGGAAAAATATTTTTTGAAAATCGCTAAAGATAATGGCTTTAACGATTTAGTTGAAAAATTTCACGGCGGCTTGCTTCCGACCGACGAATTGTCCGAGTTGGAGGAGGAGGTAATGGATGAGTATGACGATGACACTTTTTGGCACGAGCTCACCACCCGCCTGGGCCGGCGCGATTTCTGGCGGACTGTCACCCCGGAAGAAAAAAAGGAAATGAAGAAACAAAATTGGCTACCGGGAAGAGTGCATGAGATCTATGAAAAATACGAGAAAGAGTTTGAGGAAAATGGGATTGAGAGATTGGAGATTAAAAATTAGAAAAAGAGATTTTGTATAATTTTATAGTGCTATTTAATATGAGCGAAGGATCATACATGCGAATAGATGAAAAAACAAATCCAATAGATTCTTTGGAAAGGGCTTTGATTTTTTTGCGAGAAGCAGAAAAAGATTTGATGTCCATGAAATGGTTTGTAGTTGCTATCCATCATGCCATTTATCATTTTATGCTCTTGGCTTTATCGAATACCGATCAATCGGGTATATGGAAAGAACCTATTATTAGAAGGTCTGATGGTTTAATTGATTTGATGCACCCAGAAAATAGACTTATTTCATTTATGACCGCTTTAAAATTTATTCAAGATTCGGCAAGAATGAGCGGATATGTAAACTCAAAGCCGTTTCAAGCTAAACCTTATCACGCTCAATCAATGAAGCGTTTAAACGACAGATTAAGAAATGTTTTTGTTCATTATAAACCATTGGCTTGGTCTATTCATGATAAGTATATTTTAGATGTAATAAACCCAGGTTTAGAGATTATAGAATTTTTAGTTGAAAAAAGTGGAAGATGCAGATTAGATCAAGAAGAAGTTGATTATATAATTGGAATAATCAATAAGATAAGAAAGATTATTGATAAGTATTATGAAAAACAGACAAAATAACTGGCAAAAAATAAAATTAGGGGATGCGGCCGGCGAAGTAAGAAATTTATATAATCCCAGCCCCGGTGAACATTTGAAATACATAGGGCTTGAGCATATTAAACAAAACACCTTAAGGTTAAGTAGTATTGGTGATTCTGCGGACACTCAAAGTGCGAAGAAATTTTTTTCAACAAACGATGTCTTATTTGGAAGTTTAAGGGCTTATTTCAGAAAGGTAGTGAAGCCGAAGTTTAATGGTGTTTGCTCGACGGATATTACAGTTTTAAGAAGTAAAAACGGAAATGATCAAAACTTTCTTTATTATTTTATTGCTAATCCGCATTTTATTGATTTTGCAGCGGCTTCGGCTGAAGGAACACGAATGCCAAGGGTAAGTTGGAAATTTTTATCAAAGACACAGTGGAATTTTCCGCCATCAGCTGATCAAAAACGCATCTCCGATATTCTCTCAGCTTTTGACGATAAGATTGAATTAAATAATAAAATCAGCAAAAATTTGGAGCAAACGGCGCAGGCGATTTTTAAGGAGTGGTTTGGGAAAAGTGAAAAGTTAAAAGCTAAAAGTGAAAAGTTATTTAAATTAGGGAAAATAATATGTGGGAAAACCCCTTCAAAATCAAATTTAAAATATTTTGGAGGCGAAATACCGTTTATAAAGATTCCTGATATGCATAATCAGATGTTTATATTAAAGACGGAAGATTCTTTAACGGAAGTGGGTGCAGACAGCCAAAAAAATAAATTTATACCTAGAAATTCAATTTGTGTTAGTTGTATCGCAACCGTTGGTTTGGTTTCTATTACTACCAAAGATTCACAAACCAATCAGCAGATTAACACTATTATTCCAAAATCAGAGAGCTATCTTGAATTTTTATATTTAGCACTAAAAACAATCAAAAATGATCTGATGTTGATTGGTAGCGGTGGTTCAACAACGTTAAATATTAATACAAGTATTTTTTCCAACATTGAAATTTTAGTTCCGGAAGAAGAGGTGATAGATAAGTTTCATAAATTAGCAAATCCAATGTTTAATAAAATTTTACAAATTAATAAAGAAAACCAAGAATTAGCCACTCTGCGCGATTTGCTTTTACCAAAATTAATGCGCGGGGAGATTGTCTGAACTGTGATTGACTATGATTAAATGATTATTATGATTAAATAAACGAGTGATTATGATCAATAATGAATATAAATATTCAGATATTACGGAAAAAATCATCGGTTGCGCCATGAAGGTTCATTCAAAGCTGGGCAACGGATTTCAAGAGGTAATTTATCAGCGGGCGCTGGCGATTGAGTTGGCGGAGGCAAACCTGGAATTCACGCGGGAACAAGAAATGGAAATTTTTTATAAAGATCAGCGAATCGGAACGCGCCGGGTGGATTTTTTCGTGGAAGGGCGAGTTTTAGTAGAATTAAAGGCTTTAGTTCAGCTGGAAGATGTCCATCTGGCGCAGGCGATAAATTATTTGGAAGCGTTTAATATGGAAGTCGGCCTGCTCATTAATTTTGGCGCCAGGAGTTTGCAGTTTAAACGATTAAGCAACAATAAAAAATAATTTGAATTTTTAAACTTAAATCATTTAATCACAAAAATCACAGTTCAGACAGAATTATGAAATACACAAAAAACATGTATCAATATCTGGCCCTGCGCTTGTTTCAGGAAGTCTATGGCGAGGTGGAATGGTGCCAGGAGGAGGAAAAAATAATCGCCGGCTTGGCCGAAGAAGCCAGCTGGAAGTTGACCGATGAGGAAACGCAAATAGTGGAAAATCGCGTTATACAGATAAATAATAAATACGAGAAGCAGACGATGGAAAGTTTAAGGGAAGAGTATCGGCCAGAATTTGACGACGGCGGCGGCGAAGGCGACTTTTTCTTCGTGCCGGTTGATTATAACGAAAAGTTTTACGAAATCTGGAAACAAGGCGTGGCCAAGCGGCAAACGGTTAAGATAAAATATGATTCAACCGAATCGGGAATTACCGAGCGTTTAATTGATCCGTATAAATCGCGCGCGCCTTACGGCGAGGGCTATTGCCATAACCGCCAAGAAGTCCGCAAATTTCGTTTTGACCGGGTGATTGACATAAAGCTGACGGAGAAAAAATTTAAGAAACCGAAAATATAATTAAATAGTTATGAGTAGAAATTTAAACGAAAATTCACTTACCGAACAACCGGTTATAGAATGGCTCAAAGAGATGGGCTATGACTATGAATTTGGACCGGATTTAGCGCCCGGGCAAGTTTTAGGAGAGCGCGAAGATTTTCGCGAGGTTGTTTTAGTTGGACGGCTAAAGCGATCTATTCGCCGTCTGAATCCCGATTTACCGGAAGCCGCGATTGATGATGTCGTGCGTGTCATCACCAGAGTTGAACATCCAAACTTAGAGATTGCGAACAAAGAAATTTATAAAATGCTTACGCAGGGCGTTAAGATTGGCATTCGCGATAAATCCGGCGAGGAAAAAGGAAGGTTGGCCAAAATTTATGATTTTGAAAACCCCCAGAATAATGAATTTCTGGTCGTCAATCAATTAGCGATTCAAGGAATAGAAAAGGTTCGCCGGCCGGATATCGTTGTTTTTGTGAACGGAATCCCATTGGTAATTTTTGAGCTTAAAAATCCGACGCTTGAAAATGCAACAACTTATTCTGCTTTTCAGCAACTGCAGGAATACAAAAAGGATATTCCGGAAATTTTTAAATACAATCAAATTCTTGTTATTGGCGATTTGCTGGAGGCGAAGCATGGGACAATCTCGTCTTCTTGGGAGTGGTTTTCGGTTTGGAAGGGTATAGAAAGCGAAGATGAAAAAAATGATGGAATTTCCGAGCTTGAAATTTTAACGCGAGGGATTTTCCACAAAACCCGACTTTTGGATATCATTGAAAACTTTATTATTTTTGAAGCCGACAGTGAAAGAGATACGAGCAAATATACAAAAAAGATGGGTTTGTATCATCAATACTTTGGCGTAAATAAAGCCGTGAACGAAACCTTGCGCGCGGCGAAACCTCGGGGAAATAAAAAAATCGGTGTTTTTTGGCATACGCAAGGATCGGGCAAATTTTTATCAATGGTATTTTATACAAACAAAGCCAAGCGTTTGGAAGAATTAAAAAGTCCGACCTTTGTATTTTTGACAGATAGAAGAGATCTTGATGGACAATTTTATAGAACATTTCTAAGAAGCGGCTATCCAAATGCAAAACAAACAGAAGATATTAAAGATTTGAAAAAGAAGTTGCGGGAAGCCGCCGGCGAACTTATCTTTACCACAATCCAAAAGTTTGACACTGAATACGAGGAATTAAGCGACCGAGAAAATATTATAGTTATAGCAGACGAAGCGCATCGTTCGCAATATGCGAAATTTGCCGCTAATGTCCGGGTCGCTTTGCCCAATGCTTCTTTCATGGGCATAACCGGTACGCCAATAAGTTTACGAAATCGTGAAACGCGATTGGTTTTTGGGGAGCATATCAGCGAATACAAAATAAACCAAGCCGTTCTAGACGGAGCCACTGTGCCTATTTACTACGAAGGGCGGCTTGTGCCCCTGCATTTGGCAAATCAATTTATTGATGAGGAATTTGAAGATTTGGTTGGCGAGATTGGTTTTGAAATTAAAGAAAGCTATAAACGTAAGTGGGCGCGGCTTGAGCAGGCGGTGGGAGCGAAAGATCGTTTAGATAAGGTGGCGAAAGACATTGTAGAACATTTTAATAATCGTGGCCTTGAAGGAAAAGGAATGATAGTAACGATCAGCAGAAAAACGGCTGTTGAAATGTATAAAATTATTTCAAAGATTGAAGGCGCGCCAAAAGTGGCGGTGGTTATTTCAAAACCCGAAGATTTTCCTGAACTCCATCAAAGCAGAGATACTAAGGAATTGGAAAAGAGATTTAAGAATCCCGACGATCCACTGAAACTCGTGATCGTATGCGATATGTGGCTGACCGGTTTTGATGTCCCGGCGCTTCATACGATGTATATTGACAAGCCGCTCAAAAATCATACCTTGATGCAGGCGATAGCCCGCGTTAATAGAATTTTTAAAGACAAGCCGGGAGGATTAATAGTTGATTATATTGGCGTTGCTGATGATTTGAAAAAAGCCCTCTCCATTTATAGCTCTGGAATTCAAAAAGAAGCGATGGTGCCGATTGAAGAGATCATCTCCAAGATGATGGAAAAGTACGACATTGTGCGGGCAATGTTTTCCGGCATTGAGTATAAAACTTGGAAAAAACTTAAAAGTGTGGAGCTGGCACAATTATTCCAAAAGTCGGTAAACAATATTATCACTGATGAGAGAAGCGGAAAACTTGATGATGAAAAGAAAAAACGGTTTGCGAAAGAAACTGAAATTTTATCGCAACTTTTTGCTTTTGTTATGCCGCACAGAGAAGCTAATGCGATAAGAAATGAAGTTGAATTTTTCCAAGCCGTAAAAAGAGCGATTATCAAAAGAACTATTATTAGGACGGAGGGCATTGGCTTGGATATTGAATCAGCCGTGAGAGAGCTTGTTTCCAAAGCCATATCCGCCGAAGGCGTGATTGATATTTTTGATATGAAAGGCAGAGGGAAGCCGGACATCTCAATTTTTGATGAAAAGTTTTTGGAAGAGGTGAAAAATCTGAAATATAAAAATCTTTCCATTGATGTGCTTCGCAAACTTTTGCATGACGAATTGAGAGTGCGGATGAAAACAAACTTGGTCCGTTACAAATCATTGCTTGATATGTTAGAGGATATTATTGAGAAATACGAGAATAACATTATCAATTCCACAAAGGTTATTGAAAAATTGATTGAGTTAGCAAAAGAAATTAAAAAAGTTGAAAAGTTGAGCGAAGGAATGGGATTGTCCGAGGAAGAGATGGCCTTTTACGATGCCATTTCACTAGGCAAAAAATCTATTAATAGTAACGGCGAGCTAAAAGAATTAGTTAAGGATTTAGTGAAAATTATAAAAAGAGATTTAACCATTGATTGGATGAACAATGATATTATCAAAGCGAGAATTCGCGCCAATGTTAAATTACTACTTTTGCGAAAAGGTTTTAAGGCGGAGGAAAGCGAAAAAGTACTGGGCTTGATCTACCAGCAGGCGTTCTCGTTATACAGAGATTTTGTGCCGGCGATGGTATAAAGTCATTCCGCCAAAAATTATGACCCCTATTTTAATTTTCACGATCATTCTTCTTGTCGCGGCGGTTGCGGGGCTGGCTGTTTACGCGTGGAAAGAAGCGAAAAAGCATGAGACGAGCGCGAAAGAAGAAATTGTTTTTTCTTCGGTCATAATAATATTTTAGCATGATTTTAGAGGAAAATCATTGATATTTTAAAAACAAAGGATTAAAGTTAACACTGGTAAAAGATAAGTATGATGATTTACAATAATGAAAATGAAATTTTAGCAAAAGGAGCTATTTTTCGAGCTAATTCAGGTTTTTGGTTTCTCGAAGAATGTCTCACGTATATTCATAGAGGAGGCACTGATGTAGCTTTTTCTCGATCGTTATATATTCTTTTTTCATATAATTTCGAATTAATTTTAAAAGCTCGCATATTGTTAGAAAGTAGACAGACAAGGAGAGATGATTTAATTAAGGAAATTAAATCACACGACCTCGAAGAATTATCAAAGAGGCTTTCAAAGAATGCTTTAAATGGTCTGGACATTAAGAATATTCGACGGGGGGAAAGTTCTGGTTTTACCGAGTATGTTATCGAAATGTTTAGCGGGGATAAAATTGTATTGCAAGATTTGGTTGACGTTAGGTATGATTTTGTAAAAAATTCACTTCGGAAGTTTGATCCCGAGGAGTCCAATAAAATGAAGAATGAGGCAAAAATTATGATCAGTATGACTAAAAAAATTATGAAATTACTAAAATTGTAGATAAGATTATAAAAACTCAAAAAATTACTTATTTATAAGATAAGTCCATAAGGGACTTCCTTGTTACTCTTTTTTTACTTTTCTCCCCCATAACAAAAGCCGCGCTTTGGGCGTGGCTTTTGTTTAAGAAGTATATTAACTGATTGAGTTCAATATAATATTACTCTTTAATTAGAATCGTCTCGGACGATCCTGCACTTTCTGCCTGTGACAATCACGGCAAAAAAGCGGCCTGTCTCCGCTCGGTTCGAAAGGTAATTCGGTAATAGCGGCCCCGCATTGTGAGCAGGTCCAGTTTCCCTGGTACATCTTTCGGTCACCGGCGTTGTTTTGATACGACATTCGTTTGTTCGTTTGGTTTACGTAGATTTACTTGGTGTAAAATGAACGTAAAATATTATTAAATTATGTTACCAGCATAGCAAAGATACGGATTTTTGTCAACTGGGGTAAAAAATGTGTAAAGGTGAAATAGAAATGTCCTACTTTGGGGGGAATAGAAATGTGTAAAAAATGTGCCTGGGAATCCGCTCTTTGAAGGCGGTTTTTTGTTTTATTTTTATCAAATAATATAGCTAATTTTAGCTATATTTTTTTACCTGTCCCGCCTGCCTCGCTATGGCGATGGCCTTGGCGGTGATTTCTGACAACCATTGACACATTGGTTGTCATATGTTAACCTATAAATATAAGGTTATTAAAGAATATGAAAAACTACTATTCCACAATAGAATTAGCGAAATTATTAGGCATAAGCCGACAGGCGGTTTTAAAGAAAATTAAAAACGGCCAGATTAAGGCGGAAAAAATCGGGCGCAATTATTTTATTCCCGGGAAAGATTTCAAAGATTCGGTTCGCGAAGATTTAACCGATAAAATTAAAGAAGAAATCGGCCGAGGCGTCGCTAAAGTGATAAAAGAATACGGCGATACCCTTAAAATGCTAGGCAATGAATAAGATTCAAAATATTACAATTGATAAGATTAAATATATCGCCCATGAGCTGGCGGTCCAAACCATGGGCTGGGATGAACCGATTCCGGCTTTTTCCACCAGATATCCGAATGTTTTGGAAAGCTGTATTATGGTTCCGTTCCAGAAATTTGACAGAAAATACTTGTACCGAGGTTTAGCCGGCAAAGCGGCCATGCTTTTTTATTTACTGATAAAAAATCATCCTTTCTTAAATGGCAATAAGAGAATAGCCGTAACCACTTTATTGATTTTTTTATATTTAAATAAAAAATGGCTGAAGTCAACCGAGGTTGAGTTGTATAATCTGGCCAAATGGGTGGCGGAAAGCCCGCCGGAAGCGAAAGAAGAGGTTATTAATTATATTGAAAAATATATAAAAAAAAGACTGGTAGAGAGTTTGGGGCAATTAAGTAAAAATTGAAATACATTATAAATTAATTTAACCAAAAATTTATGCCAAATAAAACTATCGGCGAATTATTTAATTTAAGCGGGAAAACCGCGGTCGTAACCGGCGGCGCTATGGGCATTGGCTATGGAATTGTCAGGCGGCTTTGTGAGGCCGGGGCTAATATCGTCATTGCTGACATTAATAAAAAAGTCGGAGAAGAAAAAGCCAGGGAGTTAAGTGGAAAGAAAAATAAGGTTATCTTTATAAAAACCGATGTGAGCTCGGAAAAGGACGTGGAAAATTTAATAAGTAAAACCGTGAAAGAATTCGGCGGGCTTAATATTTTTGTTAATAACGCCGGAATATTCCCTAACAAGCTGATTTTAGACATGGATTTAGCGCTTTGGGAGAAAATTCAGGCAATCAATCTGCGCGGAGTTTTTCTTTGCTGCCGCGAAGCGGGCAGGGTAATGGTAAAAGCCGGTGGCGGTAATATTATCAACATCGCCTCTATTGACGCTCTGCACCCAAGCCTGCCGGGTTTGGCTTCTTATGACGCTTCCAAACATGGCGTTTGGGGGTTTACCAAAAATTTTGCTTTAGAAGTGGCGAAAAGGGGAGTCCGGGTTAACGCCATTGCTCCGGGCGGGATTAGCACTGAAGGCGTGAAGAAGATGAATGAAGGAGAGGGTGGCACAAATCAAGAAGAAATGATAAAGCAATTTACGCAAAAAATTCCTTTGGGCCGGTTTGGGGAGCCGGATGAAATCGCTTTGGCCGTTTTATTTTTAGCTAGCCCGGCTTCGTCTTATATGACCGGAGCCATGATCGTGGTGGACGGCGGATTTTTACTTACTTAAAAAGTTTAATAATTTAGAAATCAATTTATGGCAAAAGTTTTTAATGATGAAAATTTTCAAAAAGAAGTCCTTGAGGCTTCAAAGAAAAAACCGGTTTTAGTAGATTTTTTTGCTCCCTGGTGCGGGCCTTGCAAAATCCAGGGCCCGATAATTGATGAGGTGGCCGAGGATTTGGGAGAAAAAGCGGTGGTGGGAAAAATAAATACGGAAGAAGCTCCGGAAACGTCAAACCGATACGGGGTTATGAGCATTCCGACTATAATTTTATTTAAAGATGGAGAGCCAAAAGAAACTTTAAACGGCCTGCAATCCAAAGAAGCTTTAGTAGAAATTATTGAAAAATATTTACCCCGTTAGAAATTTCGATGTGGCATTTCCGCTAGAGGCAAGGATTAGCCCTTGGCTAAAGACCTCGCCGGAACTATTTAAAAATTTAACCCTAATTAAGATCCCCCTTTAGAAAGTTATATCCTTTTGACGGGATAAGGCAGCAAGGCATTATTTCTAACGGGGTAAATAAAGTAAAAACCCTGCCCTTCGCGAAGGGCGGGGCGGAATTTATCTCCTTGGTCCGCTGTCACGTCTTTGTCTGTGGCAGTCGCGGCAGAAAATCGGCCTGTCGCCGTCCGGCTGGAAAGGCAGTTCAGTAATTTCCGCGCCGCAACCGGAACAGGTCCAGTTTCCCTGGTACATTTGGCGTTGGCCAAAGGAGTTGTTTTGATCGCTCATTAATGCTTTTTTGTCTTGCTTAAGCTTGGGTTTTTAAAAGATTCCTTTTTGGGGAAATATTTTTAAAAATAAGCTGGGCAAAACCCTTAATTAATTATGAATAGAGTGTAGTATGGGTTGGCAATTTTGTCAATTACAAATAGAAAAGGACGCATTTGCGTCTGCGCCCTTTTTCCTTTTTATTCCCTCTTTTCTACGCTTCAATTCCATAATCTGTTTTCAACTGGTCTTTTCTCGCCTGAATCTGTTCGGGGGTTAAGCCGGGTTGGCCAAGATATTGGTGTACCCATCTGGCTATAGGAATTTTTTTTCCCCGCCTTTTCCTGGTTTTTACATCAACTACACCAGCTTCTTTCCCCGCGTTTACTACTACGTCGTCATCGCCCGTTACTACTACTTCGCCGTTTCCGTTTCCTTGTTCAGTCATGCTCCTTTCCCTCCTCTTTGTTTAAGTCTTGTTTGAAAATAGCGAAAGATTATAATTTTTAAAGCCGCTTCCTTTTTGGAGAGCGGCTTTAGTTTTTATATAATCTATTTAATCTAACTTTTAAGTCGCTCTTAACTTTAATAATTTAAAACAAATATAAACGACACTTATTCCAGAAATTAAGTCCATCTTTTTTAATGAATTTTGCTGGTTCAGTTTCATATA
>Ga0210049_1003010_pt1 | contig 15404 bp, 13 predicted proteins | sample CryGeyCG2014_300_2_FD_183964 | JGI IMG/M metagenome (GOLD analysis project Ga0210049, IMG submission 183964) | Groundwater microbial communities from aquifer - Crystal Geyser CG06_land_8/20/14_3.00 (SPAdes) (version 2) | ecosystem: Environmental > Aquatic > Deep subsurface > Groundwater | place...
CATCATCTCCCTTAGCATTAAAGGCAAGTAAATTAAATTCACCGACCTCATCTGATTTCTGTATCCACGCACTTGGCGGTTGCCCTACTATGCCAGTCGTTGTTCTTATTCTACCCATAATTTTTACCTCCATTGACTATTTGCCTAACATTCACACTGCGGTTTGTCTCTTACTGCTGTCCTCTACCCATGTTGAAGTTGCGGAATCGTATACCAATACCGTAGTGCTATTGGGCGTAGCAGACCAATCTATATTTCCAGCAAGCTGTATATTTCCTACACCACTAGCCACTGTTGCGGCTTGCTTGAACGTAATCGTAATCTCTTGCCTGTCTTTTACTGTCGTTACAGTTGTTATGGGATTAGTATTATCGAAAGGGGATCCTACGTTTACCGTTAGCCTATTTACAGTTGATACGTCTTGCCCATTTGTTGTCAACGGTGTTGCTACTGGTTGTGTTATAGCGCCTGTTATCTGTTGCGCCCCTACCGTGCCGTCAACATTCGTGCCTCGTACTTGCTCTACCCATACATTATTAATAAACTTAAAAGTTATCTGCTCTCCCGCTTTTAGTGAGACCGGCACTCCGCCTTGTGTTATGATGGTTGCGCCAGGGGGGATTGTGTTTCCTGCACCTATACATGTTAATGTCAATACCTGTCCTTCTACTCCCCCAAGAAAATCTGTTATTGATGGATTTATAGCCCCATCCAAGGTGAAGAATGTGCCCCCAGTAACCGTTGGCGTAGCACCAGCACTCAATTGAGGGCCTACACCCTGTGTCATCTGCCCAACAACATTAATTGTTCCGCCTACGCCCACAAGAATTTCCGCCTGCCCCGATGTCCCAGTTCCAACTTGCGTAGAGCCATCTGAATTTTGTCTGTATTGTTCTTTCCATATATCATCCAGATACTTTAACCTGATAACCGATCCTGTTTTGAATGTTGCATTGACATAATTCTGTAAATATATAAGTGTATTGCTATATATAGTGCATCCATCAACAATAAAGTTTAGTGTTATTTCCGCGCCCTCTGTGTTGCTCCCCATAAAATTTGTAATTGTTGGCGTAAGCGAGCCATCAACATTGAACTGCGATCCTCCTGTTATGTCTGCGGTAGTAGTAGTAGGAAATAATGTAAGAGTTTTCAGTATCGGCTTTACTACTGAACCAGCTACACTAAGGGAAGCCCCTTCTGCAACATTGACAGCAGTTTGAGTCATTGATACTGCTGCAATGTTATCCTTTTTGACCGCAACAGTAGTGGGAGTGATCTCTACCACCTTGTCGTCCTTTGTACCTGTGAATAGCGTCCCATCAACTTTTAATGCCGATCCTGTATTGATGGTCGTTGTCACTGATGCAGCCGTTCCTGTCGAATCATCAACATCATTCCTAAGAAACTGAGTTGACCCTATACCACCAACCGTTGAGGCATTGACATTGTTCGGGGGAGTTCGGATCAATGATGTAGGATCAATATTAAGTTTGTTCTTAAATTTTGGCAAGTGCAGTGCCTCAATAAACAGCGTGGGGTATCTTCCAGATGTTGTGTCGTAGAAATTAGTGCCTGCCCCAACCTCGAACCCGCCCTTATAGATAACCAGTTTTTGGGTTGGAGCGGACCATTCCGCAGTATATCCGCCGAAAGGATTGATTCTAGCAATGGTGATCTCCCACCCCCTGATCAAGTCTTGGAGATCGGCATCATACCCGCCAGCAGGATAACTGTTATCGAGGGTAGCGAAAATCCAGTCATGACTTGTCATATCTTGCCGAATTTGTGGTTTCGGATTATCGGATCGTTGTATTGTTAAAGCCATTGTGAATCAACTCCTATTCTTTAAATTCTGGTATAATTTCTTTTGGTCTCTGTTCTGCATCCGTAGATTCCGTATCAATAGATTCCTCTGGTGTTTCTACTTCAGGTGATAAACCGTATTTCTTTGCTTCCTTTAATGCCTGCTTCATCAACAAACTATCAAGCGTTTTCTGATAATCCTTCTTCTGTTCACTAGAAGACCAGGGGTTACGAATATCATCTCTTAATTTCCCTATCGGCGAACCAGTCCCCATGTCGTCAACTGCATTGATATAGTTGCTTTCATCGCTCATTTTCATCTTATGGAGTATTACCTTTTTCTGCACAGTCTTGTTCTTGCCCAAGTTCTGTTTTTTCTTATACGGTATCGGATAACCTTTTTTGGTAGCCTTGCGATCAATCTCGTCCATACCTGCCTCGTCACCTTCTACGTATTTCTGCTTGTAGCAATATAGCCAATAGGCGTATTGCGCTTCCTTCTTGCTCGATAGCTTCAATAATTCCCTAGCTTCATTGGCAACTAGATTGACCTTGTATAAACCCAATGCTCTAGGAAGATCAAACGGACCCTTTGAGAGTATCCCAAAAGCATCGGTAGCTTCTCCCTTATCAGCTTGTCGTATGTATTGCCCAAATGGCGATACAAGTTTCTCTAGGAAATAGTTTCTGAAATAAGGTGCTTTTTGCAGAAACTCTATATCTTTTAAGTTTTCAGGGACTATCGGTTGTTTGTCCACAGGGTCTTTGTTTAATGCCACCCCGATAAGAAACTGAGCTATTGGCGTCGTCATTCTTGCTAAATGCCTTGCTGGCTCTGTACCTAAGCCATATATAAATGTTCTTGCCGCTTCCTCTGGCGTTATCTTTCCTCTTTGGACTTGGTTTATCAAAGGTGCAAGCTGACTCCATCCCGTAATCTCTGTCGCACTATCCCAGGGAAGTTGCGGTGCCAATATCCATGCCTGATCGGGTTTCCCATCCCCCGATAAATCCTCACCCTTTATTATCATTGTGCTTGATCTCTGCTTGAAATACCCAAGACGATCATATATGTATTTCCTGTCACCTACAGTGTTATAAATATATGCCGCCGCAAACGGGATACCGATCTTCAATCCCATTTTCGCTATACCAAGTGGGGTCCTGAAGTTCTTTGCCATATTGATTATATTCTTCTGTGACCATGTAAGAAACGGAAACAATAATCCATTCATGTGTCGCCGATACCAGTCAGGAACGGCACGATAATCTATCGTTGCATTTCTTGAAATATACCCCGCCGCCGATTCAGCGTCTAGATGTGCAATATCCTTCTTGAAAGCCTCACCGACAAATCCCTTGCCCTTCACATGCCTATCCCATTGATAAGTAAGTTCTATAAGTCGAGGGATAGACTCTCTGGAATAATTAAACCGTTCCCATTTAGTCTTTACTTTCCCATACCCTGGCACGTTCAAAGGTCTTGATGCGCTGCGCCATTCTGACATAAACCCCGATCCAAGTACGTCTTTTTCTTGGGCGATCCTCAATATATCCTTTTCAAATTGCGTTAGATAGTGATCCCCGTACCTTGCAGGATGTTTAACATAATTCAATATCTTAGTCGATGACTTAATTATATCAGGCTTGAAAGCCCCCTCTGACGTAATAAGCACATTATATAAGTCTCCTGCTATATTAAGCGTCTGGTATGGTATTCCCGCGTAAGTAAGAGTAACCCTTTTCCACATTCTCGTCAATCTAGCAGCCTCAACCAGACCAGGGAGAATCTCCTCAGACGGCGGTTTTAGTTGTAGTAGCTTTTTAGCTATTGGCTCAGGTATCAGATAGGATTTATGCTTGCTCCCAACTATCAAACCTCTGCGTAAAGACTCAAGTCTACTAAGTATCTCGTCATCAGATTGATTTTCCCCATTAGCGATAATGTCTGGTATATCTTCCTCGATAAGTTTATTCTTGTTCACAATATCTCCCACATATTTTATGTTCCCTGGTATCTCCTGATATGCTCTATATGGTTTGCCATCTATCTTATAGATGTTGTTCGGCTTAATATTGAAATCTTTGTCATGGAAGATTGCCAATAACTCATCATCACTCTTTGATCTTAATACCTTAGCATATACATCGAATTGCACTAAGTTCCTGATAGTAAAGTCGTCCATAGCGTCATCCATGTGTACCTGTGCAAGATACGCTCTTGACGCATCCTCAGTCATAACCACGTCTCTTGTTGTGCCTTGAGCTTCTAGCGTATATGGTCTAAAAGCCCGTCTAGCTTTTCGTGACATGGACGGATAATTACGGAAGTAGTCCTCTGGCGTAAACGGAAAGTAGAAATCTTGCGCGTCTAATGCTTCGATTTTTAGCTTCTTCCTTGCAACAAGATTCTCACCTATATTGTGCATTAATTCTTTGAAAGTCTCTACCCTTTCGAGTACAAGTTTTCCTTCATCGGATTTATTAAGCAATGCGGTCATATCGGCGATCTCTTTCTCTAACACATCGAGAGAAATATCTCTTGATACAGGCAATCCCATAGTTTTTCTTGATTTCAATGCACGTATACCGATCATGCGCATAAGGTACTTTCTCGGTACTCCTGTAATATCGCCCCACATAGCATATAGCGCTTTATCTGCAAACTCAGTAGATCGTGTTACTATTGGGATGAATTGAGATCGGAAATTATCAACGAATTGCGGGATAGCTTCTGGGAATTCTTTTACATCCTTCATTAACTCAGGTTCAAACTTAGCAGTAAGGATATTCCAAGCATTATGGATTTGCCGATTAAACAATTCCTTAGTTCTACCATAATTTGATTTTTCACCAGTAGTAAGCGTCTCGGCAAGTTCCTTATTAGCTATTGGAGGCTCTTTCGGTAACGTTTTGGTCCGTCCCCCTTTTGTCCGTATTATTCTAAGCGCTAGCCCTCCTGATGGTGCTTTTTCCTCAATATTCTTGCCCACTTCATCAGCACGCTGATCAACAAAGTCGTCCAGCTTTGTCTTAGCCATCGCAACAGGATCGTTTATATCCTCACCCTTAGCCCCCAGGTCCATAATGAACTGCGATGTATCTGCAAGGTTCTTGTCCCTTAACTCTTTGTCTATGCGTTGTCGTATCTCTGAATCAGGCGATTCCTCATACCACTTATTCCATCTATTAAGTTCGGCTTCTAGTCTCTTTACTTCCTGCTCGGTAGCGTAAGCGTCTTTGAGTTGTGCGCCCATTTCTCCCACTTGCTTAGGTTGTTTTAATATGCCCTTAACTGACAGTATCTTGTCGCTAATGTCCTTCTTGATATTCTTAACTATGCCTGCAATATCATCAGGATTCATCTTGACAGCCGGGAAACCCTCTTCCAGAGTAGCGTTACGTGGTTCTTCTAGCACAGTCTCGGCCACTTGTGCCTCTGGTATAGCCTCTGGACTTACCGTCGGTGCTTCTGGTATGAGTGCCTCTGCTTTAGCCCAGGCGTTTATAGGATTATCTGCTTTTGCACCCTCTAGCGAGGCATAGACTTTTGATTGCCCCTCAATTGTATCTTTCCATTCTGCTCTTGGTCGCTTAATCTCAGCTACTGCGTAATCTTTTCCTGCAAATTCCCTTACTGTCCCTTCTGGTTTCCACGTCTTACCTTTTATGTCCACGTAAGCAGTAAAAAACTCGTTATTTCTTATATAAGAGGTCTTAATATTGCTTGGTATTTCCCCGAAGTACCGTTCTCTTGCCTGCACGCTTGTTACATAAGGGGAGTTATATCCAGCCCCTCCACTTGCAAGTCCCTGCTTATGTAGTTCCTCTGCCACGCCATTGCCAAATATTTTATCAATTTCAGTTGGCGTTCTTTTTTTCTGTGGCGCAATATCCAAATGCTTCAATGCTTGCTTAATTGTTGTTTCATCTATTTGTGTCTTTGCCTTTGGCTCAACGGCAGTTGTAGGTTCTGGTGTAACCTCTTTCTGCACAGTCTTTGCCAAGTCTGGATAATCAGGATGTGACGTTATCTTGTCCTCGTCTATGGCTTGTTTAACCAGCCTTTTATGAACATCCTCAAAAGATTGAATAGTATTGGCAACGCGATAACCCTCGGTTGTTTGTCCAGACCAATCAGTAATTGATCCAATTTTCCCCTTCAACGCACCAAGCTCTTTTCCTGTATCAAAATCACTCAAATAAACATCCGCTTCTGGCGGGGGGTTATTTATAAATTCCTGCTTACTCATCTCGTAAGGCTCTTTAGGCACTTCTGCACTTGGTATGGCTTGCTCTTGCATCTCGGTAGCCCTAACCTCTGGCATCTGCTCTATGGGCTTCTCAGGGGCGTTCTCTATCGTCTGCTGTATCGGTTGCTCTATGGGTGTTTCTTGTGGTGGAACTTCATTAATGGGTACTTCAAAATCTTTCTGGATATCAAGTATCGGATCGCCTGTCTCTGAAAACCTAATACTGCCTCTACCCATTGCTTTGTTTATTTGTGTTCGCACACTTACTTTGGCCTTTAATGCGTCTACGATCATCTGGTCGGTTGCGTTTATATTCGTCAAGTTATGCAATACACCAAGTTCCGTCAGTGCGTTAGTCGCTGACGATTGTTTATTTAATACATTACTTAGCTTTCTCCAATCACTGCCAACTTGCATGATTACACTATCTGCCCCTCGCTGTGCTTCGGCAATCTGCCCCTCGTCATACATTTCCATAAGTTTTGCGCTTGCGTTAGCACGTATCTTTTCAATCTGCATTCTTACCCCTGGCGGAATATGCTTTGGCTTGTTTGCTTCTTCAATAGCCTTTTGGCGATTTTCTCTTAGTAATTTATCTAGTAGAATTTTATTTCGTATTTTTTCCTCTGCAGCTAGACCTTCAGCACGTTTATTTATTTCCGCATATTTTTCCTCCGCACCAAGGATATTAGCACGTTCATTTATCCCTGCATACTGTTCTTCTGTTCTTGGTATCGCTTCTTCTAAGTTTTGATCGGGTTTCGGAAATTGCGATTTAATTTCCTGTACCATGTTAGGATTTCTTGGAGTTATTACCTCACCCTTTCGCAAAGCTCCAGGGATTTTCATTTGTGGTATACCACCCTTAAGGTATGCCTGTATCTTTTCAATCGGCATGGTATCATAGAAATACTTAGCTGCTTGAATTGCCTGCTTTGCTGATTCAGGTTTTATTGTTCCCGCTTTTACTTGCTTCAATAGTTCCTTATTGAAGGCGGATTCCCAAAGTCTAGCCGAAATGCCACTCATTAATTTTGCCCCTGCTATATTAAGACCAAACTCGACAGGGTCTAATATCTGTGATGGGCTTAATATCCCCTCAATAAAATTTCTTATCTTTTCGTCAACTACTGCTTTTATCCCTACGTCTTTTTCTGGTGGACTTGCTAGGTAATCTATCCAATTAGCGTACTTCTTTTCGCCTTTGAGCTTTGCAATCTGTGTTCCAGTTTCACCTCGAGCTCTCCTAGTAGCTTTTTCGCTAAAGGCATCAGGATTCATTTTGACTATATCTGCCATTATTTGATTGGCTTTATCCTCTCCGTATTTAGAAATAAACATATCAATAGTAGGCATTTTTTGTCGTCTTACCAGATCATCAATATATGCCTTGTCACCCGTGTAAACCTTGTTTTCCAAAACAGTTACTTTCGGCACGATGCCCAACGCCTGACGTTCTTTGGATAGTAGAAACCTCGTAGCTTTTTGTCCTGGTTCTCTTATCTTCTGGATAGGTTCAATTATAGCCTTAACTCCCCATTGAAGAATACTTGGTTTTTCTTTTTCTGATTGCGTAGTCTCTGCTTGTGGCTTACCAACAGGCACGATATTTATGTTATAATCCCGCTGATATGATTTCTGCACCTGTGGACTCATACCTTGCCATTGGGTTTCTGGCAAATTCCATGTGCTTTTCTGTTTTATATACTCACTTATGATAGCAGAATCGTCTACACCCTCCTGCCTTAGAGAACTGAATAGTTTGCCCTTTGGAGAATTATTGTTTATTGCTTCGTCAATAATCGCAGTATCCCCTACCTGCTTTCTTAATTCCTCATATTCTTTTGCTCTCTGTCTTGTGAATAACATATGTGAATTACCTCCCCGCATAAATGTGGGAGTATTCCTGACAAATTTCTATAAATCCTATTCAGCCTCTAACATTTCAGCTATTTTCCTTTTCTGTTCATCCGTAAGCACGCTTGATTTCTGTGCTGATTGTCGCGTCAAAGGTTTAACTGGTGTCTGCGCCTGCCGATTGCTCTGTAAATCCATCGTCCAAACTACATTATTGTTATTGTCTATAAATTGGACGGTCTTTACTCCATCGGCTGTCCATCTCTGTATGTATTGCTTTCTCTGATTCACGTTGAGTTTATTCCATATTGATACCTGCGCTTGTATCGTTTCCCTGGGGGTTACTTTTTTCGCCGCTGTGGCAACTGTTGGCATTGGATAAAATATTTGCCTCTGGTATCGAAGCATCTTCAATTCATGCGCCCAATCTGCTGCCATCGGATCGGTTGCGGAAACTCCGGTCATTTGTCCCATAAGGCTAGTAATTCTAGTATTCAGATTTTCTAAGCTAGGAGGGGAAATTGCCAGACTACCCGCTGTAACAGGATCATATCCAATTTTTATCAGGCGCTGTTTTAATAACTCGTTATTCCGCACTTTTTGCTGTGCTAATTGTTGCGTACTGCTGGTCGTAGGTATCGTTCCCTTAGCTATCGCGTCTAACTGCGCATTATATTTAGCGGTTATTGTCCGAACGTTCTCAGTCCTTGCTTCTGTAAGCTCTCTTGCCGCTTTATCTTTTTCTGCTGCCGCTTTTGCTTTCCCTTGATTAAGTGCAAGAGTAATGTCCCCGAGGTTAGGGTTGGGAACATCTTTAAGTGCATCAGTTAAAAATGGATCGCCCTGAATTATTCCAGTTATTGCTTCAGAAGATACTATCTTTGATCCTCTAAGCCACGCATACCAATCAATTTTAGATTGTTCGGTCTGTATACCTATTCTTGATTTTTCTAAATCGGTTTGATTCTTTTGTTGTTGGTCGTATCTTTCAAGGTCACTATTAGTCTTTACCCACGAAGGCACAATATCGCCTTTCCCCGCCCTGCTTTGTAATATTTCAGCTGGTACTGGACTATTCTTATAATCCTGCTCTGCTTGCAATGCTTGAATTTGTTTGTCAATTAATCCAGATCGTGATAGGTTTTCTCGACTTGCCGTTGCTGCCTGTTGTGCCAGTGCGTTTTTTCTGCTTATATCTGCTTGTGTGATGGAAGGCAGCATCTGTGCCCTCATGCTAGCCTGTTGTGCCTGTGCCGATTCCTGTTCGATTTTCTGCTCCTGCCCATAGACTGATAGCCAATCACTAGCCGCTTGGAGATTCTCTTTGAATCGGGATTGCGGACTATTCCTGTTCCGATACTCTTTCATCGCCGCCGCTAACGGCGTTAAAAAATCTGCGAAACCTGCTAAATTTGGCATTATGAAGCACCTCTTTCATCCAATAGTAATATCCTAATCGTGCTTTGGTGTATAATTCTGTAATCCACTATCTATTTGCCCCGTTAATCCATTCGACTGTTGCCACCTACCCAACAATTTTTCAAGTAACTGAGTAACTCCCTCCATTAATGGTTTAAATGTCTGCACAAACTTAGCATCGTACTGACTACTCTTGTAATCATTCCACAAACTGTCAACACGTGTGTAGATATCCCGCAGGTCTTGTCGTGCCGCTGATTCCGCTTGCTGTTGGTACGGTAATGAGCCTTGATACATAGCCATAAGCTGATTCTGTGCGTTGTTCTGTGCTTGGCTGTATATGTCAGCTGCTCCTCGTATTCTTGCGTCCTGGAACGTTTTCTGCCCTTGCCTTACTGGTGTTGCTGGCGAGACCATGCCTGGGTTCGCCTTCTGCATCGAAGCCGAATATGCTTGTTGGGATTGATTGATCTGTTGTCCTAAGTTCCTGACTGCATTTTGGGTGGCAAGACTTGGCTGTCCCATTGCCTGCGCATATAGTGAAGGCATAAGTTGTTGTCCAAATTGTATATTCTGCCCAATACTCTTTTGGAGTTGGGTATCCTTGCCTCCGAAAATATTACCAAGTAATTTTGCCCCTTCCTGCGCAAAGATCATCTGTAAAAGTGGTGATATAAAGCCAGCAGACATTTGAAACCACATCCTTTCTATACAACTTTTAGTAGTTTTCCGTTTATCTTTCTATATAAACTCACTGTATTATTCTTGTTATCAATGCTTACTATATCGCCCTCTGACGCTTTGTCGGCTTCCGTAGTCGTATCATAATGAGGTATTGAATTCTGCATATTCGCTATTATCTCTTTGAATCTGGAATCAATCTCATTTTCGATCTTGCCTGTTGGTGTTACTCTAGTTGTCAATGGTCTGAATTTCATGTAACTCCTAATCACAGACATCAAAAAATTTTGCCTGTAATACCTGCGACTCAATTTCCGTACTAATACGGCTATCGATCACCACTTTTGCCTTTGTTAATAAATCTAACATAGCATCTGGTAACTCTGCCTTTATGGTATCAACAGCAATCTGCTTGACTTTTGCCATATCTGATTGAGTAAGCCTGCCGTCCTTTGCCGCCTCACGTAATGCTGGTACTGTGGTTTTATTCAGACTATTGACTACACTTTCTGTAATTGTAATCGCCATCTCTAGCGCAGACTTAACCTGCTCTTGTTTAATCTTTTTCTTTAGCTCGTTAGCTGCCAAACTCAGCAAAGCTAATAATATTGTTACAACCGTAGGCAATATCACTGAAAATATTTGCAATAATGTGTTTTCCATCATAATCCCTTACTTTTCAATAAAACCAACATTAACCGCTATTAACTCGTTTGCATCAATGCTTGTTTGTTCTACTCGAGTCCTTAAACTCACAGGTGATACCCCTCGCAACCCAGATTTATGTCCTCTTATGTCAAAACTGGATTTTGGATTCAACGTAAACTTTGTTTCGCTACCTGCATGATCTGTCAATGTTATTTGATAGATAGATGGCGTTGACGGATAGTAAGCCGCTAGCGATATTTCCTCAATCATAATCCTATTTGATAGTTGGAGATTATGTATTTCCATCATGCTGTCTATAGGGAAACTGTCATCGGTCTGTCCGTCCTCTAACTCAAAGAGATAATACCTGTCAACCATGCCTGACGATGCAAGTATTGTCCTTGACGTTTCACCTGCATTACGAACTACGAAATCGGTAAGCACGTCCTTGTATTCATAAGACCGCCAAGTCGGGATTGATCTCTGTAAATCCAATATGTAAACCGTGTCTCTCGCCCCGTCATTGTCGGTATCAAGCAAACACCATAGCTCGTTTCCTAGTGATATAAGCACGGATATAGCCAAACTAGTGTCTGTAATACCGTCTAGGATTGTCTGTATGCCTTCGCTGATGTATTCGGGGTCAGGTGTGCCATTAAAGACGTATATGCCATTCCTAGAAAGGTATGCGTGTCTTCCCTTGATATTACATACCCCCTGCACGCCAACCGCACCCTGAACAGCAGCCATCTCTATCAGCGAATAGTCATCAGGCGGATTCTTTACGCTGTCGGCTCCCCAGAGAAGCCAAATGCTCCCATTCTTGTAATAAATAGCAAGCTGGTTACTCTGCAATGGCATGAGTGCCACTACATCATACGGATAACCAAGCTCTAACTTGTTTTCCAATGGAAAGAAATCAGGTATCGGATCGCCTGTCATGCCACTAGCCCCATCTTCCGTCAGCTTTTTGGACATATAGAGAATGTTCTTGTGCTCCTCAACAAACCAAATACGTCCTTTCCAGACAGTCCAGATATAAGGTATTAATCCTGTACTACGCAAGCCCTGTCCAGTATCGTCTGTATCCCTGATGGTGTAGTGATCGGCTGTCTGCAATTCTGCACCTAGCCCTGATTGGCTCACCTGATCTTGCCAACTATCGCCAATAGCAACGCTAGCAACAAATCTATAAGTATCTAAAACCAATGACGGGTCGATGTTTGTCTGATCATTCGCGGCAAGTATTCGCCTATAAATGCGATAATTATCAACTTGGGGGTCTACTGAAGCAGGCGCTGTTAATTCTATTACTTGTCCCTGTTGTTTTGTGTCGGTTCTTAAATACATACTTGGTCGAGATTCAATCCCATATTGCGTATTATAATAAGTGTATACATAATCAAAAGTGTAACTTACTACTAACCCCCCTAAATAGAAAATTCCTTCACTGCCAGAGAATAACCCCCACGTACTACTTGAGTGATCATAAACCTTTATAATATAGTTTGTAGGTGAGGCCACATTTATATAAAAAGCACTTATAGACATTAACCCTGATATAAATTTTTCGTAATAATTCCCGCTCCCCTCAAGTGTTACCCAATACGTACCAGCCTCTAATGTAGTTACGCCTTGCAATACAAATTCCACCCAATTTGGTGATGATGGAATCATTGAAAGAGTTACCCAATTACTTTGAGATAGACTATCATATAATTCTGTTGATGGACTTTCTGAACTATTTTTATAAAGACCTACCTTAACGCTAGATATGGATTTGTCTGTATTCTGCGTGGGGGATGTTTGCAAATAAAGCGTAATCTTATCAGTCGTTATCTTCTTTGTCAGTATAATCTCAAAACTTATCTTTCTATGTGTAGTATCATTTAATTCAATCCCATGTGGAAATGTTTTCACCATTTGCCCTGGAGCAGTTTGCACGGTTGGGATTAAAGGTTCTTCTGGTTTCTCAATTCCAAGAACAAAACTCTTGGTAGCCGTGTCTATGTAATAATTATCCGTCCAGTATACATTTATGTCCGTTCCAAACAAACAGCGCTTCTCCCATGTCAAAACTGGTCTGTGCGCCGTTGCTACCTCGTCTCTTATCATTGACGGTGCAGATGTTTGGCTTACTACATACCACCTATTATTACTAATTGCTATTATCTTCTCGTTTCCATCTATATCTAAGAAATGGTATAGTTGCGTTGACTGCGCGGGTAACTCGATAGCGTTCCATTTGGTATATCCCTTTCTAACAACCAATCTACCACTCTCGTAATCAATATAAAAGTTCTTCAATCTTCTCAATGTGTATAATTTATCTTTACGCAATGCACCATCTGGTGATGAGCCAAGGGCGAAATTTTCTATGCGTAAATATTTAATTGGGCTTCTCATGCGATATCCTCGTTAGTTCTCACCCGGTATAACTACTCTTACGAAATAAGTAAAAAGCTGATGGCTCATATTCATTCTCTGCTTTGTGTTTAATTATTGATAATAACCAACACGCTTTGTCGATCTGCATACGCAATGTCGAATTGGACACTATCGTTGGAACAGAATTAAAAGTTCCTATTTCAACCCCATTTTGTACATATTTACAATTATATCTTGCCATGTCATATCTGGCAACATTCTGAACAAAATAATGAGTTGTTACATAAGGTTCATTACTGTCGTCATAATGTAGTTGAATTGATACTGGTGGAGATGGCACGAACCAACTATTTGGATATGAACTGTTCGTCCATCTCACGTTAAATTCGGTAAAATCAACTGCACTCGGCGGGATAACTACTACCTCGATAGGTTGACCATTTACCGACAAATTATTAATTACTGTATTCAGTGGACTTATTATACAGATTCTTCCATAGGGATCATCGGCGGGACCAAAGATGATGATGCTTCCCTCAAGCGTTATATGCGCACACCAATCATCTGTATTTATATATCCATCATCACCAATATACCCTATAACCGCACCCTTCTCGTCCTGATATATCTTGACGTCAGGTTGGACCTGACATGCTGAAATCTGATCGTAACTGATGCAACTATCCAAAACAATGTAGTAGATCGGGAACATTTTCCAGTCGCTGATTATCGCCCCATATATTAGTTGCGATAACCTCGCAAATAACGAGTACGACGAGGCTATTATCGAATTAAACGCAACTCTAAACATGGGGCATGACCTACTTTTTCTTTTTGGTTAACTTGGTTAATGGTTTCTTTTTTCTAACTTGTTTTGGCAATCTAGATTCTTTTGTGCTTGCAAACTCTTTTAACTGTTTCTTAGACATATCGAGTATGCCTTTGTTTTTCTTAAAAATCTTGCTAGGATGATGTTCTGCGATTGCCATTAAGCGTCTTTGGGATTTGCTAACTGCTGGCATAGACTCACTTCCCTTTCTTGGTTTTCTTTCTTCCGCCTTTTTTCTTGGGCTTGCCCTTCATAAGAATTTTCGTGGCGGATACTCCTGCATTTATGCGGGGGTTATTGACTATACTACCGTATTTCTCTGATTCTGAATCTTTTGCGTTAAAATTTTTCCTTGCCACAGACCCGCCCTTCCTTTCTAGTGTCCACATAAGTTACTTCCCTGTTCTGAATCTTGGATGATCGTCTGTTCCTGTTTCTTCCAAAAAATCAGCCTTTTTCCGCTTGTACGGCACATTGCTAGAAGGGGCTTTCGGATTATGCCTTGCTTCTCCACTAGCACCTGTTTCCTCTAAGAAACCCTTTTTCTCTCTTGCGTAGGGAACTTTCCCTGTCTTTTCTTTCTTTGCCATTTTTATCACCTTTCCAATCCTACGTTGATCGTGTTTATACTTAGTTCATTCGCCGCCCCAGTTCCATTTCTAAGCCCAAATGCAACTGCCAAAGCCGCTGTCGGTATGTTAGCTGCGCTTGTTCCAACATAAGTCTCATTCACATGGAAGTAGACCGCCGTTACTCCCACCGCAACAAATCCTATTTTATATACCGTTGAATCTTCCAAGGTAATACCTGTTGACGCTTGCGTTGGTGTTGATGTATTATTTGTCTCACAATACAGTAGCCCAGAACCATCAACAAGGTAAAACCCTATGCTGTCAACTCTTGCATCAAAAATACCGGTTGTCGCCGCAGGAGTCATTAAGCCTACGAACAAGTCTGCTTCGCTAACATCCTTGACCTTTATCTGTGTCTGAAACCACGTCAGCTTCAATGCCTCTAGCGTTGCTACGCTGTATTTGGACGTATACCCGTAATAGTCATCATCAATTGCGCCATTTACAGCCTTTGCATATCCACCACGTGAATGCTGAACCGTCAAAACCGTGCCTGCACCACCCGCTACCTGAGTCCATACGTTTGTAGTATCGACATCATACGCTGTCTTGAACTGCCATTGTAGCACATTGGCATAGGTATCTACGTTAGGGAAATTATGCCAAAAACTATGTGTCTGATCCACGCCATCAATTCTTAATATGCCTCTAGGGTCGTCTGGATTGTCATATAGACCCATCAGGGCATTTCCTTTTTCTTTATCCTTTCTCGCTATCCAGTAATCTTTTAATGCCATTATCGTTAACCTCCGTTCCTGTAAACCCCACCACTACTAGAACCCTCAAACCTACGCCCATCATTGCCTACCCTTTTCATATTATCCCATATACTTAGCGACTCGGTTGCCGGGGGAGCAAACGAGTCGCTTTCGTAGTATGGGACGGTGGCCT
>Ga0210049_1003014_pt1 | contig 15394 bp, 18 predicted proteins | sample CryGeyCG2014_300_2_FD_183964 | JGI IMG/M metagenome (GOLD analysis project Ga0210049, IMG submission 183964) | Groundwater microbial communities from aquifer - Crystal Geyser CG06_land_8/20/14_3.00 (SPAdes) (version 2) | ecosystem: Environmental > Aquatic > Deep subsurface > Groundwater | place...
CGTTATCTTGATATAAGCGACTGCGATATGGAAAAGGGAGAGATGAGGTTGGAGGCGAACATATCGTTGCAAAAATCCCAAATCCCAAATCCCAAATCCCAAATAAATTCTAAATCACAAATACAAAATAATAAACTACCAAACTACAAAGTTGAGCTAAAGAATATTAATTCTTTTCGTTTTCTTGAGCGGGGAATAGAATACGAGATTGAAAGACAAAAAGAGATATTAGAAAAAAAAGAGACGCCGATACAAGAGACAAGGGGATATAATGCGGAAAAAAATATTACTTTTACCCAAAGAACCAAAGAAGAAGCCGCCGACTACCGATATTTTCCTGACCCGGACCTGCCGCCAATCAGAATTACAAACGAATGGCTCTCTACAATAAAAAAAAATTTACCGGAAAAATTAGACAATTTATTTGAAAAATGGCTGAAAAAATATAACGTCAAGCCAGAGTTTGCTGAACTTTTGTTTGAAACCAGCAGTGAGGCGAAATGGCTTAACGAATTATTTGATAAAACTTCACAAGCACGCCTTCCCGTTGATAAATTGGCCAATCAATTAATACACAAAAAAATAAAAGCAAATCTGTTTAAAGACGGACAGGACAAGATAATTGCCGAATACAAAAAAGCGACGACCGTTGAAGATATAACCGACGAAGATTTAAAAATATTTATTGACAAAGTTTTAAAAGCTAATCCAAAGGCAGTTGCTGATTATAAAACCGGAAAACGAAATGTAATTAATTTCTTAGTTGGTCAAGTGATGCGCGGAGTAAAAAAGAAGATTGAGTTTAAGCGTCTTGAGTCCTTGATTACTTCGATGCTTGGGTAATATATAATAAAGGTATGAAAATACCCAAATCGCTTCACCGGTATTTTTGGGACGTGAATGTAAAAAAGCTTGATCCCAAAGAAAAGCCATATTTTGTTATTAGCCGATTGTTGGATAAGGGAAATGAAAAGGCAGTGAGATGGATAAAAGATAATTACCGTCAAGAGCAGATTAAAGACACATTTCGTAATATTATGGATTTTAGTGAAAAAACAGGCAGGTTTTGGTCATTAATATTAAAAATTCCTGAGGAGGAAGTAAAATGTTTACAGCCGTTTTATCTAAAAATGCGCAAAACGCATTGGCCCTATTAGGTAAAAGCAAAATTCTTCCATCTAGGACTTTTCTAGCCGGCGGTTCATCACTGGCTTTGCAATTTGGGCACAGAATTTCGGTTGATTTCGATTTTTTTACTCCGACTCAATTCAAAAGTGCGGAAATTGTTGATAGGCTCAACAAGATTGGAAAATTTGTTTTTCAGGAAGCGGCAGAAAAAAACACTCTGTTGGGTTTGTTTGAAAACGTCAAATTCAGTCTATTTCTCTATAAATATCCTCTTATCTTTAAACCGATCGAGTATTTAGGTGTCTATTTAGCTGATCCAAAAGACATCGCCGCCATGAAATTAGCAGCCATCATGGACCGCGGAACGAAAAAAGATTTTATTGATTTGTTTTTTCTGAATAAAAATGGAGTTTCAATTGAGCAAGCTTTTGGACATTACGACAAAAAATACAAAAGCTTGGCTAATAATATTTACAGCTTAGTAAAAAGTTTATCTTACTTTGAGGATGCGGAAAAATTGGAGATGCCCGAGATGATTGAAAAAATCAACTGGGAAGAAGTCAAGGAATTTTTCCGTAAAGAAGTGTTAAAATTAGCTGATAAATATTTATGTTGATTTTTTTTAATAAAATATAAAAGCATATTTAATAAAGATAAATTAAACAACAAAATAAATAATGCTTCAGAATGGGCCTTCAGAGATGTATTGATTAATAAATTATTTAAACCATACATAAAAGAAAAGATCAAGGCCGGCACAACATTACCATTTAATACGACAAAAATATAATAACCAGTGATTACCGCCCCAGCAAGTAAAAAAACATTAATTTTTCTTGCTTTATAAATGAAATTAATTGTTTTGAGAGATTCTACCCCATATTTTTGGAGATAATAATTAGAGGTTCCATCGTCTGTTTCTTGAAATTGGGACGTTTCAGACAAGTTTTGATTATATAGCCCGTTTTTGATAAGAAATTTAGAATAATCTAGTTCAGGATTATTTATTCTATCTATGAGATAATCTTTGTATAACCATGCTCCGTAAAGATATTCACCCAATTTTGGCTGATCAGAAGATTCAGGTGACTTCCATATGTTATTTTTAAAGTCTTTTCTTATAAAAAAATCGAAGAAATAACTTCTCCCGGTCCAGATCATTTCATCATAATAAGAAACAGTAATATTTTTTTGAACTAATAAGTAAAAAAAGATAAAAATTAAAAAAATAACCAGAGGAATTAAATAAAATTTAAGAAGATTATTTAGAATATTTTTTTTATTTTTCATGACGTTATTCTAGACGTTAACAAGATATTATTTAATAATACAAAAGTTTATAATTAATTATTAAATGAAAAAATTTGCTTCAGTTATTACACCTAAAAAATCTTATTATAAGGAGCTTTTTTTTACCTTTATAATTTTATGCGGTGTTCTTTTTCGTCTATTTTTTATTTTTTCAAGAGATATTTTCACGGATGAAGTATTTTATACGAATGTAGCTTTATCTAACTCGTTTTCAAGCATTTTAACCAGTTCCCACTGGATTAAAGACCATGGAGTTTTATTTTTACTTATTCTCAAAGTATTAACTCATTTATCCAAAAATATCATTATTCTAAGATTATTCAATCTAATTCCATATATTATTTCATGTCTTATTCTCTTTAATTTTTTTAAAAAGCTAAAAACAGGGTATTTATCCTTAATTTCCGTTTTTGTTTACTCTTTTTTGTCCTATTTTGTTTTTCTTTCAGCGATGGTCTCACCATTTAATTTAGTTAGCTTTTTAACCCTTTTGGCCTTAGTAAGTTTGATTAAATATGTTTTTTTCAATAAAACCTGGAAACAGTTGTTTTTATTTACTCTGTTTTCAATAATGACTTTTTATGCGGATTTTTCCTCAATATATTTTTTTCTAAGCCTAATAATTGGATTATTTTTGATTTACCTTAAAAAAAGAAAAGATTTAATATATGTTCTTCTAAGCTATCTGGTCATATTAACATGTATTTTACCTGGAATTTTTTACGTCATTAATACATTCAGAGAAATTTCCTTTCTCAATCAAGACAAGTCCTTAGTAAACTTTGATTTTTTTAAATTTCTAACGGTTTTTAGTAATAATATTCTATTAAGAATAAACGGTCAACTATCTTTGATCTTACTTTTAATTTTGCTGTTTATTCTAGCAACATATTCTTTAAAATCGAATCAAAAAAAACTTAAGTTTATTAGTATGCTGTTTTTAACTGCATTTTTATTAAACACGGTCTTTCTTTTTGTTTTTAATAAACATTTTTTCTCTATTTTTACTGAAAGGAGTTTTTGGCATTTTTACCTAGTAGAAGTATTCATTATAACCCTAATAAGCTTGTATTTAAGGACAAAAAAACTATATCTGACTATTTTTTTAATAGCGATCTTACTAGTTATTACTATCAGATTTATTGACGGAGGTAATCATTTTCCGGGCATAGTCCCAGATTTTAATATTAAATATAAAGAATTAGCAAGTAAAATAAAAAAAATACCATCTTTTAATAGAAATAAAATTATTTATTATGACCAGGGATATTCTTACGTACCTTTGAGAGAATATTATTTAAAAGACTATATCAATAATAGCCTTATTTTAGCCAATAATAGTAATGATATTAGTTTATTACCAAACAAGACAATATTAATAGTATTTGACATTTATAATCAAGGAGATTTCAGAAGGATTAAAGACAATATCAGGCATTTAGACAAAAATAAGAAGATTTATGTTTTCACTACCATATGTGATAAGAAAAATTGTAATTTTTTGCAAATAAATTAGATATGATTTCTATCATTATTCCTACTTACAACGAACGTGAGAATATTGTTAAGTTAATTCATGAAATTCAGTTAGTGTTATCAGAATTAAATATAAAGTATGAAATCGTTGTCATTGACGATAATAGTTCGGACAACACCGCTTTAGAAATAAAGAAAAAATTTAATAGTAAAAATATCCGTTTATTTGTCAGGAAAAACATCAGAGGTTTAGCATCGGCAATCCTTCTAGGGATCAGAAAATCAAGAGGAGACATTGTCATCGGGATGGATGCGGATTTTAACCATCCTCCGCAAACAATTATTCAATTAATTAATCAACTGAACAGTTGCGATTTAGTAGTCGCCTCAAGATTTATTAAAGGCGGGGGAATGGAGGATAAAATTAGATATATTTTTACCTATATTTTTAACTTATTTCTCAAATATTTTTTGGGTTTCCCGACTATGGATAATATGAGCGGATTTTATGCTATTAGAAAAGAAAAACTGTTTCAGTTACCCATAAATAAAATCTATACAGGTTATGGAGAGTATCATTTAAGATTGGTCTATCTGGCAAAAAAACAAGGCTTTAAAATCAAACAAATCCCGGTTTATTACCCAAAAAGAAAGCACGGCAAAAGTAAGACAAATCTAATAAAGATGTTTTTTCTATATTTATTGACAGCTTTTAGTTTAAAATTAAGTAATGAAAAAAATTAAAATACCAATCTCAAAGCCGAATTTAACAAAAAATGACTTTTTAGAACTTAAAAAATGCTTTGACTCTTCCTGGATTTCTTCAAAAAGTCCTTGGGTGGAAAAGTTTGAAAGAGAATTTGCCAAAAAAGTCTCTAAAACAAAATATGCTGTAGCCGTAAACAGCGGGACTTCAGCATTATTCTTAGCCATTAAAGCCTTAAGTATCGGACCTGGTGATGAAGTAATTCTTCCTGCTTTAACGATGATTGCCACCGTTAATGCCATAACTTGGGTAGGGGCGATCCCAGTTCTTGTTGATTCTGCTTCAAGAGAGGATTGGAATATAAATTCTGATAAAATCGAGGAAAAAATTACTAAAAAGACTAAGGTGATAATTCCAGTTCATATCTATGGATACCCCTGCGATATGAAAAAAATTATTAGTATTGCCAAAAAACACCGCCTGTTTATTATTGAAGACGCCGCTGAAGCAATGGGATCAATATATCGAGGAAAAGTAGCCGGTTCTTGGGGCGATATCTCTTGTTTTTCCCTCTATGCCAATAAGATTATCACGACTGGAAACGGCGGCATGGTTTGTACTAATAATAAAAAAATTTATAGATTAATAAAAAAACTTGAGTTTTTTGATTTTGATGAAAAAACTCATTTTGAACACAATATAATTGGTTATAATCTAGTTTTATCAGGTCTGCAGGCTTCACTGGGTTATTCGCAGATAAAAAGATTTGATCAGCTGCTTGAGAAAAGGAGAGAGATATTCAAATTGTACCAAGAAAACCTGAAAAATAAAAATGTTAGGTTTATTGTTTCTCCGAAAGAAAATAATCCTAACTATTGGTTTCCGGCAATAATTACAAAAACTCCGTTTCTTAAACAAAAAGTTATTGAGATTTTAAGTAAAAACGGAGTCGAAACAAGAAGTTTTTTCTTACCAATTCACCTTCAGCCTGTTTATAAAAGCTATTTTGAAAACGAAAAACATCCTATTGCTGAATATTTTTTCGAACGAGGACTGCTTCTGCCTTCTTATTACGATCTTTTAAAATCAGAAGTTTGGAAGATTTGCAGAATAATAAATCAATTAGCCATATGATATTCTTTTATTTGTTCTTAACTTTGTTATTTTTAACTGACATTTTTATTTTTGAAAATCTTTTTAAATTGAGTTTTTATTTAGCATTAATTTTCCCTATTTTTCTTTTTTTAATAGCCAAGATAAAAAACAAAAAGATATTCTTACCGAAAATTTCTCTTTTTTACATTTTGTTTTTTGTATTTTCCGGTTTATCAATGATTTTTGCCATTGATAAAGAGACTGCTTTTGAGTTTTTATTGATCTATATATCAGCTTTTTTAATATTTATTTTCAGCTTTAACTATCAAGACGAACTAAAAAAAAGTTTTTCTAAATTTATTATCTTTCTTTGTGTTTTTGCTTCAATTTTGTTTTTAATAAACAATATTTTCCATCTTAATTGGTTCTCCAACGGCGCCAGTCTTTTTTATACTGGTTATTATCATAACGAAATCGCAAGCTTATTGACTCTAGGGATAATTATCAACCTGGTAGATTATCCTTTATTATTAATATTATTTCTTCCAGTTTTTTTATTTTCCTATTCAAGAAGCGCTTATTTGTCATTGATTATTACTGGGTTGGCATTGTTTTTTAAGGACAAAAGAAACTTTCTATTAAAAATAAGTCTTTTTTTATTAATAATATTTTTTTTATTTACTACCTCTAAAAATATAATCTTCACTAAAAATAAAAAAATCTTTGGTTCAAGAGATATTTATTTTTCCTATGCCCTGTCTTCAATCAAAGAAAAACCATGGTTTGGTGCTGGACCAGGGAATTTTTATTTTGCTGCTTTAAAGAGACAGATTTATTATAATGAAAATACTACGACCGCGCATAATATAATATTAGATATCTTGGCGGAAAATGGAGTTATCGCAGGAGGATGTTTTCTATTATTTCTTTTTTTTGCTTTTAAAAAAGTAAAAAAAGACATTTATTTTTATCTTGTTTTATCTTTATCGATAGTTTTTCTTTTTGATTTTGCTTATCGTTTTAATTCGATATTATTTCTATGGTTTATTTTATTAAGCTTGATAACAACAGATAAAAAAGCACTTTCCTATAATTATTTTACAGTAATTTTGTTTTCGATAATTATTGAACTGGTTATTTTAGGCAAACTATCAGTTAAGATGAACCCAAAGGTAGCCCTAGTCGTATACCCTTTTCAAAAAGACGCCTACATTAACCTTATAGAAGGCAATATAACTAAAGGAAACAGTAAAGAAGCAATAAAATACCTAAACGTTATAGACAAATTATATGGAGGAATCTTTTTTATTACCTTAAAAGAAGCTTATTATTATAGGCTTTTAAATAAAATAGATAAATCAATCTACTTTTATGAAAAAAGTCTAAAACTCCGTCCATTTTTAGTCGTAGACGATACTAGTATATTAAAACAACTTCTAGAGCTTAATGTAAAAACTTATGGAAGGTATATTGGGAGAAAAAAAACAATATATTTTTTGAATAACTTATTTATCAAAGATACTCGAAAAAATAACCCAGTTAATGATAGAATGATTGATTTCTGTCAGAGAAACAACCTTGAACTGTTATAATTATTTCTAAACATGAAAAAAATAGCAAAATTTTTAAAAAAACGCTTACCTATTTCAATCTTTATAGGAATTACTCTATTTGTTGTTTTTATCGCATTAATAAAATTTCCTTTGAAAAAATCTACGGTTGTTTATGCAACTGTTAAACTTAGTCAGGGTTTTTGGTGGGCCAACACTCCAAAGCCAGGGATATGGTTTTTAAAGGCTTTAAAAAAAGGAGAAAAGGAATATGATTTATTAGGTAAACCAATTGCCGAGATTTTGAGTGTTAAATATTACCAACAGATAAACCAAGAATCAAACCAGTTTGATCTGTATTTAACAGTAAAACTTTCTGTTGGAGACAATGGAAATAAAGGATATATATTTAAAAGAGCAAAGATTGCCGTCGGATCGCCTATAGACATGGATTTTACCAGTTCTCAAGTAACTGGGACGATAGTTGCATTAGGTGTTAAGAGAAACAATCCTGACTATATTGAAAAAAATATTACTTTAACTAAAAAATTTGCCCACCCTTGGGAATATGATGCAATTAAAGTAGGAGATAAGTATTTTGATGGGGAAGAAAATGTTTTTGAAATTACAGATAAACAAGCGTTTGATACATTATTGATTACATCAGACGCTTATGGGAACTTTCTTCCTCAAGTACAAGAATTAAGAAAATATATTATCATTAAGGCTAAAATTAAATTAAAGAAGAATTCCTTCAATCAGTTTATTTTTGGTGAAGAGCAGGTTATTAAAATAGATTCCTATGCAGATTTAGCAACCGATAATATGGCTCTTACTAATTTTAATGTGGCTTCATTAGATTAAATAAAAACTCTTCATAAGAATTTATTATTTTTTTCCATGAATATTGAATTTCAGCCCTTTTTTTTAAGTTAGATTTAATTTTTCTTATTTTATCGTAATCTGCTGAATGAATAATCGTTTCCAGTGTATTTTTGAGACTTTGAACAGGATCTTTAAGATTGTAATAAAAACCATCGTTTTTAATAATCGATTTATTGGTTTGATGGTTAGATGAAATTATAAGGCAACCCGAACCCATAGCGTCAATAAGGGAAGGATGGGTACCTCCCGAGCGTTTGGTTTCGACGTAAGCAAATGAATTTTTCATGAGATAAACGCATTCCTGGTGAGAAATAAATCCGGTTAAAATTATTTTCGGATTATTATCTATTAAATCTAAAATATATTTTTTATACTCACTTTTGTATAAATCATCTCCAATAATAACTAATTTGTAATTCGTTTTTATTTTTTTGAAGGCGATAATAATTTCTTCTAAATGATTATCAGGGACGAATCGGCCAACCCAAACAAGATATTGATTTTTTGTCAAACCAAATTTCTTTAATGAGTTTATTCCTTTGTTAGTAGATAATTTAAAAAAACCATAGGGGAAGTACTCAATAACTTTACCATATTTTTTAAAATAGTAATTTTTTATATATATAGAATCAGTTATTATTGTGCTTAGAACTAATGAAACTAAAAATTCGCACGATTTTAGAAAAAACTTTCCAATAAAGTTCCATTTTTCTCTTTTCCAATCCAAACCATCAATATTGATTAGAGTTTTTATTCTGAATAATCTAGGTAATAGGGTAAAAGGAGCGTTGCTTACGCCTAAAAAATATATCAGATCGTAATTTCCAAACAAACAAGCGTGAGCAGTGGAAAACAGACTATGAATGAAGGTTTCAGAATATTTAGTTCTTATTGTTGGTAGATAAATTAACCTTACACCTTTATATTTATTGACCTTATTTTTAAAATAATTATTTCGGCAGTATACTGTTATATTGTGGCCTTTTCTGGCAAAGTCGACGGCAAATTTTTCAGCAAAGACCTCAAAACCACTGTAGATAAACGGGATTCCTCTAATTCCAATAATAGCTATTTTCATTTTTGATTGATCCTTTGATATATTTCTAACATTTTTTTGGTGTTTTTTTCCCAATCAAACTTATCCGTGATTTTATTATATTGGTTGATAATTTTTTTTCTTACAATCTCTGGATTTTTTAGTACTTTTTTTACTATTTCTTCAATTTGAACATCATTATGAGGATTAAAATAAATAACGGCATCGTCATAAAGTTCTCTATTAACTTTAATATCAGCAGCCATAACAATTGTTTTTGTTTTTAGGGCTTCAATTATAGGTAAATTAAAACCTTCATATATTGAGGAGCTTAAAAATATTTCACAAACATTATATAAAAAATTAAGATCTTCGTCGGGAATATTACTTAAGAAGTATATATAATCAAGATTTTTTACTTTAATATTATTTTTGCCTCCGATAATTACCAATTTTAGTTTACTCGACCAATTCTGCAGTTTTTTAAAAGCCTTAATAATTACATTAATATTTTTTTTAGGATTTTTACTATTAAAAGCAAGAAAAAAAGGATCATAAATTCCATATTTTTTTCCAATCTTTTTTTTAGCTTCATCTTTATCAATATTAAAAAAATGCATATCGATCCCTTCATAAACAACAAAAACTTTGTTCTTATATTGAGGGAAAAACCTTAAAAACTCATTTTTAGTGAACTGCGAAGGAACTATAATCGCCTTTGCCCGTAATAGAGAAGAGGGCAAAAGATAGTTAAAAATAATCTTTTCTTTTAAGGAATAAAAATAAGGATATCTTTTGAAAGAGAGATCATGAACGGTCACAACAGACTTAGAATATGATGGATGCGGCGCAATGTAAGTAGAATGAATGATGTCATATTTACCTAAATCCAAACTTTTTGGTAAGAAATAAAAAATTCTATAAAAATCGTTCTCGTAGTTGATTTTCAGCAAATTATTTGTAGAAAAAACTTTTTGATTTAAAAAATAATCTTTATTTGTGGTAATTTTTATCTGGTTTTTTCTTTGGCTTTGTTTTATGAGGCCGAGAGCTAAATTTTTAATATACCTTTCGTTTCCTCCTTCTTTTTTTCCCAACATATGGCCATCGATTAATATTTTCATATTTATATTAAAGCTCTTAATATCCAAAATAGTGAATTATACGTAAGGGTGGTGGTTGGATTAAATAGTGAAAAAATGAATAATGACCAAAAAGAAATAATGATCGCCTTAGTAAAGTTATTTTGTGTAAGTAAAATTTTAATATCTGAAATTGCAAAATAACTAATCATTATTAAATAAAAAAGAAGACTAAGAAAACCTAATTCCGAAAGAATTTGGGCAAAAATATTATGGGGATTGGTTGAGGCAATCTGCGCTTCTTTATTTTGCCAATTGGATAATGATAGGAAGTTTTTCTTTTCCGGGGGAAGATTATCATAATAATTACCCAGTCCAACGCCGAAAAGAGGTTGTGATTGAGCCATTTCCTCTGACATAATGATATTATTCCATCGGTATCTAATTGTGTTTACGTCTTCTCTTTTATCAGTTAGGGCGAATCTATCGATAAAAGAGAAGTTAAAATTATAATTAAGGATAACGTAGGAGAAGTAACCAATAAATATTAATAAAATAAAAATTAAAAACTTTTGGCTGAATTTTTTTTTTGTTAAAAAGAAAAACGAAGCAATAAAGGAAAAAAAAAGCATTAAAATCCTTGATCTGAAATTAGATAAAAAGCTGGGTAGACTTATAAAAATTAAGATTAGATATAAAAAAACTTTTTCCCTATCATTTTTACTTTTAATTAAGTAAAAAAATACAAAAGGAATGACAATCTCATCATAGGTTTCTATGAATATTCGAGCTCTTCCGATGTTTATCAAAACCAATTCGAGATGATTAGAATATACAAAAAAACTAGCAAAAGAAGTAAACGCACCTGGGTTAATAAAAATAAGCATCTGATAACAAAAATTAACAATGGCGGCATAGAAAAATATTTTAATAATGGCATTTTTTTTATTTTTGAATAACAGTGTCAAAAACATAAATAGACCAGGGAAAACAATATCTTTATACCTTAAAAGGTAATCTTTTATATTGACTGTTGATATAATAGAAAGGGAAACAAATCCAAAGTAAATTAGAAAAAAAATAATGACTGGTTTTCTTTTATAGAAAAAAGACTTTTTGTTAATAAATATTTGCTTTAAAAATAAAATTACAATAATTAATCGTGCGAATGTATGAGTTGTCAGAAAACCATTTTTTATTGGGGGAAAGATGTAAAAAGGCGGGACTTTAATCAAAAAAAGACAAATTAAAAATAGATATAGGTTATTTTGTAAAAATTTTTTTAAATAATTGATAACCATATTGTGTTTATTATAATTAAGATTATTAAAACATGATTAATTTTATAAAAAGAATCCTTGCATTGTTACTTTTGGTCTTAGTAATGCCTTTTATTTTACTATTTTTTTTGTTAATTAAGCTAACATCTCCAGGCCCATTTATTTTTAAACAGAAAAGAGCAGGTAAAAATAAAAAACCATTTATTCTTTATAAGATCCGTACGATGGTAGGAAATGCTGAGGATCTAAGATTTAAGATTTATCATCTAAACGAGGCAGATGGTCCCGTTTTTAAGATCCATAATGATCCAAGATATACAAAAATAGGCAAGTTTTTATCTCATACCGGCCTTGATGAAATACTTCAACTTATTAATGTAATAAAAGGGGAGATGGATTTTGTCGGACCAAGGCCTTTGCCGACTTATGAAGCTAATAAACTACCAAAAAAATACGAACGAAGATTTTCTGTATTGCCAGGAATGACTTCATCCTGGTTGATTAATGGAGCTCATATGATACCATTTAATCGATGGATGGAACTTGATATTAATTATGTTAAAAACAAAACTCTCTTAGGCGATTTTAAAATATTTATAAAAACTGTGATTATTGTTATAAGTCTTATTCTTAATAAATTAGCAAGAGGAAAATGAACAACAGTATTTTTTTAAGAATTGCAGGGTTTGATTTTAAGGTTAACTTTATTCAAACAGAAAAGTCATATTCAAGAGAACAGTTTAAACAAAAATTCATAGATAAATATTTTGGCTTCATAAAAAAAACCGTAAAAGATAATCCCGATTTTACGATTGATATTATTAATACTTTGGATGTAGAAACGATATACAAAAAGAAAAAAAGAGCCTTTTTCATGTTGACGTTTTTATTAAAAGGCGAAAACACTGTTCAAACATTCTATCATGTCAGTTTAGTCCAACTTTCAATGATTTTAAATAAAGTACTCCAGGTTTTACTTATCAAAAACAAAGGGTTTCTAATGCACGCATCAGCAGTTGCGATAGGTTCTTCAATGGCATTTATTTTTACCGGTCCCTCAGGAGCAGGAAAATCAACTATTATGAAGCTGTTAAACAGTCGATATAAGCCACTTGCAGACGACTCGGTTATCATAAAAAAAGAAAATGATAAATATTATCTTTATCAAACCCCAATGATAGAAAAAGTGTCCTGGATTAAAAAAAACGATAAAAAATATAAAATTGCAAAAATATGTTTTTTGAAAAAGGAAAAAAATTTTTTTATTAACAGAGTGGATGACAAAAGCTATATTTTACCCAAGCTGGTAGAACAACTACTCGCGGGTAAACAAAAAAGTAAGAATGAATATTTAGGCATAATGCGGTTTGTCAAAGAATTTGACCAGTTTCATATTCTGTCTTTTGCCAAAAATAAAGAAAATTTATTAAATTTTTTTGAGAAATTACCCAATGACTAAATATAAAATAAAAAAAGGTTTTATCAGCGATAAAATTGACGGCAGAGTGACAATTTTTAATGTTAGTAACTCAACTTTTTATTTATTTAATCAGTCAGGATCATTTATCTTTAAGATGATAAAAAAAGGAAAGGATAAGGAAGAGATGATGAAACAACTAATAAAAAGGTATAAAATCTCTGGAAAAAAAGCCATTGATGATATCAATGATTTTCTAGAACAGCTTTTAAAAAACGAGATAATTTTTTCTTTAAAACAAAAAAAACCAAATAAATAACTTGCGGGTCGAAGAAAACGAGTAGTTTAATTATAAACGGACGTGGAGAAAGAAAAAAGATATTTTTGAAGCGGTTTACGCCAGTTTCAAAGCGGGGTTTGTCGGAAAAGATATCCAAATTATTAAAGTTTCGGCCAAAGGCCGATCGACCTTTGGTCAACATAAAGTCGGGGACAGGCGTTGAATAATACTTTTTTAATAGAAAAAACACTGGTTTCACAAAATTTTCTAAAGAATAATCATCCACTGTGGTTTTTATATTAATCCAGCCTTGTTTTTTTAGATGCGATTTACGGATAACTTTATCCAAAAAATCTAATCTAAAAGCGCCACGGAAGTTATGGTGGAAGAAGTGAAGAGCCAGATAGAGAATTAAGAATTTAGAATTAAGAATAAAAAATTTTTCGTCATTAATAATTATTTCTCGTTTGGTTTCAAGTAATGCTATTGTTAACCGGTTGATAAGATTTTGTGGATAGAGAGCGTTGAGAGAACCTATTTGTGTCATTAAAAAAACAGGCTCGAGGTGAATATCAAAAACTACCGGAATTCCATTAATAATTTTAAAAAAAGAAGACTCAGTTACCTTATCTTTTAATTTTCTTTGAATAGGAGAGAAGCTCGTGTTATTGTTTTCGTAGCCAGATTGAGATAAGATTTTTTTGGCTTTATCAAAATCTTTTTTTCCTATTAACACATCACAATCGGCATAGAGACGTCTTGGGTGGTTCCCTTCAAAATATAGATGGAGGGGAAGTCCTTTTAAAAAAACATAAGAAACGTTATTCATTTCAAACAGTTTTTTTATTTTCAGAATCTCTTTAAAGTAATAAGCAGACTGAAGCAGATAAATATTTTCAGGTGTGTATGTGTTTTTTCCTTTCTTTATTTTTTTTACTTTCGCAATTATCTGATTATGTTTTATTTTTCCATCAGATTTAAGATTGTTATCTCCCCGCGTAATGAAGTAGTCGCTATTTTTATAAATTATCCTATGAACAAAGAAATCTTTGCTTTTTTTGACAAAAACAATATCATTGATTTGAAGCCTTCTTTTATTTATAGAATCAAAATAAACAATATTATCTTTTCCAAACAACGGCAACATACTTGAACCGGCGATTTTAACAGGAGTTTTTTTGATTAATTTCTTAAAAATTAAAGAATTGACATTCATTGACTTATAGCGGAGTTGTCTCGACCGCTAAATAAATAGACTGGTCACGAAAACGAGAATTTCTATTAGTCAAATATCTAATCGTTATTTTATTTTTAATAAATCTTGGTTTTTGATATTTTATTTTTTTCATGGCATTACTGTTATTTTAATTGCTATTACAAAATTAGTCAAGTTGTCATCAAGAAGATTCAAATTATCATCAATTGATATCAAATCGCCTACTTTTAGATCATCTATGGTTATTTTTTCCAATGGAGCGTCTTTTATGTAACGAAAGACAGAGAGTTTTTGAGAGACTTCGTCATTATTATAACGAAAACCATTACCATTAATATCTCCGTTTTCTCCTTTAAATTTTATTTTAAGACCGTAATCGGCTGTTGGATCGTTACTTTTATTATCTATTTCGGTGATAGTCCCTTCATAGTGATTTGTCAGGATAGATGATTTTAGCACTCCTGAGTTTGCAACAGAGAGATAGTTTAAGACATTGTCTTTTATAGCTTGCGTTCCTTGCCGCTCAGGTTGCGAAGTAGAAGAGATTGATTTTTCAGTAGTAGGAATTAGCTTGTTTTTTAGAGCCGGTTGTCTCGAAGAATAAAAAAAATAGCCAATTTCTCCTAACAGAACAACAGATAAAATAACAAAAACAGCCGTGAGGATTTTGTTGGACATAGAATTATTTTAAGTTTAAAGATAAACTTGTTTCAAGTCAAGTGTTTGTTGGTTCTATAACATAAACTGTGGTAAGTAAATAGTATTTTAGATTGTAGTAGCAGTTAAAACTCCTTTTAAAACACGTAGCACAGGATTTTCTTCCGTCTATAGGTCACAAAAAACAAGAGGACGGTTAAACTGAAATTATTACAGAATTATCAGTTACAACCGTCCTTATGTGGAATTTTAACAAAGTCTTAAATGTATCTGGG
>Ga0210049_1003019_pt1 | contig 15386 bp, 15 predicted proteins | sample CryGeyCG2014_300_2_FD_183964 | JGI IMG/M metagenome (GOLD analysis project Ga0210049, IMG submission 183964) | Groundwater microbial communities from aquifer - Crystal Geyser CG06_land_8/20/14_3.00 (SPAdes) (version 2) | ecosystem: Environmental > Aquatic > Deep subsurface > Groundwater | place...
CTGCGGTGTTTTGGATTTAGAATTTAGAATTTCTGATTTATACCTTATATACTTTGTATCCTTCTCTTGTTTTTTGATTAACCCTAAGACCGATTGACTCACCCTTTTTAGCTTCCTTAACTTTTTGATGCTCAACCTCCATCGATTCCACATTTTGAGTGAAATCAGCTTCTCCACCCACAATTCGAATATCATCCCCCACTTTTAGGGTGTCGGACAGTTCGATTACCGCCACTCCGATATTTCCAAAGTAATGAGTAACTTTGCCCACTAATTTTCCTTCCTTAATTTCTTCTGGCATAAATTTAAAGTTTTGAAATTAAATTTTCTCGACCTTTTTTAGGATTTTGAATCTCCTTTTTTCTTCTCGCTAATTACTCTAATTAATTTTTGAATTAAGGCCTTTGGATCTGGATCATAAATAATTTTTGCTCCCCTTCTATGGGGTCTTCTGGTTAAAATTTTGATGAGATTGGCTGTCCCCATCGAACCTTCCAATACCCCAATTGGCTTTCTATCCTCAAAAGCAATAGTAAACTCATTCAGGGTTCCCATTCTGCCACAACAGACGACTATGGCATCGGCAGCTCTGGTCATTAAAAGATTCCTTCCCGTATAATCAAAGCCGGTATAAACCATTACGTCGAAACAATCTATAGGAAGCTTATAAACCTTCAGGTGCGCTGCTTCAGAAGCAGCCGGAGAAAAACCAATGCTAATCCCACCCACTCCCTTACAACCTTTAGCGGCAAAATAAGGAACTCCGGTAGTGGCTCCGGTAATCAATATACAATCCTGTCTGGCAATCTCTTCCCCAATTTCTCTTGAAATCTTTTTAATATTCTTTGCGCAATGACTAATTTCGGAAGCGTCGCTTACTGCAATTTTGTATCTTGTTTTGTGTTTCATTATAGTTATTTTAACAAATTTTTAAAAATGAGCAAAACCCACTTTATTTAAAAATCTAAACCTACCCAAATTTTACAAAACAAAACTTGGGCAGGTAAAACAAATAGACGAGTAACAACCCGTCTACTTGCATATGCCCTCGGGTTGATTTTCACCCCGCACCGTTATAGTGCGCCTGACTGGACTCGAACCAGTAATCTTTGGCTTCGGAGGCCAATGTTCTATCCATTGAACCACAGGCGCATTAAAAGAGGGAAACGAGGGCCAAATAAAATAATCCTACTAACTTTATATAACTTTTAAGCCTAAAAAGCAAAAGGGACCGATAGGATTTCTGTTCCAGGCCCCTTAAGATTTCTTAATTCAAGATTATATGTCTATACCTTAGCGAATCAAGGTTCTGCCGAGCGTTAGCGAGGCAGGTTCTTATCCCCAAAAATAGCACAGGCTCTTCTGTGGGCTCTTTTATAGTAAGCCAGAGGCAACCACAGGTCATCGTCATCACAAACCCTTACCCCATCTAATCTATCTACATTTTCTTTTAAGATCTTCCCACCTTTTTCTATAAAAGAAACTGAAAAAACGTCGATTGAAATTATTACCCTTTTTACTTTTTTATTCTCTCTGACCACGCTTATTACTTCTAAGTCTTCCAATCTTTACCTCCTTTAATTGTACTATAAAATTATAGCCTATTTTTTTTATTTTGTCAAGTTTGACTTTTTGGCTATTATATAAATATTTTGGCGGTTACCTCTCTCGTTTTTAACAATACCACAGTCATTAATTTGAAAACCGGATTTTTTTATCAAATTTATCAATTCCTTTTTAGAAAAATAATGGTAATATCGTTTAATTTTTTTACCCCAGGGCTCGAGAATATCACCAAAATCCAATTTTGACAAACCCAGTAACTTTAAAATGGTAAACTTAAGAATTAAAAATAATTCTTTTGGCCGGTGGAATTTCCAAACGGTCAAAATTAAAAATCCTTCCGGTTTTAATACCCTTTTAGTTTCTTCCAGGAATCCTAAACGTAGTTTTTCTGATGGAATATGATGCAAAACTGCAATGCTATAAGTTTTATCAAAGAAATTTTCCGGAAAAGGCAAGTTTAAAGCACCGGCTACCTGAAATTTTGCCCCGGAATTTTTCTTTTTGGCAATTTCAATCAATTTTTCAGAAGAATCTACCCCAAAATAATCCATATTTTCCCCTTTAAAAAATTCGAAAAAACGACCGTTCCCGCAACCAAGATCTAAAACTCTTTCTCCGGGAATTAAATAATCGTCGAATAAAAACCGAAGTTCTGACCAGGGTTCTTTTCTGGTTCTTGCAAAATCCTCAGCAATCAGGTTATAATCCTCTATAGTCTTTTTTAAAAGATATTCGGCGTATTTTTTATCCATAGATGGATATTTTAGAGCTCACAATTAAAGAATTGATAAAATCTAAAGCTAAAACTTCGGCTGATTTAGCACAGATTAAAAGAAAGGCAGCAAAAAAATATAAAATTGCCTTCCCTTCAAATGTTGATTTATTAAAAGCATATCATAAGTTGCTCAAGAAAAAAAGAATTAAAAAATCAAAAAAAATTGAAAATTTACTTCGTACTCGACCGATTCGCTCCCTTTCCGGAATCGTTAATATCTCAGTTTTAACAAAACCTTATCCTTGTCCGGGGAAGTGCCTTTACTGTCCAACAGAAAAGGGTATTCCAAAAAGCTATGTTTCGGGAGAGCCAGCCGTAGAAAGAGCTAAAAGATTAAATTATAACCCTTATTTACAGGCGAAAAGAAGAATTGAAATGTTAGAATCGGAAAGCCATCCTACTGACAAAATTGAATTAAGAATAGTTGGAGGAACTTGGAGTTATTATCCAAAAAAGTATCAAACCTGGTTTATAAAAAGATGTTTTGATGCTGGCAATCAAAAAAGTGGCAAAAACTTCGAAGGAACCCAAAGAATTAATGAAAAAGCTAAGCACCGAATAGTAGGACTTTCTATCGAAACCAGACCTGATTTTATTACAGAAAAAGAAATAAAAAGATTAAGAAGCTTGGGGGTAACGATGGTAGAGCTTGGCGTTCAAAGTATTTACGACGATGTTTTAGAATTAAACAAACGCGGGCACGGGGTCAAATCAACGATTTTAGCCACTAAACTTTTAAAAGATGCCGGTTTTAAGGTTCTATATCAAATGATGCCAAATTTACCAGCTTCTAATTTGAAAAAGGATAAAAAAATGTTTGAAGAAATTTTTGAAAATTCTAGTTTCCAACCCGATCTTTTGAAAATTTACCCAACGGCAATAGTAAAAAACACTCTACTTTATAAATGGTGGAAAGCTGGAAAATACAAACCCTATACTGATAATCAATTAATAAATCTCGTAAAATCGATAAAAAAAATGGTTCCTTATTATGTCAGGATTCAAAGGATAACCAGAGACATCCCCTCTAAAGAAATTTTAGCTGGACCGGCAAAAATTTCTAATTTACGCCAGATTTTAGCTGAGAAAATGGTAAAAGAAAACTGGCAATGTAAATGCATAAGATGTCGAGAAGTTAAGGAAAAACTAATCCAAAAATTAAAGTTATTTCGCCAAGATTACGAGGCTTCTGGCGGGAAAGAAGTGTTCTTAAGTTTTGAAGATAAAAACCGAACTAAGCTTTACAGTTTACTCCGCCTCCGCATCCCCCAATATGCCGAGAACGGTTCTCGATATATTATTCCGGTATTGAGGGGGGCGGCGATAATTCGAGAAGTCCACACCTACGGTCAGCAACTCCCTCTCCGCCGGGAAGCCATCCCGGAGGTTTCGCCACAGCATAAAGGACTGGGGAAGAAATTGATAAAAGAGGCAGAAAAAATTGCCAAAAACGAATTTGGCCTTCACCCTGTTAAATCCGTCAAAGGCTGTGCGGCAAAACCGCAATTTAACGGGGTAAATAAAATTGCAGTGATTTCCGGAATAGGAGTAAGAAATTATTTCCGAAAACTGGGGTATATGTTAGAAGACACCTATATGGTCAAGAAAATATAAAACAAAAAAGGGTAAAAATTCTACCCTTGATTAAATTTACTGTTATAAATATCGACTACCAGTTCTTCATCTCCCCATTCTTCTCGGTGAGGATTATCCAGATATTCTTTGAAGTCAAATCCAGAAGGAAAAATATTCTCTATCTCAATGATTCTTTGTTCACTATGTAAAACAGAAAAGACATGGGGGGTAATACCAAAAGCTTCTTCCATCCAAATAGTCTTAATCTTTAATCCAAATTTTTGAGCTAAAATATTATAAAGAAGAGTTAATCCTAAACAATTTCCTACGGGCCCCAGTCCAGGAGCTAATTGAGCATCAATTACTTCATTTAATTTATAGCTTCCTCGGCTTCGATATCGATTGGGTTTTGTCTTCCATAACCAATTAAAAAGAGTTTGGGCTGTTTTTGTTTCATCATTGCTTACCAAAATTTCGCTTTTAATCTTTTGATATAAAGTATTAATTTTAGCTGAATAATTATTAATTTCATTTTCACTTTCAATATCTGAAGCTATTAAAGCCTCTCTAGCTAAATCAAATCCTTGCATTTGTTTCTCCTTTCAAAGTGATACAGATTTTCCATCTCTCTGTCTTCCTTTTCTATATTTATTAACTTTTCAAAGAGCTTTTACGGTATAATATTTTTAAAAAATTATTTCAAGTTTTGCTTTTGCGTTTGCAGAGCTGTTTACCCGCCTAAATTTTGTAGAACAAAACTTAGGTGGGTTTATGTAAAAATGTCCGGGATTAAATCTCGGACATTTAAATTAGAGAACTAATCAAAAATCCAACGATAGCAAATCCGGCAATTGGAGGGAGAGCGGGCAGGGGATGTCCTTTTTTGTGAAAATAAATAAGGTAAACGACAATAACTCCTATTATTGAAAAACCAGCAACAATCAAAGCATGGCTCAATCCCGAGTTTACTAAAACGGAAATGGTTAAAACTAATGGCAATCCTGCGTCTCCTCCCCCCGTTAAAGAAAATCTTTCTGGTTTATTTTCCGAAAGGTTAACTTTAAAATTAGAACTTACCTCTTTTAACCTGGCGTTAAAGTCTGAAATCTTTAATCTGGGAATGATAAATCCCAAAATGCTTCCGGATTTAACCATATTCTTAGAAAATTCTACCATAAATTTAAACCTATAAACTGCTAAAAGGTCATAAACGGCTAAACTCCCTAAAATAATTAACGAACTCCAGCAAGAAAGACCGAAACCAAAAATTATTCCGAAGGTTACCAGCAATAACATCATCGAAAAATTATGATACCAAACTCGGGAAATTAGCACCCAAGCCGCTGCTAAAATTATTCCAAAAACAATAGCGTAGGGATAATAAAAAAACATGGCCGTAGCTGCAAATCCTACAAAACCGATTAGAATTGAAAACCCAATTTGCCACAAGGATTGAATTTTAATCTTCTCTTTAAATCGGTTAAACTTCGTTTCCAAAAAATTTAATTTTTTCTTTAACATTTTTCGGGATATTCTGTGTAAAATTTTTGTTATTTTAGGGATGTTGAAGATTACAAGACTTACTGCTCCAAATAAAATCAGAAACTGCCACCAGTAAATTCGGAGAAAATTTATCTGATAACATTCTAAATAATCCTTAAATTTCAAACCGGCCAATATTCCTATTCCTTGAACGGCTGCAAAGAGAATGATGCCCCATAAAAACAAATTTATTCTCTCTCTCATTTTCCCTCCCATTTTAAAAGAACCAACTAACCTCTATACTAATAAAATAATATATAAAGTTTAGAAGGTCAAGTCGGGCTAAATAATTAAGGTGATTAAAAATCCAATGATTGAAAATAGAGCAATTGGGGGCAGAGCTGGAATTGGTTGGCGAATTTTTTGGCTAACAAAAATCCGGAAGCTAACAAAAAGACCAATTATAGAAAAAACAGCTACAATTAAAGAATTTAAAATCCCAGCCGACACCAAGCTAACGCATAATAATAAGGGGAAAGCAATATCCCCTCCTCCTAAAATTAAAAGTTTTCCCCCCGGCTTTACCTCCTTTAAAGATTGTTTAAAATCAGAAAATTCTTTGGGGACAATTAAAGCCAAAACTGCCCCGTATCCTGCCATTTCCCCTGCCATCTTTTGCATATGTTTTGTTTTGTAAACGGCAATGAAGTCGTAGATTGAAAAAATTATCAACAAAACCACTACCATTTTAGGTTGCAGTAATATCCCTAAGCTACTTCCCACTCCGGCTAGAGCCAAAACCATACAAAGATTATGATTTAATACGGTTGGGAATTTCGACCACCAAAAGACAGCTATCCCCATTAAAAATAAGGCGAGGATATTTGGAATCCATACCGATAACAAAATTCCTCCCGCCCACCAGGTGATAAAAATAAATAAAAATTTGTAAATTATCCCCTTCCCTTTCTTTCCTGCAGGCAAACGAGAAATAAGAAAAATAAATAAAGTAGCCAGGGCAAAACCAAAAATAAAATCCCAAAAAGAAATTTGAGAGATAGAAAGCTGTTCTGCTTTTTGCTGTTTCAGAAAAAAGGCAGCAGTAATTCCCAGTCCAAAAATTAAACAAAATAAAAAAAGCTCCCAGAAAAGAATCTTCCGGGGAAAATTTAAAAAAGAAGTTATTTGGTTTTGCTCCTCGGTTTGATTTTGGTTATTTCCTGACATTTTTGGTAAATAAACCTACTCGGAGTACGATAGGCGGTTCTTCCTTTTTTAGCCCGTTTTGAAGAGTATTTCTTCATAATTAGAAATTAAAAATTATTATGTTCCTTCTTGCCAGCTTTCTAAATATTTCTTTTGCTCTTTGGTTAATTTATCGATTTCGACCCGTATTGCCTTTAGTTTTAACCGAGCAACTTTTTTATCAATTTCTTCCGGAACCTTGTAAACTTTGGGTATTAAATTTTTGCCTGCTTTCTTCAACCATTCAGCTACTAACGCCTGAATTGAAAAACTCATATCCATTACTTCGGAAGGATGCCCTTCGGCAGCTGCCAAATTTACAAGACGACCCTGAGCCAATAAAAAGATTTTTTTGCTATTCTTCAATTCATACTCCCCTACATTTTCCCTGATTATTTTTTTGTTCTTGGTTAATTTTTCTAAATCAGTTAAATTTATTTCAACATTGAAATGGCCGGCATTGGCTAAAATGGCTCCTGATTTCATAACTAAAAAGTGCTCTTTTCTGAGTACATTTTTATCGCCGGTGGCCGTCACAAATATATCGCCAATTTTTGCTGCTTCTTTCATTGGCATCACCCGAAACCCATCCATAATAGCTTCGAGGGCCCGCAAAGGATTGGTTTCGCAAATAATTACATTAGCCCCCATTCCTCTGGCTCTCATTGCTATTCCCCTACCACACCAACCGTAGCCTGCTGTGATAAAGTTTTTCCCGGCAAGTAAAATTGAAGTAGCCCTCAAAATACCATCGATAGTAGACTGACCGGTTCCGTAACGATTATCAAATAAATACTTTGCCCGGGCATCATTAACAGCCACCACCGGATATCTTAAGACCCCGTCTTTCTCCATAGCTCTAAATCTTATTACCCCGGTAGTGGTCTCTTCTGTCCCGCCAATTATATTCTTAACAAGCTCTTCTCTTTTAGAGTGAATTGTGCTTACCAAATCTCCACCGTCATCCATGGTTATATTTGGTTTTGTGTCTAAAACTTGATTTAAACACCAATAATAATCTTTATTACTTAACCCCCGCCAGGCAAAAACTGAAATTCCTTCTTTGGTCAAGGCTGCTGCAACATCGTCTTGGGTTGACAAAGGATTTGAGCCACAAAGAGAAATCGCTGCTCCACCAGTTTTTAAGGTTTTTACCAAAACCCCTGTCTCTTTTGTTACATGCAGACAACAACCAATTCTGAGATTTTTTAATGGTTTTGTTTTTGCAAATTTTTTCTTAATTTGCATTAAAACCGGCATATGGCTCTCGGCCCATTCAATTTTTAGTTTCCCCTGAGGGGCTAATTTAGAATCTTTTATTTTTGACATATTTTAGTAATTTCTTAACTTTATCTTTTTTCTCCCAGCTAAACTCTAATTCTTCCCTGCCAAAATGACCATAGCAAGCAGTTTTTCTATAAATTGGCCTTAATAAATTCAACTGTCTTATGATGCCGCCGGGAGATAAATCAAAAACTTTTGGAATAATTCTAATTAACTCTTCTTCTGAAACTTTTCCGGTGCCAAATGTATCAACACTTACCTCAGTTGGAGCTATCCCGCCAATTACATAAGCTAATCGAATCAGGCATTTATCTGCCAAGCCGGCCGCAACAATGTTTTTGGCAATACAGCGAGCCATATAAGCCCCGGATCTATCAACTTTGGTTGGATCTTTACCTGATTGACTGCCTCCGCCTACCGGCACAACCCCTCCATAAGAATCAACTACTATTTTTCTACCAGTTGCTCCGGTATCGGAAACCGGTCCGCCAATAACAAATCTACCAGTGTTGTTAATATAAATTTTCGTTCTTTTATCTAAAAGGTTTTTACAAACAGGTTTAATTACATTTTTAATAATGTCTTTTTTTATTTGATTCAAAGAAATGTTGGGATCATGTTGGGCAGCGATAACTACATTATCTAATCTTTTAGCAATTCCATCTTCGTATTCTATGGTTATTTGGGATTTTCCATCCGGCCTCAAATAAGGCAAAATTTTCTTTTTTCTCACTTCAGCCAATCTCTTCCCCAACTTATGAGCTAACATTATAGGTAATGGCATCAACTCCGGAGTTTCTTTACAGGCATAACCCACACACATTCCCTGATCTCCGCTCCCCTGCTTTTTTGTTCCGGTCTTTCTTACTCCCCTGGCAATATCCGGAGACTGCTCGTGAATGGCATTGAAAACAGCAATAGTATGCCAATCAAATCCATATTCTGGTTTATCATAGCCAATATCTTTAATTACCTTCCTTACCAAATTGTTTATATCAACCCAGGCCCTGGTGCTAATCTCTCCTCCTACGATAACATAACCGTTTCCAACCATAACTTCGCAAGCTGCCCTTCCATATTTATCGTTTTTCAAAACCTCATCCAAAACCGCATCAGCAATAGCATCGCATATTTTATCCGGGTGCCCTTCGGTAACCGATTCCGAGGTAAATAAAAACTTCTTCATATTTTAAAGCTTTACCGCTAATAAAAACATAACAATAGCAATATTTCTATTAGTAGGTTATTGCTTTGTTTAATCTTCTTTTGGCTTTAACCTTTTCTCGGTTTGAAATTTTACTCTTTTTAATTCCCCTTTCTATAATTGCTAAAGTAGCATCGTAAACAGATTTGTTCACCGGAAAAGGTGTAGAATCCTTCCCACCGTGAGCGAAAGAATACCTTGCCGGGTCTTCGTAAGAAGGTTTTGCCCCGTAAATTACTTCCGAAACCAAACTTAAAGCCCTAATTGTTTTTGGTCCGACTCCTTTTAATGATAAAAGTTCTTCAAAATTTTCTGGTTCTTGGGAATTAGCGAAAAAGATAGTTTTTTCCAGTCTTTTCAAGTCAAATTTTTCTTTCAAAATCGGGTGCCAATGAAATTCAACATTATTTAATTCCATCTCAGTAAAGCCCGAAAATCTTTTTTGTTTCATCAGGGCATTTGACCCTGCACCAGAACCCCGAAGGAGAACAGGTTCCCTGCGGGGCACGCAAGTTCGGTACGGGGCAAGTTTTTCAGAAATCAATTTAATATCTTTTAAAAAGGTTTTTGGCTCATCTTTTACTAGTTCGGTTGAAATTTCTTTATTTTCTCTACTTTCTTTTGCCACCAAATTTAAAGGTTTAAGTTTAATATCAGAAATAATTCCTGAATGAGGCTCCTCAACAAAATCCTTAACATTTAAAGAGAGCCAGTGGTAACGACGAGCCTTTTGAAGGTCCGTGTTCATGCCCTGCTGGATTACGTTCCATTGACCATCTTTTGTAAAAATCAAATTATGGGCATAGATTTGAAATTGATCTTGAATTAAACAACTATCTACCTTGGCCGAAATTTTACTAGCATAAACAAGTTCGTCAATTTTCTCCATCGGAAGCCTTAAAAATTCTCCCCATTCTTGAATCTGTTGGGGGGTTTTTCTTGAAGTTTTCCCCTTGCCGCCGCAAATAAAAATACCAAGCTCTGATTCTAAACCCCGCAATCCTTCTTTTAAAGCTCCCATTGTTGTAGTCCCAAGACCTGAGCTGTTCCAATCAAATCCTATTGTGCATCCCAAGCTTTGAAACCAAACCGGATCAGAAAGGCGTTTTAAAACTTCTTTTACTCCAAACTCTTCAACAATAGTTAAAATTATTCCCCGAGAAAGTCTTTTCATTCTTTCAAATAACCAATGGGGACATTTTCCGTAATCCAATGGAACCGTAGCAATTCCTGTTCTCATTTTAATTCATTCTATCAAAAAACCGGTCTCTCAACCAGCGTTTATATAGGTTTAGTTAGTTTATTTTTAAATTTGAGATAAAAATTTTTTATAAACCCCGTTAGAAAGATTTGTGTTTCTTACTACTAATTTTATTCTTTTTATCTTGATTTTGTTCTGGAGACTTTCTAACGGGGTAAAGTTCGGCAATTAATTTTTCTTGCTCTTTGATATCCAAAACTTCCCGGCGAATCCGCGCCTTTTCTTTGCGAATATATTTTCTTAGGCTTTTGGGAAGTTTTCTTTTCATAATTTAAAACCAAAAGGTTCTTCCAGGTTACAGAAAAAATTTTTTGAAATTGAAACATTTTACTTTGCTAATTTATTTTGTTAAGGGAAAAACAATAGTAAATTTAGAACCTTTTCCTTCCATACTTTCTAAGAGAATCTCTCCACCCATTTTTTGACAAAGCTCTTTTGAAATCCAGAGCCCCAGACCAGTTCCGGGAATTTCAGCTGTTTCCTTTGTTTTTATCCGATAAAATTTTTCAAAAAGTCTTTTTTGATGCTCAGCTGAAATTCCTAAACCAGTATCGGTTATTGTAATATAATAATTTCCTTTTGTTAAGTCTGGTTTAGTTTGAATTTCTATCCACCCTTCAATTGTATATTTTATGGCATTGTCAATTAAATTAAAAAGAATCTGTCTTAATCTATTTGGATTCACATTAATAAAAAATGGCTCAGCTTTTGGTTCAAAAATTAATTTCAAACCCTTTGCTTCTGCCTTCATTTTTAGTTCCTCAACCAAGTTTTTAGTAATCTCTTGGGGTTGAATCTTTGCTGGAGTAAAATCCAATCTCCCCTGTTCAATCCGAGAAACCTCCAAAATATCTTCAATTAAATTACCCAAATTTTTGGCTGAAATTTCAATTCGGAAAAAATATTTTTTTTGCTCTTCATTTAAAAAAGGTTCCATTTCCTCTTTTAAAGTTAGAAGATAACCCCGGATATTGATAATTGGGCTTTGAAGCTCATGGGTTGCCATCCTAATAAAGTTGTCTTTCATTTTATCCACCTCCTGAAGCCGTTTTGTTAAAGAAACATAACCAAAAAGCCGGGTATGCTGGAAAATTAAAAAAAGCGTCAGTGCTATGGCAACGATAACGATAATATAAGCATGGAAAACGGCTTTTGTAATTAAGGCATCGCTTTCTTTTAAAGAGAGGGCTATTGAAATTAAGCCCAATTTTTCTCCGCTCTCGGGAAGATAAATGGGCCGGGTTACTTTCCAAAACCTGACTCCATTTTCTGAAATCAAATTGGCAATGGCTTGATTTTGTGACCAGCTCAAAGCCAAAGAGGGGTCAGAAATAATTTTTCCTGACTCCTCTAACAGTTGAGAGGCAATAATTTTAAACTCTCCCCTTTCTTCTTGAATAATTCTCAATTTAGTAATTTCTGGATTCTCTTTAATAATCTCTTCAATTTTCTCATTCAAGATTTCTGGCTGAAAAAAATATTCACCAGCAAAAATAGCAAAGATATTTTCTGCTAAAAGGGCCTTTGTCTGTAAATTATAATCAATGTTTTTCTGAAAGGAATTGCTGATAAAAAAAGTAATGTAATAAAAAATAAGGGGAATAAAAATGATTAAAAAAAGGGAATATAAAATCCCAGGATAGGTCTTGATAAAATTGAAAATCCTCCTTAAAAACATGAAAAACTAAACCCCTTTAATTTTTTCTATTTTCTTTTTAGTCAAGAGACTGATGATAATTAAGGCAATTCCTAAAGCCAGAATGATAATGGCTAATATTAAGATAATAAAGGGTTTTTGCAAGGCTTCAGCCGGAGAAATTGCTTCAGCTGGAGTTTCAAAAATTCGGAAAAATTTTTCTCCAGCTTTGACAAAGACAAAGGTCTCTGAACGGGCTTCAATTTGACCATGGTTATTGGTTAAGGCAGCATAAACCCGATGCTCGCCATCAGTTAGGGGTTTATCTAAGGTATATTCCCAACGGCCATCTTGGTCAGTTTTAACCGCTACTACTATTGGAAGTGAAAAGATGTATAAAGTGACAAAACTATTTGGCAGACCCTTTCCGCTGAAATTCAGGCCCATCTCACCAGTGGCTAAAATAACTTTTTCTACCTTCTCAACCTGATAAATCTCAGCCTTTTTAGGTAAAACCTTACGAGGGTTTTGATAGATGATTTTGTCAGCTGGTCCTGGTTTTAAAGGGTCAAAACCGGCTAAATATTCATATCCATCTAAAAAGCCATCGCCATCTGTATCAGGGTTAAAAGGATCAGTTCCCAGTCTTATTTCCTCTTCATCTGATAAGCCATCGCCATCTGAGTCTTTTAATAGAATTTGACTTTTTTCAATTTTAATCTCTTCTTTTTCCTTTACCTTTTCCTCTAAATCTCTAAGAAAGAGACGGGTTTTTTCTTGGCTTGATTTTTGCATTTCAGAAATTTTTGGTTGTTCTAATGGCGGTAAAATTTCCTCAACTGGCTTTGTTATTTCCTCAACTGCTTTTGTTATTTCTGTTTTAACTTTTTCTTTTTCTTTTTTTGCTTCTTCAGATTTTGTTTTTAAAGAAACTAATTTTTTCTCAGTTTCGCTTTTCTTTTTTTGTTGACTTTCTAAACTTTCCTTTTTAATTTCCTCAACAACTTTTGCCTCTTCTTTTTTCGGTCCCTCTGGCAATTTCGCTTTTACTTCCTGAGTCTCTTTTAGTTCCTTTTGACTAGATTGTATTTTCAGTTCAATCTCTTTTTTCTCCTTTTCTTTCTTTTCTATTTCTTTTTCAATTTTCTTTTCTTCTTTTGTTGTCTCCACCATTTTTTCTACATTCTCGCTTACTTTTTTATCTGCCTCTTTTAATTTTTTCTCAATCTCTGGCTTAACCATCTCTCTTTCCTCTTCTTTCAAAACCTTTTTTGCTTCTTCAACTTCCTTTTTAACCTCCTCAACTATCTCTTTTTTAATTTCCTTTTTCTTTTCCTTTATTTCTTTTTCTTCCCTTTCAACTTCCTCTTTCGTTACTTTTATTTTCCCTTTCAGTTTTTCTTCTTTTTTTTCATCTCGAGGGACTTCATTTTCAATTTTGACTTTAATTTTAGAACTTTCATATTCTCCATATTGATTGCTAATTTTGGCAAAAACCTCATAATTGCCATTGGGAGTTAAATTGGTATTCCAAGAATATTCCCAGAGATTTTCTCCTTTTGATTGGGCTTTTCCCAAATAAACAGCTAAAATCGCTCCTGATGATTGATAATAAAATTCAACCGAACTGGCATCTTTGACCTTCCCCTTAATTTTTATTTCGCCCTTAATTTCCGCCCCCTCTTTTGGTTGAATAAATTCAAAAGTAGGCATAACCTCTTCTGTTTTCTTTATCGTCTTTCCTTCTTTTTGGGCAAAAACAAAACCATTTGTTGCCAAGCTAAAAATTATTAAAAGAGAAAAAATTTTTCTAAAAAGATTTTGACTCATATTTTAATAATATCATTCTCCTTTAATCACGGCAAGAGGAACTAACCTTGCCACCCTTTTTGAAAGCCCTGCCTTATGAACTACATCAACAACATCATGAATATTCTTATAAGCTATGGGTGCCTCCTCAGCAATTCCTCTTAAACTCCAGCATTTAACAATAATTCCCTTTGATTCTAAACTTTTTACCACCTCTTGTCCAGAAACCCGCCTCATTGCTTCGTGCCGAGACATTGTGCGCCCGCTCCCATGGCACGTCGAGTACCAGGCTTCCTTTCCTTCTTCTGTCCCCACCAGGACATAAGAAGCGGTGCCCATGGAGCCGGGAATCAAAACCGGCTGGCCGACCGCCTGATATTGTTTGGGAATTTCGGGATGCCCCGGTGGAAAAGCCCGAGTAGCTCCTTTTCGATGAACGGCTACTTCAGTTTCTTTCCCGTCAATATTATATTTTTCAATTTTGATAATGTTGTGGGCAACATCGTAAAGAGAAGTTAACGATAAAGCCTTTTCACCTAACACAGACTTCCAGGCTTTTCTAATGAAATGGGTAATCATTTGCCGATTGGCCCAAGCGTAATTGGCGGCAGAAGCCATGGCGCCAAAATATCTCTGGCCCTCCGGCGAATTAAAAGGCACGCAGGCAAATTCTCGGTCGGGAACTCTAATTTTATATTTCTGGGTCATCAAAGGGATAAATTCTCTCAAATAATCAGTGCAGACCTGATGACCGAGTCCGCGCGAGCCCGTATGGATCATTATGACAATCTGGTCTTTAAATAATCCAAAAGCGTCTGCTTCTTTTTCATCAAAAATTTCCTCAACTCTTTGAAGTTCCAGGAAATGGTTGCCCGACCCGAGAGTCCCTACCTGGTCTCTGCCGCGATTCTTAGCATAAGAAGAAACTGCTTCGGCATCAGCCCATTCCAATTTCCCATTGGCTTCACAATTTTCAACGTCTTCCTTTTCGCCATAACCTTGCTCAACCAGTTTCTGAGAGCCTCCTTCTAAAATTTTCTCTATCTGTTCAACGGAAAGTTTAATCTGTCGTCCCCGACCAAGTCCAGAAGGTACTTCTTTCTGAATCTCAGCAGCTAAATCTTCTAAATGCGGTTTTATTTCCCTTTCTGAATATTCTGATTTTAATAATCTCATGCCACAATTTATGTCAAATCCGCAGGCGCCAGGTGAAATAATTCCCTCTGAAGTTTTTATTGCCCCTACGAACCCGATTGGCACACTGTACCCCTCGTGACAGTCGGGCATTGCTATCCCGTACTTCATTATCCCTGGCAAAGTACAGCCGTTCATCAACTGAGGAATACTTTGATCACGAAAAACATCCTCCAGCATTTTTTCGGAAACATAAACTCGAGCCGGAACTCGCATATCTGGCCGAAAACTTTTAGGGATTTCCCAAAGCCAATTATTTATTTTTCTAAAATCTTTTTTGGAAATCATATACTCTTATTTTACCTTAACTTTCCGAAAAATAAAAGCCGTGAAAAAATACGGCTTAAAATTATTT
>Ga0210049_1003035_pt1 | contig 15317 bp, 12 predicted proteins | sample CryGeyCG2014_300_2_FD_183964 | JGI IMG/M metagenome (GOLD analysis project Ga0210049, IMG submission 183964) | Groundwater microbial communities from aquifer - Crystal Geyser CG06_land_8/20/14_3.00 (SPAdes) (version 2) | ecosystem: Environmental > Aquatic > Deep subsurface > Groundwater | place...
CCCTCTGTGATCTGTCATTCCCGCTTGTCGGGAATCCTTCTTTGTTGAGTACGACAGATGTGATCGGATAAGAAGAAGGATTCTGGACAAGCCAGAATGACAAGGAGAAGAAGGATCCTGTCGATTCTTGACAATCGAGGACAGGCTAAGCCAGAATGGACAAGAGGTCCATGCCCTCTGTGATCTGTCCCGATTGTCGGGAATCCTTCCCCTCTGTGATCTGTCATTCCCGCTTGTCGGGAATCCTTCTTTGTTGAGTACGACAGATGTGATCGGATAAGAAGAAGGATTCTGGACAAGCCAGAATGACAAGGAGAAGAAGGATCCTGTCGATTCGTAGTTATCTCTTGATAGCTGAGTAGTTACCAATAAGCAGTTATCTTACCTGAAAGCTGATTGTCCTCTTTCTCTGTGTCCCTCCTGATACTCTGTGTCCTCTGTGTTAAAAATATAGGCTGTGAACGGTTATGATTTCTTTTGGATTTTGCGGTTGTCCATTTTCTAACTTGTTCAATTGGGTAATTTTACATGCGGTTTTATCCCTCGTTTGTTAATAAAATAATTGCTTCCTGAAAAAGATTTAGTGTATTGTTTCATCTCACTGGCAATCTGGCTTATTTGAGCAGAATGGGTAATTGTTTTTAATTCATTAGTAACCACACCAATAGAGATGGTCATCAAAGGGAATTTTTTCATTATTCCCTGACGATCAAGGCTAAAGACACAACCCTTTTCCCTATCTTCTTTGGAATACATCTGGGGGATAATATTATCAAATTCCCTTATAATCTCTGCACAAATAGTATCCACCCTTATGATAGAAGTAATTAAAGCAAAATCATCCCCACCAATATGTCCAAGAAAATCATTACCCCCACCATGTATCCTCATTACCTTAATAATTACCGAGGCTGTAAGACGGATAACCTTATCCCCTTGTTCAAACCCATAGATGTCATTATAGACCTTAAAATTATCTAGGTCAATGTAACAAAAGGCGAATACATTATTTTTTTCCAGATATTTGTTTATCTGTTCCCGAACAGAGTTATTTCCAGGCAGCATGGTCAAGGGATTAGCATCAAGTCCCAGATAGGTACGGCGAATAAGTGATTTTATCTTTGCCAATAGCCTTTCAGGTTGAATCGATTTAACCACATAGTCATCTGCACCAAAACCCAATGCCGTTAATTCAATATCTATTGTATCCATTACGGTAAACATTATCACTGGAAGATAACAAAAAACAACATCTTGCCGTATCTTTTCACAAATCTGATACCCATTCATATCCGGAAGCATTAGATCAAGAAGAATAAGATGAGGAGTCCTTTCCCGAATGAGGGACAATGCCTCTGCTCCATTTCCAGCCATCATGGTTCCATATCCTTCATTCTCTAACAAATCACTCATACTCATTCTGACATCTATTTCATCATCTACGATAAGAATAGATTTTTTATCCATAATTTAGTGTTCTCCCAAATTTTTTAAGTAAAAAACGCAATAATATGCAACAAACGGCAATAATATGCAACAAATACAAGTAAGTTAAATATAGTATAGCATTATTTTCGTTAAATGTCAAACAAGAAATTAACGGTTATTTGAGATGTCCTATATTCACACACCTCTTTACAATCTCCACTACAGACCCTATCCTTCCATCCTCAACGGCTATGGAACTATCCCATTCTATTACTCCAAGTATAGGCACGGCAGTAACTTTTTTGAGTACTTGAGGAAAGGTTTTCTCGGCAATAGCAAAAGATGTGGTATCGGGCAACATGTTTATTATTATCCCGGCAATGGAAAGCCCATAGCTTTGGGCACACTGTATGGTTAACAGGGTATGATTAATTGTGCCAAGCCTTGATGAGGTAACAATCAATAAAGGAAGCTGCAAATCTATGACAAGGTCAACAACTAAATAGTTATAGGTAATTGGCACCAGCAGTCCGCCTATTCCCTCAACAACCATTATTTCATGACGGCTGGATAGGGTTGAGTATGCCTCTATTATCTTTTCAGGAATTATTTCTATCCCTTCTATTTCAGCAGCAATTGCAGGAGCAGCAGGTGTTTTCAAACAATAGGGCATAGATAGAGCTTTTTCATCCAAAGCGGTATTACCAATAGCTGCCTGCAGAAATAAAAGATCAGATGAGGTAATTTCACCATTAATCAGAATACCACCGGTGGCAACAGGTTTCATCACCCCAACAGAATAGCCCATTGATGCCAATCCCCCAGCCAATCCCCCAGCAACCACTGTCTTTCCAACACCTGTATCTGTACCAGTTACAAAGACACTTCGCAATGTTTCTTATCTCCTTTTTTCTCTTAATGCCTCTATCAACACCTTATTTTGTTCTTCTCTCATAACCGAAACCCTGATATAGGTATCATCAAGTCCTCGAAGGTTGAAGCAGTTGCGGATAAGAATATTTTTCTGTGATAATTTATCGGAAAGTTCATCAGCCTTTGTATCCCCACAGAGCTTGATAAGAAAAAAATTGACTGCTGAGGAATAAACCTTTAATGTTTTTATCGCTTGTAGTCCCTTAAAAAACTCATCGCTCGCCTTTCCAATAAGCTCCCTTGACCGAAGTGCAAACTCATCATCAAGTAAAAGACCCGGTACAATCATCTGGCTAAAAACATTTACACTCCATGGCGGCATCTGTTTTTTTAACCTGTTTAATATGGTTGTATTACTCGTGGCCATATACCCTATCCTTATCCCTGGTATAGCAAAGAACTTGGTGAGGGATGAGATGATTATAAGGTTTGGATACTTATCCAGCACATTTAGAAGTGTTTCATCTTGATGTGCGGCAATAAATAACAAAAATGATTCATCTACAATTACCAGCGTATCTGTTTTTAAGGCATTATCCAATAGGGCTATCAACATAGACCGTTCTACCAGTTTACCTGTAGGGTTGTTTGGATTACATATCCAGATGGCATCTGCCCATGAAAGCTCATCCACAACCTCTTCATAAGGAAAACAAAAATCGTTTGACTCTTTTATCTGCGGAAATTTCAGGGCAGCATTACTTTCAGTCATGGCTGTTTCATACTCACTGAAGGTAGGAGAAGGGACAAGGATGTTTTTCCCATGCAGAAGATTAGCCAATAGATAAATAGCCTCAGTTGCCCCATTTCCAGCAATAATATATTCTTGCTTAATTTGCAAAAAAGCAGCCAGATGAGCCGTCAGATCCCTTTGCTCGGGGTCAGGGTAGTATCTGATAAATTTTATACTATCGCAAATAGTGGCTTGAACCCAGTCTGGCGGACCAAATGGATTGATACTGGCACTAAAATCTATGATATCGTCAAGCTCAATCCCTTTTCTTATAAATTCCCAGATATTTCCACCATGATTCATGCTAAAACTGCCTCAAAAACCTTAAATCATTCTCAAAAAAGAGCCTGATATTATTAATACCATACTTCAACATAGTAATTCGTTCAACCCCCAATCCAAAGGCAAATCCAATATATCGTTCTGGGTCATAGCCTACACATTTGAACACCTCCGGGTCAACCATACCTGCCCCCAGCACCTCAAGCCATCCGGTTTGTTTGCAAACCCCGCACCCTTTTCCATTGCATATCAAGCAACCAATATCTACCTCGCAAGATGGCTCAGTAAACGGGAAAAAGCTTGGTCTGAACCTTACAGGTGTATCTTTACCAAACATGGCTGTAAGAAATGCCTCAAGCGCACCCTTTAATTCACCAAAAGTTGTTCTCTCATCAACCAGAAGACCCTCTACCTGATGAAACATTGGAGAATGAGAAACATCTGCATCGCGTCGATAGACTCTGCCCGGTGCAATAACTCGTAATGGGGGCTGTTTTTTTTCCATAACCCGAATCTGAACAGGGCTTGTATGGGTTCTCAAGACAATTGTATCTGAAATGTAGAATGTATCATGCATATCCCTGGCTGGATGATCATGGGGTATATTTAAGGCATCAAAATTATAATGCGAATATTCCACCTCTGGCCCCTCTTCAACCTCAAACCCCAGTTTCATAAATATATCAATTATTTCCTCAAGTACATGGGTAATTGGATGCCTTTTCCCCATTGCCGGCACAAATCCCGGCATAGTTACATCTATCTTTTCATGAAGCAACCTTTCAGTGCGTTCTTTAAGGGCAATGATATTTTGTTTATCTAAAAGCAGGTTGGTTATATTCTCTTTCAGGAGATTTATCTGGTTGCCGGCATCTGGCCGTTCCTCTGGCGGGAGTTTTCCTAAACCCCGTAAGAGTTGGGTAATTTTTCCATCCTTTCGTCCCAGATATGCTATCCTTACTTGCTCTAAGTCAGCAAGGGAATGACACCCCTCAATATCGTCTGTTATCTTTGCTATTTCTTCGTGTGCTATCCTATACGCCCATCCATCCTCAATCTTCTCCTTAGTAATAGTTCCTTCCATGCTTAATAATTCCTTGTCCAAGCAAATCTCCTCCTTTTCGTGTGTTTCGTAGTTTTCTCTTACAATCGATGTAGCTGAGTAGCTGATAGCCTTACCCTATCACAATTTATTCTCCTCCCCCTTGATCAACCGCTTAATATTAGGGATATGTCGAATAATAATCAAAACTGCCATAGCTATACAAAATATCAACAAGGGAATGCTCTGGGTAAATATCCAGACAAGGGGTGGCAGAAACAGGCTGGAGATAATTGATCCCAGTGAAACGAATCGGGTTGTGTAAAAAAATCCAATGAATATAGGAATAATAATCAAGACTGGTATCGGGGCAAGCCCAAGAAAAACACCAAGGCTGGTTGCCACCCCTTTGCCACCCTTAAATCCTAAGAATACTGTCCATGTATGACCACAAATAGCTGCCAGTCCAACCAATATCCAGACAACTTGAAACTCAGGAGAAAAATATATCCTGGCTCCAATTACCGGAATTACACCTTTAAGAATATCCAGCACCAGCACCAATATTCCATATTTTCGACCAAGTATCCTGAAAACATTGGTTGCCCCTATGTTTTTACTTCCAACGGTTCTAATATCTATTTTCTTGACTATCAACCCTATCCAATAGCCAGTAGGGATTGATCCGATAAGATATGAAAGCAGACAAAATATTACAGCGATAATCCACATTATTTTTCACCTTTAGGAAAATGGTCAGGTATTAGTTGATGGGTTGATGGGTTAAGGGAACACAGATTCATAAACCTATAAACCCTTCCCTTTCCAACCCATCAACCCATCAACTCATCAACCTATCAACAATTGCTTACCCTTATTTATATCATAAAGATTTGAAAAAGTCAAGCATAAAAAATGGGACTTCTCTCAAAGAGTAGAGAGAAATTTAATATTGAACAGTGAACCAAAACAGATTCACTGTACTCTTTGGGAGTTGAAAATTACTATACAGATTTAAAAATTTCTTAATTTTAATCAAATAAACAGCGTTATTTAAGCTACATGAGATACTTAATTGCTTACAATTCAAAGGGTTGCTTCAAAATGAGAATTGCTGCGACATTGTAAGACTGACACAACAGTTGTCCAGAATCACACGCAAGAATCGTGCCGGACAGTATTGGGTCAGGTTGTAAAAATATAAAAATTCTTCTTGATATCTTGATCATATCTTTGGGGAAAAGAAAAAGAATGAGGACGGGTTCATTTCTTGTATAGTGGTTTGTACCCGATAAGATTAAGTGGTGTTAACCTGAAACCACCATATGTAGCAGTTGACTTGCTTTTGCATTACCAAAAATACTGTAGCTGAGTAGTTACCTTTTTGTTTATAACTGCTTTTATAATAATTAGTTGTCATTCTGTAGTGCGGTTACTTGCCGATTTTAGGATAAATATAATACTTAATCCTATACATAAATAACAAAATAAATCACCGAATTTGGTATAAAAAGTAAGTTCTTCTTGCAAGCCTACTTTACCAGATAGCACGCATTGTTTAAATAATTCTGATTGTTTTAAAATCCTGCCATAAGGGTTAATAACCATTGAAATACCAGATTGTGCAGCTCTAATTACATATCTACGATTTTCTACTGCTCTAAATACAGCATTTGCAGCATGACAATAACTCATCTTTGTCTTTTTCAAACATGTATCATTAGTTGAAATAATAAGTAAATTAGCACCTTTTTTAACAGCATTTCTTGAAATTGAAGGATAAGTAGATTCAAAACAAATATTAATCCCTAATTTAAGTTTTTCGCTGGCGTGTATTATTTTAACTTCATTGCTCGGAGTAAAAAAATGCTCTACAAATGGGACTAATTTGGTTTTATCATAATAATCGATAATATTTCCTTTTGGAGAAAGAACAAATACAGAATTATATTTACAGTTTCTTTTTATATCTATTCTTGGAGACCCTACTATAAAAAAATTATTTCCCGCCTTTGAAAATTCTAGAAGCATATTTTTTAAATATGATATTTTCATAATCTGCCTATGGATAGGTGTCTCTGGCCAAATGATTATAGAAGAGTCATTTTTTTTAATCGCTGTAGAGGTTAATTCTAAGTAAGTGGTCTCAATAATTTTACTATATTTTTCATCCCATTTTTCAAGCCCATATAACCAGTCAGGAATACTTCCTTGAATAATAGAGACATTAATAGACAATATTTCTTCTTTTTTAGACAAAGATACTCCTCCGTACCCTATAAAAACCATAATTATAGGGATAATATATAGAAGGGTATAAACAATATCTTTTGAAGAGCAACAATCTTGTAATTTTCTTTTAAAAACTTTGGTTTCCAGCCCTAATAATTTTGCAGATTTATTTATATGTCCATTTGCAATATAAAGCATTCTTAAGAGGTAAAATCTTTCTATTCTGTTATAAAAATATTTACATACTATAAATAAACAAGAATTGCATAACATAATTAAAAAAGAGACACCATAACTACCTGTAATGCTTGCTATTTGAATTAAGAAAGGGAATTTATATTGACTTAAAGCAATATTTGTTGGGAAAGATAAATTACCAATAGTTCGCATATATTCTAAAGATGTCCACCATAGCGATGAGAAAAATAAAAAAGAATATAATTTTGCTCTACGATTAACAATGACTATACCTATGGCAAAAATAGAAACATAAAAAGAGAAATAAAATAAAGCATATAGGAAAACTTTTATCTCTCCTATTCCATAAAATGTGATAATTGAAAATATAGCTCCATAAAGAAATCCTAATATAGTTGTACTCTTTAAATTATGTTGGTTATCAAGTGCAATAAAAAAAGGAATAAATGATATCCATGCTAAATACGGGTAATTAGAAGGAGGTAATGAAATCGATAATAATAAAGCCGAAAGGATGGACAGAGTAACTGGTTGAATTTTTTTAATTATCTCCACATTCAATATCCTTTTCTATTGCTAATACATAACCCCTCCACATTGTTATAAATATTTTCTTTTCTAAAAGTACTCTACCTACTAAAGGGTCTGTAATTAAAATTTTATCTTTTATTATTTTATTTATAACAACAAAATGGTTATTGCTAATAAATATAATTGCAGGCTTTTTTACTTTTTTTAAATCGTTATATGTTAAAAATAATCCACAACTTTTTAATCCTATTTTATTAGCAGCTTTTGCTAATCCTAACATAGATGTACCTTCTTTATGTGTTTTTGCAAGCCAAGTTATTTTCTTTTCGGTTATATTTATACCTAATATTTGGCAAGCTAAGACTAACGCCTTTGGGCCACAACTGTAATCACTACTTTGGAGGTAAAAAGAATTATCATTTAGCAAAATACCTCCGTAAGAAGTCTTGGAAGGTGGTATTAGTACACCAATAATTCCTTTTACAATAATAGGCTCAGATAATTCTAAATATACTCTAATAATATTATCTATAAATAAACCATAAGTTATAAATATGGTGCTAAATAGAATAAGTTTTGGGAAATATTTATATATTCTGTGTAATAATAACATATTTAATATTTTGTTACAAGTCCTGTAATGCACTCTATCTTATGACCCCAATTTTTCCGGTAAAAGATTTATTTTTTTCATTTATAATAGAATAGATATAAATTCCGCTGCTTACTAACTCCCCCTCTAAATTTTTACCATTCCATTCTATCTCTTGTACATTTGCGTCTCCTTCAAACTTATATACTATCTCTCCTGCAATATTGAATATTTTAATTTTTACATATCCCGTAAGATATGGAAATTTAATTTTTTTACCAATGTGAAGTGTAGTAGGATAAAATGGATTAGGATAAGCTAATGTTGAGATAAAATTATTTGCTCTAAATATAGTTTTTGTCTTAGTAGTTTCTGTTCCTATATAAAATCCAGCTGTCCATTTCCATATTTTCCAATTTCCTGCAGGTCGTTTGAAAAGAAAAATATCATTTCTAACCATATTGAGATTTTCAGTTTCTGTACCTTCAGGAAATGCTTTAAAGTTATAACTTACTGTTGCCGTTGTTTCATTGTCTTTAATAGAAATATCTATATCCTTAATTAAATCAAAAGATATATCTTTATATTTTTTGAAAAAATTAAAATATGTAGAAGATATATCTAAATAATCATTTGGAATTAATTCTTTTTTTATTACATTTTGTGTTAATTCATCTTTTGAAGCTTCATAAAATGGTAAAAAACATCCTTCAATTCTATATATAGAAATTGGCTCATCTGATTCAATGCTTTTAGCCAAAATAAGCAAAATTTCTTGAATCTCTTTTTTATCAGCTGCCCCTTCCTCATAAGGTATTATGTATGGGGCTTCACTGCAACTCTCCCAACCAACGCAAGTAAGTAATATTGTTACTAAAATACTATATCTAATAAATCTCATAGCCACCTTTTAGAAGTTGATAGTTGTTATAAGCTGCAATTGATCATATTTCTTATCCCATATCTTATTGTCACTAAAGCGATTATATTCCAAATTGAAATTTATCCCTAATAGATCTTTTTTACATCTAAATACAGAAATATATTCTTTTTTATGGGTAGTTTTTTCTTGTAGAGAAAATTGTTCAATTTCTAATGGCATCCACTTAAATTTATGAGATAAAGAAAATTCATAGCCTTTTGCATCATTTTTAAAATTTGTTTTTGCACCTACTTCTGAATAATACAGGCTTGAATATATTGGCCAGAAGTATTTATCAATATTTCCATATCTTATCTCACAATTTGTGTTTTTAAAATTGAAAATCTTTGCTCCTAAAATATAACTATCTGTATACTCTATCGTTTCAACTCCTATAGTATCAGGGGATATTTTAAACCTAACATATTCGCCAAATATATTAGATTTAAGAATAGAGGTTAATAAGTCAATACTATACCCTTTTTCTTTACCTAAACCAGTATTCAAATAATTGATACCTACTTGACTTCCTTTAAATATCGTGGAGAGTCTGGCACCCACAAAATTATCTTGTCCCGCAACTACCAAACTATTTGGATAATAATCAGATGTTATTCTTCCTATAACATTAATAATCTTAATTTTTTTAATCTCTTTACTGACAAATTCGAAACCTTCTAATGGAGATGCCGGTAAAAATTCATTACTAATTAAAAGACCAATATGTCCAAAAGAAAATCGTATTCTTCCTCCTTTTATATCTCCTATAATAGTAGAGGTTTTGAAATACACATCATCAATATAAAGAGAACCACCTGTTTGAGGTATTTCAGGGGAATACCTTGCTCCCCAGTATCCTGTTTTCTGAAGTTTAATAAAAAGTGATAAAAGTTGTGTTGGCGATGTTCTCAAATATAAATCAATTTTTTGCTTTATATTAATCCTTGATGGAGAGGGAATCTTACCAAATTCTTCTTTTTCAAAAGGTAATTCTCCTCCATAACTATCAAATGTAAATTGTAATTTCCCTGCAAGTTCGGGTCTGTTTCTAATCCCTCTGATTTCATCTTCTAATTTTTGGACATTTATTAAAAGTAGCTCATACTTGACTTCATCTACTAATTTACCTAATAAAGATAAATCTTCTTTTGTAGCCTTAGTATAATTGAAAGTTTGAACTAATACATCAACTATCCGTGCCCATTCAACCTTAGAAAATTCCTCTCTTGTTTTGATTATCTCAATTAATCTTTTATCTATTAATCCCTTGTTATTGAATTCTTCTATTATAGAAGAAACCTCTCTACATTCTGAGATAGAAGTCTCTCCCTTAGCATTAATGTCGAAAAATAAACTTATTAATATTCCCATAAGCACATATAAGAGTTTTTTAATATTCATTTTTAAGTTTTTCTTTTAGTGTATTGATTTCTTCTTGATAGGTTTCAGTTTCTATTGTTGTTTTGGCATAATTATGTAAATACTCCTTATACACCTCTATTGCTTTATTATATTCTCGGAAATTATTTTTATAAATCTCTGCTATATCTAATAGAGCTAATCCTGCATATTCAGTTTTAGGGAAATTATCAACAATTTTTTGAAAATGAGAAAGTGCATTTTTATAGTTCTTCATCCATACATAGCACCATCCTATAGATCTATCAGCCCATATTCTTTCTTCACCTTGTGAATATTTTTCTATTACTTTTCTGTATTCCTCAATAGCATTCTCATAGTTTTTAAGGTTTTCAAAACATTTTCCTATTCCATATTGTGCCTTTGAGCAAAATTTACTCTCAGGATATAGTTGTATTAATTCTCTAAATTTTTGAATAGACTGCTGATAATTATTATCATTTATTGTCTGAGAATCACAATAAGACGCTCCCAAATAATATTGTGCATTATCTGCAAATTCTGGCGAGTTTTTTATTATCTTTTTAAAGATTCGCCGTGCATCTTCTTTATATTTTTTTCCTTTCTTCCCTTCTTTATTATCCTCATTATCATGATGAAGCATCTCATCACCTTTCATATCATAGGCTCTTCCTAACCCAAGTAAAATTTCAGGATTTTTAGGATCTAATTTATATGCATGCTTAAATAATTCACACACTAATTCATCTTCTTTCCCTCTCCCCAATTTATCATCCATAAATGCATACCCTATTTTTGCAAGGTAATTTGCATTAGTTATCAAACCATTTTTTCTCATTTTTTCAAGTTCAACTAACTTATTCTTTTCTATAAAACTCATCCAATTTTTAGCTTCCTTAACTCTATATTTTTCTATAGATAAATATTCATCATTGTTTCCATTTTTAAAGGCTATTTTTTCTTGACATCCTATATTAAAAATACCAAAGAGAAAAATCCCTCCTATTAAAATCTTTGTTAATAATTCTGGCTTTTTCATCTACTATTTTTCTCCTTTTTTCACATTTTAAGAAATTTCTTCTTTAATTCAAAAGGAGAGAGGAACATAAAATAAATTTTATGTTCCTCTCCTTTTGAATGAAAATTTTCTCCTAATCTCTTGCACGATATCCATAATCCTTTGAGTGATTTAGTATCCCTTGATAAATAGCATCAGCTTCTCGGCTTCGATAATTAGATGTCCTTAACCTACTTTCTTCAGATGGATTTGAAATAAAAGATGCTTCTGTAAGAATAGCAGGTATACCACTACCTAATAAATCTCGAAGAACCTGATAATTTCCAGTAGCAACACCAGAAGATGTAGCCCCTTTGGAAAGTCCTAATTGACTCGCTAATTGGTCAACCACTTTTTGTGCCATATCTCTACTTACATTCCCCGCTTGGGGATGAACATAGACCACTGTGTAGTTGCTACTTGAATTGCTACTACTATTATGGTGAATTGAGATAAATCTATCAACATTATTCTTAATTGCCAATTTAGGTCTTTCTGCTAAAGAAACATTAACATCTCCATTCCGTGTAAGCCACACTCGTACATAATTATGTGTGCTAAGTTTATCTCTTAGAATTTGAGCAACAGCAAGATTTACTGATTTTTCTGTAAGTCCAGTAGGACCTACAGCACCAGAATCACTCCCACCATGACCTGGGTCAAGAACAAAGTACCACCAATCAATATTCGATTGTTTTGCTTGTGGTTCACCACCGTCATCTTTACTATCATTGCCGCCACTTCCTACAACCATACTCATCTCAGCCTCACTAAGTAATTTACTTTTTACCTTTGGGATAAGTGTCGTCGCATAAACTGGAAAAGTCGTACCCATAAGAAAACTCGCTATTACTGTCCATATAAGTATTTTTTTTAACATTTCTTTTTCACCTCCAAAAATAATTTTCAAGAATCTATTAGTTTTTAGGAGATAAATTACATGGGATGAAAAAGATAGAGATATAAGGTCATCAAAGAGTGTCCAAAAAGTGGGAACAGCTTTTGACAATATCCACATTTCTTACTTAGAGAAATCCATATTTTATTAAGTTTTGCTATTAAAAAAACAAAAAAGCACAGGAAAATTCCTCCTGTGCTTCTATGCTTAATATTATTAGAAAACAATAACATTATTTCTGATAAAGACTTAATGTTTTCTGTATGTATGTATGTATATATGTATGTAATTTATTATTCATCTTTTCTCCTTGCTTAACAAAATTAAATAATTATAATATATCACATTTTTCAAAAAATGTCAAGAAGTTTTTTGTACTTTCCAGCAGAAATTCTCATTTTGAAGCAACCCTTTGAATTGTAAGCAATTAAGTATCTCCTGTAGCTTAAATAACACTGTTTATTTGATTAAAATCAAGAAATTTTTAATCTGTGTAGTAATTTTCAACTCCCAAAAAAAGTATGGTGGACGGGTTTGTCAAGGCCATTTTTACTCTTTTTTTAAGCTACACTCCACTGCCTCTTGGCATTTGTGCTATAATATTATACCACAAATGCATCTTAATTAGTGGCCCGAAAAACCCAGTCCATTATATCTTTTGTGATGAGATTAGAAGGGTTAGCAGAACGAATACTAATGCCAAAATCCAGAGGACGACCCAGAAAGAGTAAATAAATGTAACTACTCAGGTAAAGGAATTTACCACGGAGAACACATAAGTTGATAAGTTGATAGGTTGATGAGTTTATAGGTTAAAGGAACACAGATTCATAATTCATAAACATTTCCTATCAATTCATCCACTTATCAACCCATCAACTATTCAACTTATCAACTTTTTGTGTCTTCGTACCTTTGTGGTGAGTAGTTACCTATATTGGACGGAAAAACTACGAAATACGCGAAAAACCCAGCAATTCTCATTATGGCAAAACTTATGTTCAAAGGGGAATAAGGGAATAGAGGAGATGGTGTCGATTATCAACAGAATTGTCGGTAGGACAGGCATTTCTGCCTGTCCTGTTGCAGATGACAGGCAAGAATGCCTGTCCTACCGATTAATCTCCATATCTCCCCCTTATCCATTTTACCATAATGAGAATTGCTGCGAAAAACCACGAAAATTAATAATCAGAAGGAATTTGTGAGTCAGAATTTTTCGCGTTTTTTTGCGTTTTTCGTAGTTATCTCTTGATAGCTGAGTAGTTACGAATTTTGTAACATGAACTATCCTCCTCGTATAATAAATGAAAAGTGAAAAACTATCCACAATCTTTATCTTCTCTTTCCCCTTTTCGTTTTTCACTCTTCTCACTTCCCCAGCCTCACCACAACCCTTGTCCCTTCTCCAACCTTACTCTCCACATCTATCCTCCCTTTATGTGCCTCAATCAGTCGTTTAATAATAGACATACCAAGTCCTTTTCCCAATGCCTTAGTACTATAAAACGGCGTCCATATATTAGCAAGCTCAGCCTCAGACATCCCTTTGCCGGTATCAGAGATGGTTATCTTAATAAATTCCCCTTCTTTTTCACTTTTCACTTTTAAGTTTCCACTTTTCACTTCTTCCATAGATTCTATGGCATTCTTGACAAGATTAATTAAAACCTCACTCAACCTTTCCGGATCAGCATGGATATTGGGCAGAGAGCTGTCTATCTCCCAATCTACCGTAATAGATGCAGGGATACCTATATCATTGACAACATCCTGCAACAATCTATTTATGTCTACATGGATTACATTAAGTTCAGGCATTCTTGAGCTATCAATAAGCTCATCAATAAATTTATTGGCTCTATGCAAGGCATTATTCATCTGATTAATGGTCATAGTAACCTGTTCATCTTCATTAGTTATAATTTTATTGAGCAGATAAAGCCCTGATTGAATAACCTGCAAAGGATTTCGTATCTCATGAGCTGTCTCAGCCGCAAGCTCAGCAACTGCCTCTGCCTTTTTCGCATTAATTAATATCCTTTCTAATTCCTTACGATGCGCGATGTTGAGCATAATAGCCTCATAGTGGATATGCGAATCTTTTCCATGGACAGCATTGGCACTTAAAGATACCCAGATAACATCTTTATCCTTAGTATAGACACTTGCCTCAAAATCATGGACTATATCTACAGTATTTATTCTTTGACGAAATTCCTCTCCATCATCCGGGTCAACAAAGAATTGCTGAAAAATATTGGAAACAGCAGCAGTAAATTCTTCATAGGAATCATAGCCTAACATGTTGATAAAGGCAGGGTTTGCCAGAATAATAGAGCCATCTGGTGTTATCTGGAAGATACCCTCTGAAATATTCTCAAAGATACCGCGATATATTTGCTCAATATCCCTGAACTGCTGGCTCTGAGTCTCAACAGTACTCGTCAACTTTGATGTAATTACACGCAACTCTTCACAAATAGTTGACATTTCTTGATGAGCCTCATATAATTTTTTATTAACCTCTGTCAGTTTAATGGATTACTGTTTGACTGTTTTGGTTGTCCTGAATAAATCAACAAACACTCTGACCTTGGCTTTGAGTATATCTGGAATAATTGGGGTAAAGAGATAATCAACTGCACCAAGCTCATAACCCTTTTGGCAGTCAAGTTCAGTCTGAGCATAAGCAGTAACAAAGATAATGGGGATATGTTTTGTCTGCGATCTTTGATGAATCATTTTTGCGGTTTCAAACCCATCCATGCCAGGCATACAGACATAAAGAATTATTACCGCAAAGTCCATTTTTAGAAGACTTCTTAATGCCTCCTCACCGGATGCTACTGTAACAATGTTTTCATCAAGCTCAGACAGGATATCCTCCATTGCCATGAGAGAGCTTGGATTATCATTTACTATCAAGATATTAATTTTTTCAGGATATATCATTTGAACACCCCCTGCTCAAACATTTGGGGTTTAATCCAGCAGAAAGGCAAGAGCCAACAAAAAGCATGGAAAAATTGACATAACTGTATGTAGGGCAATGAGTTACCCCCCCCCCCCCCCCCCCCCCCCCCCCC
>Ga0210049_1003040_pt1 | contig 15312 bp, 14 predicted proteins | sample CryGeyCG2014_300_2_FD_183964 | JGI IMG/M metagenome (GOLD analysis project Ga0210049, IMG submission 183964) | Groundwater microbial communities from aquifer - Crystal Geyser CG06_land_8/20/14_3.00 (SPAdes) (version 2) | ecosystem: Environmental > Aquatic > Deep subsurface > Groundwater | place...
CTTTGTCTTCTATCTTTCCTTTTGTTTCTTTTGATTTAAGCTCTAACGAAGGGATTTTGTACGGCGTCAACCAGCACAATAATTCCCTGATTTTGTTTGACCGATTTTCGCTGGAGAATGCTAATTCGGTAGTTTTTGCTAAGGCAGGCAGCGGAAAATCTTACGCAGTAAAATTAGAGATTTTAAGGTCTTTGATGTCCGGCGTAGACACGATAGCGGTTGATCCGGAAAATGAATATCAGCCTTTAGCCGAAGCGATCGGCGGCTCATTTTTTAATATCTCTTTAGCCAGCCCGAATCACATTAACCCTTTCGACTTGCCCGCTCCCCGGCCAGATGAAAAAGCAGAAGACGTTTTGCGAAGCAATATTATCAACCTGGTAGGGCTTCTGAGGATTATGTTGGGAGGATTAACTCCGGAGGAAGACGCAATTTGCGATAGAGCTTTGACAGAAACTTACGCCGCCAGAGACATTACTCCTGAAACCGATCCTTCAACCTGGCAAGGCAAGATTCCCTTGATGTCGGATTTTGAACAAGTCTTGGAGGGGATGGAGGGAGCGGAGTCTTTGGTTAGGCGGGTCAGGAAATTTTCGAAGGGAACCTTTGCCCAATTTTTCAATCAACCCACCAACATCTCTATGGAAAAGCCCTTTGTTGTTTTTGGGATCAGAGATATGGAAGACGAGTTGCGGCCCATAGCCATGTTTATTATTATGAGATACATCTGGAACAAGGTTCGGTCGGAACTAAAAAAAAGAATCTTAGTGGTAGATGAGGCCTGGTGGATCATGAAGACCGCCGATGGAGCTTCGTTTTTATACGGCATGGCCAAGCGGGCAAGAAAATATTGGCTGGGAGTAACCACCATCACCCAAGATGTTTCGGACTTTATGAAATCAGAATACGGGCAGCCCATTATCACCAACTCTTCCTTGCAGCTTTTGATGAAGCAGTCGCCAGCTACCATAGAGGTGGTTCAAAAAACTTTTAATCTGACCGAAGAAGAAAAATATCTTTTATTGGAGGCGGAAGTGGGCGAAGGAATATTTTTTGCCGGCCAAAAGCACGTGGCTATCAAGGTGGTAGCTTCTTACACCGAAGACCAAATTATCACCACCGCCCCAGAAGAAGTTCTAAAAATTAGAAGAGCGCGAGGAGGATAAACCCTCCTCTTCCCCCTTCGCTATCGCTCGGGAGCTCGAGGATTACAATAATTAATAAATACTATTATTATGGCATTGCCAGCGATCGCCGCCGGCGCCGCCAAGGGCGCAGCCGTGGTCGGTAGAGGACTCGGCAGAGTAGGAAAAGCCCTGCCAGGAATGGGAGGGCCGGGGGCGCAACAAGAAGAAAGGGAAAAGGGAACGGCCGGAGAAGAAGAGGAAGAAAAACCAAGAAGTAAAATTTCAATACTTCTCAGCGCAGAAGGGATTTTGATGATGATGGTTGGCGGCCTACTCGATATTCTTAGTATAATCGGTGCCATATTAATTTTAGCCTTTGGTGTTGGTTTGATATTCGCCAAGATTGTTTATATTGTCGGTTTAGTGATTGTTGGCGCTTGGGCATTTTTTCGCTCTGGAACTGTGGTGACGGGAAAAAAGGGGGCAAGTTTAGGGAAAAAAGGAGGGAGAGCTTTAACGAACTTTTTAAAGAGACAATGGCCAAAATTAGGTGGAAAAATAATCCCGGCTATTGGCGACGCCCTTCCTCTTTGGAGTTGGACGATTTATTCCGAGCTAACTAGTGAATAGTTTTTGAAACAGCCAATGTTTAGGCCCCGGAAAATTAAGCTATTAATTTTCTTTTTGCTCCTTTTTTTTCTCCTGGGAGCATCTTTTATCTTTGCTCAAAAACCCTTAGAGGTTACTTATCCCGAAATCCCCGGAGCAAAAACTCCCACCACCACCAAAGAGGCCCTGCCTGATTACATTAGGTATATTTATTATCTTTCTCTTTTTTTAGCTGGCATTTTGGCCTTGGGCTCTTTTGTCTATGGCGGAGTTCGTTATCTAACCTCAGGCGGCTCGCCAGCCATTCAAAACGACGCTAAATCGCAGATTTTGGCTGGGCTTTGGGGCTTAGTGATTCTGGTATTTGCTTTTGCCGTTTTAAATATCATCAACCCTCAATTGACATCTTTTGGGGTTTCTTTGCCAGGGATTCCTACTACAAAAACAGGCGGCGTCGCCCCTCCAAAATCCTTAACCAACACCCATATTGAAATTCCTTTAGGCGGTTTAATTGAAAACCTTTGGGGAGAAAAAAGGGTAGGTGCGGCAGTCTACGAAAAGGGCTTTAAACCAACCGAATGCTATCAGTTTGACAGCGAAGGGGACCGCACTACTAATGATCCTCTAGAAAACCAAGACAGGATGACTTGCATCAAAAATCTTTCTGAAGCAATTCGGGTGAAAGCAGAAAGACTCAAAGAACCAGTAGAGGAGTTGCAAGAATTCTACAGCCAACTTAATTGTTGCGAAAGCTGCTGTTATAATGTTTGCTCCACCTGGATAACGTGCGACGACATCTGTGACCAAGGAGGAGTTTGGCCTTGGTGGCAATGGGAAAATTGCCAAGGCACTTGCTGCCAAGACACCCAAAAAGAGGGTTGTTGGGCAGGCTGCGACCCGGCATACTCTTATTGCGAGGGATTAGACATGAGAAATGATGCTAAATATTACTGTCGGGGAGCTGTTTGCGGCTACTTCCAAGAGTGCCAGTGCCAAGATTGCCTAGAAAGCATCTGCCGCTATCCTGATACCAAGGAGCCCTGCGACTACGAAGATCCGATTATCCAAGAAAAAATTACCCGGATTAAAGAAGCCCTGATTGAGTTCCAAGTCAAAATGGGCTTTTTCCCTCTGACAGAAAAAATGGCGAACCAAGACAACCTTGATTTGTTACTGGCTGGCGACACTAAAATCTTAATTAAAAATCTCCTCCTTTACAAAGAACCGGGCTATGGCGAAATAGACGAAGAAAAACTAAAAGAAATCTTGAAATTAAAGGAAGTGATGACCTATTTGATTGACGAGTGGGAGTACAGAGAATTACTTTTATCCAACCAAAATATGGTTAAGATAATGGCTCGAGCTTTGGACATATTAGGAAACGAAATAGCGGTCAATGAAATCGCCTGGATGGGAACGACTGCCAATGAAAACCAAGAATGGCTAGAATTATACAATAATACCAAAGGGGATATTTCTTTGGAGGGCTGGCAGATAATCGCCGCTGACGGCAGCCCCACTATTTATCTTTCTGGACAAATTCCAGCCCAAGGCTTTTATCTTTTAGAGAATAACGAGGCAGCAACCGACATTCCTGCAGATTTAATCTTTAGCGGTAATTTAGATAATGGTGGGGAGAAGCTAGAGCTTTACGACCAATATGGCAATTTAGTAGATAAGGTCAATTGTCTGGGAGGGTGGTTCGCTGGCGAAACTGATCCCGAAACTTCAATGGAAAGAATAAATCCCCAAGACGAAGGCTCTGACTCAAAAAACTGGGCAACCAACTTATCAATTGAAGCAGAAGGGGAAGAAGAAAAAGCGGATTTGATTAATGGTAAAGACAGCGCCGGCAACCCGATTTATGGCACGCCAAAAAGTTCCAACAGCGCAGGATGGCTGGTTCCTTCTTATCCTTCTTTTGATAATTTAGCTTGGCAAATCAGAGAAAAAATCTTGGGGCAGGAAACTTTAAAAGAAAAGCTGATTTTAGTTTTAAGAAACGCTGAAAACTTAGAAAAAATGATAAAAACCAAAGAATTTTTGGGAGACGTTTTAATGGGAAGCGACGAAAGATTAAAAAGATTGTTAAAAGAGCGGCAGGTTTTAAGAATCCTTTTTGAGGACGAAGAAAATCTTAACGCCATTTTGGCTGACAGCCACGCTGAAGAGCTCTTCCGCCAGCTCCTAAACATGGATGGGCCAGAAAAAGACGCTGCCTGGCAAGACCTCATTACTAATAAATTAACTGAAACAATAACTAATTCAAAGCTTATTGCTGATTTTGAAAGGGACTTGCGTCGGATTATAGAGACCGGAGAACTGATGCGGGGCTGCGAGGAAGACCCTTTAAGCATTGACCAGGCCCGAGTCCCCGACCTTATCCCTAATATGAAAATAGAAAAAGTCCCGGAATGGGAAGAAATAAAAACTGAGCTTAAGTTTCCTGGCGAAGCCGAGGCCGGGCACGACCCAGCCATTTTCTATTGCCACAAACTTTTATGGTAGGCATAAAAAAAACAGTTGTCATAATTTTAATCTTTGCTTTTTCTCTTTCTTTAATCCCTAATTTTTTATACAATGGAGGAAGAGAAGTTTTGGGAGATGAAAATCCTTGCGCAGGAGCCACTTGCCCTGCCGGTTGTGAACCAAAGGCTCAGGAAGAAACCGGAACCTGCGCCTGTATTAATTGCCCAATCCCTTGCCAATTTGGGACGGAGATAGTCACTAATAAATCTTGCCTCCCTATGAGCGGCGAATTGGAAGAGTGGACTTGCGGTAAAGAAATCCCAATCGGTGAGGCGATTGACAGGAGCGCAATTTTGGCCTCAAAAATGCTGGCTGAGTTTAACGGGATAATTGAAAGCGGCCAAATAATGGTAGAAAAAACTGAAACGATTCTTAATGGCAACCCTGAAGAAGGCGTCCCTCCTATCGCCGACTGGGAGTGCGGCAATATGTGCAGCGCCGGTTGTTATAAATACTTCTCAATCTCTGCTTGGGAACGCGTTGAGGGCCCCCCAGGGATATGCGGCAGCGGTCCTCAACCGCCTGGCGGCATTGCGGCTAAAAAAGAATGCCAAGAAGACGCTAGCCAGTGTGAAACTTGCGCTCAGTGCCGAGTCAGCCAAAGTTGTTGCTGGGAAACCACTTTTGCTCCCGACCCCGATTTCCCAGAAAATACCGTAAAGTGCAAATACTGCCCGCAAGCTGGAGCCTGCCAAGAATCTTGTTCTCTTTATTGGTGTGATAAACGTTACGATGTAGATGGCAGTCTTATCAAGCCGGGGTGTTGCGATGACTTCTTTAATCCTATTATCAACGGTTATTCAAATATCAAAGGGGCCCAGGAAGACTTGAAAAATGACATTGATGAAAAATATTCTGACGGAGGAGTATTGAAAGACCTACCAGACAAGTTTAAGTTTAAAAGGTCTTATATTTTAGAGCAGCTTGATTTTGCGAGATGCGAATTGGCCCAATGCTGGATTCCAGCTGAAGATTATCCTGCAATTCTATCTGGAGAGAAATCAGGCAAACATCTTTTTACCTGCAAATCAGTTTCGGATATGGGACTTTTTGAAGACGACCAGCTCGTCTGTTCAGCTACTCAAATCATGGATGAGTGGGAAGAAGTCCAAGAACTGTGGGGAGAAATGCTAGACGCCCCTTGGTGGCAAAAACCGATAATCTTTTTCCAGGTAGTCTGGAAAACTCTAACGGCTGCTGGGCAATTCTTGTGGGGCTTAATAAAAGAGTGGTTTGACGTAGGAAAAGAAGAAGGCTGCTACCCAACCAATTATTATTGTTGTCATTTTTAATCCATAATCCATGCTCAAAAAAATATTTTTAATCTCTATTCTTCTAGCGGTCTTAACGGGTGTTTTTTATTCTCTCGACGTTTTGGCTTTGGCCGCCCGAGAATTAGAAATTGAATATCCGAAGCTGCCCGGCGTAGAAACTCCGACCACTATTAAAACCGCCCTTCCTGAATATATAAGATACTTTTTCACCTTTTCAATAATGGTTGCCGGGATTTTAGTTTTCGGCGTGATGGTTATGGGCGGCATCCGTTATTTAACTTCGGCCGGCGCGCCAACAGCTATGTCTGACGCCAGAGACCAAATCACTTCCGGTCTTTTGGGCGCCATTATTATTTTGGCCTCTTTTTTGATTTTAAACACCATTAATCCTCAATTGATTGTCCCTAAAAAACCGCCGATTACGGCGGCGATAACCGGCGTTCGCCTTTATTCAAACTCTAACGATTGCGGCCAACATCCCATAGACGACACCAAGCCCATCGAAACTCTTAATGTTTCCCAAAACATTACTGATTTAAATACATCGGGGTGGGGGACAGGGACGGCTACTTTAATCCAGTCAATAAATTTTCTCGCCTCTTCAGACGATTTCACGGTCAGGATATATGACCAAGCGGCCACAAAAGCCAATGGTGGTTATAACTATGCGGACACAGGAACTCCTCAGTGTTACGGGAAAGAAGCTGGCTGTACTAATTTTAACAAAGGAGATTGCGCTCCGTTTTCTGACGGCCAACGGGCCATTCAATTTGATTGGCATATTCCTGGCGTTTATCTTTTCCCTCAAGACGGTTGCCAAGGAAATCCCAAGATTTACCAAGCCAGCTCAGCTGCCTTATCTGGCTTTGACAACCAAACCAGATCTATCAAAATTATCTACGGAGACTGCGAAGCCGGCGGCATCAACTGTAAAGACCAATACGCTGCGGTTTTGCACGAACACGAAAGCATGATGGGCAGTTGCCAGATCTACGAGCAAGAGAATGGAGTGTGCGTAAATCTATCTGCCAATCCTTTGCCAAGCGGAGCAGTTTCCTCTTCAACTGTTTATTTAAAACCCAAAGAGCTACCCACAACTGGCGGAGTAAGATTTTGGGAACATAAAAATTATGATGGTGACGCTAGCCCTACGCCACCTGGCTACTGGACTGCTGGTTCCGATATAGGCGACTTTGGAGGGTTCAATAACAAAGCCACCTCAATGGAGATTGACGGTCCTTACGTAGCGGTTTTGTTTGATAATCAAGATTACGAAGGAAAGTGCCAGGTTTTTATGAGCAGCGATCCTAATTTTAGAGATGACCCAATCGGCCAGTGCAAGTTTTTGGGCAGAAGCGACTGCTTGGAATCTTTCAAAATACGAGCGAGGAGATATTAGGGAGAAGGCCTAATTACTATATATCTTTCTGGCTCTCTGCCGACGCTTTCAGTGGCAACGTCCGAACGACTGGCTAATTCCAAATGAATAATCCTCCTTTCATAGGCTGGCATAGGCGCCAGCTGTTTTTCTTTTTTAGTTAAAGACACTTCGTCGGCCAAAGAGCGGGCTAATTCTTTCAAATATTCAGTTTTTTTCTTTTTATAGCCTAAAATGTCTAGGTCAATAAAAAAGGGCTCGGAAATTTTTCTTTTTAAAATTGCTTTTAGGAGGTGCTGGGTTTCAGCCAGAGTCTGCCCTCCTTCGCCAATTAAAATGCGAGGCTCGTCCAGTTTTAAGTTGATGGCAACAGTCGAATCTTTGGGAGGTAGAACTTCCACTTCAACATCCAAGGCCATTTTTTCAAAAAATTCCTCTGTAATTTCCTTTATTTTCTTAATATCAATTTGGCTGGGCATAGGTCTTTTTAAAAATTAGATACTGCTGGCCGATGGAAAATAAAGCAGTAACCACCCAATAAAGAGCGATGGCGGCTGGCAAACGCCAAAGAATAAAAACAGTAAAAATCGGAAAAAAATACAGCATTTGTTTTTGCATCATGTCTGAAAATTGGGATGTCTTATCCCCGAGCTTTGGCTTCTTAGTTTTAGGAATCATCATTTTCGATTGAAAAAATTGGACGATACCGGCTAAAACCGCTAAAGCTAGGGAGGCTTCTCCGAGATTAACTAATCCTAAAAAGGTCGGGTTGATCGTCCCGGGGTTGGGCACAAAATTATAAAGCAGGCTCATGGCTTCGGGCTGAAGCCCCTGCCAGAATACTCGGTAAAGAGCAATTAAAATAGGCAGTTGGATTAAAAGAGGCAAACATCCGCCAAAAGGATTGATTTTTTCCTTTTGGTACAGCCCCATCATTTCTTTGGATTGTTGTTCTCTATTGTCTTTATATTTTTGCTGGATTTCTTGGATTTTCGGCTGCAGCTCGCTTAACGCCTTTTGGGATTTTATTGACTGGGCCATCAAAGGGTAGAGAACGAGCCTGATAACGACCGTCAAGACAACCACGGCTATCCCAAAATCGCGCCCCGGCAGGTATTCGTATAATAAAATCAGAGCGTTGAATAAAGGCTGGTATAAAACCGTATTAAAAATGTTTATAAGCAACTCCATTGTTTTTTATCGGAGCGGATCTACGCCGCCCGGATGCCAAGGATAACATCTACAAATTCGTTTTATCCCTTTCCAACAGCCCGCAAACGCGCCATATTTCGCAACAGCCTGATAAGCATATTCTGAACAACTAGGATAAAATCGGCAATTCTGGCCTAAATGCGGTGAAATAAAAAGTTGATAAAATTTGATAAGTTTTAAAATCAGCTTTCTCAGCATTTTATTTTCTTAAACAGCTTATTTATTGCTTCTTCTGTCTCCAGAAAACTCTTGGCTTCTAACCCAGGGATAGCTACAACAACTATATCCAACCCTTCTTTGATTTGCCCTAATTTTAGTTTAGCCAAAGACCTTAAGCGTCTTTTAATTTTATTACGAAGGGTTGCTTTCTTTGACACTTTTTGAGAAACTATAAACCCGAACCTGGCTTGGCCCAAATCGTTTTTAGACGCGGCCAAAATTAAAAAACCTTCTCTAATTTTCTTTCCCTTTTTAAAAACCCGTTCGAAATCTTTTTGGCTTGTTAACCGGCGGGATCGAGCAAGCATAGATCTAGACTGTAAGTTTCTTTCTTTTTTTTCTTTTCCGTCTGGCTAAAACGCGCCTTCCTCCTTTGGTTTGCTTTCTCTTTCTAAAACCATGTGTCCTCTTTCTTTTTTTTCTTTTAGGGTGATAGGTAAAGCTCATAATATTCTAAACTATCAAAAAATGACCACGGCGTCAAATCCCCAGTTTGTCCCCAAGATATTAACAGCGGAGCCAAGCTCCAGGTTCATTTTATCTCTTTCTTGACACGTGGTATAATGCGAATAGGTTTTTATTTTTGTAGTAAACAGCCATGGAAAAAGAAGAGCTCTGGCAGGCAGTTTTGGCCCAAATCCAATTAAGCGCCTCGCCAGCTAATTTCGCTACCTGGTTTAAGGGAACCGACATTGCCTTTCAGAAAGAAGGAAGAATTATTATTGCTACGCCTAATTCTTTTGCTAAAGAGTGGCTGGAAAACAAGTACGGCAAGGCCATTTTTAAAGTCCTCCATAGCCTGGACGAAGAAATCAAAGAGGTAAAATATGAGGTCAAGAGATCAGGCTTGAAAGTGACTAAAAAGGCTCCCGTGACCTTCTTGGAGCCCGGCCAACTGGAGTTCCAAGAGTTTGAGGTTGACAAGGAAACAAACTTAAATCCGAGATATTCTTTTGAAAACTTCATTGTCGGCCCCTTTAACGAGCTGGCTCAAGCCGCTAGCTGGGCGGCGGCGAAAAATCCAGGGCAAGTCTACAATCCTCTTTTTGTTTATGGGGGAGTAGGATTAGGCAAAACGCACCTTTTGCAGGCGGTTGGCAACGAAATAGCAAAAAGTTTTACTCAAAAAAAAGTTAGATACATCCCGTCAGAAAAATTCACTTCTGGAGTTGTATCTTCTATCCGAAACCGCGAAGTAGAAAGCTTCCGCTCCAAATACCAAACAGTCGACGTCTTGATCATTGACGATGTCCAGTTTTTAGCTGGCAAGGAAAAAACCCAAGAAGAATTTTTTCATACTTTTAATTCTTTGTACGAAAAGAACAAGCAAATCATTTTATCCTCTGACCGCCCCCCAAAAGCTATTCCCGCCTTAGCTGAGAGGCTACGTTCTAGGTTCGAGGGGGGGATGATTGCCGATATCAGCTACCCTGACTACGAAACACGAATAGCTATTTTAAAAACTAAGGGGCTGGAGAGGAAGGCTGAATTCCCCGAAGAGATTTTAAACTATATCGCCTCCAACATCCAAAGGAATGTCAGAGAACTAGAGGGGGCTTTGAATAGACTGGTTGCTTATCAGAAACTTCAAGGAACGGCTCCCAATTTGGAAATCGCTAAGTCTTTGTTAAAGAATTTAATCTCCGCCCCCAACAAGACCGTAACCGCCAAGAAGATAATCGAGGTCGTGGCTCAGTTTTATGATTTAAGAGAGAAGGAAATTATTTCCTCTTCTCGGAAAAAGGAGATTGTGAAACCGCGCCAAATAGCTATGTATTTATTAAGAGAAGAATTAAAGAGCTCTTTTCCTTTTATCGGCAGGAGGTTCGGCGGCAAAGACCACACCACGGCTATCTACGCCTTCGAAAAAATTGCCTCCGAGGTGGATAAAAACGAAAGCTTTGGCGAGGAGATTAATTTAATAAAGCAGAGGATTTTCAGCGTCTAGGCTGGGGAAAACGCCTGGAAAACTTCCTACCCGTTTTAGAAGCCAAAATGCAACACTAACGATACTCTCTTAACCCCCAGCTAATCCTCTATTTATTAAAACGGGGTCTATCTCAAAAACCAAAATTAAAATAATCAATAATAACAATAAAAAGAATATAATATAATAATGAAAATAACTATACTACAAAAAAAACTGAAAGACGGGATAAAGGTGGTTGAAAGAGTCTCTCAAAGAACTCCCTCATTGCCGATTCTTCAAAACGTTTTAGTCAAAAGTAAAAAAAACTTTCTAACCTTAGAGACGACCAATTTAGAAATAGGAATCCGTTGGTGGGCGTTAATAAAACTAACAAAAGAAGGAGAGATTGTTGTGCCTACTAAAACTCTCTCTAATTTGATTAACCTTTTGCCGGAAAAACCAGTCGATTTGGAAGTGGAAAATTTGAACTTGCTGATTTCTTGTGAAAACTATCAAACGGAGTTGAAGGGTTTTTCTTCCTCTGAATTCCCTATTATTCCTTATTTAAAAGAGGGGGAGCGCATCGCCGTTGACGGCTCCATCTTCTGCCAAGCTTTAGCTCAAGTAGTGAACATCGCTTCTCCTTCGGTGGCTAGGCCCGAGGTTTCCGGAGTTTATTTCTCTTTCCAAAAAGATTTAATCAAAATGGTGGCAACGGATAGTTTTCGTCTCGGAGAAAAGAAGCTTTTCGTCAAATCCCCGCTCTTGCAGGAGTATGCTTTGATTCTGCCCCAGCAGACCGCTCGAGAAATTCTTACCATTTTCGGGGAGAAGTCTGGCGACATCCAAATTTACTTTTCTTCAAACCAGATTCTTTTTGAGTCTGCAATGGAGGAAGTCGACCACCCTCAGGTCCAGCTATCTTCCAAATTAATCGAGGGGGAATACCCGAATTACCAAGAGATTATCCCTAAAAAATCCGAGACCCGCATCGTTTGTTCCAAACAAGAACTTTTAAATCATATCAAAACCGCCAGTATTTTTAGCGGGAAAGCCAATGAAATTAAGTTCAAAATAGACCCAAAGGAGAAGAAGCTTCATCTTCTTAGCCAGAGCCCTGACTTGGGAGAATACAAAAGCTTTCTCCCCGGGAAAATCAGCGGGAAAGAGATGCAGGTCTCTTTCAACCACCGCTTTTTATTAGAAGGAGTTTCTGAAATAAAAACTCCAGAAGTGGCTCTAGAGCTGGTTGGCGAAGATAGCCCCGTCCTCGTCAAGCCGACAGAAAGGGAAGATTATCTTTATGTAGTCATGCCGATTAAGGCTTCTTAATCTTTTTCTGGCTTAGTGAAAGTCTCTTTTGGGGAACCCTCTAAAGCTTTTTCCATGAAATTGTGGAAAATGGGGCCGGCTACTGTGGCTGCCGGCTGTTTTTCTGTCATCGGTTCGTTGTTGCTATTTCCAACCCAAACCCCAACAGCGATTGAAGGGGTATAACCCATGGTCCAGCAGTCCCTGAAGTCGTCGGTTGTGCCAGTTTTGGCTGCGACTTCGTAGTCTTCAAAATACAAGTGCGACCTCGGGCCGAACATGGGGGTTCTTGTTTCATTATCTGAGAGGATGCTGTTAATCAATCTGGCTGCTCCGCTGGGCAAGACCCTTTTTAGGGTTTTTTTGTTTTCTTCCAGAAGATTCCCTTTCTCGTCCTCAATTTTTAAAATGCTTACTGGCGGGACTTTTAGCCCATCAGCGGCGAAGACTCCGTAAGCTGAGGTCATTTCTAACAGCTTTACCTCTCCTCCTCCTAAAACAATAGCCGGGCCGTAAGAAGAGAGGGATTTAGAGAGAGTTGTGATTCCCATGTCTTTCGCAGTTTCGATACTCTCGGCCAGCCCCTTGAGGATTGTCTTCTCTCGCCCTAAAAAGTTATTAATTGTAAGAAATCCCACTTTGTCCTCCAGGCCGATTAAATAAAGGACCTTTATCGAGGGGACGTTTAACGATTGGGACAGAGCTGTCCTCAGGGGAACTTGTCCTCTGAATCTGCCGTCATAATTGCTGGGAGTATATTCTTTGTTGCCCCAGAGGCCAAAATTGGTAGCTTCGTCGCTGACCGTAACCTTATCATCGTAGCCTTCTTCAAAGGCAGTGGCGTAAATGAAGGGCTTGAAAGCAGAACCAGGTTGTCTGCCAGGAGCTGCCTTTGTCCCAATCGCGACATTAAATTTCGGATCGAACAAGCAGTTTACCCCGGAAATACATCCTTCTGGATAAGAGGGGGCATAGTAATCGCCAGTCCCGACGGTCATTGCCAGCACCTCTCCGGTTTTTGGGTCAATAGCTACCAAGGCCGCGTTAAAGGCGTTATAATTTTTGTTCCTTTCTATGCCCTCTTTTACTGCTTTTTCAGCAGCCTGTTGCTTTTCCCAGTCTAAAGAGGTATACACCTGCAATCCTTTGCTCCTTAGGAACTCCTCGCTGTATTTTTCTTCGATTTGCTGTTTGACCCATAAGGTAAAATATGGAGCTTTGATTTGGATTGGCGTTTCGACAAACTTTATTTCCTCTTTTTCCAACTCTCCTAGGCCCTCTTTATCTAAAAAGCCTTCGGCTGCCATCCTTTCCAAGACATAATCCTTTCTTTCAAGCAGTTGGTCTTTGTTCGGCCCATAGGGGGATAGATAACTCGGCGCCCGAATCAAAGAAGCTAAAACAGTAGCTTCTGGCAGAGAAATTGCTGAGACAGGTTTCCCGAAATAAGTTTGGCTAGCCGCCTCCGCTCCATAAGAGTTTTGGCCGAAGGGCACCTGATTTAAATACCACTCCAAAATTTGGTCTTTAGAGTAACGGCGGTCTAGCTCCAAAGAGAGGATTACCTCTCTAACTTTTCTTTCGGCGGTTTTTTCTGTAGTCAAAAAAGCCGAACGAATCAGTTGCTGGGGGATGGTTGAGCCGCCATAAACCGGGCTGAGAAGCTGTAAATCAGATAAGACTGCCCTGGCGATTCCCTTAAAGTCTACTCCGAGATGGTGATAAAAATCAGCATCTTCGGCAGCGATTACGGCCTGTTTTAAGCTTTCTGGAATTACCTCCAGCGAGACCAAAGTCCTTTTTTCTTCGCCGTAGATTTCGTATAAAAGGTGCTCGCCCGAACGGTCGTAAATTTTAGTAGACTGGGGGAAGGGCCTTTCGGTGAATTTTTCTGGTCGCGGCAAGTCTTTAGCGTAATAGGCAAACAAAAAACCAGCCCCGAGCGAGCACAAAAGGAGCAAAAACGCCGCAATTTTTAAAAAGGAAGTTATTATCGTCCTTCTTCCTTTCCGAAAAGTTTTTCGATGGTATCTTCTTTCAGGCATGGCGATGAACTAAAGCTCATCTTCACCCTTCGCTCGGCTTCGCCTTGCTTGGGTTAGTAAATATATTTTACCCCGTTAGAAATTCTGAAACAATACTGGTTGACTGATCCCCTTAATCGGCATTTCTAACGGGGTTTATCACCCTTTTGTAATAAAAACAGCCCCTTTTCAACCCGAGGCTGTTCGTTTCGCACGAAAAAAGACCCCGAGGGGTCTTTTTTTATTCAACTTCTTTTTCGCCTTCTGGCTTTTCAGGAGTAGCCTCCTCTTTTTCAGGAGTAGCTTCCTCTTCGGTCTCAGAGGTGAAAGGAGTTAAAACTTTGTCTTCGTAAATCATGATTTTATTTTTGTTAATTAGGAGCTCCGCTTCAGGCGGAGCTGGGGTTGATATTCAATTGTTTTCGACCTTTTCTCCTGTTGGTGGCAGGAGAGGGTTCTACAAAAGGTATTATACGCATCTCAAAAAACCTGTCAAGGGGCGAGTTCGCCTTGGGCGAACGAGCTGGAAGATGAGATTCATCTCATCGCACGTTAAGCCGTATTTACGCTTACTTTTTCTTTTCTGAACCTTCTTCTCTTTTTGTCCCAGCACCAAATTTCAATCGTCATCTCAACCCCGCTCTTTTTAAGAAAACTTTTTATCTTTTTTCTTTTAACAGAAGCATTGGGGAGGGTAGTTAGTTGAATTTTTTTCATCTTTTTCTTCTTGGCAGCCAATAAATCAATAATCCCGAAAATATCATTTTGTTTAAATCTTGCCCGAGAGGGATACCAGGTAGCCCAGCCCCCTTTGTTTAATATTTGAACCGCTTTTTTTCTGATGACGCTTTCAGAAGGCATAAATTTTATTACGTTTTCATAGACGATGAGAATTTTATTCTCATCTTCATCTTCGCTTCCTACGGAAGCTTGATATTAGAGTAAATTTCTTGGACTGCGTCATTTTCGTCCAAGGCTTCAAAGAGCCCTCGGCAAGTTTCTTTAATATTTTCTTCAACCGGAACCTCTTCCCTGGCCACCCAATCTAAAGAGGCCGACTCTGTCTGGATCCCTTTCTCTTCCAAATTCCTCTTTACTTTCTCTAACTCATCGGGCTTAGTATAAACATCCAGCAATTCCTCGCGCCAATAAATATCTTCAGCCCCTGCCTCTATGACTGCTATCTCTAATTCCTCTTTGTTCTTAAACTGGGAATTAGAAATTAGAAGTTGGAAATTTATCGTAATACATCCTTTTCTTTCAAACATCCATTTAACCGATCCTTCTCCGACCAGCTTCCCTCCGCCGCGGCTTAAAATTTGTTTGATTTCTCCCTGGGTTCGTTTCCTGTTGTCGGTAATCCCTTCAATGATCATAGCTGTGCCTCCCGGGCCGTAAGCTTCAAAAATTACCCCTTCAAGCTGCTCGCCAGAGGGCTCTTGGCCGGCGCCTCGCTTGATGGCCCGTTCAATATTGTCTTTGGGCATATTCGCCTCTTTCGCCATTTCAAAAGCTAACCGTAATTTCGAATTAGTTTCCGGATTTGGTCCTCCTTCTCTTACCGCAACCGAAATCACCCTGGCCATTTTAGAAAAGACCTGTCCTCTCTTTTGGTCAGTAATATTTTTCTCTCTTTTTATGGTCTTCGCGTGGCTGTGCCCGCTCATACTATTTTATTATACACTTATTTATTTGTTTTTTAATAGTTAAAATTATTATT